>MDTD01087908.1_pt1 | contig 11923 bp, 4 predicted proteins | sample 811221 | NCBI WGS metagenome assembly MDTD01 (sample SAMN05326646, study PRJNA326480) | marine metagenome | isolation source: seawater | place: Pacific Ocean: South West | collected 2011 | reverse complement strand
TAGGAGCTTTCCAGCTGATAGTGAGCTTGTCTTCTTGGTGTTCCATTTTGAGCCCAGTCGGCGGAAGTAACTCAACTGGTTTGGGATCTATGTCTGTACCTATGCTTCCAAGTGTTTTTTCAATCACTTCGAACCATTTTTGGTGAGCTAAACCAGATTCACTTTCGTTGAATTCACTAAAGACAGTTCTAGGGTCGCAGATGAAAGCAGAGATGGGATTTTCCCCGTCTGCGTAATCTGTAAGGACAGATTTTTGGCTAATACCAAGATCTATTTCTGAAGCAGTTCTATAGAAGTAAGCAATTATTGGTGAAGCCACTTTGATGTTAACTGAACCATCAGCGATGTTTTGGAAACGTTCAAGCGTCTTCTGCCGGTCAAGGCTACTAGTTGGTTTTAGTCGTGCTGAAGCTTCAACAAATGCTGTGATCGCATTCGCTTGGAGTTGATGATCAAAATTATCTTTGAAATCAATCTTTTTGTTCTGTTCAGCGTCCCAATTTTCTTTAAGGTAGCTAAGGAGTTTATGGCTCGAATTTGCTTGTTTTATCGCTTCCTTTAATTTCCCAGATGAGATAAGGGGAAGTTCATCCTCTCGTCGGAGTTCTTGAACTCCGGTTCCGTAAAATTTTATTTCCACTGGAGCGAGCGTGAGCGTATCATCTGATAGCTCAAGTAGTAGAAGATCAGCGCGCTGTCGATCATGGCCTTCGCCTTGGCCTCCGGCTAATGCAGTGAGAAAGTTGTTGCAAACATCAAACGGCATTACGAAGCGATCAGACTTATCTTCGGGAGTGTTTTGGAGAAGCTTTAAGACGGTATAGAAACCGAGTGCTCCAGGAACTTGACTGCCACCTATGGCAACTAACGATGATAATCCAACACCTTGTGAGCCTAGGACACTATGGATATCAGTAGTATGTTGTTCCTGCTCGCGGCCGACTAGGTCATCTAGGATTTCGCTTAGTTGGCGTTGAAATACATAAGGGAAGCGGGCAATCGAAAAGTATGAACGTTGATCAATGGTTGTTACACCAATTTGCTTTTCGTTATTACCTAGAAATGGAGGGTGCCACTCCCACAGCATATGGTCGATATTGTCGCTGCCTATTTGATAAGAATTTCTGTTCTGTTCCAGAAGCTTCGACAATACTGACGGCGACATCATCGCATCTCCCGAAATAGTCCATTGCGCTCTACTTACAAGCGAACTAGCTGAAGGAATATTGATTGCGACCTTTCGATGTTCTTGTCCGCATGATTCCAATACTGCCAAAGTCTCAAAAAAGTGATCGCTTCGGCCAGAAGGTGAGAGCAGTGGAGAGAAATATGCTTCTTTATGCTCTAAAGAGTTATCTGGAATTTCAAATCTTCTAAAAGGAGTCATCCCCATGATTCCATAGGACTCGCCTTCGCTTTCTTGGACCTCCATGCCTATTCCAGAGTCTTGAAGAATTCTGATGTTAGCTTCAAAGGTCTCTTCTTTCTCGTTGTATCTTTTCCACGAGAATGGAAGATTTAACGAACGTATAATCTTGTTTTTATTCGCATCGTGGAATTGGCCTTTTCTTTTCAGCGAGTCGAATACTCGAACACCTTTTAACACTGACCGCTTATTTGATTGGTCCTTTATCCACTTTTGGATTGTGTCCAAAATAGCTGTGTCAATTTCATGGAGTTTGTTCGTTTCATTGTTCGCAGTAAGATCTATCACCATCGTTGAGTTGTAGGGATGGAGTCGACGGTAATCAGTTAAAGCGCTGATAACAGACCCACGGTTCAATCCAGTATCTGAAGCTCCTGGTAGCTGTTCAGAAGCAGATAACTGTGGGATAGATAAAGGCTTTGCGCCGTCAATAGATACTTTTACGAGCAGCGACCAGCTTAAAAATATTTGGTTTGGCCCTGAATCTATAGGTATAGCTAGCATTCTTCCGTTTTTATTATTACCAGGCCCGATAGTGGGGAAATTCCAACCTTCAACTGTTCCTGCAAGGTATTCAGCTTTAGAAGCGCTTCGTAATCCTTCTTCTACGTATGCAAGCCACGCAAGTCTAATCGGATGTAATGGGCCAACGAATACCGCTTTACATTCCTCATTATTTTCGTTCCATATTGAGGTGCTAAATGGGTAACTTGCCCAGAATCTTCCAGATGGGTTGCTGGAAGATTGAGCTTTTTGAACTAGCCGCTTATAGGAGTCTAGATATTCTTGAAGTTTTTCCCTGTAAGTATCATGGGAAAGAAAGGCCCAAGAAATTTTTGAGGGCCATTGGTTAAAGTCATCGCCGTCAAACTCAGAAACCAATGATTCGGGGATACCTAAATTATCGAACGCTTGTCTAAATTCTGTTGCTTCAACAGAATTAAGTAGTTCATCATCTACTGAAAATTTTGGTCTAGATCCTATAACGTTGAAGGAGTCCCCTTTTTCTGTGAGCGTTAAATTCTCTAGCCGTTCTCTTGAACCTTCGGCTAGCTGTATGTGTCCGTTGGAGTTTCCTAGACCTCGATCAGAGATTTGCTGCGAATAAAATGTTTCTAATTTCCCTAGGAATTGTCCCCTAGATTCTTGTTGCGGTGGTTTTTTTGAGACTTGAGTTTTGAGAATCGCAGCGATTATAGGAGATTCTATTTCGGGTCCGGAAACGATTTCTTTTTCAATATTCAATATGAAGTTATCCTGAGACAAATCTTCTGTGATCGATACTGTATGGGTTTCCCAAACGGTAAGTTCCTTACAGCTAAACCTGTTTAAGAGCCGATTATCAGGTCCAATGTCCTCGCCATCAATCATCACCGAAGCGCTCTCACCGCTCCAGCAGATTACAGCGGTTTTTGTTCCCTCTTTTGTTTTGTGGTCGTGTTTCTCATAAGGGTCTTCAGGTAACCCTGCATTAAAGGAGGTAGGGCCGTAGCCGTAAAGTTTTGGGTTTCTCTTGTTATTTGTGTGGAAGACTAAGGCCCCTTCACCATTGGGAGGGGTGAGGACGAGTATTGCTGAAGCTGAAAAGATCACTTTTCTCTGAAGAGCGTCTTTATCGGGTAAAAAGATTGAGCAACGAGTCTTCTTGTATTTGAATTTAAATTTATTCTGGTCTCCTCTTGTTAGGAAGTAGCCCTGAAATGCTAGCGATCCGGTTTTTTCCAATTGGCAAGTCCCGATGAATTCAACTGCAGGATCATCAACTTCAAGTCCGATATTTGAACTTTGAACTTCTTCAGCCGTAATTGTGCTTGAAGGGTGTGTGGGTACCCGCACAATGACTTCTTGTGATCTGATATCTGACCCGTCGAATATTGTTGGCAATAGATTGATTTCTTCCAGACCTGAGATCTCATGGAGAGCGCATGCTTGGTGATCTGACGTCTCGATGATTAGCTGGTCCTTTAACTCCCGATATGGGTTAAAAAATTCTTCTTCGGTAAGTGATGAAAAATTTTTCCATCGCTGATCTGCCTGTGAGTTGTGCGAAAGCCAGGCTAGGAGTTTGTTCCCAGTCTCTTCGGCAGTTGTATCAAAGCTCTGCCAATCGATGCCCTGAAGGCGTTCTTCGCCTTCTTCAAGGTTGAGGCTGATCGCTATGAGTGATCGCCGAATTTCATCAGCATTTATCCAGTAATCGGTAATTGCCGAATCAACCTTATGGGAATTCTCATACGTATTTTTTCTTTGAGGATTCGGTAAAGAGAATGCTGGATAGATGATCTCCATAAGTAGGTTATAGATCTCTGTTTTGGGCGACTCTTGTATCTCATACGATAGTGCTTGGCTCAATTGTGATAGGCCAACTTCAACAGCTTTGAACCAAAAAGCTGGCCAAGGTTCGATTATGTTTCCCATCCTTTCAAACGACTCTCTTAGCAGTACGAGGACATCATGTAAACGCGCATGGCACATATCAAAATCCGAGTTGCCTTTGACATTATCAATTTCGATATCATTTGAACTTAGGCAGATGCTCAATGCTGATCTTGCAAAGTCATCAAGGCGAATTTCTGCACCCAGAGCTGAATCGCTAGGGAATTCATCGCCAATGACCGGACGGACAGCATCCAAAGACGCAAGTGCCTTGATATCAACATTAGTAATGAATAGCCTGTCTCCTGATCTGAAGTTTATTGCGCCATCTAAGGAAACTAGATATTCAGAGTTATAGTCCTCTGGATGAACGGAATCGGTTACAAATAGTGCATAAGGGTACGCGTCGGTTCCCATGTTTAGCTCGTTTGTCTCCTCTGTAATCCTGTAACAGCACTCGTCAGCAGAGCTCATATTCGCAGGTATTTTGATGCAGATTTGACCACTGATGTCTTTCACGCAATCCGCAAAAGTTTGGGGAATATAGGTCCAGTTCATCCCATCCTCCTAGTAAGCACTCGTTATTTCTATTGCTAAATCAGCATCAGCTGATGATTTAGCAAGTCCCGAAATCTCCAAGTGGTAGAGCAGCTCAGTTTTCGTTGGTGATAATCCAATTTTTTTGAGATCAGCCATGAAGTCACCCAAGGTCGTTATACCTTTCGGTGATTTACACGTAAGGCTGCTCATCACCGCAATCCATTCTGTTGCAGGCTCGACGACAGTGAAGTTCTTTGATTCTTGGTTAGACAGAAGAGAGTAGTGATCGGCGTAAGGGCCTGTATCTTGTCGTAATCGTAATGCATAGCCGATTGACTCCCAGATATTGTTTGGGGCTCCTGAGAAGTTCAGATCTTCCGTTTCCCTTGAACGAATTAGTTCAGTGCGTTTATCCTCATCTTGATTAAGGTGGGCCAACACTTCATAAATTGGTAGATCTGCTAAACCGGAATTTGAATTTAGGAGACCTTCCAGAGTTTTGCGTATATTAACTCCTCTTAATATTGATGCTCGGGTTGCTTGAGTGATGCTTCGATAACTAATGGGTTTCTCGCGGTTGGCCCAGTCGAGTAGTGGTCTTTTAGATACCTTTGAAATCAGATCTTCCTGAGTAAAGTCCTTGGAGTATGACCCATCACGAACAGTTGTTGCAATACTTTCATACCACGCCATCTCCCAAAGAAATGAAAGTCCATACGCCGCTCTTAATATTGTGAGAGACCAGTCAATCCACCTTCGAACTGGTAGATGGTCAACCCATTCTTTACTTGTGATTAAATCCCATGATTCTCTGAACCACCCGAATGGAGTATCACCGCCAAATCCCGAAGGTATAACACATGTCGAAAGAAGGTCGTCAGCTGATTTCTCTGGGTTGATGACAAGTTTATGCCCTTCTGGAAATACTGACCTTCGTACCGCTTGATCAATGACTTGCAGAAATTCGTCTCGTTCAAGAAGCCATTCCATAGCCTGATACCATTGTCCAGCGGCAGACTTGCCATCGTGAGCTTCGCCATTCGGCTTACCCAAAGCGTATATCTGTTCGATTATCTGCCCAAGATTGTGAGGTCTGGGTCTTCGCAAAGCTCCAATGGTGTTCTGGCATAATGCTAAGGAAGGTGTGAGAGGGACTACGGAATGGTTAAAGCCTTTTTTAGACTCTGCCCCTCGAAATGATTCGGCTATCGCAGATAAGGGGAGATCCGCACCGTGGGTCATTAATCCGCTTTCTTCAAGGCTTGATACCCATAGGTCGCTTTCCCTAAATTCTCTATTAAAAATATATGAAGTATCAGCACGCGGTGAAGAACTGTCATACGCTAATCCAGTCTTAGGTTCAGGCCATTCTTTACCGTCAACTTCGATAGAAGCGATCCGCCATGCTAGAGCACTTATGAATGTTTCGTTTAAACCGACATACTCGGGTCGATCAAGTGGGAGAATTATGTTTTTGCCTAGCATGCTAATTCTCTTTCTGCGCAAGAGCGATTGAGTAGTTCTCAGATTTTGAAAGAATTTGGTAATCAGGGTCAGCGCTGCCCTGTCTCGGCAGTAAAGAAGCTCTAATCCGTTCAAGTCGTGGTGTCGTTGATCCAGCCATTTCGGTTAATCCAGAGAAATTTTCGTTTGAATTAGGTTCTGATGTTCCTGCTAGAAGTTCTCTCATCATCGGAAAGTCAAGTTCAATTGTCGTATCAAGACTATTGTTTCGAGCGATGATTCCGACAAGTAAATGATCACCATTAACCGTTGCAGTAATTTCGATTTCTGAACGTGCGAACCGCACTCCTACTTGATCGCGTGTCAGGTAACTGGAAGTAATCGGTTCAGTTCTAGATTCGAAAGCCGGCAACGTAATATATCCGCCATCTCCAACAGGAAGAATAAGGGCACGGATATAGCTCTCAAAGTCATCAGGGACTTGACTTGATGTATTTGAAATATTCCACCACTTGATCCACTGATCGATTTCGTGCCTGTATGCACTAATTCCATTTGCGACAGCGTACAACCGTTGAAGATATTGGCTATACCATGATAAAGAGCTAGTTAGATCAACGCTATTAAGAGCGTTATTCCTACTGTCTAGAACGAAAGTAAATACCGCATCTAGATACTTGTCGAAATCAGTAACTGCGTCGAAGAAAGGATCATCTTTTTCTATATTCTCCAGAATTGAGTCGAGGATAGACTCACCTTCAGCATGGCCGATAAATGCATTAAGAACTGGGCTAGACCATCCCTGAGAATGTTCATCATGAATAGAACCCATTAGGGAATCAATTGTTGGGTCAATGGCTGAAGTCATTCGCACTGCTGGAAAGGAAAGTGGTAACGACGACATTGCGCCAGTCATTGCGGTATCGCCAAAAAGTCCCTGATGGAAACGAAGATTAGCTAACCGCAACATTTGCCGGAAATGTAGATGGGGAGTGTCACTAATTTCTCCCGACGGCGGTTGTTCATCAGCTAGCCATACGTGGGGAGGGTTTGATTTATCGGTGAAGTAGGAAGGGTCACCCAAAATTAGTCGATTGATAACTTCCCAAAGGTTTCGATAGGACATTCTTGATGCATTTACTATCTCTGCGCTTCGTAGGATGGTCAATACTCCGTTTTGCACTAGAGGGCTTTGTAAACTTTGCAAATTTGCAAAGAATGGGTCATGGAGCGGAGCGTTCATTTCTTGTTCTTGGTCGTCTAAGTAAATTTTGTGAAATTTGCTGAAGAAAGTGTCAAACAGTTGGCCAGCGGGGGTAGTTTCATCGAACTTTGGGGTTCGTTTCTTTAGAAACTCTATGCGGTGGCTTTCTTCTATTGCAGGGTGCGGTATCGGTTTCTTTTTAGTCTTTATAGAAGGAGCACCTTCAAATAGAGAGTTTAAATCCATATGAACGGCTAGAAGATGGAAGGTATGTTTGTCTATCTTGTTAGTCAAAGTTGCATATTGAAGTGGCTTATTACCAGAAGGTTCAGGAATCCATGACCATTCTTCGGTTTCTTGGACTTCGCTATCTCTTATCTGGAGCCATTTTGCTATCCAATTCGACGGTTGAAAATCAAAGGGTTCATTAATTTCACGGTATATGACCCCCCGATTTACATTCGCTACAAGACATTCATTTTTTTCGACAGCACTTTGAAAGTCAAGAAGAAGAATCGGTTCATCTTTTGATTCACCGGAGTCTGCAGGCATAGTCGCATCATTGAGTATTGTTAGTTTTCTTTGGTCCGATAGTTCAAAAAAGTATTTTCGGTGGTGGGGTTTTGTTTGCTCTGATTGGATAGGTTTATATTTTCCGCTTTGCGCTAGCAGGTTACCAATTACTGACTTCCCATTTCCCGGACCACCGACGAGAAACATTAGTGCGGATTCGTCTTCCGACAGGTTCTCCAGATAACCCATGAACCATTCCAAGGCTTCGTCCCCTCCACCTAACATTTTCCCTAAAGGCCAGAAATCCTGATACTGATCGCCGGGAGCAGCCGCCGTTTCGCTGCCGCCAACAAAACGGTGAAGCAACAGACTAAGGGCATCAGGATACTGCATTAGAATCTCTTCTGTCAGACATAAGTTTCCATACAATCTCGCTCCTATTGTAGTTAATCCAAGAACACAAAAAATTGCAAAATATCATCAATAAAGCATTAAACAACAGTACCTGTGTATGGATCTAGCTCTCCAGCAAATCCTTAATGTGTACTCCTATAGCGAATGCGAGCTTGACTGGTACAGCGTTACCTATTTGGGTGTATTTGGGAAGGTCACGAGCCCATGCTTTCTTTTCCAAATCTTCCTCTACATCTTTTTTGATCCTCATCAATTCAGTTTCAGTCAAGAGAGGATCAAAATCAGCCAAGAAACGTTCCTTGAGAATCTTGTTCTTGGACTTGGGGGTTTTACACTTGACGTAATTTTTGCATTTGTCGTTGGTCTTTTGTTCTTGTTGTTTTTTTTCCGTTGTTTTCATTCCTGACTTAATTTCTATATTTGTCATGGACTTAATTTTTTCCAAGTTATGTTCAATTCGTTCTTTGTCCTCAGTTGATAGGTTGTTCCAAGCTGAGTTTTCTTGACGAGTCTTTTTCTCCTGAATTTCCTTCGCTACCTCTTGCAGGATTTCTATGTACAGTGTCCGTTGTACTTTATCTATATCACCAGCTCGCCGGGGACCTCCAGTTGTTCGGGGTCCAGCGAATTGGTACCAGTCCGGAAAGCCTTGGAGTCGGGCCCATTCTCGAACGGTTAGGATTCGGGGTTGGCTGAAGTGGATGATGTCTTCGGTGCTTCCTGTGACAGTGATATTAGGCCCGTTTTCATCCCAGCGTTCAGGGAGAAGGCGTTGTGAGAATTTCTTCTGGTAATCCTTTTTCGCATGAATCTTCTTCAGGTTATATTGAATTCTATCTTTATCTTCGGCCCGCAATTTCGTCCATTTTGAGGATCTTTCTTCCATGGCAGCAACTATTTTCTTTTCTACTTCGTCGAGAATTCTTACGAAGAGTGTGCGTTCCTTAGCTGAAGAGTTCATTTCATTTAGCCGGATCTTTTCAAGTTCGGTCTCAGTCAGAAGAGGAGCAAAGTCAGCTATGAAACGTTCCTTTAGTATCTTGTTTTTGTACGTCGGGTCTTTGTATTCGATGTAACGGCGGCATCGCTCGTTAGCGAGTTGTTCTTGTTGCGGTCCGAGAAGAGATTGCCCAGATTTGTGAATCCGCTTGAATTTCCTAACGACTTGGGGTGAATGCCTGGAATAATCATGCTCTGTTAACGGGTCGCCTTGCTTAGGTATGACACCGTTCCTTGTTTTTCGGCGCAATTCTTTTTGATATTTGTTTTTAGGGTCAGCTTTCTTGGGGTAGGTGGTTGTGGAACCGCCTGAACGGATATGGTTCTCATCTACGAGATCTCCTAAGACGTCGATGAGGTCTGGGGCCCCGTTTGTTTTGGGTGGGTAGAATGAATCCTGCGTATTCTCTTTCACCGAATCGGGAAGTTGTGCGTGGACGTCTTCTCTAATGCCGATCATGATGACTCGAGGCCTGTTCTGCGGCACTCCGTAATCCTTTGCTAGAAGAAGTTTCCATTGGACTACGTAACCAAGAGCCTCATTTTTCTTCGGGGGTTTAGCCTGAATGTCTTTGAACTCGGTTTGGATATCTTCCCAGAATTCACCTGGGCTACCTTGAGCTGTTTTGCGTGCTGATAGAAGTCCTCGAACGTTTTCAAAGATGAACGCCCGAGGTGCGAGTTCCTGTATGAATTTTGCCATTTCCTTGTATAAGTGGTTCGTGGGGATGGCTTCCTTTTTAGTGTTTAGTTCTTTGAAGGTGCTTCGGTGCCCGATGCCGCTATAGCCCTGACAGGGGGGTCCGCCACAGACCACATCGATGTCACCGAATTCGCTATGCAAACGTTTTCGAAGACTTCTCAGCGCTTCAGGCTTTTGTGTGATCTCGAGAAGGTCGTAGGCCCGATTAGCAGGTTCCTTCAAATATGGGTTGTGCTGGCGGTTCATGAGGAAGCTTTCCATTGCGTCAGCGTTTAATTCATTGACGAAAATGGTTTCAAATCCAGCTTGTTCAAGACCAAGAGATAAACCACCACAACCTGAGAACAAGTCAATTGAAGATAGTTTGTTAGCCATTTTGCAGGACCGTCCAATAAATAATTCTTAGTTTATTTCTAGCATTTCCATAGGACATTTGGATATTTCTATTGATTAGTCGATATGCAGACTCTTACTTCAGAAGTATTCTCCCTTAAACCGTTGCTTGTTGCTAAGGAACGGTAATTGGAAATTTAGTTTGATTCAATTTACGCTTTATGAAATTCGTTATGAAAATTTCTGACTGTTCAAATGTAGACATTTTAAGACTTCAAATTCTCGAAAATAATTCTAGGATTCCCTCTTTCTACAAAGCCTTTTATGTATACAGAGAAGAATGGATTAAATACCCTCCTCATAAAGACGCAGTTTCAAAAATAAAGCTAGTCGGGGAAAGCATCAGACGTATCGCAAAAAGCGAGCTTGGGGGGAAAGGAAGAGGTGAAGCGACCGCAGCTGGCAAAGCATTTGAATCCATAGTCGTCTGGTATTTCAATTTACTTTTTTGGGAGCTCCCCGTAGTTGTTATGAGTCACAATAAAGCACCACAGATCTTTTCCGACATCACTCAAGTCAGCGTCAACGGAGAATCTGTAAATCCCGCAACCGACCTGTTTGCATTTTCGATCCCTGATAGTTCTCTTTGGAATGGGGATTTCAATGATCTAAATGATCATCTTGCCGACCGAATAGGAGCTGTTGATTTTACGATTATCCATACGAAGACAAATTGGAACGATACCGTTCAACTTCCAATGTTATGGAATCTCATATATAACGTTAAAGACTTTCGTATCCCTGATATTCAAACAGGGAAATCTGAAATTTCTACTGGTTCGACACGAAGTACAAAGTATGCCTTCGTTACCTTGCCATCTCAATCTAATTTGAAGAAGTTTAAGCCAAATGTTCAGCCTGTTATAAGAGCGAAGACCTTGTCTGGCGGGAATTATATCTCAGCTGCGACAATTCCAGATGTAGCTTATGCGTTGCATGAATTCCCCAGCAAAAACTTTTCTGACCAAATTCAAAAAACAACTTCAGGAAGTTATTGGGATCATGTGAGTCGTGTCCATCAGGAAACACCTGACTTATTAGACAGATTTTTGACCTTCGGATTTGGCCCCGATCAATTAAGCCCTGAACAGGAAGGATCTATTTGGGATGAGGAAGATAGTATTGCAAACTTAGATTTCTTCAATTAGATCGTTCATCTCGCATTTGGTTTGGCCGACTATTTTGACTTTTCTTGCCGTTCGCCATTTGATTTCTATATGGGACAATCTTGGGTAAATGATGCGGTTAGCCTCGTTGATGCATATCGATCCGGCGAACATACACCAGTTGAGGAAACTCGTGTTGCCTTAGACGCCATAGCAGAAAGCGATCTAAATGCATTTTCGTATGTTGATGAAGAGGGAGCTCTTGCTCGAGCAGAACAAGCTGATGTGTCACTTCCCCTTGGTGGGGTTCCTATCGGAGTGAAAGAACTCCATAATGTTGACGGCTGGCCCGATACTGGAGCTTCATTGGTTTTTAAAGATGGGGTTTCGCAATTTGATGGGACGATGATTCAGCGCTTGAAAGCTGCTGGGGCTAATTTGATTGGCCTCACCACCGCAAGCGAATTTGGTGGCCTCAACTGCTCGACCACCAAACTGAATGGCATAACGCACAACCCATGGAATAAAGATTCAACACCCGGGGGGTCGTCTGGTGGTAGCGCTGCTGCTGTTGCGGGTGGGATCGTGACGCTTGGAACTGGTGGTGACGGCGGAGGCTCTATTCGGATACCTGCAGGCTTTTGTGGCCTTGTTGGGATGAAGGGCACAGCTGGCCGAATTCCGCGGGGTCCTCACACTGGTATCGGTCCATTGACGGTGGTGAGTGGGTGTTTGTCTCGTTCTGTTCGTGATACTGCTCGTTGGTATGATGTGTGTGCTGGTTT
>MDTD01050215.1_pt1 | contig 11923 bp, 9 predicted proteins | sample 811221 | NCBI WGS metagenome assembly MDTD01 (sample SAMN05326646, study PRJNA326480) | marine metagenome | isolation source: seawater | place: Pacific Ocean: South West | collected 2011 | reverse complement strand
GGCTTATTTGGTTTCTCGAACAGTTAAGCTTAAGTGGATACGACTGTTCCGTGATCCTGCAGATGCTCTAACTGCCCACGTTTTCCTCAAACGCCGGGTGGCTCTCTCATCGATTCTTAAGCTCGCGGGCTCACGCTGTGAGCCTTATGCCATCCCGTTGTATGGCACTGAAAAATCACAAATTTTAAATGTTTTCATTATTAGTCCGATAATATATTGTTATTTGAACTTGTGAACATTTTTAAACTTAATGTTTAATCGTTTGCATTTATATATATTTGTGTTAGATTAAAGTGAAGGGTAGGTAATGGATATTGCCTTTTTTAATGTTAAGCAATACTCAACCAAAAAAAGTGTTATATGGGGCTAAATTTAAAAAAAGTGACAGCAGGCGGATATGTTGCAGTGCTTTTCTTCGCATTGCTTGCCGTTTTTACTATATTCAGACAGACAATTGGTGATTATGCTGCTTCTCTTTTAGCCCTGACCCGGGAAGTGACAATATCCAAAGACAAAGATGGAGAAGCTGCCCCGCGTTTGAAAATAACGACTAACGTAAAAGTTGTCTCGCCAGTCAAACGTAATACTGTTATAAAGAAAAAAAGCACTCTTAAAACCTCCAAGCCGGTCACCGTCAAACTCCCGAAAACTGATACTCCTGAGATTGTTATTACAGATGGTTATCCTGATTGGATGAATTCCGGTTATCCTGTCTTTCCCCTGTTGAGAAATTACAAAGGGACCAAATGGAATAAGGAAAAGACCTTGTTCAAAGTTTCATCTGACGGAAAAAAACTCTACTTTATATGTCGACTTTTTGATAAAGAACCCAACAAAGCGGTCACTAAATTTACCGAGGGTAAAGGCGGTAGAAATGCCTGGCGTGATGACAGTATTGAAATATTCCTGATGAAAAATTCCAAAAGCAGGGTCTACTGTCAGTACATAATTTCCGTCAGCGGAGCGGGGACCGTACTGTGTCATGAAAACTCATCCCGGGTGAATAGTGTAAAGTCGGCCAAGATCCCGAAGGGGTTTATCCGTCCGGTATTCGATGTTACTCAATTTAAAGGCGGATTTGAGATAGAGCTTCGGGTTTATTTAAGCAATATCGGGATTGATAAACTTAAGCCAGGTGACTCCTTCCTGATTCAGGTAGTTAGGAATTACCGGGGGCAGGGCGGTAAGGATTCCGTTACACTGCAGCTTTTCCCGGTGTATATTTATGCTGATAGCAGACTGGGGACAAATAACCATGACCGCAGAGCATTTCAACCTGTCAAGGTCACAGCTTTGCAGCAATAGTAAATTAGATAATGCGGAATTCTCTGTGTTCCGCCGAACTTTATATAATATTTTGATTTGAGGTCTTTGGATTTATGGAAAACGTAATTGAAGTAAAAAATCTGTCTAAGTGTTATGGCAGTTTTTTCTGGCGCAAGAAAGTTCTCGCGCTTGAAAATCTGACTCTTTCTATTCCCAGTGGCGCAGTATTTGGTTTTCTCGGACCGAATGGCGCCGGTAAAACCACTACAATTAAACTTTTGATGGACTTGATCAAGCCGACTGGCGGTGAAGCGATGGTCCTTGGACGCAAACCGGAAGATGTCGATATAAAGAAGCAAATTGGTTTTTTGCCGGATGCTCCGGCTTTCAGCTCATATCTTACTGCTAATGAATTTCTTTATATCTGCGCCAAGTTGCTTGGGATTCCTTCCGCTGAGCGTAAGAAAAGAATTGCCGAGGTGCTGGAAACCGTAAAAATGACTAAACACGCCAAGTCAAAACTTGGAGGTTTTTCCCGCGGTATGATTCAGCGCATCGGTATTGCCCAGGCAATCCTTAATCATCCCAAACTATTGATTCTGGACGAACCTCTGGTGGGGCTTGATCCCCATGGTCGCCAGGAACTAAAAGACATTATTTTTCAGCAGAAAGCTGCCGGGACTAATGTATTTTTCTGCAGCCATATTCTGTCGGATGTTGAAAAGATTTGTGATCACCTCGGTATTCTTTGCGAGGGTCATTTGCTCTGCTCCGGAAAAATAGACGATCTCTTGTCCGTCACCGGTTCAAGACTTCACGTCAACCCGGGATTTGATGATATAGCCAAGGAAATGCTCGGAGAAGCTTCCGGCACCGTAAAACTTGCAGACGGAGCATGGGAACTGACATTTCCGACCAATGATGATATCAAGCGTAAGCTTAAAGAGATAAAAGAAAAGAATGGTGATGCTGTAGCGATAACCTCTTCCCGTGAAAATCTTGAAGATTTCTTTTTAAGGATGATCGAAGGACGTAAAAAAGATGTGGATATGGACCCCGTTTAATAATAGGAAGTCAGTTTTATATATATAACTTGAAAAGCAGATTCCGGTTTATGGAGGTAAGTTATATCCGGGTTTGTTGATTATCAGGAAATAGATTGAAGTTTTTGTCCCAAATAAATCTAATCAGGAGAAAGAAGAATGAAAGGATTGAACGAAGTCATGGCGGTTGCCGGAGGTACCTGGCACCGGGTTTTGAGAATGAAGGTCGTGTATGTGCTTATTTTGTGCGTATTGATATTAATTGGCAGTGCCTACAGGTATGATGTACTTTCTCTTGGCCAGCATCAGGCTCTGATGGTTGACGTATCTCTGCTGTTGAACACAATTGCCGCAATTTTGATTGCGATTTCAATTACGTTTGAAATATCCAAAGAGCTGCGTGAAGGAGTAACAACAACTCTGTTGGCAAAGTCCCTTGGCCGCTCTCAATACCTGGTCGGTAAACTGATCGGTATCTCAATTGCCGGACTGGTGATTACCGGTTTGATCGCCGGTGGTTTCTGTATCGTTTACAGTTCAGCCTTTGACGAGATTGGCGGAGCAATGGTTCAAGGACATCTTCTGGTAATGGCCAGTGTCATTCCGATGTCTGCTCTGGCGGTTCTTTTTGCTGTTGTTTTGCCTGAATCCATCGCCGCTATTGTTACCGCGATCGCGATCTGGTTTGCTCACTCCACTCCGGTGCTTGCCAAGGTCAAAATTATCTATGGCGGGATTCTTCCCGACCTTAATCTTTTCAATTTGAAAGCCGAAGCCGTTTACAGTGCCGCTGGAATCAATTGGATATATCTGGTTCTGGCTCTGGCCTGGGGTATCATATACAGTGTTTTCGCCACTTCTCTGGCAAGTTTGATTTTCGGCTATAAAGATTTGAAGTAATATAAGTTTAAGGAGAATATAAAATGAAAAAATCAGTGATAACTCATTTAGCGGTTATGCTCATCGCGATTTTCGCGGGAGGTTTCCTGTCGGCATTCCTGATCGAACGTCAAGCCGAAATAATTAATGGCGGTACCGTCGGTAAAGCTCCGCTAGGCGGATTTAACAAGTTCACCTCAGACGTACAGTGGATGCTGTTTGTCAATTACGCCGGAAGTCTTCGTTCTGTTCAGAAAGAGAACGTTAAAGAGATCTACCAGCGTTTGAATGCGATTCTGGATAATGACCCGAACCTCGAAATCGCCTATAATGTCGGTGGTATGATGCTTTCTGTGAGAGACCCTTTGAAAGCGGTCGATATTTTCACTCGCGGAACAAATAATCCGAATCTTAAAGATAACTGGAAGCTGCCTTTCTTTGCCGCCCACATCCTTGAACGTTATGTTACCGATAAGGATGATAAGGACCGCCTCAAGAAGGCCGAAGAAATGCTGCGTATTGCGGCTAGCAGAAATCCGTCCATGCCTTATATATTCTCAGCTCTTATGAGAATCAGAGGACAGCGTTACAAGCAGAAAGGCACATGGAATAATATTGCAGTGGTTAATGACAGACACGCGTATCTCTGCGCTTTGTTTGATGAATGGCGCAAGAATGGCGGGCAGGAAGGCTCCATGGGCGGGGAAGTTACTGTTGACTTGAAGCCGATGCTGCTTCAGGCTTGCCAGCGTGCCAAGGCTTCTGCTCCGGATAATAAAGATATCCTTAAAACTGTTGACAAGGTCATGAAGAAAGTTCTCGAAGACCAGCATCTTTGTCTTCGGTGCCTGGCGGCATATTCCGCCGGGGACAAATTCTGTGACCAGTGTGGAAATAAAGTCGAACCGTATGGTGTTTGTGTAAAATGTAAGACCGTCCTGAAAGGTGCTTACTGCGCAAATTGCGGACATAAAAAATAACTTTGGAACGGGGATCGGCTTTTGAAAGATAAAAAACATATAAGTGTACAGATGCTGTCGACAATAATCATTGCCGCAGCCGTGGTATGCTATTTTGTTTCCGAAGCGATTCTGCGTCAGTATGTGTTATTCAGAGCCGGGACTCAGTCGATAAGCCTGAGTTCCGTGCTTGAAAAACTTCCGGCTGAAATCAGGGATGACGTAACCAAACGAATTACTATTGCTGAACTTAAAGACCAGCTGGCGGAAGCTACCAAACAGGGTGATGTTATCAATATTTCACTTGCCCTTGCTCGTGAGCAGGGCGAGGAGCAACTCAAGAAGAAGTATGCTGAAATAATAGATAAATATCCTGATGCGCCGGAGTCCGAGCCTGCGTTCGCTTTCTATCTCAAAGCTCCTGAAGGAGATCTCAAGAGCATATCGATCCCCCGTTATCAACAGTTCCTCAAGAATTTGAAGGAGCCGCAACTTTTCAACGCCTGGTCAAATGGCTTCAGCCGCTTGAAACAGCTTGACGCCAGCGACAGTGAGCTGCTTGAATATTTCAAGCCGTTGTTGAAAACTCCACCAAAATATCACGAATATCTTTCTCTCTATACAGAAATATCTGAAATAGCGTTCGAGGAAAACGCTCAGGCCGAAGAGTTAACGGCCAGGAAATATGAAGAACTTTGTGAAAAACTGCCTTTCTTCGACCAGAAACTGGCCAGAAGATATAAGAATTTACAAAAGAAGAAGAAAGCTAAAACCGGAAAGAAAAAGAAGTGATGGTAAGGATTTTTGCCATATTTGAGATGACCGTCAAAAAGATCAAGGAACCGGCCTTTTCACTGCTGTTTGTGATTGCCGCGGTAATCGGCTATTGTGTCTCCGGCATGGGGGCAATGGCGCTTTCCAGCAACGACGGGTTGCTTTACGGTTTGATATCTCTGGAAAAGGGACAGCCGCTTTATGAAGGATCTGTGGTGATCATGTTTATGACTATGATCATTGCTATTTTTGCCGGTGCAACGGATATCCCGAAAGATATTGATTCCAGAATGATTATGCTAATTCTTGGGAAGCCTATTTACAGGATTGAGTATCTTCTCGGAAAATATCTTGGTATTATAGCGATTTGCTTTATTTTCTTTGTTACGGCGGGAGTTACCGCTATTGCTGTTAATTTCGGTACAACCGGGCAGTTTATGCCAGTTCATGTGATTGCCCGGCAGTTGCTTTTGATGCTGGCGGTCTTTCCGTTTGCGGCTGTGACTGTTATGATTTCCTGTTTCCTGTCGGATATTGGAGCGATGATTGTTGCTTCGGTATATCTGGTTTTGTCGGTTTTTATCAGCTCTATTTCAATGTTTGTCGATATGCTGCCCAGAAGCCTTTCTGTCGTTTCCGTGGTGCATTTCGCCTCATATTTGTTCCCGAATTACTTCTATTTCTTTAACGCTTTCAGATTTGTCGGTGTGGTGATTGTTGCCCTGACGCTGTATTCAGCTTCAATGACAATTATCTTTCTGGCAATTGCGGCACATCGCCTGAACACCAGGGATATGAACTGACCTCTCCAGGTCCCGCCACACAGCTTTAAATGCGCTTGAGATAGGCATGCTGTGTCTTGAGTTGGGACAGGACGTTTTTCGCTTTTAGTCTTAATTAATCAGGCAGAGGCATTTCGCCCATCTTGATCAACTGGTCCGGTTCGAATTTTTCCAGCTTTGCACTGTCGAAAGTAGCGTTAGCTTCATCGGGATTTGTTTTCGGCTTGCCGCCAAAGTAACTGAACAGCAGCCATCCTCCGAAAATTAACAGACCAAGTACGATGATGATTCCAAATACAGGAATGATAATTGACGGCAGGCTCTTAACTCTGCCGTTCAAATCGTCGTCATCCTCCTCCGGCAGACTCACCAGCGCGGAATAGACTTCCTCATCAAGCAGTCCGCTGTCCTGCATCAGTGTTGAGTTAATCTCTTCTATCTGGCTGTCCGGAAGCCCGTACAGGTGCCCCAGTTTCCTTATATATGCCCTGATATACACCTTTTGAGGCAGTTTATCGTAAGCTTCGTTTTCCAACGCGTTAATATAAGCTTTTTTGATTTTTGTTTCTGACGCAATATAGTCAATATCGAGACCGGAATTTTCCCTGGCCGCACTCAATATCATTCCGAAATGTGCGGTGTCGACAATTTTCTCTTTTTTCCTGAAAAGGCTTTTTTTCATTCTTGTCGTATGCTGTGACTCATGTGTTTTTCTGTTTTCTTCCATGTGTGCTGGACTCTCAATCCGTTTCCGGTTGTGCTCTGGTTCTGGCTCTTTCTCTTTTTCTGATGAGTTTACTTCAGGAGCTTTAGTCTCAAGCTCTTTGCTTCCAGTATTGGACCTCGACCCTTCGGCTTTATCTACGACAGGAACTTGAGTTTCTACAGGTATTGTTTGATCTTTTACTTCCAGTGCTTTGACTGGTTCATTGATTTCTGTTTTATCAGCCGTTGTGATCGGTGGTTCTGGAGACTCTACTACGGGCTCGACAGGGGAGCCGGAAGCCGGTGTCGGCGTAATCGACTCAACTGGAGTTGATCCATTAGAATCTTTATCCGGGTTCTTTTTTGACTCAGACGATCCGAAAAGATCATTCTGAAACAAGTCGAAATCATTGTTGTTTTTCTCTTTGTCAGTCATTTTCTCAATCTTTACAGGTTGTCGTCAATTTCATCGAAGACCAGGATTTGTCGCTTGTTGCCTCCCGGTGGGGGAGGGCCGATTATGCCACGGGATTCAAGCTGATCAACCAATGTGGCTGCTTTATTATAGCCGATTCCGAGGCGTCGCTGCAGGTAACTTGTGCTGACCTGGCGTTCCAGCAAAGTTATTTCCAGAGCCTGACGCAGCAGGTCGCTGTCGTCAGGTGTCAAGTATTTCTTCACAACCGGAGCGATGTCGGGTGCGTCGTATATTGACGCTTCATCATCATCGTAAGCGCCGTCGTCATAGTCTCCGGCTGCTGCATCTTCATCTTCATCCACAACTACATCTTCAAACATCTGTTCCGCCTGCGGAGCAATGAAGTCAACAACCTTTTCAATTTCGTCATCGGAAGAGTAGGCTCCCTGGATACGTTCAAGGACCGCACTGCCCGGAGGTATGAACAGCATATCGCCGTAGCCCAGCAGTGATTCCGCGCCTTTCTGGTCGAGGATCACGCGGCTGTCGATCAGAGATGTAACCCTGAACGCGATACGAGTCGGGAGATTGGCCTTGATCACGCCGGTAATGATGTTGCGGTCCGGACGCTGAGTCGCGATTACAATATGAATACCGGCGGCGCGTCCTTTCTGCGCAATCCTTGCGATAGAAGTTTCGACATCTTTTTTAGCTTCGGTCATCATCAGGTCCGCCAACTCGTCAATGATGATAACCAGCAAAGGCAGTTTTGGCGGAATTACTTTTCCTTCATCGTCGATGACCGGTTCTTTATCGGGAGTCCTGGAGTTGAACGTTGCCAGGTTGCGACAACGTACCTGGGCCAGGATCCGGTAACGTCTTTCCATCTCATTCACCGCCCAGCGCAGCGCCAGCGGTACTTTTTGCGAGTCATTGATAACCGGGGTGATAAGGTGCGGAAGCGAGGTGTATATGGCCAACTCGACGACTTTCGGGTCGACCATTATCAATTTCAATTCATCCGGCCTGAACTTAAACAGCATACTCATGATCAGTGTATTCATACATACACTTTTACCGCTTCCGGTTGAACCGGCTATAAGTAAGTGAGGAGCTTTTGCAAGGTCAAGGATTATCTGTTTTCCGGATACGTCTTTACCCAGAACGATCGGCAGTTCAGCCTTGGAGTTTTTCCAGGCATCGCTCTCCATCATGGCGCGCAGGAATACCGAACCGGCGACAGAGTTAGGCGCTTCAACCCCAACCGCGTTGCGACCGGGAATCGGGGCCAGGATTCGGACGCTTTTCGCCTCCAGTTCCATGGCTATATTATTTGAGATTGCGGTAACTTTTTCAACCTTGACCCCCGGGGCCAGGGAAATATCATAACGGGTAACCCTTGGGCCGGATACGTAACCGGTCACCTGACCGTCAATCCCGAAACTGTCCAAGGTGGCCTGTAGTATTTCACTGCTGCGTTCAACCGTTTCACGCGACTCCCCGCCGCTGTCCGGGCCTTTCGCAAGCATCGAGATCGGAGGCAGAACATAATCCGACAGTGAAGGGGCATTTGCTTTTTGAGCCTCTTTCAACGCTTCTTTATTCGGAATCTCGCTGATCACGCGATTTTTCTTTGTGACTGGAGTTGGTATTGTAGGATTGACGTCAAACGGAAGTTCGTCAGGATCCTCTTCACGGGACGGCGGATCGGCCGGTATTTCCGGTTCATCAGATTTATCACGGTTTTTCAACAGGATTGCCGCCGCTTCAGACGCTTTATCCGTTATGGAATTTATTTTGTCGCTGAAACTGGTTGCCGGTTTGTCATCGCTCTTGGCGGCCATCGGTGCACGTTTTTCCCTGGAGCTAATGCCCTGTTCATTGAAGGCGGCCTTTTTAGCTTTTCTGGTTTCGATGATTTTCAAAGTCACGCCCCACCAGTCACAAATATAGAGGGCCACCAAACCGCCAAGAGTTAATGCCGAAGCTAAAAGGATAGTTCCGACAACTCCCATATAGCGGCGCAGGAATCCGGGTTCGACTTCGTTGTATTCAGGTGCGGCCAGAACCTGACCGATTGCGCCGCCGGAAAGATTGGCGTTTGCCGCTTCCCGATACCCCAGTCCCAGATTGGCTGCGGTTTCGCTGTAAGCCTGAGGATAGACTGCCAGTATCAAGGTAAGGCCAAACAGGGTCAACGGAAGATATATCCAACGCCCTTTGTGGCGTTTCCCGACCGGGAAGAACGGCCTGATAGAGCAAATGAGGAGTAATAAAACAAAAGGATATACGGCCAGGCCAAAAAGCAGGATCATCGTGCAGGCAAAATATGCGCCGACCTCTCCTATCCAGTTATGGACCGCTTCGTCCGAACCACCCTGAATTACCGTGAAATCGTGGGCCGAGTGTGAGAATACTGCCAGAGTCAATAATATCGCACCCAGAAGCATCAGGAAATGCCTGGGGCGTATTTCAGTTTGATTCTTGTCCGGAGTTCTTTCTTTTTCAGCCATATAAATATTGTCATTGTGAAAATTGATTATCGATTTTCCCGGAACCACCGGGGACTAATTTAATATGTATTGATATTGGATTAATTCAATCTCAATAGCACGCGTTTTTTTGTTTTTTTTAGCTGGATTGGTTGATCCGGAGCCAGTCGTGTCGGTACTGAACTTAAGCTGAGATGTTAAAGGCTGATATGGGAGTTTCCGGGAGATCGGATATCCAGTTCTTTTTCCATATGACTATCGAACTGCTGCTCATAGTCCTGACTAGTTGCTATATCGTGTTCTATGCAAAAATGGATGCACGAAAGCAATGGAAAGCCACCAACTGCTGTAATGATCGTTTTTATGCGGCCCGCTGTTAAATAAAAAAATCGAAATACATCAAACACGCAAGAAGTCAATAAAGTGCAAAAATCAGGGCAATTTTAATGGTATATTAATTTTGTTTTTCGGTGTATTATAATAACTTGAACCCGTAAAAATATTTCCGGATTCAGGCATTTACCAATAACGGATAACAATTTTAGAAAAGAGAGAAAATGAAAAATTTTATCGGAATGGAACATTTTGTTGACGAAGAATACAGTCGCCGCACGGACCACAGGTTTCACGCGATGGGAGTGCCGCCATTGTACTACAGCATCATGGATAAGGTTGGTAAAGAATTTGACCGGTTTAAGGATACAAAGCAGCCATGGGCGTCACAGAGTGATGCCGCCTGGGTAATCTGTCTTTGTCGTGGTGGAGAGATCAGTCAGGAAACGGCTGAAAAACTGCTCAAGGCGCTTTGGGAAAACTGGGACAGCGAAAACGGGGTATCAGGGGAAGAACGTATTCTCGAAACTCTTGGCAATGATATGGATGTCGCCAGTGTTGTCAATTACGGCAGGACCCTGCAGGAACCTATGTCAAGGCTAATGCTCCGTGACATGCTTCTGGAAATTTTGGATGACATAATTTCACTGATGGAAACAATTCACTCTATGGCTATGGCTAACCGTGATACTTTAATGGTTGCTCATACCCATATGAATCATGGACAGCCAATGACTTTCGCTCACATGCTGCTCTCGTTTTTTGATTGCGTTGACCGCTCGCTGGTCCAGCTTGAGCACGGGTATCATCTTGTCAACCAGAACTCTGGCGGCTGCGGCTCAACCTCCGGTACCAGTTGGAATGTTGACCGGCAAATGATGGCTGAATTACTGGGTATGGATGGAGTGCTTGAAGTAACATACGACTGTGAAGCGACTCAGGACCATACTTACGCAGTGCTCTTTGCTCTCTCCAACCTGTTCCTGCATATTAGTCGCTTCAGCATGAATTTCTATATCTACTGTCTGGATGAAGTGGATATGTTCAGAATGGATCCGTCGCATTGTGGGATGAGTTCCTTTATGCCGCAGAAATGTGACTGCGGTACCCATTTCGAGAAAGTTAGAGTGGGATGTACCAGTATAATGACAGACACCTTTAAATGTCTCATGCAATTACGTGGTGAGTTTCATGGCGATGTGTTGCCGGCTGCCTACATGCCTTTTAATGATGCACGCGCCCCATTGTGTGAGTCTCATGTGACTATCAAACAATTTGAGACTTTGCTAAAACATCTTGTCCCGCAAAAGGATCGTATGGAGGAAATCCTGCGTGAGGGATACAGTTGCGCCACTGAATTGTGTACATATCTGATCAAAGAAAAAGGATATGGCGGCAGGCTTGCCCACAGTATCGTCGCAACCTTGATTCGACAGGCACGCGCCAAAGGGCTTAAGAGTTTTGAATGTACTGGTGAAATGCTTGACGAAGCAGCCAGATATCTTGTAGTAAAGGAGCCTGGGCTGTCAACTGAAACCGTGTGTAAACAGCTTAGTCCGGAGGAATTCCTGAAGACCCACAACCATCTGGGCGGAGCGGCCCCTGAAGAGACCCTGCGGTTGCTGAAAATACGAGTCGCCACCATGGCCGGGGCGAAGGAACGTCAACAAGCCAGACGCAATAAAGTTGTCGCGGCAGTCAATGATCTTGAGGCGCGCGCTGCAAGAGGAAATGCCATATAAATACAAATCCACCGGACACGGTAAGGGTGAAAGGATTTGCTCCTTGCCTGTGTCAAGGTGATCTTGTGTCAAGCACCAGCTTTTACGGCGTTGAGGCAAAATGAACGGATTGCAAGTTGTTGTCCGCTGGAGCCGAGATTGTAGCGCATGGCCGAGGTGAACTCTTCGGCTTGCTGTAGTTGCTTCAGAAGCTTTTCCTGATTAAGCTTTTCCGGGATCTTGTGGTCGTTGAATATTTCCGGGTTGGCAAGCGTCATAATGTCGGCGCCGCAGGCAAGCTGGTAGGCCTGGGCAAACCAGGTGTGGACCGCGGAAACGAAATATTGCCGTTCCCGCATAAATTCACCGCTGGCGGCGTCATTACAAGCCGCAACGATCCGTTTCTTGACCGCGGGTTCGAGTTCTTCGGCCTGTTCAAGGCGTTCCCGCCATTTTTCTTGGACGGTCTCTTTTGCGCCCTGTTCAAGATTGTTGTAGACGTTGATCATTATTTCCGCGCTGAACTCAGCATCGGCGGCATCTTTGGCGGC
>MDTD01121595.1_pt1 | contig 11924 bp, 11 predicted proteins | sample 811221 | NCBI WGS metagenome assembly MDTD01 (sample SAMN05326646, study PRJNA326480) | marine metagenome | isolation source: seawater | place: Pacific Ocean: South West | collected 2011 | reverse complement strand
TTTTAATATATATTTTGGAAATTCTGTTTCTCCAAAAATTAACCCGATCATAAATATTTTAACTAAGCGGTGAACAAATTGGTCTTTTTTTATCTTTTTCAATGAATTTTATAACTTCGCTTACTAATTCATTATCTTTATATTCACCATTAATCTTGACTAAATTTTCATGAAGACTTTTAGAGGCAAATATATCTTTAAAAGCTTTATCTAAACCCATAATTTTTTGATTATCATATTTCTGTCTACGTAAACCAATTAAATTTAAACCTTGTAAATAATTTCTATTACCTATCGATAAACCAAAAGGAATTACATCCTTGAGTACGCCTGTCATTCCACCAATCATTGCTAGTCTACCGACTCTAGTAAATTGTTGGACAGCAGAGTTTCCACCAATTATTACTGAGTCTTCAATCGTTACATGCCCTCCTAGAGGAACATTATTCGCTATTATAACATTATTACCTATTTTACAATCATGTGCTATGTGCGAAGAAATCATAAATAGACAATTATTTCCTATAGAAGTTTTTAAGCCACCACCTTCTGTTCCAGGATTTATAGTTACATATTCTCTTATTAAATTATTTTGTCCTATTTCCAGACTATTTTTTTCACCTTTAAATTTTAAATCTTGTGGTTGGGTTCCAATACTAGCAAAAGGGAAAATTCTTGTTCCTTTTCCTATAATTGTATTCCCCTCAACATGTACATTAGATATTAGCTCTACATTTTCCTCCAGAGTTACATTCGGACCTACAAAACAAAAAGGTCCTATTTTCACATTTTTTAGAATTTTAGCCTTGGGATCAATTATACTTGATTTATGTATCATTATTTTCTGTCTACTATTGTTGCGGACCATTCAGCGTCGGCCATCCTTTTTTCATTTACTTTTGCTATACCCTTATATTTCCATACTCTTCCATGAGATCTGATAGCTTCAATTTCTAAATGGAGCTCACAATCTGGTATTACGGGATTTCTAAACCTTGCCTTGTCAACTCCCATCAAAAAAACTAATTTGTTTTCATATTCTTTGCGATCAATTCCATGTGCAGTTAAAGCTGCTGCTGCTTGACCAAATGCTTCAACAATTAAAACTCCTGGCATTACAGGTTGGTTAGGAAAATGTCCTTGAACGTAAAAGCCATTTTTTTTTACATACATAATTGCCGTAGCTGATTTAAGAGGAACAATATTTATTAATTTATCTATTAACAACATTGGTTCTCTATGTGGTAGTAAACTTTGTATAGTTTTTTTATCTATTGCTGTATCTGTCATTTTTTTGAATTTTTTAAAAAAACTTTTAATGGAACTGCAGGATACCCCATAACAATTTGGTTGTCTTCGATATCTTTTACTACTCCACTTCCCCCTCCGATTTTTACATTATCACCAATTTTAAGATGTCCTGAAATTCCGGCTTGTCCTCCTATTGATACATTGTTGCCAATCACTGAACTTCCTGCAAATCCTACTTGACCAGCTATCATACAATTCGAACCAATTTTAACATTATGAGCTATATGAACTTGGTTATCTATATAAGTATTTTTTCCAATAATAGTATCATCCACTGAACCTCTATCGACAGTACATCCAGATGCAATTTCAGTATCATTGTTAATAATTACTTTACCTATGTGTGGAAATTTTATATTTTTATTTTTTAGAGGTATAAAGCCAAATCCCTTTTGACCTATTTTACAATTGTCTTGTAAAACCACATTATCTCCGATCATCGTATTCTTAATAATCACATTCGAACCAATTATACAATTTTTCCCAATTACTACGTTTTGTTCTATTATTGTATTAGAACCAACTTGAGAATTTTTACCAATTTTCACGTTTTTACCAATTAAAACATTGTTACCGAATTTGACAGATTTAAAAATTTTTTTTGATGGTTTTTTTACTGAAAAATCTGGATAATCAATATCTGCATCTGGATAGATCTGTTTTAAAACTTTCGCAAGTTCTAATAAAACGTTTTTAACAACTATCTTCTCTAAAGAATTAGGTAAATCTTGTGACAGTTTTGAAGTAGTAATACAAAGTGAAGCTTTTGTATTTTTCGCTTGATTTTTGTACTTTTTAGAGTCGTAAAATGTTATATCATTTTTTCGAGATGAGAATAATGGTCGAACATTATTGACCTTAAAATTTTTTTTGAAATTTAAATTAGGATATATTTTATTTATTTTTATATTATTTTTTTTAAAAAAATTTGTCAATTCCATTAAACTTTTTAGTTTAATTTGATAGATTTTAATTTAGCATTTAATAACTTAACAATATCTTGAGTAATATCTAAATTCTCATCCGCTAGAATTAAGCTTTTCTTATCCAAAACAAATCTTATCTTCTTCTCTTGCATATATCCCTTAATGACTGGATTTAGATTTTTTAAAAGCTCACTTCTAGCTTTTTGTCTTAATTTAGCAACATCACTTAAAAGGTTGTTTCTATCTTTTTGAAGCTTCGAAACTTTTTCCCTTAAAGATGATATCTTTTTTTTATAATCTGATTGTGATAAAATTTTTTTTTGTTCTATTATTTTTTTTTCCTCCGATTGTAAATTTTTTTCTCTTTGAGTAAGACTTTTCATTCCATTATCTAGTTTTTTTTTTAATTCATTTTGAGCTTTTTTTCCTGCATCGCTATTATTTAATATGTACTTGAAATCTAAAACATATGGAATTTCTGCATTTGAGCTTTGTTGAATTGAAAAAATTAGAAATAAAATTATTAATATTTTTTTATGTACTCTCATTAAAAAGTTGTTCCAAGATTAAAATTGAAGCTTTCGGTTTTATCAGTATCAGCCTTACTTAAATTAGTTGAAAAAATAAAAGTCATAGGCCCAATAGGAGAGATCCAACTAGCCGCTGCTCCTGCAGAAGATCTTAATTTATTGCTTTCATCTATGCTATCATCATAATCAACCCCCCAAACACTTCCAAAATCTAAAAATAAACTAACATCTGTGTTTGTTGAGTCTGGTAGTAGTTTTGGAAGGCTCGCCTCTAAATTTAAAGCTGCAGCGTAATTTCCTCCAATATGGTCTGATCCATCTACTGGTCCTACTTTTCCTCTTTGAAAACCTCTTAATCTTTTAGAGCTCAAAACCTGCCTTTTACTCAGCCTTACATCATCATCGCTCAAACCAGTAATCGACGAAATAAATAATTTACTAGCTCCAACAATGTTTTCATTGATTGCCCGATAATTACTATTTGTAAAAGTATTGCTTAAAAAGTTTTTATCAGCGTAAAATGGAAAACTTTGTTTAAAACCTATCACTGATCCACTAGTCGGCATAAATGCTCTGTTACGTGTGTCATATCTAAATCCATAGTTTCCTGCTATTTCTGTAAATTCACCACTTTGTTTTCTTAAAGAATCTGAGGCTGTATCCTGTGTTCTCAAATCATCATAACTTGAAGACACACCCAAATTTAAAAAAACATTTTTATATTGTTCAAAACTAGTACCAATTCCAGCTGCAACTACTGTATTTTCATATCCTTGGTCAGGTTTATCGTTATCTGTGCTTGAAACGTAGTAATTAATTGAATTGCCAAGAAAATTATAATTTGGATCACTATAATTTATTGTGCCACTCAAAGACTCATCATCGGCATTTATGACAAAATTTAAATTCTTTCCTTCGCCTAGCCAATTATTTTCACTAACTTTTAATGCAAAACTTCCACCACTTGTTCCTATTCCTGCTCCAGCACTTATCTCTCCAGTAGGTTTTTCTTCAACTAATATTTCTACTATTTTTAAATTTTTATCTGAACCGTCCAATACTTTATAATTAACATCTCTAAAAATGTTTCTTGACTTTATTTTAGATATAGATTTTTCAAGATTTAAATTAGTAAAAGGGTCACCTTCATCAAGTAAAAGCTCACCTCTTATTACAGATTCATTTGTAATATTATTTCCCACTATGTTAATTCTCTCAACTAATTTTCTTTGTCCTTCAAAAATATTGAATACAATTGAAATTGAGTTTCCATCTAAAATTTCTTCAACATTATGTTCTACAAATTGAAGATTATTGAATTCGATCAACTCGTCGATTTCCTCGAGAATTTTTTTGATAGAGAAAGGGGAGTAGTATTCTCCAATTAATTTTTTATAAGACTTATTAAGTGGAAAAAATATTTTTTTATCAAACACATTATCTACATTGGTTGATATCTTATTTATAACATATCTGTTACCTGCATTAATTGAATAAACGAGATCTATATTCTCATTCTGATTAATTTCTGCTGAATTAGAATTGATTTTTACATCATAGTAACCTATTGATTTATAATAGTTAGTTAATAATCTTATATCAAGATTTATTAAATTTTGACTAAATCTTGTGTTTCTAGAAATTATTTTCCAAAATTTATCTTCTTCACTTGCTATAATATCTCTTAATCTTTTATCTCTTAATTTTTTATCACCAATAAATTTTATAGATGAAATTTTAGTTTTATTTCCTTTTGAAACATTAATAATAAGATCCAAATTTTTACTATCGATATTATTTACCTTGATATCTATTTCAGTAAAATTATAGCCAATTGAAGAATAAAGTTTTTTAATTACATCAATATCTTTTGTTAAATAAGATCTTATAAATGATTTTTTTTCCTTAAGTTGAATATTTTTTTTTATCTCTGATTTTATTTTATTGCTTTTCTCACCAACAAGAATTATTTGGTTCACTACTGGGTATTCTTTGACGAAAATTTTCAAAATATTATTTTTTAGACTAATTTTTACATCTTCAAAAAAATCAGTTGAATATAAATTATTTAGTATTTTATTTAATTTATTTTCATCAGCCTCAGTATTTACTTGTATATCTCCATAAATTATAATTGTTTGATTGTTAACTCTGCTATTTCCTTCGATTTCAATTTTTTTTATAATTTCAGCATTCAAATTGAGACTGAATAAATAAAAAAACGTTACAATTAAGAAATTAATAAGGTGTTTTTTTTTCATTTTATTTTTTTAAGTGTAGCCTCTTTAGTCCAATCGTTAACTTTTTGAATATCTTTAATGTTTTTTGGGGTTTTTATAGCATATTTTTTATATTTTTTATCATTTAGAATGCTCAAAATGATTTTTGAAATGCTCAAAAACGGTATATTTTTTTGGAGAAATTGATCAACTAATATTTCATTAGCAGCATTAACAATTATTGGCGTTGATGGATATTCATTTAATCTTTTTATTAATCTTATGGCTTCAAAATTTTTTACATTTACTTTTTGGAATGTTAAATTTTTAATTATATTTTTCTTATAGTGCAAGTTCTTGTCTTTATAAAAATTTTCTATATTAAGATTTTTTTCAAAAATTGCATTCGCTAAAGGTATGGTCATCGAAGTTTCATGATAAATAAATTTTGTCAAACCGTTTTTTAAAACAATAATCGCATGTACAAGCGATTCAGGATGAATTAAAATATCAAGCTTGTCTTTCGGAATATTAAATAACTTTTGCGCTTCGATTAATTCAAAAATTTTATTCATCAAAGTAGCCGAGTCTATAGATATTTTTCTTCCCATCTTCCACTTAGGATGTTTCAAAGCATCTTTTGGTTTAATAGATCTTAATTTTGAGTAGCTCGAGTTTAGAAATGGGCCACCAGAGGCTGTTAAATAAATTTTTTTAATTTCCTTTACACTGTGATTTTCTAAAAGCTTCATTATTGAAAAATGTTCTGAGTCGATAGGGATAATTTTTGATCCATGCTGAGAAGCTTTTTTTTTCAATAAATTCCAGCCACAAATTACAGACTCTTTATTCGCGATTAATAATTTTTTACTAAATTTAATTATTGATAGTGTTGGCTCCAAACCAGCAAAACCAGGTATTGCAGAAATTGATATGTCTATTTTTTTTTTAAATTTAGCTTTTGTGAGATTGTTTAAAATTTTAATTTTGTTTTTAAATTTCATTTTATTTACTTTTTTAAAAACTTTAAGGTCATTAATTACAAAAAATTCAGGTTTGTATTTTTTAATTTGATAACAGATTTCTTTTAAATTTTTGTTTGCATAAAGTAACTTTATTTTTAATCTATTATTTGAATTATCTAAAATTTTTAAAGTTGTAACACCAACTGAGCCGGTTGAACCTAATATTGAAACAGTTTTAATCATTTAAAAAACTAATATTAGAGTTAAAAAACCTATGGGGACTCCAAGTAATATTCCATCAATTCTATCAAGAACACCTCCGTGGCCAGGTAAGAAATTTCCTGTATCCTTTAATTCTGCCTTTCTTTTAAGAAGAGAAAATATTAGATCTCCAACTTGACATGCTACAGATGTTAAAATTCCCACGACCAGAAAATTCATACTAAAAGAGTCTGTAAAATAAAAAATTGAAATTAAAAAAGCAAAACTTGATAACGTTATCGAACCAATAGACCCAGATATAGTTTTATTTGGACTAATTTTTGTTAGTTTTGGACCTTTAAAGATTTTTCCAAAAGCATATCCTCCAATATCTGACGCTATACAACATAATAATAAGCAAAAGGTTAAGATTTTTAATTGAGAAAAATTTGTAAAGAAAAAAAATAAAAAACTTATTACAAAAATATAACTGATAAAAAATGTATTTAAGAAAACCATTATTAATTTTGATTTTATAATTTTTTTGGAAATACCCAAAAATTCAATTATAGATATCACACTCAATATTAAAAGGGCATAAATCAAAATAAAGTTAAATTTAAAAATTAAAAATAATAATAACAATAATACTAGTGAGGTGATTGCTCTTTTTTTTAAATCTTGTTTAATCATAACGATCCAAAATTTCTTTTGATTTTTTTAAATTTATTAACTATCGTTTTTAAATCTTTTACACTAAAGTCCGGCCATAGTTTTTTTAGAAAAAAAAGCTCTGTATAAGCTAACTGCCACAACATAAAATTGCTAAGTCTTTTATGTCCCCCTGTTCTAATTAGTATATCAGGGTTTTTTATGTTTTTAGTATAAAGCTTTCGTTCAAAATTTTTTTCGTTTATATTTTTCCTTAAATTTTTAGCAGCATTTAAAATTTCGTTCCTTGACCCATAATTTATAGCTAGATTAACTAATATTTTTTTATTTTTAAAAGTTAGTCTCATACTCTTTGAAAGCGTTTTTTTCAAATTTGCTGATAATTTTTTCTTATCTCCCAATATATTAATTCTTATTCCCTGTTGGTTTACTGATTTGATTTCTTTTGAAAAATAGTTATCAATTAATTTAAAAAGATATCTAATTTCAGTTTTTGGTCTTTTCCAATTTTCTGAAGAAAAAACGTAAAATGTTAGTATTGGGACATTTAGTTTTAGAGCTCCGTTAACTATCTTTTTTACAGTATCAACACCTTTCAAATGTCCAAAGTTTCTTCCTTTGCTTCTTTTTTTTCCCCACCTTCCATTGCCATCCATAATAAAGGCAATATGGTTGAGTTTATTCATATTTGACTGATCTCTTTTTCTTTATCAACTAAAATTTTTTCAATATTTTCAATATTTGTGTCTGTTATTTTTTGAATTATTTTTTCAAAATTTTTATTTTGATCTTCTGATATTTTTTTTTCCTTTAATTTTTTTTTTAACTCTTCATTAGCTTCTCTTCTTATATTCCTTATAGAGATTTTTCCTTTTTCTCCCATATTTTTTAATATCTTAATTAATTCGTTTCTTCTTTCTTCAGTTAAGTCGGGGATCTTTAATCTTATTATTTGACCGTCAATTTGTGGATTAATGCCTAATTCTGATTTTTGAATTGAAGACTCTATTAAGTTTATATTAGCCTTATCCCAAACTTGAATAGAGATAAGTCTTGCTTCAGGAACACTAATCGTAGCTAATTGTTCAATGGGCATTTGTTGGCCATATACATCTACCTTAATTGTATCAAGCATATTTGAATTAGCTCGCCCTGTCCTTAAAGTAGAAATATCTCTTTTTAAAGACTGTATGCTTTTATCCATTTTTAAGGAATAGTTTTTTTCATTGAAAGTACCTGTCAATTTAAACTCCTTCTCCGACCTTATATCTTACAAAATCAATTACTTTTAAATTTTTCAAACTACCGTTCTCTTTCAAAATATCTGAAACTTTCTTCTTAGGATCCATTATCCAAATTTGGTTAAGTAGTGAATTTTCATTAAGGAATTTAGATATTTTTCCTTTAGATATTTTTTCTACCATTTCTGCTGGTTTTCCAGAATTTGTAACTTCTGCCCTAATAATTTCTAATTCCTTTTCAATAATTTTTTTGTCGATATCTTCACTATCTATAGCAAGTGGATTTGAGGCGGCAATGTGCATAGCAATTTTTGTTCCCAGGTCATTACTTTTTTCTTTATTTAATCCATCTATTTTGACTACTGAAACAATTTTACCAACATTTTTTTCTATTGCGGAGTGAACATAAGAAAAATTTGAACCATTTGAACTATCAAAATATTTTGATCTTCTAATTGTAATTTTTTCACCTATTTTAGAAATTAAGTTGACTAAAGAGTCTTTTACTAAAAGGTTATTATCCATTTTTGTATTAATAATTTTATCTAAATCACCTTTGCAAGTAAAATTGATATTCGAAAGTTCTTTACAAAAATTTATGAAATCTTTATTTTTAGCAACGAAATCTGTTTCACTATTTATTTCTATAATTGAAATTTCTCCTTTATCCTCTTTTACTAATGCCAAACCTTCGGAGGCCGTTCTGCTCATTTTTTTTGATGCCTTTGCAATTCCTTTTTTTCTCAGAAATTCAATAGATTTTTCAATATTTCCATTGGAATCTTCTAACGCTAATTTACAGTCTTTAAAACCTACGCCAGTTAACTCTCTAAGTTTTTTAATATTATCTAAGATTTCTTTCTTTGACATTTTTGATAAATTTACGAGTTATTTCTTCTTAGTGTCGCTATTTTCTTTATCGTCAGCACCTTTTATAAATTTTTCAGCGTCCTTGATAGTATTTTTTAATAAATCACAATAAAGATTTATTGAACGTCTTGCATCGTCATTTCCTGGTATAGGATAATCTATACCTGTTGGATCCGAATTGGTGTCAAGGACTGCAATTATAGGGATGTTTAATTTTTTTGCTTCTGCTACTGCAAGTGACTCGATGTTTGTATCTATTATAAATATTAAATCTGGAGTTTTTTTCATCTCTGTAATCCCTCCAAGAGATCTTTGTAACTTTTCTTTTTCTTTACCAAACTTTAATAATTCTTTTTTTGTAAAACCTAAATTTTCTTTTGATAATTGTTCATTTAATTTCTTTAAACGTTTAATTGAATTTTGAATTGTATTCCAATTTGTTAGCATGCCCCCTAACCATCTATAATTAACGTAGTATTGCCCTGTTTCCTTTGCTAAATCGCTTATTTGCTCTGAGGCTTGTTTTTTAGTAGAAACTACAAGTAACTTTCCTCCTGAAGAAATTACTTTATGAACTTTTACAAGAGCGTTTTTTATAAACTCTACGGTTTGTGTTAAATCAATTATGTGTATTGAGTTCTTTTCACCAAAAATGTATTTTTTCATTTTTGGATTCCATCGTAAGGTTTTATGCCCCAGATGAACACCTGCCTCTAATAATTGTTTTATGTCTACTTTTGGTACGTTCATTTTCCGGTTAATCCACCACAGTAATTCCAACTAAATGGACCGGTAGGGCATTGCCCTTGCTACTGTGTGCGAAATATTTACCTGATATATACAAACAAGATAAAAAATCAACACTCTAAACAGTTATTTTTGCTACGTATTTCTTAGCTTTTAGAGCTTTTAAATTTTCTAGGTCGAATTTTCGATTATTTTGAAAAGAATATTGAATTTTTTTATTTTTATCTTTAATAACAAGATTTATTTCTGTATCGCCACTTTTTGATAATAATTCTTTAATTTCATTTATCTTAAAATTTTCTTTAAGCTCTATAGTGACTTTTGTATAAGGTTTGTTAATTACTTCATCTAGGCTAATTATTTTTTTTATATTTACTCTTTTTTTTGTCTTATCGTTAGTTATGCTATCTTTTTGTAAAGTAAGAATAAATGATTCTGATTCTTTAAGCTTATTTCTGTTGTTAACTAATATTTCTGCAAATAAAAATAATTCAAATTCTCCATTTTTATCACTAAATTTTATAATTGCGTATGGTGTTCCTTTTGCACTTTTTTTTTCTTGGATTGACATTATGGTACCAGCTACAATTGCTTCTTTTTGAGATCCTTTTAAAAATTGAGCGAATGAAAAAATTTTAAGATCTTGAAAAACTTCTTCATATTCATTTAAGGGATGGTTAGATATATAAAATCCCAGTGATTTGAATTCCTCTGACAAAAGTTCTTTTTGTTTCCAAGGTATTGAGGGTAAAAACTCAAATTCACCAGTTAAATTTGAACTTCTTTCAAAAAGGCTTGTCTGATTATTTTCTTTTTCATCATTTATTATTTTATTATGTTGAATTATTTTTGGAATTGATGCAAATATCTTATTTCTGTCTTTTTCAAATTCATCGAACACTCCTGCTTTCGTTAGTCCCTCAAGTTGTAATTTATTTACGTCTTTCGAAGATACTCTATTTATAAAATCAACAAATGATTTAAATTTGCCATTGTTCTCTCTTTCTTTAATTATATTGGATATTGCTTCAAAACCTACGTTTTTGATCGCACCTAATCCATAAAATATTTCCCCTTTAATTGCTTTAAATTCCGCAAAACATTTATTGATTGATGGTCTTATTATTTTAATTTTTAATCTTTTAAGTTCTTCTACAAATTCACGTATTTTCGAAGTGTTCGTAAGTTCAGTCGACATAGTTGCGGCTATAAAATCTTCTTTGTAATAAGTTTTTAAAAAGGCAGTTTGATAAGCTATTAACGCATAGGCTGCGGCATGACTTTTATTAAAACCGTACTGTGCAAATGGCTCAATTTTTGTAAATACAAAGTTTGCGACTTCTTTTGTAATATTTTTTTTAATTGCACCCTGAATAAATCTTTCTTTTTGTTTATCCAATTCAGCTTTTTTTTTCTTTCCCATAGCTCTTCTTAAAATATCAGCTTCACCAGCAGTAAATCCTGCTAATGTTTGGGCTATTTGCATCACTTGCTCTTGGTAAATTATTATACCGTAAGTTGATTTAAGTATTTCTTTTAATGATGGATGAATATAATCTGGTTCTTTTTTACCATTTTTACAGTCATTATAAATTGGGATATTGCTCATTGGACCTGGTCTATAAAGTGCTACAAGAGCTATGATATCGTCAAACTTATTAGGTTTCATTTGTTTTATTGAGTCTCTCATTCCTGCGCTTTCTAATTGAAACAATCCTGTAGTCTCACCAGTAGATAAAAGAGAGAAAACTTTTTCATCATTTTGGTCAATTTTGCTTATATCTAAATTAATATTTTTTGATTTTAATCTTTTTAATGTATTATCAATTACAGATAGCGTTTTAAGACCAAGTAAGTCAAACTTTACTAAACCTGCATTTTCTGATGAATACATATCATATTGAGTTGATGGCAAAATTAGATTTGAAGTTTGATCAAAATATAGAGGAAATTGTTCTGCTAATTTTTCTCCAGCTATTACTACTCCTGCGGCGTGTGTTGCCATATTTCTATTTAAACCTTCAAGTTTTAATGAAAGTTCAAGGAGTTTTTTTACTTTTGAACTTTTTTTAATTTCTTCCTTAAATCTAGGCTCTCTATCAATCGACTCTTGCAATGTTATTGGTCTTGAAGGGTCAAAAGGTATCATTTTGCATAATCTATCGACATGTCCATATGGCAAACCTAAAACTCTTCCAACGTCTCTTAAAACCATTCTTGCCTTTAATTTACCAAAGGTAAT
>MDTD01031435.1_pt1 | contig 11924 bp, 9 predicted proteins | sample 811221 | NCBI WGS metagenome assembly MDTD01 (sample SAMN05326646, study PRJNA326480) | marine metagenome | isolation source: seawater | place: Pacific Ocean: South West | collected 2011 | reverse complement strand
GCCCTCGCCATCACTGGTATTTGCGCCCGTAGCTCAATTGGATAGAGCGCCTGACTACGGATCAGGAGGTTAGGGGTTCGACTCCTCTCGGGCGCGCCATTTTTCCAGGCTAACGGCCGGTGGACCAGCGGAACCCTCGCTCTAAGGGAAATCACACCCAGCAAATGCTGCCGGATACCTGTGCACCGCATATCCTACTTGGGATTGAGAAGAGGTGTCGCAAAGTCAATCTGAGGGTATTTTTGCCCGAACTGCTCGCACACGAGGTTTGAGCTTATTCTCCCGGATTCATAAATCGTCGGTAGTCCCGAACCAGGATGCGTTCCACCTCCGACAAGATACAGGTTCTTGAAATTCCGGTATCGATTGTGCGGACGTAAATAAAGCAGCTGATTTAAAGTATGTTTCAGATTGAAGGTAGCTCCGAGATAGACGGAATAGTCGTCCCTCCAGTGCCGTGGCGAAACAATACGCTCCTCTACGATGTGCCCCCTCAGGTCTTTCATACCAGTCCGCTCTTCGATTCTCTGCAGGATCCGATCTCGATATTCCTGCTGGATTTCATCCCAGTCCGATCCATGCCGCAAGTTGATCGTTGGAACCAGGACATAGATACCAGAACCCCCAGCAGGCGCTACATGCGGATCCGTTACAGATGAATTGCGCACGTAGATCGACATGTCCCGCGAAACGTTCCTCTCATCCTGGACCTCCGTAATGTTACGACAGTAATCGTCAGCGAACAGAATATGATGATGCGGCTCTTCCTCGTAAATTTTATCCAGCCCGAGATAAATCATGAAGGTGGAGCATGAAAAACCCTTTCTGCGCATTCGCTGATCAGGCACGCCATGACCATTAAGGAGCTGGGTCACCGCTGTTCCATAGTCTGCATTCATCACGACTGCATCAGCTTTGATGATTTCACCGGAAGAAAGCCGCACCCCCTTCGCCGTTCGCCCTGCCGTCAATACCTCTTCGACTGGAGAGTCGAGCCTAACTTCCGCTCCATCGGCCGCGGCCACCTCCGCCATTTTTTCGGAAATCTGACAGAGACCTCCCTGCACATGGTAAACGCCGAACTGATACTCCAGATACGCAAGAATGCTGAATAGCGCCGGGCATTTCCATGGAGACATCCCAAGATACTTGGACTGGAAAGTGAAAGCCAGTCTAAGCCTCTCATCAGTAAAATAGCGCTCAAGCAATTTGAATACGCTATCCCCTGTGGCTACATATGGGAGAGCCCTGAGCAACTTCGGACTCACGAGGTCTACAGCCCGGGTGTAGGGCTTTTGAAGACACGGGAAAAGAACTTGAAGCTTCGCCTCGTGATCCCGCATGAACCGCTGAAACCCGGCGCTTTCCCCGGGGAACTTACGATCAATTTCCTTCGCCATCTTGGCGGGGTCACAACTTGTCTCGAGACTCTTTTCTCCCCAGCTCAACCGTGTCATCGGATCGAGGAGAACGAGGTCCAACTCCTCATCGAGCTTCCTCCCTGCTTCAGCGAACACTTCGTCGAGGGTGAAGCGCTGGTGAAGAAATGTTGGACCGGTATCGAAAGAAAATTCACCAGCCCGAAGCTCCGCATTTCGCCCTCCCACTCGGCCCCCTTTTTCGACCACGGTAACTCGAAATCCCCGGTGAGCGAGGATCATCGCGCAGGTCAAGCCCCCTGGACCAGCCCCCACGACCACAACGTGACGTGAGTTGTTTTTAAGCTGCGTGACCGGCATGTCTAATAAGCAGAGAGATCTTGGATACTCTCACAGAGAAAAAATTTCAAGCCGTGCGAGGGGATTGCATTTCCTGACTGACCAACCATTGGTGGGCTGGTGTCACAATCGCAAAGAAAATAAGAAGAATGATTGCAAGCCTCTCAGGCGACAGGAGGCTTCCGGTTGTCCAGGCGAGAAACCCGATCACCACGAGAGACGGAAAGAAAAACGGTCCTGAGATCCGATAAAGCCATCCAATTCCCGTCCCGGGACCGCTGAGTTCCCGAAGGTGAGAGATGTGGCGCAAGCTGTGCCAGCAGAGGAAATAAGCCCCAAGTGCGAACAAAGGATGGAGAAAGGCAAAGATCGCAATAAGGAGAGCAGTCTCGAGGGCCAACCACCCGGCTGCTCGCGCATTTGAAGATCGCACCAATACCAGCATCACTGCCATGGAAGCAGCGCCTGAAAGGACAAAGGATCCAAGGACGAATCCCTGGAAGGCGCCACTGTGTTCGGCGGGTAACCACGAGGAACTAAGCATCGCGCACCAGGCCTCGCAGGCACCAAACATATCCGCAAACCGAAATACGAATGGGGATGTCACGATCAACACCCCTCGGGAGGCAGCGGTGAGACGGAGGAGACGGTGCCAGGTTCTGAGCTGAAATTGATCCCCAAAATCATGGGCGTCAGCGCCTCCAAAATGCCATGCAGAAACGACCAGAAAAAGAGCCAGACCCAAGGGTGGAGTGGAAAACACCATGAAGGTAGAGACCAGCAGCAATGCGCTGTAAATTCCCACCCCTCTGATACTCCGTGCCCGATTTTTCCGTGCTACCAGCCTGCAGAGCACACCCCAATCCGCGGCCCCGTGTGGCAAGCCAATCAGCACGGCTGAAATGAGGAAAGGGAGAAACCACCAGGTATCGACCCAATCGCTGGCGAAGGCGCCACTACCGGCCAGAAGAAACAAGAGTAGCGGGGGCAGAAAATACATCTAGGGCGGCCTTGGCAGGATTTTACGGAAAGGTCGGCGGTGACAGTTTTTCACCGCCGACTCAATACCGTCACAATACGTTCAATATTCGTTTATGTGAGCTCTAAGCGCCCTTTTGCTCCAGTGCACTCATCGTCTTCACGGCGTAGTAGGCAACTAATCCAAAGCCAACCTTGTTGATAACGTCGGCAATGTTGTATGCGATCTCCCGGATGCTGCCTCCGTCCTCGCCTGCAAGAGCGAGAAGGAACCCGACCGGGTAGATTACCCACCCAACAGCGATAAAAAGTCGCATTTGCCGGAGACCCTTTGCGATGGGCTCGGCTGCACCTTCGATCGCTCCTCCGATACCTGTGAAGAGTAGGCCGATGATGGCAGCCCACGCGACAACCGCTACGAGGAAGAATGTCCACCAAGTGCCGGAGTTAACGTCAGAGACCTCGGCTATGTAAGCCGTAACAATCATGATCAGATCCAGCACAACGAGCTGCGTGAGCCATTTTTTTCCCTGAGCCCCGAGTCCCAACAACATGGGAAACTTGATGAGCATGAGAGGTGTCGTGATAATCCAGTCGATGTATCTGTATTCGGTGGGAAACTCCCCGCTTTTGTAGACGTTAGCCATCGTGAAATAATGGTAGGCAGCAATCCCTGTAATTAGGCCAGAGACGATCAATGTACTCCGATATTTCGGCAGAACGTCATTCTTCGAGAGCCAGAAGAACGCCGTTCCACTCGCCATGGCGATAAAACCAATCCAGAAAAGATACTGGGTCAGTTCGTTGACGGATAATCCGCCTGCGGCGGTATTCGCTAGTAGTGTGTGATCTAGGTTCATGTGTTGGTTTTCATTGGTTTATCCTGACGGTTTTTGAGCGGCTGGCCCCCCTCTCCCTGAACCGTCCCTTTTGAAGTGCCCCTAGACCGAGTTGGTTATGATCTAAACAGCGTAAAAAAGGACCTGATCGTGGCGAAAGACGTCAAGTAGCACAAATTCCATTCAAAACATAAACACCTCTTTCTCAGGACTTTATTATTTCAACCTTTTATCAACAAATTTTTTTTCTGCCACTTATGTGTATTTTCTGTAGAGAAAAACAAGTTCCAGCGTAAATTGCTTCCGTCATGCAAAATGGATCACGGCAAACCTTTGGTATCGGAGCTGTTGCTCGGAGGACAGGACTGTCCGCGTCCAACATCCGCATGTGGGAGGCCCGCTATGAGGCTGTTGTTCCTGAACGCACCCCCTCAAACAGGCGACTCTACGGTCGGGAGGATATTGAACGGCTTGCCCTCCTGAGAAGTTTGACGCTACGCGGCCACTCGATCAGCAGCATCGCTGACCTTAGTTGCGAGGAACTCCAAGAGCGTCTTGCCGGCGATCACGTTCCGCCCGCCCCCTTGGCCCCGAGGAAGCGAATCGTCATCGTGGGTTCCTCTGTCGCCGATACGCTATCCTCAAATCCTGCGTTCGACCTTGAGATGGGGGAGGTTTTTGGAGACTTGAGGGCAGCCTTCGAGGCACCGCGAATCGCCGAAGCGGATCTGGTTGTCATCGAGGCAGAGACCCTCTTTCCGGAGACCATCACCTCCGTCAGAGAATTGGTTCGCCGAACTAAGGCGCCGCGCACGATCCTCATTTATCATTTCACAGCCAGCAACACCGCTACCGCCCTGGCTAAAGCCATCGATGGCGTTCAGCTGCTCAAAGCTCCGGTTTCTGGGGAGCAGCTTTTTCGTCATTGCATGATTCCACAAGGTGAATCGGGTATTCCGCTGGATCAAGGCCCGGTTCCCGCACGGCTTTACAGCCCAGAGCAACTGGGTCAGTTAGCCAAGGTATCCACAACCGTGGAGTGCGAGTGCCCGCAGCATCTGGCGGGACTTCTTCAGGGTCTCGCGGCATTCGAAAAGTACAGCAGTGAATGCGAAAGTAGAAATCCCGAGGATGCTCGACTCCATGCTTTTCTGCATCAAACGACCGCGCGGGTCCGCCGCACCATGGAAGAGGCTCTTCAGCACGTCGTCCTTGCCGAAGGCATCACCGTCGAGTGATGATCGCGGCCGACCATGATTGAGGCAGGAAAGGTTGTCATAGTGGGTGGTGGACTGGCGGGTCTCGCCTGTGCGGTTCGACTCCATGAAGCGGGAATACACGTCCTTCTCATCGAGTCTTCTAGCGACCTCGGAGGAAGAGTACGCTCCAGATCGCACGAGGGCTTTATCCTCGACCACGGATTTCAGGTATTTCTCGATGCCTACCCTCAGGCCACGAAGCTCTTGGATCTCAAAGCACTCGATTTGAAGCCTTTCCGGCCGGGAGCACTCGTATTCCGTCGCGGCAAACTCCACCGGCTGATGGACGTTTTTCGATGTCCGCAATATGCACTCTCAACCCCGTTCCAGCCCATTGGAAATCTGTGGGACAAACTACTGGTGGGGAAAATGAGACTTCAGGCGCTCACGCCGTGGGGAAATCGTCTCAAAGAGGACGTCACAACAGAATGCTATCTCAGAAAATACGGATTCTCTGAGGATATGATCGATGGGTTTTTTCGAGCTTTCTATGGCGGTATCTTCCTCGAAAGAGATCTAAGAACCTCCAGTGGGATGTTTGAATTTACATTCCGGATGTTCGCAACCGGAAACGCCACCCTTCCCGCCAAAGGTATGCAGGAAATTCCCCGGCAGCTTGAAGCCCGGCTTCCGCCGAATGTGATCCGAACCAACACCACCGTGGAATCCCTTGCCGCAAACCGGGTCACCCTCTCCGATGGAGATCTCATCCGTGCAGATCGGGTCGTGGTGGCAACCGATGCGGAATCTGCATCTCGAATCGTGCCGGGACTTGAAGTCGATCCCGTAGCATGGAGATCAGTCACGGGCCTCTACTATTCCGCACCCCGGTCTCCGTTGAAAGAGGCCATCATTGCCCTCAATGGAGAGGAGCGTGGCCTTGTTAACAACGTCTGCGCGCTGTCGGACGTAGCGCCATCCTACGCCCCTGAAAATCAGGCGTTAATCTCGATTTCCGTTCTAGGCCTTCATCAGGGAGTTCGGTTTGAAAGAACTGTTCTTTGCGAGCTGCAACAGTGGTTCGGAGAACAAGTGCAATCGTGGGAACTCCTTCACACCGACCAGATCAGGCGCGCCCTGCCCGAGCAAGGCCCGGATCAGGGCAGCGGGAAACAAGACGCATTCCTGCGTCAGGATGGGATTCTTATCTGTGGTGATCATTGTACCAGCGCTTCAATCGAGGGAGCCCTGACCTCTGGCCTGCGCACTGCTGAGTCGATCATACAGGAAAATTCGGATTCACGACGCCAATGATTAGCACCCCTGAACGAGCCCGCGATTCGCATCGCACGGCTTTCACTCATGCTCCGCCCAACCCACCGCAAAACGCGGTTTATCTCACGGTAGATTGATAGTTGAGCATCACAGCCCGGTAAATTAACCAATGATTGCAGGAGTTGACGGATGTAAGGAAGGGTGGGTCGGAGTATGGCTCAACGATTCTGGGGCCGTAGCCGGAACGACGTCCTCGACCTCTCTGAGGGAGGTCCTCCAGGCCATTCCGGAACTGAAAATTGCCGGGATCGACATGCCGATTCAACTGCTCGATGCACCCACCAGACCGGCGGACACTCAGGCAAGGCAAGCATTGGGCCCGGAACGCGGAAGAAGTATTTTTCCGGCACTGCCACAGTTCACAATTGAAAAAGGGTGGCTTGAGGCAGAGTTCAACGAGGTAAACGCAAAATGCCGTCAAATTTATGGAAGGGCGTTCTCCCGACAAAGCCTTCATCTTCGTACGAAAATTGCAGAGGTGAATCGAATACAACAAGAAGGGTTTCCCGTCATCGAAGTCCACCCTGAGCTCTCTTTTACTGCGATGAACGCCGGGCTACCGCTCACCTTTTCAAAAAAGACGTGGGGGGGATTCCGTGAGCGAATTTCTCTCTTGGAGGGAAACGGCCTGCAGCTGAGCGATCACCTGCTCTTTCCGGTGCGGCACCTAGCCTCTGATGACATTGTTGACGCAGCAGCAGCGGCGTGGTCGGCCTACCGTTACTCTCTCAAAGCTGCCATTTCCTACCCTTCAGACGATGGGAACCCAAAGGAGCCTCGAATCTGGGCATGACCCCTTTTTAAAAGCACTCCGTGCAAGATCGTGAGTATTGGACGAGTGAATGTATCTTCGATGGGCGCTCTCAACACCTCCCCGTAGGCGAATGCTGCCTTGTAAATTTGTAGTGTCTGGTTTCCTCAGCTGAGCCCAATAACCCGTTGCCGGTAGTAGCGCGATCCAGATGGAAAAAGGGTTCGTCGCATGTGGGCGAAGGTTTCCATCAGGCGCATTTGCCATGGAGCAAAATTCCGTTTCACGGTGGGAGCTGTTTCAGGCATCTGGCACCCGTCCACGGGACTCTTTTTTCATCAGCGGCTACCAAGGGATTTATGAAAAGTCATTAAGTCTCTTGCACTATTGCCAGGCGGGGCGATGTGTTATCCCGGGATGTTTGCAGTGTGACTCTCCCTCCCGGATAGCGGATCTGTGAAAGCGTCAAATCCATAATCAGCAATCCACCCTTCCTCATTACAAGCCCGATGACCCGTTCCCTTTTCCCTTCAGATACAGTCCAGTTTGCGTCCACCCGCTCAGAAGCCCTTCAGCGGCTTCAGGAATTTATTCCCTCCGCCGGGCGTTATTCACGCCACCGAAATCATGTAATACCGGGGCATCAGAACGTTTCTCGCCTTTCCCCGGCTATCAGGCATCGCCTTATTACCGAAGAGGAATGCGCTAGAGCACCCTTGGAACGTTACGCCCCTTCCACTATTGAGAAGTTTACTCAGGAAGTCTATTGGCGTCGCTACTGGAAAGCGTGGCTTTCCCTGCGCCCGCAGGTATGGCGTAGCTACCTCAATGATTTACAATTGATCGAGGATAGTCCCAACTACGCGAAGGCCCGGGAGAGGGCGGCTCTCTGCCAATCTGGCAAAGGTCCGGTGGCACTGATGAATCACTTCGCGGAGGAACTGCGAAACACGGGGTATCTGCATAATCACGCCCGGATGTGGTTCGCGGGCTGGTGGATTCATGTCGAGCGCCTTCCGTGGCAACTCGGCGCTCACTTTTTCTTCAAGAACCTCCTCGATGCTGATCCAGCATCAAACACTCTCTCCTGGAGGTGGGTCGCAGGTCTGCAAACACCGGGGAAGACCTACCTGCCAAGGCGGTCCAATATTGAAAAGTTCATGAGCCCTGAACTCCTGGATACACTGCAAGAGGGCCTTGAGATCCTTGAAAACCCCGGGGCCTTCCATCCCGGAGCTGTCGAGAAGGATCCAATCACTCATCCGAGCCTTGAAGAGGAGCTGCTGCCCGATAACCGAAATTTTGGAATCTGGGTCCACGAGGAAGACTTACTCCCAGAAGACAGCCCCCTTTCCTCTCTTACGCCAAAGACCGTGTTGATAAGTGGAAATTTCGATGCGTGGGAGACATTTGACTTCTGCGAACCAAAACGGAAATGGCTGACGACCGCGTTGGAAGACGCTTGTTTTCGCGCGGAGAAATACTTTCGGGTTTCGCCCGAGATGGTGACTGAGGTCCAGCAGATTCAAGCACTCAAACAATGGGCAATTCGGGAGAAAATCTGCCAAATCGTAGCACTTCGTCCTGAGGTCGGACCTCTTAACGATCTCATACCGGGCATCCGTCAGGAATTAGCCGCTCATGGCGTGGAGCTTGTTCTTCTTGATCGAGAAGCAGATCGAGCGGCGCGCTCCCTCGCAACGGGCGGCTTCTTTTCTTTCTGGAAAAAGTGTCAGAGAAAATTTCCTGTACTCTCCGCATAGCGTTTTCGAAGCTCGCACCTTGGTAATCACTTGCCGCGTCGCAAAGGAGCATCCCCGGACTCCTTGGGACTAGCCGTCAAATTATCAAACACCCTGTCTCGAAGTAACCGGGCTCGCTCAAGGTCCCCCGTTTCTAGCGAGAAGCGGAGACGCTTGGAGAAAGGCCCCTGATGAACGGTAATCTGGCACCACCAAGTGCCATTGTTATTTGTCAGATGATGGTTGGGATGTGACTCCCTTTCCCTGCTTACCAGTTGCATTGCTGGCCTTGTGTTTGAGTAGCTCATGATAATGGTGTTTCGCGGAGGAGAGACATCCGCAGTCGCAACTCGAAACGGTGGAACGAACACACTGAGAGCTTTCTGGAAGACCTTCGTTCAGCCATTTCGGGCCGCGCATCGTGCCAGCTGGCACAAGCACCTTGCCGTCTCCGCGACAGGTTGCCGGTCTTCTCAACCTGACGGCCGGGAAAACACTCTGAATGCTCGGAAAGACTGCAATAAAGCTCTCAGGGAAGCAAGACAGCACCAAATTAATAGTGACATAGCGCCCGGCACCTCGGCTCCGGAATTCTGAACAAGACCAGATGAACCCCTCCTCCTGTTGTCCCTCCTTCGAAGGTGAAGATCCCGTTTGCGCTATTGTTGATAATTCTTACCATTCCCCCACCTATGAGGCGCTTCGTCGGTCTAATTCTCACTCTGGCATGCTCAACCCTCCCGGGGGCCTCCAGCGCCGAGGAGGAAACGGATCGGCCCACCGGAATCAATCTGGTGCAAGGTCGCGAGTTCTGGTCTTTCCAGCCCCTAAAATCAGCAAGCCCACCTCAAGTGAAAGATAAGTCGTGGGGCCACACGCCCATCGACCACTTCATTCTAGCAGAACTCGAAAAGAGCGCGCTGCGCCCAAATCCTGAGGCCTCCAGACAAACATTGCTGCGCAGGGCCATGTTTGGTTTGTGGGGTCTGCCGCCCGAACCCTCTGAAATCGAGGCCTACCTAAACGATGAGTCCCCCGGGGCTTACGAGAAGCTTGTCGACCGACTTCTCGCCGGAGCTCACTACGGTGAACGATGGGCACGGCATTGGCTGGATCTTGCACGGTTCGCAGAGAGCAATGGCTACGCCTTCGACAAGGACCGGGGCGAGGCCTACCACTTCCGTGATTTTGTAATCAGGGCTCTGAACGAGGACATGCCGTATGATCGCTTTGTTCGTCTGCAGATTGCAGGTGATCAAATCGAACCGGAAAACTACATGGCACAAGCTGCTACAGGGTTCCTCGCTGCAGGACCTTTCACATCCCAGCAGACCCAGAAAGAGAGAGAGCGAAGCCGCTACGAGCAACTAGATGATATTGTCCACACCATGGGTACTTCAATGCTCGGGCTGACCATCGGCTGCGCGCGATGTCACGACCACAAATATGATCCCGTGCCAATTAGTGACTACTACCGGTTGGTGTCGTGTTTTTCTGAGACGGGCTTCCAGAATCATGCCCATGATCCAGACCCAGTTAGAACGAGGGAGGAGAAACAAAAGTTCGATGCAGCCCACGAGAAAATCGTAGAATCCCGTAAAGAGTTCGAAGAAGCAGTCCTTCCCTCACGTCTGGCCGACTGGCTTGCAAACCGGGAGGAACCCGAGGAAGCCGAAATTCTCAGCCCTTGGAACCACATTGGGCCCTTTGGAGCACCGGATTTTAAAAAGGCCTACCACGAAGCGTTTCCCCCGGAGAAGAACGTAAACCTTTCCGAGGCCTACGAAGATCGCAAATGGGTAGCACGCCCCGAATGGAAGGACGGGGTCATCCACAATACGCTCAAGGGTGACAACAGTGCGAATTATCTGTTCCGAACCATCGAAGTCTCCTCCGCGCGGCCTCTTCCCGTCTCATTCGGGAGGGATGACGCCATCAAGGTGTGGCTCAATGGAGAGTCCGTGCTGGCCAAGGAGACCCAGGGTGGAGTCGCCAAGGATCAGGACAAGCTTACCCTTGAGCTCAGGTCGGGATCCAATCAGCTCCTGGTAAAAATTATCAACGGAGGTGGTGGATCGGGATTCTACTTCAGCACCTCCCCCGAGGTGCCGGAAAATATTAAACCCATCCTCGCCCTGAAAAAAGACGACTGGAATGACAAACAGAAACAGGAGGTACTGAAGTGGTATGCACCACGGGACCCGGACTGGACCAAGCTGAACAACGCCGTTGATGAGCATGCAAAGAAAGCGCCCAAACCCTCCCTCATTAATATTTATGCCGCGAGAAAGGGAGGGGTGACGTACAACTTTGGAGCGGACACCCGGAAGGTTTACTTTCTCGAGCGCGGGGAATCGAACTCCAAGATCGGACTGGCCACCCCGGCGTTCCTCCGCGTCCTGCAATCCGAAAATCTCACTGAGGATTACTGGCTCGCACAAAATGAGGGGCGTCCACCTAGGGTCGCGCTGGCTCATTGGATGACGGACGAGAAGAAGGGTGCCGGACATCTTCTCGCACGAGTCATCGTAAACCGCATCTGGCAGCATCATCTTGGACTCGGTATCGTGAGGACTCCAAGTGACTTTGGAGCACAGGGTAGCCCCCCAACTCATCCCGCCCTTCTGGACTATCTCGCGGGCGAACTGATCAGGAACGAGTGGCGGCTGAAGCCCCTGCACAAGATGATCATGATGAGTGCCGTCTACCGCCAACAGGGAGGTTCCAATCAGGTAGCGAGGGAAGTGGATCCGGAGAACAAACTCTGGTGGCGGAGGGGAGCCACACGCCTAGAGGCGGAGGTAATCCGGGATTCACTGCTGTCGGTAAGCGGGACACTGGACAAACGAATGTTCGGCAAGGGGACGGTCGATCAGCGACATCCGCGAAGAAGTATCTATCTCACCGTCAAAAGGAGTAACCTCATCCCCATCCTGCAGCTGTTCGACGCCCCTGACGCCATGCAGGGAATAGGGCAGCGCATCGCCACCACCGTTCCACCTCAGGCCCTCGCCATGATGAATTCATCTTACGTGCGGGAGCTCGCTGAAAAGTTTGCCCTTCGAGTCCGCCCGGATAAGACAGTCGCGATCTCTGAGGTCATCCATCGAGCCTATTCCCATGCATTATCCCGGCCTCCATCCACTGCCGAAGAGCAACAAATGAGCGCTTTCATCGAAGGACAAGCTGAATCCTATGGCAATACGGAGGAGGCTATGAAAATGGCGATTGCCGACTTCTGCCAGACGGTCATCTGCCTCAACGAATTTATCTTTGTCGACTGATATGAGTAATTCCCACTTCTATGCTTCCCGCCGCAATTTTCTCCAGAAGGCTGGCCTGGGTTGTGGCTCCCTCGCCCT
>MDTD01123184.1_pt1 | contig 11925 bp, 10 predicted proteins | sample 811221 | NCBI WGS metagenome assembly MDTD01 (sample SAMN05326646, study PRJNA326480) | marine metagenome | isolation source: seawater | place: Pacific Ocean: South West | collected 2011 | reverse complement strand
GTCGGCGAACCGGCCGAGATCGGAAATCGATTCGCGCTGCACGGCGGTGGCGATCAGCGGCGCGGTTTCCCCCATCGCGACGAAGGCACCGATCCTGAAGCCGCTTTCGGGCCTGTGCGACAGACGCTCGAGCCGCCTGGCGCGTTCGCCTGCGCCCAGCACCAGCACCGTCCGCCGGAACGCTTCGGCGCCCAGCATCCGGCTTGCGAGGATCCGGTTCGCCACGAGCACGAGGATGGCGATTCCCATCGCGTACAGCAGGACCGAGCGCCACAGCGCCGAACCGGGGAGGACGAAATTGACCAGCGATATGGCGAGCACGCCCAGGCTGACCGCCACCAGCAACCGGGCAGTCGCGAAGCGGATCGAGCGCAGCGCCTCGGGGCCATAGGAGCCCACGGCGATCATCCCCAGCCAGATGACTCCGGCGAAAACCCCGATTTCGACCGCGCGATCGGAAACTTCCCCGACGCCCGTGCCGATCTGCATCACGCGCAGCCGCCACGCGGCTTCGCCTGCCAGCAGCAGCAGCATGAAGTCGATCAGGGAAAGCAGCACCACATTGTAGGAAATGTAATGCTTGAACAGGCGGATCATCCGAACCGGCTCACCAATGGTTAGTGTCGGGATGCTTGACTAGCAGACAGGACTGAACCGTCGGTAAACTTTACACATCACGCCTGTAAGCGATCCGATCAGGACTGTGCGCGCGGCTAGGCCACTTCGAATTCGAACGGGGTCACGCCGCGCCGCGTGCGGTCGAAGGCCAGCTTGCGGCCCAGCGGCGGCAAGGACCGCTGGCTGCATCCCTCGCGGTGGCAGCGCGCGCAGCCGGGCCCGATCGGCTGCGCATCGTCAGTGCGCAGCGATACGCCGCGCGCATGCGCCAGATCGGTCGCCAGCACCGCCTCGATCCCCAGCGCGACGACGAATTGCGCTTCGCCCGGCGCACCGCTGCCCTCCACCGTGCGGGCCATCGTCAGCCAGCCACCTTCGCGGTCTGCGGCATTGTCGGGGGTGACGAACTGGACTTGCAACTCCCCTGCGCGGTCGAACGCGCGGTGCGCGTGCCACAGCGGGCAGCTGCTGGCGGAATCGACGAAGCGCGCGGTGCTGGCACCGGTAATCGTCTTGGAAAACTGGCCGGCCCGGTCGAGCCGGATCATGAAGAAGGGCAGCCCGCGCTGGCCCACCCGCTGGAGCGTGGTCAGCCGGTGGGCAAGCTGTTCGAAGCTGACCGCGAAACGCCGTTCGAGAACCGGCAGATCGTAGCCGGTGGCCTCGCAGGCGCGCAGGAACCGGCCATAGGGCATGATCAGCGCCGCCGCGACATAGCCGGTGAGATGCCGTTCGAACAGCGCCCGGGCCGCCTCGTCATCGAACCGCGCGCCGCGCGCGACCGCTTCGATGACGTCGGCGAATTCGAGTTGCGCGATCTGCAGCGCCAGCTGGAAATTGCGCGAAGGCATGCTGAGCATTTCGGACAGCTGGATCTGCCGGGCATGCAGGTCGAGCCGGCGCAAGCTGCCGGGCAGGATGTCGCGCGGCAAGATCCGTACGGACAGCTGGTGGCGTTCGCGCAGGCGTTCGGTCAGGGCGATCCCGATGTCCCCGCGCGACAGGCGCATCTCGTCCGCCAGTTCCTCGGCGGCGTTGTCCAGATCGGCGAAATGGTTGCGCCAGCGCTCGATTTCGCGGCGCGAGGCGGACAGTGGATCGTCAGCCTCTAGCCCTGCCGGTCCCGCATTGTCGTAAAGCCGCGCGAATGCGGAAGCGAGCTGCGGGGACGCGGCGAGAAATTCCTGCACTTCATCGCGGTCGATCCCGAGATCGGCAAATCGCTCGTCGGCGAACCGGCGGATGAGGCCCTCGACGCCTCCGATAGCCGCGTCGCCGCGGAGCGAGCGGGGATCGAAATCGAACTGCGAGACCAACTGCATCATCACCCGCGCGCTGACGGGACGCTGGTTGCGCTCGATCAAATTGAGGTAGCTGGGCGAGATATCGAGCCGTTTGGCGGCGGCCGCCTGCGTCAGGCCCTCGCGCTTGCGAAGCCGCCGGATTGCCGGGCCGGCGAAAAGCGATTCCTCGGTCACGTTGTCACTTTCTTTACAACTTTACAGGTCTATTAGCGGCGCGGGGACGCGATATACAAGATAATTTGTAAATTTCCCTGTCATCGGTCGGGCTATCGGGCCATCAGGGTCTCCGAAATCAGACCAATAAGGAGTTCCCCGTGAGCTATTCGGACCGGATCGAAGAAATGAACCAGACCATCGCCGCCAATGGCGCGCCCTGGGGCGCCATCGATGGCGAAAGCGCCGCGCGCATGGTCGTCCAGAACCGCTTCCGCACGGGTCTCGACATTGCCCGCTACACCGCGAAGATCATGCGCGAAGACATGGAAGCCTACGACCGCGACCCGGCCAACTACACCCAGTCGCTCGGTACGTGGCACGGCTTCATCGCGCAGCAGAAGATGATCTCGATCAAGAAGCATTTCGGCAACACCAAGCGCCGCTACCTCTATCTCTCGGGCTGGATGGTCGCCGCGCTGCGCAGCGAATTCGGCCCGCTGCCCGACCAGTCGATGCATGAAAAGACCTCGGTCCCCAATCTGATCGGGGAACTCTACACCTTCCTCAAGCAGGCCGATGCCCGCGAACTGGGCATGATGTTCCGCGATCTCGACGCGGCCCGCGATGCCGGCGACGAGGTGGAAGCACAGCGCCTGCAGAAGGCCATCGACGACCACGAGACGCACGTCGTGCCGATCATCGCCGATATCGACGCCGGTTTCGGCAATGCCGAGGCGACCTACCTGCTCGCCAAGAAGATGATCGAAGCCGGTGCCTGCGCGCTCCAGATCGAGAACCAGGTGTCCGACGAAAAGCAGTGCGGTCACCAGGACGGCAAGGTCACCGTGCCGCATGAGGAATTCCACCAGAAGATCCGCGCGATCCGCTATGCCTTCCTCGAACTGGGCGTTCCCGAAGGCATCATCGTCGCCCGCACCGACAGCCTGGGCGCCGGCCTGACCAAGTCGATCGCCTATTCGAAGGAACCCGGCGACCTCGGCGACCAGTACAACAGCTTCCTCGATTGCGACGAAGTCGATGCCGCCGACATCAAGAACGGCCAGGTCTTCATCAGCCGCGATGGCAAGCTGCTGGCGCCCAAGCGCCTGCCCAGCAACCTGTACCAGTTCCGTCCCGGAACCGGCGAAGACCGCTGCGTGCTCGACTGCATCACCGCGCTGGAAGCAGGGGCCGACCTGCTGTGGATCGAAACCGAGAAGCCGCATGTCGAGCAGATCGCCGGCATGGTCGACCGGGTCCGCGAAGTCGTCCCCAACGCCAAGCTGGTGTACAACAACTCGCCCAGCTTCAACTGGACGCTCAACTTCCGCCAGCAGGTCTATGATGCCTGGGCCGAAGCGGGCAAGGACGTCTCCGCCTATGACCGCGACCGGCTGATGAGCGTCGATTACGACGGCACCGACCTTGCCGCCGAAGCCGACGAGAAGATCCGCACCTTCCAGGCCGATGGTTCGAAGCGCGCCGGCATCTTCCATCACCTGATCACGCTGCCGACCTACCACACGGCTGCGCTGAGCACCGACAATCTCGCCAGGGAATATTTCGGGGAACAGGCGATGCTCGGCTACGTCAAGAACGTGCAGCGCGAAGAAATCCGTCAGGGTATCGCTTGCGTGAAGCACCAGAACATGGCTGGTTCGGACGTCGGCGACGATCACAAGGAATACTTCGCCGGTGAAGCGGCCCTTAAGGCCGGCGGCAAGGACAACACGATGAACCAGTTCGCAGCCGCCTAAGGAGAGGAAGGATGACGACTATGGCAGACGACACTCCGAAGACCGAACCGGGCCGCGCCCGGGCGCTCTTCTCGACGGCGGACTTCCGCCTCCTGCGGACGGCGCTGACGCATTACGCCCGCGCCACCGACGACCGCGAGGAGCTGGCCCGGATCAACGCCCTGCACCACCGCCTCGGGACCTACGTCCCCGCGGAAGACTAGACCCGATCAACAATTCTCCTGGGGAGGAGAATACGGCCGTCGGAGCGACCCCAAACGCTCCGGCGGCCACACTTTTGTCCGGCGTCAGCTTCCCTCGTTCGGCATCAGCCTGATCGCCGCCGATGCGAGCGCCTCGGCACCGGTCGCAATCACCTTCTCCGCGTCGGGCGCCCAGAAGGGCGAATGCAGCGACGGCAGCGGGGTACCGTCCTCTTCGAGCCGGTCGAGCAGCGGTTGCGGCGTTCCGCTGATCCAGAAGATCATCGATTTGACGTCCTCTGGCGCGGCCCGGCGGAACTGGCTGAAATCCTCGCCGCCCATGACCGCAGGCCATTCCATGACCCGCTCATCGCCGAACCGCTGCCGGAAACCCGCCGCGATGCTCTCGCTGAAATCGGGATCGTTGAAGGTCGACGGCGTATAGGGGTCCTCGACGGTGATTTCGGGCATCAGGGTCTCGGGCAGTCCGGCCGTGATCGCCTCGCCGCGCGCCACGCGCCGGATCCCGTCGAGCAGCAGCTGGCGGCTCTCGTTCGAATAGCTGCGCACCGTCAGCTGCAATTTCGCTTCGTCGCTGATAATGTTGTGCTTGGCCCCGGCATGGAAGCTGCCCACGGTGATCACGGCGGGATCGAGCGGCGAGGAGCTGCGGCTGACCACAGTCTGCAGCTTCATCACGATCGCGCTGGCCAGCACCACCGGATCGACCGTGGTGTGCGGATAGGCACCGTGCCCGCCGATGCCCTTCACTGTGATGTCGACGCTGTCGACATTGGCCAGTGCATAGCCGGGCGTGTAGCCGATGGTCCCCGCCGGGGCGGGCGCGGCGGCATCGTGGAATGCCAGCGCGTAATCGGGCTGGGGGAACTTGGTATAAAGCCCGTCATCGAGCATCGCGAGCGCGCCGAGGCCGATCTCCTCCGCCGGTTGCAGCACCATCACCAGCGTGCCCTGCCACTGGTCCTTGTGATCGACCAGCAGGCGCGCGGCACCGATGAAGCCCGCCATGTGTGTGTCGTGGCCGCAGGCATGCATCACGCCGGTGGTCACGCCGCTGGCGGGCGTGGCAGTCTGCGTCGAGGCATAGGGCAGCCCGGTCTGCTCGACCACCGGGAGGCCGTCCATGTCGGCGCGCAGGAGGACGGTCGGCCCACCGCCATTGCGCATCACCGAGACCACGCCCGTGCGTCCGACACCCTCGGTCACTTCGAAACCCAGCGCGCGCATCCGCGCGGCCAGCTTGGCCGCGGTCTCGTGTTCCTCGAAGCTGAGTTCGGGGTTCGCATGCAGTTCGCGATAGAGCTCCATCAGCTCGGGCATATCGGCCGCCAGCGTCTCGCGCAGGTCGTTCGCCTGGGCTGGCGCTGCGGTGGCCACGGCCAGCGCCGCCAGCGCGGTAGAAGTGAATTTGGAAACCATCTCGGCTCTCCCTATTGGATGGAACAGTTGGAACGCGGGCCCGCGGCAGAAAACGCGCGTTGCCGGACCCGCGAAACTTGCGGCTGCCTTGTGTCACGGAGCGGCGCGGCAGGAAAGACGCCGGCGGTCAAAATGGCCTCCCCGTCTCCGGGTCGTCGGGGACCGGGGCCAGCGCCGCGGGATCGACCTCGCGCCAGCGCGGCTCGCGGTTGAGCCGCGCATTGTAGAGATAGTTGAAGGTCGCCGGATCGCGCGATGGTTCGTCGAGCGCCCCGCCGCTGCGCGCGCGCACGGCCTCGCGGTCGTACCCCATCGCTGCCAGCAGCGTCGGAGCGATCATGTAGTGGCTGGCAGCCCCGCCGGGCGTGAACGCGAGCGCCCCCGCCCCGCCCTGCAGCACCACCAGCGGCACCGCGCCTTCTTCGGGCCGCGGGTCGACCGAGCAATGCGTGGTCGTCCCGCCCTTGCCGCCTTCATGCAGGTTCTGCCCGTGATCGGCGGTATAGATGACCAGTGCATCGGCCAGCTCGGCGCGCTCCAGCAGCCGGTCGAAAAAGGCACCGACGCTCCATTCGAGCGTGTTGCGATAGGAATTGCGGTAGCGCCGCCAGTCCGCCTGCGAACCGCCGAAGCCGGTGCGCGATCCGGTATCGGTCACATCGAGGAAGCCGCCGCGCGGCAGGATCGGCCGGTAGCGGGCATGGCTGTCGGGAAACTTGTCGTGGATCGGGAAATGCGCCCCGACCTTGTTGACCAGAATGAAGGATGCAGTGCCGTCGCCCAGCAAGTGCGCGATCCGGTCGGCAACGGCCATGTCGCGGTCGCGCACCGCCAGCCCGCCGAACTGAATGAAGCGGTCGATGCGCTCGCGTTCGCGCGGCGTCATCTGGTTCTGCATCGCGCCGCCGGAACGCTGGGCATCGATATAGACCGTCTCCAGCCCGGCATGCGCGGCATAGTCCCACAGCGAGGGCCCGACCGCGATGTCGCGGCGGTAGCTGTCCCGCGTCCCGGCAAAACGCAGCACGAGATTGGATCCGGCGCTGCAGTTGGTCGCCGAAGCGGCCACTCCGAAATTGGCGATCTCGACCCCGGGCCGCGCCTCCGCAAGGCCAGAACGCACCCCGCGCGGATGGTTGATATCGAGATAGTGGCCCGAGATGCTTTCATCGACGATCAGCACGATATCGCGGTACAGCGGCGCCCGGACATGTGCGATCGAGACGCCCTTGCGCGGCCCGAGATCGCCTGCCGCTCGCTCATACGCCGCCAGGACGATATAGCTGAGCGCGGCATAGCCGCCCGGTAGCGCCTTGAGCCCGTCTCCGCCGCGCGTGAAGGCAAGCAGCGTGCACAGGACGAGCGCCGCGGGCATGGCCAGTGCCGGCGTGTTGGCGCGGGTACGCGCCCGCCGGCGCGGCGGCCACGCCACGGCGATCAGCAGGACCGCCGGTCCCGGCAGGCTGCGCCACAATGCAGCTTCGTTCTGGTCCATTGCATCCCCGGCAAACTCGGCCGCGGTGATGAGGTCGATGAACGCACCATAGGTGAGGAATTCGAGCGAGGAGCGGGCATAGGCTTCGATCACGAAGCTGGCGGCGAACAGCAGCAGTGCGAGGCCCCCGCGCAGCAGCGCATTGGCGGCGTAGGCGGCGCCGATTATGCCGCACAGCGCCGCCAAGACCAGCACGGTATAGGCGAGCGGCCCTGCGATCCCGCCGATATCGCGCAGCCGGTCGAAAAACTCGGGCAGGAACAGGATGCCGTACAAGGCCAGCAGCGCGGGCTTCGCGAACCGTCGCGGCCGCGCGCTCTCGGCAATCACAATTGATAGGTGACGGCCAGGCCGACCGACAGCAACGTGACCATGATCAGGACCAGCGGCACCCCGGTGCGGACATAGTCCTTAAACTCATACGACCCTTCCGCCATGATCAGCATGTTGGTCTGGTAGGCGATCGGGGTCGCGTAACACAGGTTGCAGCCGAACAGCACCGCCAGCACCAGCGGCTCGGGCGGGAGATCCAGCTTTGCGGCAATGGCAAAGGCGATTGGCGTGCCCACCGTTGCCGCGGTCGCATTCGAGGCGAAATTGGTGAGGAAGGTCATCGTCAGCATGATCGCGGCCAGCGCCGCGGGCGCGGACAGGTATTCCAGCCCGAAGGCCATTACCCCGCCGATCCAGTCGGCGGCCCCGCTATCGAGGATGACCCGGCCCAGCGCGATGCTGGCGGCGACCAGCACGATAACGCTGCCCGACAAGCCGCGCCCGACGCGGTCGAACCGCACGCAGCCGGTCACGAACATCAGGATCGCCCCGGCCAGCGACGCGATGGCGATCGGCACCAGCCCGACCGAAGCGAAAGCGATCGAACCGCCCATGATCGCCGCCGCCAGCGTCGCTTTCGACCGGCGGGGCAATTCGCGAACCCCCTCGAGCTGCAGCAGGCTGTCCGAGCGGGCAAAGTGCTGCATGTCATCGGGCAGGCCCATCACCAGCAGCACGTCGCCTTCGGCAAAGCGCATGTCGCCGACTTCGGAAAACTGTTCTTTCTCGCCCACCAGGCGCGCGGGACGGTGGGTCCCGATCACCGCCACGCCGAACAGGTCGGCGATCCCCGAGCTTGGCAGCGTCCGCCCGATCAGCCGCGAATCCGCAGTGACGATCATCTCGCCGACCGCGATGTCGGTGCGCGTCTCGCTCGAGCGGCGGCGGATGCGGTCGATCACCCAGCTGGGCGCCGCATCGCCGCGCAGCGTGGCCATTGCCTCCTCGATCGCTTCATGCGTCCCCGTCATCCGCAGCCGGTGCTGCGGGCGCAGCAGGCCGACCGGAACGTCGTGGAACTCGATCCCGGCCGGCAGGCGCGACTGCAGTTCCGATAGCTGGCGCCCGTTGAGGATCGAATCCTCGGTCACGCGCAGGCGGGTTTCGAACAGGCGCTGGGCATGGACCGTCTCGATCCGGTTGTCGCCCAGCATGCGCGGCATGACGATCCATACGAAGGGCAGCGCCACCAGCGAGGCGATCAGCACGATCGGGGTGAAGTGGAAGACGCCCATTTCGGGCATCCCCAGATCCACCGCGATCGACACTACGAGGATATTGGTGGACGTGCCGATGGTGGTGGCCATGCCGCCCATCAGCGAAGCCGCATTGAGAGGGATCAGCGTTTTCGACGCCGCCATCGCGCCGCGCATCGCCAGCTGGACGAAGATCGGCATAAGCAGCACCAGCACCGGCGTGTTGTTGACCCCCATCGACAGCAGGAAGGTCACCACCAGCGAGAACAGCAGGCCCAGTTGGAGGTTGATCTTGAACAACCGCTCGAGGAAACGCGCCGCGGGATCGAGCGCGCCGGTGACCACCAGCCCGCGCCCCATGATCATCAGCGCGCAGATGGTGATCAGCGCGTAATGGCCGAAACCCGAAAATGCGAGGCTCAAGCCGTCGATCGGCTGCGTGTCGTCGAGCGGGAAGAAATACAGCCCGACAGCGATGACGGCGATCGTCATCAGCGAGATGATCTCCACCGACATGCGCCCGCGCGCAAAGGCAATGAACATGGCGATGGTGATGCCCATCGCCGCTATTGCATGGTAGGAAGGGACCCCGATCATTCAGGCACGGGAATCCCAAACTCCGTCTGGATGTGCAAGCATTTAGTTTGGTACCCCTGGCCGGACTCGAACCGGCACTTCAAAGAAACTCGATTTTGAGTCGAGCGCGTCTACCAATTCCGCCACAGGGGCACTGGGTCGGGAGCGCGGGGTTAGCCGCGCCCTCGGCCGGCATCAAGCCTTCAGCGCATTCGCCAGCAATTTGTGCAGCTTCGAATGCAGCGCATCATTGGCGGCAAGGATCTGCTTGGCATGGATCGGCTGCGAACGGCCGCGGAAATCGGACACGAAGCCGCCGGCCTCGCGCACAATCAGGCAGCCCGCCGCGGTATCCCAGTCGTTGAGGTCGCTTTCCCAGAAGCCGTCGAACCGGCCCGCGGCCAGCCATGCGAGGTCGAGCGAGGCCGCGCCGAACCGGCGGATGCCCGCGACCTGCGGCCCGATGGCAGCGAAGATCTTGGTCCAGTCGCCGAAATCGCCATGCCCCTGGAAGGGGATGCCGGTGGCGATCAGCGAGTCAGCCAGATTGCGCCGCGCCGAGACCCGCAGGCGGCCGTCGTGCAGCCATGCGCCGCGCGTTTTCTCGGCCCAGAAGGTCTCGTCGGTCACCGGGTTGTAGATCACTCCGGCAGTGACATCGCCCCAGCCGCCGCCACCGAGCTTGGGTTCCTGCACTGCGATGCTGATCGCGAAATGCGGGATGCCGTGGAGGAAGTTGCTGGTCCCGTCGAGCGGGTCGACGATCCAGCGGGGCTTGTTCTCGTCGCCTTCGATGACGCCCGCTTCTTCCATCACGAAGCCCCAGTCGGGGCGCGCAGCGAGCAGTTCGTCGTAGAGGGTGCGTTCGGCGATGCGGTCGGCCTTGGAGACGAAGTCCGCCGGGCCCTTGCGGCTCACCTGGAGGTGCTCGACTTCGCCGAAGTCGCGGCGCAGGCGGCCGCCCGCCTTGCGCGCGGCTTTTTCCATTACGCGGATGACACCCGATAGAACGGCCATGGAAACTCTCTTATTCGGTAAGGACGCGGATCGAACGCGCCTGGAGGTGGATCGTGCCCCATTCGCAGGCCATGTCGAACTTCGTGCCTTCGATGTTGAAGGACTGGATCGCGAAGCGGCGCTGGGTCTGGTCGGGATGCTCGGCGCGCTCGAGGCCAAGCTTCGAGATCCCGGCGAATTTGAGCAGGCCCGGATGGAAGCAGCAGTCGTCGCCCGCGCCCGGCGTTTCGTAATCGGGGTGCGCGGGCTCGAGGCAGAAGTCCATCTCCAGCGTCAGTTCGTCATCGTTGATGATCACCGCGCGCAAGACGCTGCGCGTGACATCGATGTTTTCGAACCGGCTGGCGATGGACTTGCCCATGCGGTTAGCTGGCCTTGCCGACGTAGCTCTGTTCGTAGACATCGACCACGATCCGCGTGCCGCTTTCGATATGCGGCGGGACCATGATGCGCACGCCGTTGTCGAGCACGGCGGGCTTGTAGCTGGAGGAGGCGGTCTGCCCCTTCACCACGGCATCGGCCTCGACGATTTCGGCTTCGATCTGCGCGGGCAGTTCGACCGAGATGGGCTTTTCTTCCCACAGTTCGAGCTTCACCTGCATGCCGTCCTGGAGGAACGGCCGCGCGTCGCCCAGCAGGTCGCTGGGCAGCGTGATTTGTTCGTAATTCGTCTGGTCCATGAAGACGAGCATGTCGCCATCTTCGTAAAGGAACTGATACTCGGCCGTGTCCAGCCGGACCTTCTCGACCGTATCGGCGCTGCGGAAGCGCACGTTGGTCTTGCGGCCATCCTGCAGGTTCTTCATCTCGACCTGCATGTAGGCGCCGCCCTTGCCGGGCTGGGTATGCTGGATCTTGGCGACCTTCCAGATACCTTTTTCGTATTCGATGATGTTGCCCGGACGGATGTCCACGCCGCTGATCTTCATGGGGAAGCTACCTTCGACTTGTAAAAGAGCGGATCGCCCGTCGAGCGATCGTGTGCCGCGCGCCTTAGCCGAGCATGACCGCGCGGGCAAGCGAGTGGAAAAACGCGCAGCCAATCCCTATATCGCGGGCGGACGGTTACCATGAGACGATTTTTCACCCCTGCCCTGTTCGCCGCGCTGGCCGGCTTCGCGCTCACCCCTGCCGCGGCGCAGGGGCGGTTGTTGCTGCTCGACCAGGGCGCCTATGTCTGCGCACTTCCGGGCGATGCGACGGGGGCTGCCTGGATCGAACAGGAAGGCCGCGATTTTTCCATCACCGGCGGGTCGAGCTATCGCACGCCGCGCGGCAGCGGGACCTATCTGATGGAAGGCAAGACAGTTACCTTCACCCGCGGACCGATGCGCGGGATGAAGATGATGCGGCTGGGATCGGGCCTGCTCCAGCAGATCGAGCCCGGCGGCAAGCTGGGCCGCCTGCGCTGCCACCGCACCGGGCCGGTGCGGGACTGATCACTGCCCCGTCAGCAGCGGGTAGGGATTGACCGCATTGGCGGGCTCCCACCATTCGGCATCCGCGGTGGTCTGAAGGATCGCGAAATGCAGGTGCGGCGCATCCTGCGAGGCATTGCCCGAACTGCCCACCGTGCCCAGCCGCTGCCCGCGGCGCACGCGCTGGCCTTCCTGCAGTCCTTCGGCATAGGCGTCGAGATGGGCGTAGTAATAGATCGTCAAACCGTCGGTCGAACGGATGTAGATGGTGTTGCCGCCGACATCCGAGCGGTACAGCTTCTCGACCGTTCCCGGCGCGGCCGAACGCACGCTGGTGCCCGTGGGCGCCATGATATCGATCGCCTCGTGCAGGCGTGAACCGCTGCTGCGCGAATCGCTGTAGGTATCGCTGAGGTCGCTGGCGCGGATGTTC
>MDTD01089305.1_pt1 | contig 11925 bp, 16 predicted proteins | sample 811221 | NCBI WGS metagenome assembly MDTD01 (sample SAMN05326646, study PRJNA326480) | marine metagenome | isolation source: seawater | place: Pacific Ocean: South West | collected 2011 | reverse complement strand
TCCGCTCTGGAATCAAGTTGCAAGTATTTATAAATTATTTTGGTAAATTATGCTGTAATATTACGATTTGAGCCAAACTTCTTCACTTCTTGTACGTTTCAATTGTTTATAGCCACATCCTCGTAATATCTTTTGGGAACGTATATAAACCTTGGGTCTTTTATGTTTTTTCATTTCTATGTTTATCACAGGGTCATTATTCGCAAGTGTTTCTTTTGCCCCTCGCAACAGCAAATCTTCGTACCCATCCACGTCTATTTTAATAAAATCTATGTTTGTAAATTCAAAACTATCCAAAGTCTTTATAGAAACATCGCCTGGTTCTTTCAACAACTTTTGTCCTAAAGGTTTGTCATATTTTGCTGTGCTTTCAATTGCACCTAAACCTACTTCATGCAAGATAGCATTTTTATCAGCAGGTATATTTTTTTTCCAACAATCTATAAAGACAGGGTTAGGTTCAAAGCAGTGCACCTCTTTAAAATCTCTCATCATAAATCTTGTCCACATACCAACATTGGATCCTGCGTCTATACAACCTCGCCATTGTTTCACATATCTATATGCAACTTGCCTCAGCCAACCTTGTCCGTCACCCTCGTTTTTAAGAAACGTTGGTTCGGTGTGTACTCCGTCGTATGCTACCCAGAAGTCTCTGTCCGATGCAGTCATTAAAGTTCTTTAAATTTTCTTTGTATGTCTGTGTTTGGTAATTTTGCCTGAAGCATTTGTTTTAGTCTTGCCAAGGTCTTCTGTTGTGTTCTAGAATCTAATCTTTTGTAATTCGCAACAGCACGTCTTAAATTTATGAGATTAGCGTCACGTATACCAAGAGCCCTTCCTAAGTCTGAAAGCACTTTAAAATGATTCTCATACGTTCTAAGATACCTTCTTACAGCCATAATGGGCACAGGTTGCCTTTGCCTCATGGCCTGTGCTTGATTTTTGTTTTTTAACTTTTTGGTAATTTCAGGATCACCTGCCACAATGGCTAACATATTTGCGAGATCATTATTGATCATTCGTACTTGGTCGAAAGTTCCTTTTGCCATTGTTTGTTGTGAATAAAAATTTACAAACTCTTTGCTATCGCTTCTTTGGCTCATAAGTCCTAGAGCAAGAAAACTCAGGTAAATTCTCTCTGTGACTTCTGGAAAAGTGAATCTCTGCAAGTCACTATGTCGTCTAATAACTTTGCCCTCGGATACATACTTTAAAAAAGGTGTTAACATACACGTATTTATAGAACATATGCAACGTAATTTTTTTCTAACTGATCTAATGAAAACAGGTGAGAACGTCCTGTACGAAGATTTTATTAAAATGAACACTTTCAGAGATCAAACCTTTGATTGCACCTCAGAATATTATATGTTGCAACACTATGATCTAGATTCATATGATAGGAAATTTGCAATTATAGATAGATCAAAGATGGGAGAAGAACATCCAGCACATAATAAGGAATATCGACAGGAATTACAACGTAGGAAAGTTTTATTACACAGCCAAGGATTTAAATTTATACTTGCTACCCCATGGGAATCCAAAGCCAACATACAAGAAATGAACTTATATCCTAAACAAACTGACGAGATAATATGGTCAGGCGGAGTATCATGGTTTTGGTTTTATATGTTCAAGAAGCACAAGGATACTAAATTTAACTTTGACCATACCAATAAAATTTATGATTTTCTGTATCTAAACAAACAACCAAGAGCACATAGGATGAAACTTTACAAGAAACTTCACGAGAACGGTATTCTAGAAAATAGTTTGCATACCAATTGGCCTCACAGGAAACTGCCTCCGGAATATGAACTTCCATGGGCACAGGACTATCCGCAGTATGGCATGGACCAAGATTTGTATGAAAAACCTTACAATGATACCGCGTGTAGCATTGTTTCAGAAACAAATGATATCCACAATGAAATTTTTATGACAGAAAAAATATGGAAACCTATAATAGCACAACAACTTTTTATCGTGCATGGAAATCCTTTATACCTGCAAAGATTAAAAGAAATGGGTTTTAGGACTTTCAACAATTACTTTGAGGAAGTATATGATCTAGATATGGATCCTGATGTGCGAATTAATACTATTGTTGATGTGTGTGATAGACTACGTGATGCTCCATGGCAAGACATATACTTACAGAGTCAAGCATTAAGAAAACATAACCATGATAAGTTTTTCCATAGAGAAAATCTATGCAATGAAATCAATAGAACTATAAATTTATTTTTTGAATTTGCTGACGGCAGTTAAGTTTCTTCGTGAAAAACCTAACCTATCTACCAGTTTAACAGCGCCACCGGATTTATCAACAGCAACAAATCCTTCCGGTTCTGTTACTTCTAATCCGTTGTCTGTTTGCGAGAATGATCCAATTGCCATTGCTTGATTCATTTTCTTCAGCACAAAGCCTTTCATCTTTTGAACTGCTTTGTAAAAAGTCATCATTGCCTGTAGGGGTTTCTTTGCTTTGTTTAAGAACATAGGCATCTGTTTCATTTTATCTGTTCTAAGTTGTAGAGCCTTCTGTGCCTTGAGTCCAGCGATTTGCTGTTGCATTCTATCATTGTAGAACTTTTTGAATCCTAATAAAAACCTATTAACATCACTTGGTAACTCGCCTTGTTTTACCATTGCGTTGATGTACATCTGGAACATGGGCACAAAGTCTGTGTTCTGTCCTAGGACATTGGACAAGTTCCTTGGCACATTGTTTAAAAGTGTTTCTAATTTTTCAATACTGTTATAAAATGCTTTTGTTTCATCGTCTGTGAATTTGGCACTGCCTGACACATCCTTGTACGTGGCATTGTCAAAGAAGACGTCATCATTTTTCGCAAATGAACTTACATCTGCTCCACCGGATGCTGTCATGTCTGCAAGTGTTTCTCCGTTGTACGTGGTGTGAAATATGATTCCTACTTTTGCTCTGTCTATCTGTTTACCTAAGTCTGACTGTTCTGGTACTGCATAAGTTATTGTGTTGGGAGTAAAAGTGAGATGTGGTTTGCCACTTATGTTTTTTCTTACGATATCTTCATCCGTGTATAATAAGTCTCCTTGCACAACGCCTTGTATGTTTAGTTTCTTAAGATGCACAAGACATTTTAATAATTTTTGTCCTAATTCTTCTGTGCCATGATTCTTTGCTATATCTCTTTTCGTGTAGTTAATCTTAGCCGCCTGGGCAAACACTGATTTTGTTCCTACAAAGAATTTGCCGTTGTCTGGATTGGTCCCACATACCACAGCAGGAGCACCGTCCCATTTTACAGACACACTCATTGCCTCTGAACTAGAACCTTTGAGTGTAAGTAAAAGGCCTCTGAAATATTCAACCACTGCTTTACCACCCTCGTAACCGTCGGTTATAACAATATCCTCTATGTGTTCAAGGTGCGTTCTCTTAAATTCTGTTAATACATCTTCAATAAGCATATCAATATTTATGGTAATAATTTAAACTTAGATTCTGCCTGTGATCTGTTTAAATCATACACTCTTCCATGCAGTGCAAGTGCAAGTCCTTTATGAACATCGTCTTCAAGTGACAATGGTGTATCTATATTATTTTTGATATTTTCCCAATAACCAATAATTTTGGACTGACTTGCAAACCATTTGTCATGTTCCTCCACTGTATAATTGTACCCTATCTTTTTGAATTCGTCAACCGTTGCTTGTGAACTTTCATACATCACTGACCAATTAAACACCTTGCTAATCTCTGGAATCTTTTTGATCTCTGGAAAACTATCATCATAAAGTTTATACATCCATTCTGCGACAGCAGATGCTATTGGTATTTTGCTATTGTTTTTCCATAAGTCTGTTTGCCATTTGACCCAAGAATCTTTCCAACCGTATTGTAGTTCAGGCTCTGGTCCTAATTGTTCTATATTTTTATGGAACCAATTCAATAGCAATAATTCTCTATACTTGTCGATGTTATTTCTAATCACTATATCATCATCTTGAATTAAATTTTTAACCTTGTTATAATCCTCAGTAATAACGACTTGCGTATGTTCCGTTCTCGTTTCATAGTGCATAAAATTTATGATTAGTTTCTCATCGGAGTGCGTGCCTTTGGCATGATATGTAGTCATACCGTCTAGGTTAGTGCCGACAAGTTTAAGGCAGATGTAACTATTGTTACCGCCTGATGGTGCTATAAAAAATATCATGATATGTAATCTTCCCTGTTTCCTTCACGCACAAGATCTATGGAGCAACAATGCAATCCGCCGTCCCAAAAATATCTGTGCCGTAATGGTACAATAATTGGTTCTACTTTGTGTTTTTTCAAGTAGTCAAACACTTCTTTGTTATAAGATGATACCAACACACATTCTTCCGATACTCCTAAGGTATTGATGTCGAATACGGTTTCTGCTACATAACCTACCCAGTGGTCACACCAGTCGTTAATAAATTTATGCAGTTGAGGATTGTCCTGTTCACCATCTATCCACCATCTCCCATTCACCATGCTTTTTTCTTGCATCCATTTGTTCATGCTAGGGTGCATCCACCCTTGAGCACCAAGTTCAAGTCTGTCCCATTTTGCAAGGAGTTCTTGTTCTTGCTTTGGTGACCGACCCACCCTCATGAATACACCAGGCTTGATAAAACTTATTATGCCATCTGTGTGTCCTACATCATCTGTTTGTATGATTTCATATCCTTGCTGTTTCCATTTGTCAACAATATGATTAAACATTGGCCTATCCGGATGCACAAATCCTTCTTGGCCGTCCGCAGGCATAATAATATGTTTGCCTAACTTTACACTGTTGGCTCCTGAAATCAATTCATGGCCCTCAAATGCCGCACCACCTGGACCATATACCTCACTAAACAGATCAACAAGGCAGTCTTCATGCACAATATCTTTCATGTAATCATATACATCATGTGTATTTTGTTGGTAACAAGTGTTGCCGAGGGTAAGGAACACGTCACGTGGCTGTAATGGTACCTGTGGTATTTGCTTTTCATCTGTAAGATTTTCTCTTTGTAGTGATTCTGGTTGATAAACTTTGACCCCGAGACTTTGTAAAACTCTTTTAAACTCTGCCATGTCTTCATTGGTTTCGCGAAGTATTTTTTGCATTGGTCCCTTAATCTTCTCCTCAGTTATCCAATCAAATATATCTTCAGATAATCCTTGTCCTATTGCTACCGCGGTAAGTTTTTGGAATGGTGAGTGTGTCGAGACCTTAATCTTCTCAGACATTAGTCCTCTTTATATTCGCCGTCTTTGATTTTTAATACGTTGTTTTTGACGTCTTTGTTTTCTTTAATTCGTGCTACACCTTTACTGAACTTTGATGCGTCCATGTTTTTGAGTGCTGAATTAAATTTTTTTTCTAGTTTAAATGCAGTGTCCTGATCGAAATTTTCTCTAATATAAGTCATTAACCTGATTGCTGACTCGAGAATATGCGATGCCCTACTTTCAACGACATCTTCCTTGTCACGTTTCAGTGGCATAGAACTTAATTCTTCTAATAAACTTTTAGTATGTTTCTGCATATAAACGTATTTAAGTCTAGCGACCCATCACTTAACTATTCATACAAATACACTTTGATGTCTTTTTGTGCATAAATGTGATTATCGCATTCGTTTGGATAGGCTATTTTGAGTTTGGTACATAGTTCTTTATTATTTTCTACAAGCACTACCCTATTCTTATTGTGGTGTACGAAGTTCATTATGTCGTTATTTTCTTTTTGTATATGATGCCACATCTCGGTTAAATTTTGAAAGTATTGGTAATTGGGATATGTGATGTTGAATCCACCACAAAGTTTCCACCATTCAATACATTCATAATCATTCCTGTACACCAGTATGATTGGATAACCTAATCGTTTTAAATTATCTAATTGATGTGCAAATGTGTGAGACTTTATAATTCTTTTCCCAATTCCACTAAATGGTTTATCCCAATGCTCGATATTACAGTCAAACTCCATACCAGGATCCCAATATGCACCAGTGTGCATTAATTGTTTCGAACCCGGAGTGTCTGCGTCATGCCAATATGTACGTGAGTCGTTGTAATCTGTGTTGTCTATATCTGCTGAACCATGAATATTTTTAAAGACACTGCTCCACTTAGATCCAGGGGCACCTGTCATTAAGATGTAGGTCATTCTTTGTGTATGTTTAATTTGTGTTTTGAATCTTTTGTAGTGTTATTAATGAAGTCCCAAGTCTTGTCTGTGGTTCTTCCGGTGTACTGTAAAATATATCTTGTGTCCCAACCCATGTTTGCCGTGCCATGCGGGAAATCTTGCCAATGCCAACTTATGATGTCTCCTGCTTTCCAGTGCGTGTGAACCGCTGTGCCTTGATGCCAAATTTGTCCCATACTCCAGTCGTTCAAGAACACCACAAACCTGTGTACTTTTTTTGGATCGACATCATAATCTAGTTCGTCAAAACTGTTTTGCCTATCAAGCCTCGCCGCAAAATTGTCCATGTGCATATGTAATAATTGTCCGCAAACTTGTGAATGTAATTTTAATTCGTAATCATAAAGTCCTAACAAACCTTCTGCCAATGCTATCGCTTTTGGATCTGTGAACATATTTGCTCTGCCATATATTTTGCCTTCAGGGTCTCCGCCTGATCTTACTATGTCGTAAACTTCTTGATCTATTGCATAGTTTCCGCCAACACTTTTATTTCGTGTGGCCCAATGCACTGCGTTGCCAAGTGCAGAGTCACCATAGGTTTTGATAAAATAATCACAGTCCATGTCGATGTTGCCATGAAACATCAATACATCTTCGATTTTATCTTTTTTGTTCCAATCGAAATGATATGCACCTCTTTCCAATGCTCTTTTCTTTTCGTAGTCCCAACGGCTTTTTCCGTATTCTAATTTCTTACCAGTCTTTACTGCGTTAACCTCTGTGTGTGCTTTTAAATTTTTGATTGCCTGATCTGAATCTTGTAGATCCTCGTCTATCTTTTTTAATACATTTTTTGAATAATCTTTGCTGTGTTCCATGCTGATATTTAAGTCATAAAAAAAGGGCGATAAAAAAATACCGCCCTTCAATTATTAATAATTTAAATTATTATGCGTATGCTTCCATTAATTTCTGTGCTTCTGGTAACATTCCAGTTTTTGCAGAATTAATCGCATATAAGTCTTTTCTGAAATCATTGATTACTGCGTTGATCTCGTCTTGTGCTTCTTGTGTTTCACAAAGTTTCTCAAGTTCCATTCTACCGATTGTAGCGTGGAAAGTTTCGTCTTTTGCAATTTTGGCATATCTTGAAGCAATAAATGGATCTTTGATGCACTTCGCCATCATGCCCCAGTTTCTTGCCGCTCTGCCTTCCGCTAATAATTGGTATAAACCCAACATTAATGGATTGTCATTGCAGTTGTACTTCTTGATCAACATCGCACCTTTAAGTTCCAATTTCTTAGCATGAGATTCTACTGCCTCTTGCATATCGATTTCTTCACCTTTTAGGTACTCAACAACTTCTTTTACGAATTGAAAGTGTTTTGCTTCGTCGTGTGCTTGTTTCGAAAGAAGGATTAATTTCTCAGGATCTGTTCCAGCGTCTGCCGCCGCAACTTCTCTTGAAATTTCTTCCATGTTCATTCTTTCGTTTACCATACGACCAACAAAGTTATCTAACAACTCTTCTTTATTGTTCTCATTTACTTCGTAGTAATGTTTGATCTGCATCTCACCTGCTTGGAAAAGAGGCTCGTTTTCTGCTTCGATCTTTGCTACGAATTCTTTTGCTGTTAACATATGTTTCTCCTTTTTAGGTCTTCTTTTATAAAAGTAAAGATATTTATCCTGTGCCCATGTATTAACTTAAATATTATGGTGAAAATAGTCGTAAGTCAAGAAGAATACATTAAATTTGGTAAGTCGTTTGACGCTTTAGAACGGAATTACTACCATTTTTTGGGTCATCATGAGATAATACCCGTACCCAACATAGTTAAAGTACCAGATTATGATTATGACTGCTTACTTTTGACTGGGGGTCCTGACAGTCCTGCCAGGCACAAAACGGAAAATTTATTATTTGCTCATGCTTTCAAACAAAAAGTGCCAATAATCGGAATATGCCATGGTGCTTTTGTGATTAACGACTTATGTGGTGGTAAACACGGTAAGGTCCAGGGACACATTGATTGTGATGTCGAAGTAACAATGTATGACAAAAAACACAAAGTCAAATGTTATCATCAACAATGTATAAAAGCACTAGGCAAGAATATGACAGCAATAGCACATGACAACAAAGGCAACATAGAAGCCTTCAAACACGATAAACATCCAATCTATGGAGTGGTATGGCACCCAGAACGTATGAAAAATCCTGTCCTACCAAACGAAGTTAAAAAATTACTTGATTAGTTTTCTTTTGTAACACCACACGTATCTATGCGGCCAAAATCTATCTGGCAAAGTACCGCCATCTGGTCCTGTAAGATTGTGTTCTAGTTCGATCCATTCAACCTCAAAGTCCATTAGCCTTGCAAAATAATGTATCTCTTTGATCCCCCATTGGAACCATTGTACTCCCTTATCACTCTTGTATCCACCTGGTGCTCCTCGCATAAACATCCTACCACCCGGCTTCAACCATGACTTGACTTTTATCATCATGTTTGCCACATCATCATGATTGCCCCAATTGATAGACCCGAGTGCGAGTATTACATCTGCACATTCAGATTTGAACGGTGCATCAAAGTGTCCACAAACAATGTCCGCCTCTTTGAACACAGGATCATATCCAACAAGGTTTGGAATTTTACCTTTGAAATAATGTATGGCACAGCCGGCATCTATAACAAATTTTGGTTTTAGTTTATTGATAATCTTTACAAGATTCTCACCTGAATGTTTAAACAGGTGAATGTTTGATCGCCAATGATTTCTAAAGAAATCGTCTTGTGCTTTTTGATCTATCATTTCTTAATCCATTCTGCATAAAGCCTGTTTGCATTTTCAGGCTCCACTTGTATGTCATGTAAAGTGTATCCGTACTTTTCACAATACTTCTTGTTAATATCTATGCTCCATGGAAAGAACCTAACCACACTTGCTTCTGGACTACTATGGTCATTACCGTATGAGTTTTGTCTCCAGTATATCCTAGCACCTGGTTCTGCCATATCGGTTATCTTCTGTAATTGTGTTTCTATCTCTTCTGCTGTACCAAAGTTGATACTTCCCAAACACACAAAAACATTGTATTTGTCTTTTGGTATGAAATCTTCTAATGATACCATCTCGTCTGCTTCTTCGAAAGCAGGATCTATTCCATACACCTGATCACCTAGTCTGCCCTTAATAAAGTTTTTTCCACATCCTATATCTAATATTTTATCTTCTGGTTTAAACTTGTCCAACAATGCCCAGCCTGAGAGTTTTTTATCACGCCATTTAGGATTCCAGAATTTACTGAAATAATTTAATTCTGCTTCGTTCATTTGTATTAATTATTGTAACTTTTCAATCGCTTCGTCAATACTGGTCCATTGAGAAGGTTTGTATTCGACCTCTAATAATGAAGATGGTATTGTGTCAGGTATCACAATAGTGTTAGGTTCCATTTGTATATCGTCACCGTACATTTCTTTTAACTTTTTCCAATCAGCACGTAGAATTACAGGATCGTTGGCCGCGGCTTGATAAAAGTTTTCATCCTTTAGTCCGGATCTAATATTAGAAACTCCTAATTTTTGTATCTTTCTAAGACCTTCTGCCACGTTTTGTAATTTGTAACTGTCGGGCATACTTGCAGGATTTGTAGGATCTGCTCCATACAACACACGTATTGATTGCCACCTTGCCTCAAGCACCCTTGATTCCTTGCAACTGACTTGGCAAAGGCATTCTGCTGAATTATAACCCATATAAACGCCAGGTCCATACAATGCTTCTTTGGCTTTCATAAGTCCGTGTTCTTTGATGCTTGTCAGGCCTTCTTTTAAATTATCGAATCGTGTGGCATGGTATATATAGTCGCCAGGCTCCCTATCGTTCGTTATAAATTCAGTAATTTTCATTATGCAGTATTTAATACTACACGAATTTAGCACCTTTAATCTTCATGTCAATCATATAGACAGAAGTACTCGCAGTTATGAACAATGTTTTACCGTCCACTCCACCAAATTCAACATTAGATACCCTTTCAGGTATCTCTATGATATCTATCTGTTCACCTTTTTTATTGTAGCACACCACTGCCTTGCCACAACTTGTCCATAGGTTGTCCTCGCTATCAAATCTAAATCCATCAAATACATTAATCGGATCTTGTCTTGCAAACTCTATAGGATTAGAAAGGTTTAAATTTTTATCAATCTCGTATCTACGCAAATATTTTACATCGCCTGAGTTACTAATCATTAGATGTGTTTCGTCTCTGGATAGTGCTACTCCGTTGGGCCTATCCATGTCTGTGACTATTGCTTCTATTGATTTGCTTGTTGGGTCATACTTGAAAACATAACAACCGCCATACTGCATCTTGCCCGGATAGCCTCCGATTCTTTTACCAGGTAATATTCCATAAGGTGGGTCAGTAAAAAATATAGTGCCGTTGGAATGCACACAGACATCATTGGGGGAATTAAGTCTTTTATTGTCAAACTCATCAACAACCAAAGTTGTCACATTATTTTTATCTGTCTTTGTTACTCGTCTTGCTCCATGTTCACATGTGATTAGATTGCCTTCGTTATCGATTGTGTTGCCGTTTGCAAAATTAGATGGCGTTCTGTATACTTCAACTTGATGCCAATCAAAACTATACATTGTGTTGCCTGGAATGTCACTCCAAATTAGTTTGTTTGCATCTCTTAGATAGCAAGGTCCTTCTGTGAACTGGCATCCGGTATGTATTTGTTTGAGATTCATCTAATAGTTTATTTTAAATTGATACTTGTCAAACTTGCCTCTCTTCGCTTTCTTTATGTACTTTTTGTTTGCTTCGTGCTTTGAAAGATTTTTGATGTAAGTACCAGTGCTTATGGGGAAGTTTAATTGTTTTGATAAACTTTTCAGATAGTCCGTACCGTATAGGAAAAACAACTCCTGACTTATAAACACCGGATCATCTAATGCCTTCATGTGTTGTAAGAATGTTGGTGTGGTGTATTTTCCTTTGCGTACCCTTAGTTGTTGATGTTTTAAAATATTCCTATCACGTCCAATCACAACCACTTTGACCGTTGCATATTTTTTTGCGTGTTTTATAAATTCTTTATATCTAGGAATAGTGAAATCCTTAATCAAAATAAAAGGACAACTAATACTTGTAACAAAATATTTAGATTGTGTCCAATCAAAGTCTTTAAGTTTCTTTGGTTCCAACCAATAAGGCTGAAACACTTCTTTGTCATGTCCTACCCATTTGTTCTTATATAGAGCATTCCATCCATACACATCTTTGTGATAAGAAAATATTTTACTGAATAAGTGATTGCCTGACCCTTGGGGACCTGTAATTATTAATAATGTTGGTTTCATTATGCCCACCAACTAATCTTTTTCTTCTTGTTTGGATTGAGACTCCTAGCAAGTTTCTTAACTCTTTCCATGTGCTTATCGAATTCCTTCTTATCCATGCCTGGCAACACAGAATAAAATCTAATATACTTTGTGACCATACCACCTAAATTGAACACCGCTTTCTTAATCCTCCTATAGGGAATATTATCAAACAGACTAAAGTTGAAATAAGTTACCATAGGTCCTCCGTAAGTTATAGATATCAAACCTAACTTCTTATTCATAGCACCAGGTACTGGAAATCCATAGTTCTTGAAATACTTACTGCCGGGCACCAATGCTCTGTAACTGAAAAACCATTTAGGGTGTAATACCCAGT
>MDTD01015283.1_pt1 | contig 11926 bp, 9 predicted proteins | sample 811221 | NCBI WGS metagenome assembly MDTD01 (sample SAMN05326646, study PRJNA326480) | marine metagenome | isolation source: seawater | place: Pacific Ocean: South West | collected 2011 | reverse complement strand
GTCAGGTCGACGTTCACCGGGAGTTGCGTGACTGGTCCAACGTTGCCGACACGGTCGACGCTCCGCAAGCGAACGATGTTCTGACCCTCGGGCAGGGTCAGTTCGAGGCTGTCGGCCGTGGTGCTTTGCCAGGATTGCCCGTCAAGCGAGTACTCGGTAGAGGCCACGCCTGAGCCGAATCCGTCATCGGCGGTGCTCTTGATCCCGTTGAGCGTGATGTCCTCATCCATTTGCCAGCCGCCGCTGCTCCCCACGGTGATGGCGCCGATGTCTGGACCGGTCCGGTCGATGCCAATGAAGCGGGTCAGGGACGCCGTCAGGCCAGACCCATCAAGGACGTTGAGGCGAGGGTTCCAGGTGCCTTCGGTCAAATCACCCGGCGTCCAGTCCCATCCATAGGTCAGGGTTCCCGGTCCATCGGAGGACGGATTGCCCGTGCCCGGTACGTTGGACAGGGTGGCCCGTTCGAGGTCGTCATCGCTGGCCCCCCAGCGGAACTGCAGGGTGCCGTTGGCCGGTGTGGCGAACCACCAGCGGTCGTTGGACGACGTGCCGTTCCCAGCCCCTGGGTTGAGCACGGTGAACGCGGTGATGACAGGGACCTGATTGGCCACGGTGAAGTTCGGGGAGAAACCGGTCACCTCATCGTCGACGTCCGCGTCGAGTCCGACCGCGCGGAGTTGGTATGATCCATTGGTCAACGTCGTGGTGTCGAGTTGAGCGAACCAAGGGCTGGAACTCCGGTTTCCGACCTCACTCCATCCACTGCCGTCGCTGACGTCGATGCGGACCCAAGACAGGGTGCCCGTCCCCGTGGCCGTCACGGTGACCGACAAGAGGCCAGTGACGGACTCCCCTTCGCTTGGCCCGCTGAACGCCAAGGCGAGGGAACTTGTGCTTGAGAACGGCCCTTGGGCTTCATCCAAGGTCGGCGCAGGGGCCATCGGTTGGGCCAAGGCCAACACCAAGAGGGTGAGGAGAAGCACGGAACCGACCCCCCTCATGGACCACAGACCGCTCCTGCCGTCCTTCAATCCTCCCATCCACCGAGGGACTGTGGCCCGAAACCGCGTTGCATGGAGAGAGGTTCAAGTGCTGTGCGAGCGTGTTCATCCTCATGTCCAAGCGTCCTGCCGTGGTGCTGCTGGCGCTCCTGCTCTGCAGTTTGGCCGGCCCGATGGTGGTCAGCGCTGAGCAAAGTGGCTCCATCGAGGCCAGCGCGTCAACGGTAACCCTGCAACCCTCCACGCCTTCTGCGGGTGACGATTTGGCCATCACGATCGCCTTCCTGAACACCGCGAGTCAAAGCGCGTACACGGTGGAATATTTTGTCTACAAAGACACGGTCAATGCCGATCGCCTGCTCGAGCAGGGCATCATCAACGAAATCGAAGCCGACGGCATGACGTCGAAAACGGTGTATTGGAACGGGTTGACCGAAGGACAACACCGTGTTTGGGTGGCCTTTGAGCACGACGGCGACACCCGTCAGACCTTTTCCGTCCCCTTCGAGGTGAGCGGTCTCCCCGATCTTCGCGTCACGGGTGCAGAACTTGCCGGCGCGTCGAGCCTGAAAACCGGAGACACCGCCTCGGTTGAGGTCGAGGTCAGCAACGTCGGCAGCGAGCCTGCCGCGGCCAGCGTGCTTGGCGTTGCGCTAAACGGCGTCGCCATGGACAATCTCGCCGTCGTTGCCCTCGATGCTGGGACATCGACCAACGTGACGGTGAACCTCATCGCCCCACCTACCGGCGAGTATGTGCTGCGCTTCACCCCCGACGCGGAGGACGCCGTGGTGGAATCGCAGGAAGAGAACCAGGACTACGATTTCGCCTTCACCGTGCATCCACGCATGGACCTGCGCCACAAAGGCGCGCCATCGGTGAGTGTGGTGGAGGGCGCCCTCAACGGGCCATGGACCGTCAGCGGTGAAATCGAGCGGTTTGACGGCGACGGCACCATCGAGGTCCCCATGCGTTTGGAAGTGCCCAACGACAACGGAGGGAACCTCATGCTGGGCAGCTTCAGCGTCACCGTTGCGGGCCAGGGCTATGCCTCAGCCACCTGGCAGACGACGATTGATTCCGACGATGTGGTTGGCCTCCAGCGGATCTCTCGCGAGGTGGTTGCCGTCATCGATCCCTTTGGTACCGCCACTTTTGTGCAGGAATCCACCACCAACGACCGAAGTCCCGCAGGGAACCTCGACCTCTTGCCCATTCCTGACGTCCAGCTTGCCCCGCCCATCCCGAACCCTTCCGAGCCGGAATCAGGTGAAGCCGTGCAATGGTCCGTGTTCATTCAGAACGTGGGCGAAATCCCCGTCCGAGGGACGTTGGAGTACAGTTTCGAAGGCATCGAGTACGAAGACAGGATCTTCCTCGATGCAGCGGAAGGGAAGTTCTGGAGTCCTGAGAACCCCTTGCCGACGGCGCTTGGTGAGCACACGGCGGAATTCACCGCACGCTACGTGCCCGACGCCGACTCATGGGATTACAATCCAGACAACAGCCGTGTCACGGTGTCCGTTGAGGTTCAAGCACCGCTCAGGTTGGAATGGAACACGCCAACCCTCGAATTGGTCGACGCCAATCAGGCGCCTGCATCGGCACCCCTCATGCCGGGGCAGATGTACACGATGTCCATCGGCGTCACCTCCATCGAAACCGGCCCGGTGAACTACACCTGTGACGACGGTGCTGGGAATGTGTTCGAAACCATCCCGGTGGTCATCGAGACCCGTGGTCAGCGCGCCACCGTCTCCTGCACCTTCGAGGCCCAAACCGGGCAAACCGCCGTGCGGCTGGTCCCCGATGACGTGGACGTTTCGTCGGTCTTCACGCGCGCCTATGCAAGTGCGGCGGTGCAAGACGATTCCATCACGGACGAGCAGCGCTCGCTCCGCGGGCTTCTCAGTTGGGCAGGCCTTCTGGTGCTCATCCTCATTGGCGTGCTCGTGCTCGGCGTGATCATCACCCGGGACCGCGACGAGGAGGTCGAACGCGACATCTTCGAGTATTGCCCTTCGTGTGACGGCGAGTTGGAAGGTGACGAAGACCGCTGCCCACACTGCAACTTCAACCTCGCCAAGGCCCGCCTTCAGTTCCACGAGTGCCACGCCTGTGGCGAATCCATCCCAGACCTGATGGAAAATTGCGCCTACTGTGGTGCGCCGCAAGACGTTGCCTCCTTCTTCGAACAGCGGAAGCGCATTGAGCGCAAGGTCGAGGTGGAGGTCCCCCTTCCTGTCGAGGAGGAGGAGGACGACGACGAGATCGTGAGCGGAACCGAGGACTTCGCGGCAACCGTGCAGGCCTTTGGCTACGACGAGGATGACCTTGAGGAGGACTGGGACGAGAACATGGACTTGGCCGAGGCCGAGGTTACGGAAGCCCAGGGCCGCTTGGACGCGATGGACGTTGATCTTGATGCCATGACCGAGGAGGAACTCGAGGCCTGGGAGAACTCGGTCACCCCGACCCTGCAGTCCACCAAGGACGCATTCAGTGGTCAGGACATCGACGACATCATCGCGGCGAAGGGCGACGTTCAGGCGCTCAAGGACGACGGGAGCGAGCTTTCGGCCTCAGATGCGGACATCCGCGAACGCCTGTACGAGTTGACCGGCGAGGAGGGCGTGCTGCCGGGTGAGAAGGTCCGCGTTGACATCGGCCTGACGGACAGCGGTTTAGCCGGCAACGAAATCGAGGAGGCCACGGCCGATTTCTCCTTCGAGGACAGCGAACCGTTGCCCGGCGCTGCGGGAGATGCAGACCAACCTGACGATGAATTGACGCCGAAGCGAGCCAAGCCGAAACGCCGCCGTTCGCCAACGCGTCGCCGTGCGACTGAGGCGCAAGCAGCCCCGGCCACCGCCGAGTGTGGTGCGTGCGGTGCTGATATCCCTGCAGACGCGACGTCGTGCTCCGTGTGTGGAGCCACCTTTGAGTGAGCATCGACGACATCTTCACAACGGTGGCGCGCCCCGGCTTACCATGGGTCCCCGTCCGACGGTCGTGGCGCTCATCGTGCTGCTCATGAGCAGCACCCTCGCGGGTTGCATTGGATTGGTTCCTGCACGAGAATTTCTCGAGACGCGACGCGACAGCGTGGAGACCGTCACGGTCTACGACCGCGTGGCCTTCGCCCATACCTTCACGAACGCGGTCGAGACCTACACCAACTCCTCTTCCTTCTATGTGGACGAGTCCGTGACCCAAATTGACGTCTACTTCAAGGCCAGCTTCGTCGCTTCGGATACGATCGGCTGCGCGGATGCTGGTGGAGCCCTTCGCTACGTTCAGGTGACCCTGACCGACGCAGACGGCGGTGTGGCATGGTCCACTGAAGTGTGTGAGGACGCCAACCCGCCGGAGGAGAGCCTCTTCGCCCAACCCGAATTCACCCGCGGTGAGTGGGTCCTTACCGTGGATGCTCAAGGCACCGGGGAGCGCTTCCTGAATCAGTTCAAGGACAATTTCAACGTCGTCGTGACGATCCATCGCAACTGCATGAAGTACCCGCTTGAGGACTCATGCTGAAGCATCGAGACGTTCAGAGCAAGCGTGCCGTCGTGAACAATTTCGGCACTTTCCGACGCGCTCGTGGTTTCGCGTTGCCCCGCCTTCTTTCATGAGGCGCTGCACTTCTTCGACCGCAGAGAAGAGGTCTGCTCGAGCGACGTCGTCCCAGGCCACCTGGAAGAGGTCATCTTGGCCGTAGCGGATCACGCCGTAGGGCGAAGACCGTCCCGTTTCACATTCGACCAGATGCAAATAGGCGAGAAGCTGCATCCGGTGTGAATCGTGAGGCTTGGCGGGAATCTTCCCGGTTTTTTGCTCCACAGGGATGAAGTCGCCGTCGACGATGACGATTTGATCGGGTCGTCCCCGCAAGCCTGTTTTTGGGTCCTTGAGCAACCCAGCTCCCTGTTCGTCATCAGAATACACCACCTCGGTGTTCTCGTCGAGCCCAGCCTTGACCCGGGCCACTTCGGACTGCTGGTGCGCCAAAAGCAGCACCTGCAGGCGCCAGGACGCCAGACCGGTCCAGAGGAAGGCGGAGATCACCAGCACGAAGGCCGCGTTTTCCGCGTCGAGGAAGGTGCCCAAAGCCAAGGCGTGCAAACCAAACACGATGGCAGCAAGCAGGAAGCTGGCTTCCATGCGTCCCCCTTTGAACCAACCTCCGATGAAGTCGGGAGGGTTGAGGATGGGCATCACGCCCGTGGACTCGAACTCCGTTCTCGAATCCGGGATGGACCAATTCAAGGGTTCACGCCACGGCAGCAGGATGAGCAGCACGCCCGCAAAGAGCGAGCTCAGGCCGAGCGTCGAGAGGAACCGGGCCATTTCCACCGGAGAGGCCTCGCTGTTGAGCAAACGGTAGATGATGAAGCTCTCTAGCGAGAACACCAACACCACGGTGAACCACCACGACCAGATGGTCGCTGAGCGGCGGAAGGCTTGCTGTCCGACCCGCGCCTCTTCCATGGTCGAATGGATTTCTGCGTGGCGTCGCACTCCTTCAATCACGGCCTCGCCTTCAGCACCGACGCCTTCGCGTGAGAGATGCCAAGACATTGGGCAGTAGGTGTGCCGTTCCAGATCGCTTGCGCTGATGGATATGGCCGAGCCAACCTCCATCTCTTGCGACACGAGGTGAGGGATACGCTTCATGCCTTGACTGATTCGCCTGCTGGCGTCAACCGTGGGGTGTGCCGCAGCGAAGCGGTTTAATAGAGGCTTCAAGTCGCGCGAGTGCTGAGGTTTCTCGAATGTCCGACGACGTCGCCCTGCTCGTTCCCTTCTCCGAATACGAAGAGAACGCAGTCAACATCGGTACCCAGCAAAAGAGCGCCGACATGGCCCGATTCATCCAGACCGTTCGCGACGACGGCTTGTACCTCCTCGACGTGGCCTCCACCGACCAGCGCATCCGCCTCGTCGCTCAATTCCTCTGCCGCTACGAACCTGGCCGCGTTATGGTCGTCTCCGCACGACAGTACGGTCAGCGCCCCGCGCGTCTCTTTGCCGAGGCCATTGGAGCCAACGCTTCCGTGGGTCGCTTCATCCCTGGTAGCCTGACCAACCCGGCCCTTCGCTCCTACGTCGAGCCGGACATGCTCTTTGTGACCGACCCTGCTGCTGACCAGCAGGCCCTGATCGAAGCGGTGAACACCGGATTGCCCATCGTCGGTCTGGTGGACGCAAACAACAACCTGCGGAACGTCGATGTCGCCATTCCCGCGAACAACAAGGGTCGTCGCTCGTTGGCGCTCATCTACTGGCTGCTCGCTCGTGAAGTCCTCAAGATCCGAGGAGAAACCACCGACGAAGCTTGGGCCGAGGCGCAAGACCTCGAAGAGTGGCAGTCCTCCTTCTGAGCCTCAGTGGGCGATTTCGCCCTCAAGGAAGGCCGTGACCGATGCTGCGAACGCGTGTTCGTCCGGCTGACTGTGCATCGCGGCTCGGATGGCTCGCCCGCCGGGCAGCCCCTTGGTGAAGGCCACGGCGTGGCGCTGCATCCACTTGGCGCGCAAACCGGTGGTGGCTTCGGCCAATTCGATGTAGCGGGACCAGCACCACCGCCGGGTCAGGAAGGCCCGTTCGATGCCGCTTGCAGCGGCCCATGCATCTGCGTCGTGGGCCACCCACGGCAGTTCATGTTCGGCCATCCAACCGAGGCCCACACGGATCTCACCGAACACCTGCGGACGCCCGATGGCGCCACGACCGATCATCACGCCTGCGGCGGCCGTCCGCTCAAAGCAGGCCGCTGCTGAGGATGCGTCCACCACGTCGCCGTTGGCGATGACTGGAACACTGCTGCGTTCGACGGCCTCAGCGATGGTGTCCCAGTTGGCCACGCCTGCGTAACGTTGCTTGAGCGTGCGGCCGTGGATGCAGATGCGCTTGGCGCCGGCCTCGGGCAACCGGTCGACCAAATCGAGCACGGTGTCGGGACCTTGGCCCGTGCCGAGTCGCATTTTTGCCGTCACGGGAAGATCCACGCGCTCTGAGACCGCTCGCACGATGTCAAGCAGCATGTCGGGGTGCCCCATCAGCGCAGCACCTGCACACACCCGGGTGACCTTCGGTGCGGGGCAGCCAAAATTGAGGTCAATGATGTCGGCTTGGGGCTCGAGCAGACCAGCGGCCGTGACCATGTCATCGAGGTCCCCGCCGAAAATTTGCGGAATGAACGGGTCCTCCATCGGGTGCGTTTCCATGCGGCGCCACGAGGTCGTGGCTTCCCGCGTGAGGGCGGTGGAATTGGTGAATTCCGTGATGGCCAAACTCGCGCCGCATTCCCTTGCAAGCAGGCGGAAGGGGAGGTCGGTGACGCCGGCCATTGGGGCAAGCATCAGGGCGCGAGGCTCACCTTGCCAAGGCCCCAACGGCTCCCACGGCCCCGTGCCCATGACCGCGCCCCGCCCTCATTCCATATCAACGCAGGTCCGTCACTCGGAACCGGTGGCCAAGGCCTCGTCGATCAATTCCGCCACGCGGTCAATGCGCCGAAGCGTGCGTTCCAAGCGTTCCAGCACGCGCCGCTCGACCTGCTCGAGGCTCGCACCTGCCATGCGATGACCCATCGCAAGACGACCTCCAAGCAAATTGAGCAGCAGCATTTGATCCTGAGCCGAGACGCCGTTCATCGCGCTCGTGACGTCGTCTGGGCGAAGCTTTCCCGCGTCCAGGGCCTTGAGCAGCGCGCTTTGCTGCTCCTCGCTCAGCAAGCGCTGAAATCCGCCCTTCAGCAGCAGCCAATCCGCACCACGGCGCTCATGCTGGGCGATCATGGCCGACCAAAGGGAGGTGGCCAAGCGGTCCGTTCTCGGAACACGTTCGACCACGCCGGTGGCCCGGAAGCGTTCGAGGATGCGGCCCGCTCGAGCTGCGGGCAAATCGACGGCCTCCGCTGCTTCGTCGGTGGACAGCGGCGCGTCACGCTCCAGCAGCATGAGGAAGAGACGGTGCGAGGAGGATCCGCTGGAGATTTCGCTCCCAGGGCGCTCACCGAGCAGTCCGGTGTCCGCCATCCAGAGCGTCATCTCGTCGGCGTCGCTTTCAGGGCTCGGCGGGCGAAGGTCGGCCATGCCGAGGGACAGGGGCAGGGGCTCGTCCTCTCCCAGGTCCAGGTCCAATGGCGTGCCTTGGCGGGTCCAAAACGGCGCCAGCGTGTGCAGACGCTGCGCGGTCACCAAGCGTGCGTTGATGCGCACCCGCTCGACGGCCGACCGGAGGCTCCCGCCCTGGAGGTAGTACCTGCGCCAGCCTTTGCCTTCGTCGGTGTGGCCGAGCAACCCCGTTTCGACGAGGCGCGTCAGGTGATGGTTGAGCGAGGCAGGAGCCAGGCCAAGGTCGTCGGCCAATTGTCCGGCGTCCCACGCTCCGCGCTGATCGAGCAGGACGTGTTCACGGAGCAGGCGGTGGACGGGAGAGGCGCGCCCTCCGTCGGCGGAGGCCGGGCCGGAGCGCCGCACCAAAGCGAAGGCATCGATCAGCCATGCGACCAAGGAATCGAGGTCACGCCGTGCCGTGGGCAGCGGGGCTTCGACCACCCTTGCGCGAAACATGCCAAACCTCGGTGCGAAGCCAAGCCGCAGGGCACTTGAAGCGTCCGCTTCCGGCGGGGCTTGAGGCGTCCGATTCAGGGCTCCTCGCTGAAGCCCGAGACCACGCCAGCCCGCCACGCATCGTCGTGTTCAAGGTGTGGCGAGAGGGTGAGGCTGTCCTGCCGCAAGAGGCCGCGTCGCTGCAGCACCTTGACCGCGGAGTGCACGCTTGCACGGGTTCGGCCCAACCGACGGGCGAGATCGGACTGGCTCTTGGGCACGCCGTCCTCGCGGATGGAGAGGATGACCGAGCGCTGAACCAGTGAGAGTCCGATCGGCAAGCGTTCTGCGGCGCGGGACATGCCGAATTGGCCCTGAAGCAACTCAACGCTCTCGGGGGGTCCGGCGAAGTAACAGGTGCGCCCGTTGACGTGCATCACGGTCAGGCGTGAGCTGCCTTGGAGCACATCGAGGTGGTGGCGCAAGGTGCCGTTGGCTGCGCCCAAGCTTTGCTGGAGTTCACGGTAGCAAAGCCCTGGGTTGTCCTCCAGGGTGCTCAGGATGCGGCGACGCAGTGGATGGGTGGCGTCGTCAATCGGACGAGAGCCAGCGATGCCGCCGACGGCCAGTCCCAACGCCCCTGCGGCGGCCAGGGCGCCACCGCTCAGCCCAGCGAGGCCGGTGGCGCTGACCGCCAAACCTGCGGCCAGCCAAGGGCGCTGACGCACCCATTGTTGGAGCAGAGGCATGGGCGAGAGTCGAGCCTTATCCTATCTGAAGGCTCGCTTCACGTGCGTCTTCAGCGGGAGGTACGGAGGGCGCCCGATCGAATCTTCAGGTGTGCGACCAGAGGCGAGAGCAGGCGACCGCAGGTGCGTCCGTGTTCGGAGAGGATGTAGTGGACGCGTTCAGGCGGCCCCTGGTCGACCTTTCGAATCACCAAATCCCGGTCTGCGAGCAGGCGCAACTTGTCGGACAAGGTTCGGGATGAGATGCCGTCGAGGAGGGTTTTCATCTGGTTGAAGCGTGCCGGGCCAGCGATGTACAGTGCGGTGAGGATTTCGATGGTCCACCGCGATCCAAAGACGTCCAAGGCCTCGACGGCGGCCTGAACTTCCCAACCGATGGCGGCCGGTCCGTCACCGGTGTGCGTGGCCAAGATGTCACGGATGTTGGAACCGTGCTCAATGGTGGACGCAATGCGTTCCCTGACCTCATCCATGGCGCCAGACGAAAGGTCGCGGGGCGGGTTTGGCATGGCGCTCAACCGCGATTGAGCGGTCGACGGTTTGAATCTGGTGTTGGAGATGCACCTTCACAGGGGCCACCTTGAAACCGGTTCGTGCGGGTGACCCTGCATGGACCGGGGGGTGTTTGTCGTTCGAGGCGGAGCCCTCGGTCGAGACACCGGTTTGGGCGCGGCGCACGCTGGCGTGGTGCGTTTGCTCGCCAGCAACGAAGTGGAAGGCTGGGGCCTCAGCGCCGAGGTTGACCATCCGCTCGGGGGCAGCGGCCCTACGCGCCTGCTCCGCAGGTGGTGGTTTCACCCACGTCGCGTGCGCCAGCGCCTGAAGCAGCGTGCACGCGAGGGTGGCCAGCTCGTGTTGCTGGTGACCGACCAAGAGCAGTCCCACCTTGTGCCGCGCCGCGTTCCACGGAACGTGAAGAAGGCCGTCATCGTTCACGATCTCTTCATCCTCGCACCCCGCGTCATCCCGCTGGCCGACGGTCCGATGAAGGAATGGGCGGGGCGACGAGGCTTGATTCGCTGGCTCGACCTCAGGCGTTTGCGGCGGGGCCTCAAGCGGGCCGACGTGCTGATTTGCGTCTCTGAGGCCACGGCGGAGCGCTGCCAAGAGGTCTTCCGCAAGGTGCCCGTGGCGCACGTGCCCACCGGCATCAGCCTGCAACGCTACGCGCCGACCCAGGATGCGGACGTCGTACCCGAGTCCGGGTGCGCGGTGCTCGTGGTCGGCAACGACCATGCCCGCAAGCGGATGAATTTCCTTGCCAAGGTGCTGGCTGCTTGCCCTGAGGACGTTCGCAACGACCTCCACCTGATCCGGGTTGGTGGCGGGCAAACCGATTCGGGGCGTCGGGCCCTGAGCGGCGCGATGGACGCTGCAGGCGTCCGCATGACCCTGATGGACCGCGTGGATGACGACGAGCTCCAGCGGTTGCGCCTTTCGTGCGAAGCGCTGCTCTTCCCTTCGGCCGCCGAGGGCTATGGGTACCCACCCGTCGAGGCCATGGCGGCCGGCCTTCCCGTGCTGGTGGCCGACATGCCCAACCACGGCAGCATGGCTCCGGTTGAGTCCCGGCTGCCCGTGGACGAGGTGAGCGCGTGGGTTGACGCGATCACCGACGTGCACGCCACGTGGTCCCAACGCACGGATGGAGGCGCGAACGCGGTTCCAAGGCCGGCCGATGAGGCCCTGCTTGCCCACGTCCAACGCTTCTCCTTTGACGCACAATCCACCGCCCTTGGCCTTGCGCTGGATGCCCTCGTGGACGAAGGCGATGGACGGGCCGTGGATTGATTGATGAAGCCCCTTTGATTCGGAGGGCCATGGAACCTGTTCAACACGTCGCCATCATCGGTGCAGGCAACATGGGCTCGGGCATCGCGCAAAAGTCAGCACAGGAAGGCTTCGACGTCCAAATGGTGGACCGTGAGCAACCTTGGGTCGATCGTGGCCAGGGAATCATCGCCGGCTTCCTCGAAGAAGCGGTGGAGCGACGGATTTTCTCCGAAGCCGAAGTGGACGCCATCAAGGGCCGCGTCAAGGGCGTCGTTGGAACGGAAAACACGGCGCCATCCACCGACTTGGTCATCGAAGCGGTGTTCGAGGATTTTGACGTCAAGACCGCGGTCTTCTCCACGCTCGACGACGTCTGTGAACCGCACACCATCCTTGCGTCCAACACCTCGTCCCTGTCCGTAAACGCGCTGGCGGAGGCCACCGGTCGACCGGACCGTTTCGTGGGCCTGCATTTCTTCTACCACCCGGCAAAGAACCGCCTGGTGGAGGTCATCCCCGCCGCGACGACCAGCGCTGAAACCATCGAACGCACCGTCCAGTACTGCAAGACCCTCGGCAAGGTGGTCATCGTCTGTGCCGACCGTCCAGGCTTCGTGGTCAACCGCTTCTTTGTGCCGTGGCTCAACGAAGCCTGCTTGCTGCTCGAGGAGGGCGTTGCTACCGCAGCGCAAATCGACGCCATCGCGTGCAAGGCCTTCCGCATTGGCCTCGGTCCATTTGGCCTGATGAACCTCACCGGGCCACCCATTGCCCTGCACTCCACCGATTACCTTGCGGAGCAGCTGAACACGCCACGGTACACGGGCGCCGGCAACCTACGTGC
>MDTD01185744.1_pt1 | contig 11927 bp, 13 predicted proteins | sample 811221 | NCBI WGS metagenome assembly MDTD01 (sample SAMN05326646, study PRJNA326480) | marine metagenome | isolation source: seawater | place: Pacific Ocean: South West | collected 2011 | reverse complement strand
TGAACATGGTGATATCAATCTGATCACCGCCTTGCCTCGTTCGACCGCTAAAGGGCTTCAGATTAAGACAGAGGATGGCTGGATTGATGCTTCACCTCCAGATAACCATCTAATTATTAACACCGGAATTATGCTTGAGCATTTAAGCAATGGAATTATCCCTACTGGGATTCACAGAGTCGTCGCAGATTCTGATCAAATCGGTGACAGGCTATCAGTAGTTCAATTCTGCCATCCTGCACCATGGACCATTCTAAGCCCACTACCCAGCTGCGTCTCTCAAGACAACCCTCAAAAGTTTGCCCCTATAACCGCTGCTGATCGTCTGGATCAGGTACTTTGGGAAATCAATCTTCTTGAGGAAAGCCGAAGAGTGAACGATACCTAGACTTTGACATATTTTAGAAGTCTGGCATACTCGAGAAATGTCAACACTCCTTGCTAAAGCCAAATTAAAGCCAGAATTTGAAGATTTTTTCGAAGATATTGCTCGAAAAGTCTTTCAATCTACTCACGATAACGAATCAGCAGTAATAAGGTATGAATACTTTCGCGGAACTGATGAGCGAACTTACTACGTATTGTTATCATTTGAGAATTTTGATGGTTTCATGACACACCAGGTTGCTGATTACCACCATAACGTTGATTTTATGGACTGTTTTGAAGAGTTCAGGCTTGAATGGCTTGACCCTATAAAGGGTGCATCGCCATTAGTGGAATCAGAAACAGAGGGAACTGTTGACTCTGCTCACGACGACCGCTGGAACCAATATGTGAGAAATCACAGTGAAACAACTCCCGAATGGTGGCTGCCTCTGAGAGCTGGCGACTCATAGGCTTTGAGCTTGATTGCTATATGGAGACTTTTGGCCCTCAAGATGTATGAGAGGTGCTAACTCCTTCTAGGATGACGCTATGGGGTATACCGTTTCAGAGATATTTGAACCCAATCACTGGGATGAAGTCAGCGATTTTGACTTTGAAGATATTACCTATCATCGAGCTAAAGAACACGGAACGGTTCGCATTGCATTTAACCGTCCAGAAGTTCGAAACGCATTCAGACCAAAGACTGTTGATGAACTTTATAGAGCTTTAGATCACGCAAGAATGAGCACTGATATCGGATGCGTGCTACTAACAGGCAATGGGCCTTCGATTAAAGATGGTGGTTGGGCATTCTGTTCTGGAGGCGACCAACGTATACGAGGGAAAGACGGCTATAGATACGCCGAAGGCGAGACCTCCGAAACGATTGATCCTTCACGAGTAGGTCGTCTTCATATTCTCGAGGTTCAGCGTTTGATACGTAGTATCCCGAAGCCTGTTATCGCTGTAGTTCCAGGTTGGGCAGTCGGTGGGGGGCATAGTCTTCACGTAGTGTGCGACTTGACTATAGCCAGTAAAGAGCACGCTCTTTTCATGCAAACTGATACAGATGTTGCGAGTTTTGATGGCGGTTTTGGATCTGCGTATCTCGCGAAGCACATCGGTCAAAAGTTTGCAAGAGAAATCTTCTTTCTAGGGAATCAATATTCTGCTGAGGAAGCTTATCGAATGGGTATGGTAAACGCAGTCGTTCCACATGATTCGTTAGAGGATGAGGCATTGCATTGGGCATCGTTGATTAACCGAAAATCACCAATGGCTAACCGGATGGCTAAATTTGCTATGAACCTTGTCGATGACGGGCTTATTGGACAGCAAGTATTCGCTGGAGAAGCTACTCGTCTCGCATATATGACTGACGAGGCTGAAGAAGGACGAGACGCATTTTTAGAAAAGCGTGAACCTAATTGGGATAATTTCCCATACCATTACTGACCTAGATTTTCTCGAATGTGAAATGAAGATCCGTAAAGGATCGAAGAGTGAAATTTAGATGATGTTGAAAACTGTTCTTATCTGGTGAGAATGAGAAATTCTTCATTCTTTTTAGAATAGTTTGTACAGCGATTTTCTGCTCTAACCGGGTTAGGCCAGCACCTGGACAATGTGTCTCACCAAGTGAAAACGCTAGGTGCCTATGAGCATTTTTTCGCTCTATATCGATGTCTACTGGGCAACTAAACTGCCTTTCATCTCGATTTGCAGCAGCGTACCTTATATGTATATGTGATCCTTTCGGAATTTTTACGCCAGCGATTTCTGTATCCTCTGCGGCATGTCGATCCATCCCCTGCGTTGGAGACTCTAATCGGAGGACCTCTTCCACGAACGATCTAGCTTTTTCAGGGTTATCCCGAAGTTCATTTTGCAGCTTCGGGTTTTGAATCAGTAGCCACATTCCCGAAGTCAAAGCAAAAGTGGTGGTCTCATTTCCTCCTATATAGAGATGGTCGATCATGTTAATGATCTCTGTGTCGGTCAGCATCCTCGTTTCTGAATTAAGTTTGACTGGATTTTGCACTAAATATGAGATGACATCATCTCCAGGGCTTTCTCTTCTTTGCTCTATATGGCCGTGAATATAATGTTGAAATTCGACCATGTGGCGTGCTGCCTGACGCTCTTCTTCAGGTGTAAGTTGGAGGGAAAATGGAGCTACCCAGGCTTCGCTCCACACTTTCAAGTTCTCCAGGTCTTCAAGTGGGAACCCCATCATGACCGTAATCACCATTGAAGGTAGGGGTTCGGCGAAACTCTTTACGTATTCCACCTCCCCGTTATCAATCCAATTATCGATAAGGTCATTGACTATGCCAGTAATCAGATCTGTTTGCTTCTCAGCACCTATCACCGAGAAAAAGTGATCTACCATGTCGCGGTACCGGCGGTGATCAGGAGGATTGGAACCTAAAACAGTTCTTTTCGGCCACCCCTCTTTGAATGTCTCTAACGCTTCTGGATCTGAAATTAGAGGTCTTGATGTGCCTGCGCCCCGTCGAAATATATCAGTTTTTCGAAGAACATGATAAATATCTTCATAACGTGTCAGAAAATACGTTTTTGTATCTGGAACATGGTAAATCGGGGCTTCTTTACGAAGTAGATCGTAAGTCGGATACCAATTCTCTATTGTTTCAGGTGCAAAGACATCCACATCGTCAATGGTTTGTGGGTTTCCAGGGCATTGAGACACAGATCTAACCTTTCATACGTAGGTCATATTCAATGGCGGGCGTCAAAAGCAATATGAAGCTCTTTCAAACCGCGAAGTACAAATGTATCTTCATACTCAAAGCTATTTTTGCCATCAACAAGTCGAATATTTTCCATTCTTTCGAGTATTTGCTCAATTGCAATTCTGGCTTCAAGTCTTGCGAGCATAGCACCTATGCAGAAATGTTCACCGTGTCCGAAAGCCAAGTGATCACGTGCATTTTCTCGATCAACGGAGAAGGTGTCTGGTTCACTAAACATCTGAGGATCTCTGTTTGCTGCTGCAAATATTAGCCATATGTGGTCACCTTCACTCAGCTGAGTATTACCGACCGTGGTATCTTCTTTCGCCATTCTGAAAAGGCCACCTACCGGAGCTTCAAATCGGAGTCCTTCTTCAATAAAATTATCGATCAGGCTTGGATCGTTCCTAAGTTGTTCTTCTAGTCCGTCTTCCACAGCTAGATGATGCATTAGGTTGGTTAATAACTTTGTTGTGGTTTCATTTCCCGCTACTAGAAATTGTTGAAGCATGGAGAGCATTTCGGCTTCGTTCAACATCTCATCGTTCACTTCTGCGTTTGCGACGTCAGAAATGATATCTTCTTGAGCCTCTTGCCTTCTCAATTGGAGCAAATTACCGAAAAACTCATTAAATTCAGATAAAGAAATCAGGTAGTCACGAACTTTGTCAGTGGTTGGATCTGGATTGCCTACTGGCATTACTAGATCATCAGACCACTTCTTAAATGTTGCAAGATTGTCTGTCTCGACCCCAAGAGCTACAGCGATAATTGTCATAGGGAGACCGACTGCAAATTCTGCAACGAATTCAGACTCACCATTGTTTATAATTTCGTCGATGAGTTCGCTTGTTACTTTTTCGATCATGGGCTCCATACTTCGAAGCCTTGTTGGTCTAAATGCCCTATTGACTGCTTTGCGTTGACGGCGGTGTTCAGGTGGATCCGCATTCAGAAGAACAGCTGCATTCGCAGCGTTAGCTAAGAACGTTTGAAAATAATCCGCCATGCTTGGATCAGCAGCTAACTCTTCCATAGCTGTCGCAAATCCTGATCGTCCATCTCGTGGACCAGTAGGCATCAGCGAAGAGAAACGGTCCGTATCATGCAATATTTCCATAATGTCTTCATATTTTGTGCATACCCATGTCCCGAGTTTGTCGCTGAAATGAATAGGGCTTTCATCTCGTAACGCGGAGAAGATAGGATACGGGCACCCTATTGCGTCTTGCTCGCGGTCAATTAGAGCCGATAGTCGCGCTTCTGTTTCTTTTGTTGCCATAATCGGGCTATTCTAAATCTTTTTGTTCGACGGGTTCAAGTAATTCAATGATCAATTTCTTCATTAGAGGTTTAACATACCGCCATCGACCCTGATCACTTGACCCGTCACATAGGAAGCAAGGTCAGATGCAAGAAAACAAATTACATTTGCTATTTCCTCGGGTGTACCCCATTTGCCTAGTGGAACACGCTTAACGAAACTGTCGAGGACGTTCTCTTCACCCAAAAGTTCAAAGGTCGGTTTCCACATCTCGGTAAGAGTCAAACCTGGAGATACAGCATTTACTCGCACTCCCTTATTCGCCCATTCATTGCTGAGGTTCTTCGAGAGTGTGTTAAGGCCGCCCTTTGATGCTGCGTAAGCTCCCTGAGTTCCCCCAGCTCCACCAGCTGCTGTTGAGCTAACATTGACAATGTTCCCTTGAGTGGCAAAGAGATCTTTTGCAAATGCTGAACATAACATGAAAGCCTGACGTAAATTCACAAGAAGGGTTTCGTCGATCGCTGCTGCGGTTGCGCGATGTGCTGGCTCATTTCGTTCAATAGCCGCGTTGTTGATAAGAATGTCAATCTTTTGAAATCTTTCTATCGTCCTGTCCCTAATTAAATCGATGGAGAGATCAGCACTTAGGTCGCAATCGACAACCAAAGAATCATTGTTTAGTTCATCTGCAATGGCATTAAGTTTGTCTGTGCTCCGAGAAACAAGAACAACATTTGCTCCACCGTCGTCAAACTGACGGACAGTAGCTTCGCCAATTCCCCTACTAGCTCCTGTTACAACTACCACTTTGCCTTCAAAATTCCATTTCATATGTACATATTGACATGAAACATGCGACTTGGTAATTAAATAGATACAAATAACGATCGCATGGAGACGGCATGACGAGTTTTGATAGTGAATATGCACATAAAGTAGCCATACAAGAACTTCAAGTTCGTTATTCGATTGCTATTGATTCTGGCGACTACAACATCCTCGACGATATCTTCACTCCTGACGCTGTAGGTATTTATGGTCGCCCTTACATCGGTATCGAAGAGATCAAAAAGGCTATGTTTGATGGCTGCGATTACTTAACTTCAGTTCAGCATCTCAATGGTAATCATTGGGCGTCAATTCAAGGCGTTAACGCTACCGCCGGGTGTTACCTGCACGTGATCCAACACCTAGTAGATACTCCAGGCGGAGACCTTCACGAAATGGGTGGAGTTTATGATGATCAGCTGATCTTTACAGATAATGGATGGAGGATTACTGAGAGAAAAATCACGATCAAGTGGTCGAAGGGCAACACCCTTATACGTGACAGTAAGCCGCGCTAGCTGCCATACGTTGATAATTAAGCGTATTTAGACACCAAATTATGGTTCTTTAGTGGTGTTCTTATATTTACATGCCAAACTAGAAATATGGGAAATAACTTCGATCCAAATAATTTTGAAACAATTACAGTTAGTTTCGATAGCAATGTTGCTTGGGTCACTCTGAACCGCCCAGAAGTTCTCAACGCATTTAACGATCAAATGCAAGCCGAGATACGAACTACTTGGCTGGCATTTAGAGAAATGGATGATGTTCATGCCGTTGTGCTCACCGGCGCTGGAGAAAAGTCATTTTCCGTTGGGATTGACCGTGATGGTGACATGTCTGCCCTCGAAGATAACGAGAACCTATATGGTACATCTAATAACTACATGTACGACGACCCCGGAAATGACTTAGGCCCTAAATCATGTGACCTGTGGAAGCCTGTAATTTGTGCTGTAAATGGAATGTGCTGTGGTGGAGCATTTTATTTTCTCGCTGAATGCGACATTATAATTGCAGCTGAGCATGCAACCTTTTTTGACCCTCATGTTACGTACGGGATGCCAGCTGTCTTCGAACCTATAAAAATGACCCAACGCATGCCTCTTGGCGAAATACTAAGAATGACTCTTTTGGGGAACTATGAAAGGCTTTCCGCTGTCACAGCGAAACAAATCGGTCTTGTTAGTGAGGTTGTTCCCATAGCAGGCCTTAACGAACGTGCATCATGGATCTCAACTGCAATTGCTAGCCAACCTCCTGTTGCTGTGCAGGCCAGTCTTCGTGCGATTTGGACTGCAAATGACATGGGCAGGCTTAATGCTCTTTCTCAAGCCCCATCAATATTGAGTACGGGTATGTCAAAGAATGCAATGGCAGAAGGCCAATTATTATTTGAATCCGGGCAACGGATTGACTATCAAACTCGGTAACAAATAATTAACTGTGGGATATGTAAAGTTTCTGGCTAGCCTTTAAGGGTGCATAACCTACTCCTCGATCTACGACTTATACGCCCGGTGGCCTAATCAGTTCTGGCCATCGGGGCTTGCTGAAGTCGTAATTGAGTTGAGAAGGAGTAAAGATGAGCACAAATAAAAATTTACACAGCATCCAGCAGTCAAGCTCGATGCCTTATACAAAATATAAATCATTCGATCCTATAACTATGCAAGACCGCTCTTGGCCGTCAAAAGTTATTTCTAAAGCTCCCTTGTGGTGCTCTGTAGATCTTCGTGATGGAAATCAAGCCCTTATAGAGCCAATGGACCCTGAAAGAAAATGGCGAATGTTTGAAACTCTCGTATCAATTGGGTTTAAGGAAATAGAGGTCGGCTTTCCATCCGCCTCAGAAGCCGATTTCCAATTTGTACGTGAAATAATCGATGCAAACGCTATCCCTGATGACGTAACCATCCAAGTTCTAGTTCAAAGTCGAGAGGAGTTAATTAACCGAACGTTTGAATCTATTGCAGGAAGCAAGCAAGCGATAATTCATTTCTACAATTCGACATCGACGTTGCAGCGCGAGGTTGTATTTGGAATGGACAGAGCTGGAATAACGAAAATAGCGACCGATGCTGCCGAAATATGTCGAAACCTAGAAACGTCACTTCCTGGTACGAAGATACGTTATGAATACTCTCCCGAATCCTTTACTGGCACCGAACTCTCATACGCGAAAGAGATTTGTGATGCTGTTACTGAGGTAATCGATCCCAATGCTGACAAAAAGCTCATTATAAATTTGCCAGCTACTGTGGAAATGGCGACTGCTAATACATATGGCGACATGATCGAGTGGATGCACAGAAATCTGAATAGGCGTGAGGATATTATCCTCAGTCTTCATCCGCATAATGATCGTGGTACAGGTGTTGCAGCTGCAGAGTTCGGCATTATGGCCGGAGCAGACCGCGTTGAAGGAACTTTGTTTGGAAATGGCGAGCGAACTGGAAACGTCGATTTAGTTAACATTGCCATGAACATGTTCAGTCAAGGTATTGATCCGATGCTCGACATTAGCGATATTAACGAATTACGAAGAGTTGCCGAATACTGTAATCAACTTCCTGTTCATCCCCGCCACCCGTATGTAGGGGATTTGGTCTACACCGCATTTTCTGGCTCTCATCAGGATGCAATTAAAAAAGGATTCGAAGCCCTAGCGAAATCTGACACTGCCACCTTCGAAGTTCCTTATATTCCAATTGACCCTAAAGATGTCGGACGAACTTACGAAGATGTCGTTAGAGTCAATAGTCAATCCGGAAAAGGCGGAGTTTCTTACCTTCTTAAAACAGAAAACCAATTCGACTTGCCACGCAGGATGCAAATTGAGTTCACTCGAAAAATACAGCGGATAACCGATACAACCGGCAAAGAGATCACATCGCAACAAATTTATAATGAGTTTGCTGGGGAATATCTGGATCTAGACTTCCCTCATGTTTTGCACGGATACGAATCAGCTCAAAACGCAGCAGGCAAAGATAGAACTCTTCTAACCGCCAGAATTTCTAAAGAAGGAGAACAATTTGTCGTGCAAGGAGAAGGCAGTGGATCACTCGATGCATTCGTAACAGGTTTACGCGGTGCTCTCGAACTCGACCTTAGAGTCTTGGATTATCACGAGCATTCTAAAGGTAGTGGAGTAGATGCGATAGCGGTTGCGTATATCGAAATGGCAATAGAAGGCGTAGAACTATGGGGCTGTGGTATGCATACAGATATCACTACAGCATCCATGCGAGCTATTATTAGTGCAATTAATAGAGCTGCTAAAGATCAATAGTCGTTGAAGGAGGAGTTTGATCCGATGGAAACTGCATCAGATACAGACAATGATTCCGCAGGTACCCCATTAAATGGAATCAGAATCCTAGCAGTTGAGCAAATGCAATCGCTACCCTTTGCAACACAGCTTCTAGCACGATTGGGGGCTGAGGTAGTTAAGGTCGAGCACCCCGGTCGAGGCGATTTAGGGCGCAGTTCCCTTCCTGCAGTTACTGACTCATCTGGTAATCGAGTTGGAGCTACTTTCATCCGAAATAACTTTGCAAAGAAAAGTATTGGCATCGACCTTAAGCACGAATCTGGGCAAAAACTATTTAAACAGCTCGTTCCAAAGTTTGATGTTGTAGCGGAAAATTTTAAAGCGGGAACGATGGGAACTTTTGGTCTTGATTACTCCTCCCTTTCAGCGCTTGATCAATCGCTGATTTACCTTTCTATCTCAGGTTTCGGTCATGACTCGAATAGCCCTTACAGGGATTGGCCAGCATTTGCCCCAATTGCGGAAGCGATGTCAGGCCTCTACACGTTTAATCGTGCAGATGGTGAAGAACTAAAAGTGTCTCCTGCCGGGGCTCTTGGAGATACAGGAACTGGTCTTTTCGCTGTAATCGCAATTTTAGCTGCTCTCCGGCACAGAGAAACTTCAGGGATAGGGCAATATATTGATCTCGCAATGTTTGATTCGATGATTGCTTTCGCTGATATAGTCCCAAACTATTTTTCAATGGGGCGCGACCCGCGAACTCCAAGCTCACTCATTAACCACAGTTTTAAAATTACCAAAGGAGAGATTGTTATACAGATAGGAAGGGAACATCAATTCAAACAATTCGCTGAGCTACTCGGGAAGGAAGATTGGCTTAATGACTCTCGTTTTTCAAACCGAGATGGATGGGTTCGAAACATAGAGCTACTCCGTAAGACTGTACACCAATGGGCTGAGAATCGTGAGCCAATCGAAGTCTGCAGCCGCCTTGCAAGTGCTGGGATTGCTGCAGCTCCAGTTTTTACAGCTCAAGATATTATCAGTGACCCCCATGTCAAATCTCGAAATATGCTCGTCCAAATGCCCACTAATGATGGAGATCCAGCACTAGCAGCTGGAAATCCAATAAAGATAGCAGGTGTTCAGGATGGGGCAGACACTCCCCCACCCTCACTTGGTGAAAACACCAATGATGTCCTCAGTTCTGAACTTCAGATGTCTTCTAACGAAATAGATGAACTGCGAAATAAAGGCGTTATCCGATAGAGAAATTCACTAAATGATATTTTTTCTAAATTCTTGAACATCGGGATCAGCGAGTGGAATACGCCCAATTCCGATATTGCTAGAAGGCCAATTAGCCTGATCCTGAATTAAAGGAGATTCTTTACTTTCTCCAAACCAAAGAAGGTGCCGCCGTTTCTCAAATTTCCACACCCCTATTCCTGAGCTGTCAACAGAAGTTCGACGATACGCATCAACGTACTTGATCACCTGCTCGTAATAACCTTCGGTTGCATTCTGAGCGAAACATCTTGCCCAGACTTCACCTTTCGCATTTTCGTCATTAGTAAAATTTATTCTGTGATTAGTGACGAGAATAATCCCCATTTCTAATTCACCCATCGTTGTTTCCATCAGTCGTTTCAGTGCTTCAGGCCCTTTTCCGTATGACCCAAAATCTGCATCATCAGCGAAAAGCGAAGACATGAATTCAGTATTTTTATCAGCAATTGCTGAAGAGTAATCAAGTACCAGATCACGGATCGATTCTTTGGCTAAAAGGCGATCTAGTGAAGAATTCTCTGGAGATTCCATACTTATAGTTTTACACTAAATTCGCTTAATCAATCTTCATTTGATATCAATACGGTACGCCAAAGATGAAAGGCCTGTAGCAACATGGTTATCTCAAATTCTGAACCAGAAGAGCCATGGAAATTACGCCGCGAGATTAAATCATTCTCACTTACCGATAAAGAAGTAGACGAGATTATCAGTACCGCGAGTCACGCAGTAGTTTCTTGGGTCACGAAATCTAATGAACCGGTTACCGCAGTCATGTTGTATACGGTTCTTGATGGAAAAATTACTGTAACTTCAACTACCAACAGAGCGAAGTACCATGCGTGGATGAGAAACCCTGCAGCTTCTTTCTGTATATGGGATCCCACAAATATAGGACGCCAGGTTACTTTACGTGGGCGTATTGAGATCTTCAGAAGTGACGAGATACTCGAACGATATACTGAAGCCTTTCTTACACGAGCTTTCGGCGGAACTCGACCTACAGAAGAGCGAATAAAACGGGAACTAGCAACGTTCCAAGCTCCTGACAGGCATATGATGCAGTTGCACGTTGAATCAACAGTAAGCCATGACCTCCCTGCCCTATTATCGGCGGAGAAGGCAATGCGGTAGAGTACTTCGATGATTCCTTCCGAAGATTACATGCTTGGCTTAGTTGGACATAGATTTCCAGGCGGTAACAGAACTATTGACCGCTGGGAAAACTACCTTCTCACTGATTGCACAACCTCACCTCAGCTAGAAGATGGACTAGTCCATCCAATTGCGCTTTTCCACATTCCCATTCAGGGTGTCCAAACATCAATTGCAGAGTTATTTGAGATTGGGCGAGTTGAGGGAGCAGGCTCTGTAGGCCTTGATGGCTACGATTGGGAGTACTTTCAACCTCTTCGCGAAGGTGTCGAATACCGTTGTGAAGGCGAAATCCTCGAAGTTGAGAGACTGCAAACTGATAGTGGGCGCATATACGACCGATTTGTTTTTGCAATCGAACTATCTGATCAAGAAGGTCAGCTCGTTGCAAGAGCAACAAGCTTTTGGAGGCTGCGAAGGGGGAAAATTGACCATTAAAGTAAATGACGAAATCCCATCACTAGCTATCCCATCTGTAGATCCCCAACGAATGAAAACAATGGCTGCGCTTCTTAGAGATCCATATCCCATTCACTGGGATGCCGATGGCAATGAAATGATGGGTATAAAGGGAAAGGTAGTTAATCAGGGTCCTCTAAATTTGTCCTATATCGTGAACATGTTGATGAATTGGCAAGGTCAGGATTGCATCCGAAGACTTCAAGTTAGCTTTACCGGCTGGGTTCTAGGTGGAGATGTTCTTTCTGCCCACGGAAAAGTAATTTCGGTCGATAATATCAATGAGGAACTACTAGCTGAGTGCGAGATTTGGTTAGAGCGCGATGACGAGCGCCTACTTGAAGGAGTAGCTATCGTTGCTTTAACTGATAGCTAATCTTCGGTTTTCTTATGCGCCCATTTCGTTCAGAACACGTTCATAGGTTGAGTGGTAGTGATGAAGGGCTGGTTCATTTCGTCCGAAGATCACAGATTCCATTGCTTTACTATTTGCTGTGATTTGCTGACTTTCTCCTAC
>MDTD01182368.1_pt1 | contig 11927 bp, 9 predicted proteins | sample 811221 | NCBI WGS metagenome assembly MDTD01 (sample SAMN05326646, study PRJNA326480) | marine metagenome | isolation source: seawater | place: Pacific Ocean: South West | collected 2011 | reverse complement strand
CTGCGGCTCTTTGGGCCACGGCCACAGATTGGCCAGGGAATTCCCAGGATAGATCTGGTTAAACCACTTGCCGTAATCGGCACTGGCATGCTTGTCTGCGCCCAGCACAGCAGAGTTGTAGCCGTGCTGGCCCCATCCATCTATGCCACCGCCATCGATTGACCGCCCGGCAGCGACCGGATCAAAGCAGTAATCGAGGAACGCATAGGTTTCGTCAACGTTTTCGGCAGCCGATGAGATGGTAAGGCCATCCACCCACGCCAACGATCCTTCGACCGGCGCACGGTAGATCACGGGCTTGCCTTCTTTCATCTGCACGGTGGGCGGGCCATCCCAGGTCTGGCCGACCACAACGCCGCCGCTCATGAAGCCGTTCTTCTGACTGTCGGCATCGTTCCAGAAAAGCTTGATCTGGCTTTTGTGTTTAATGCAGAAGTCTGTCACGACCTGCCAGGTCTTACGCATCGTGGCTTCGTCAGCGTAAGCCGCGCGCATTGCACCCGGATCCAAGGCTCCCGTCGTTTCGAGATAGAGACCTGCTCCCAGCATGCCAGAATGCGGACGCATCATGGTCTTGCCTTCAACATCTGACTGCCAGACGTCTCCATAGCTGGGCATTTCGCCGTCACGCGGCGGCGTCCACTTGTCTGAACGCCAGGCAATTCCTTCCGTGCCCCAGATCTGCGGAAGCCAATGGGATCCCTGACCGCCGAAGTTCCACTCGTTGTCGCCTACCGCAAGCATCGCCGGGTTAAGGTTTTTCACGTTGGGGATACGGCCGTAATCGATCGGCTGGAGCAGACCCAGCGGTTCCCATTGAAGCGAACGCATATTGGTCGGACTACAGACATCAAAGCCTTTGCCCTTGGTTGCCTTCATCTTGTTGATGATTTCTTCGTTCGAACCAATGCCCGTGAAGTTGACCGTGATTCCGGTTTTCTCCTTAAAGGATTTCAAAAACCCCGGCGGACAGTAGTCCGACCAGAGCAAGACATTAACCTCGCCGGACGAGGCCAGCACCTTGGGGCTGACGATCCATGGGCCTACCGCAGCCGCTGTAGAGATCGCAGCGGATTTTTTTACAAATGATCTTCTGCTGTGATTTAGTTTTTGATCTGACACTTTATCCTCCTGAGTGGTTTGATCTTTAACAGTTTCCAATTTCCCAAGGTCTTCCCCCGGGCCGGACACTTCCGGAAACCATGACCGATTGGTTAATCCGTCAAGGAATACCAGACTTTAATATAAAGATATTTCAAGATCGTTGCATCGGTCTCACCGAACGCTAAAAACCCGCTAACGCGGGACGATTTTTCCAAACAGCACGCCATAGCCCTAGGCACCAGACTGGCAGAACCTCTATTTCCGTCAATATTCGGCGAGGGTCTCCCGGATCACTTCACAGATCCGGTCAATGTGGTGCCGCTCGCTCACCAGAGGGGGGGCGACCAGGGCCGCGTCGCCGGTCATCTTGATGTGCAGGCCATTTTTGAAAAGACGCTTTTGGAAATCTATCCCACGAACACCGGGATTTCCCATCGGCTCCAGATCGATACCAGCAAAAAGCCCGTAACCCCGAATGTCGGTGATGAGCGGAATATCGCTCAGCGCAAACACCTGCTCAAGGAAATACTCTGAGAGATCTGCCGCGCGGCCGATCAGATTTTCTTTCTCGAAGATATCCATGGTCGCGATACCGGCCGCACAGGCACCCGGGTGAGCTGAATAGGTGTAGCCGTGAAAGAACTCAATCGCCCCCTCAGCGGAGCTGTCCATGATTGCGTCATACACCTTATCGCTGACCGCGACTGCGCCCATCGGCTGCGCTGCGTTGGTCAATGCCTTGGCCATCGTCATGATGTCAGGCGTAACGCCAAAGGCCTGCGATGCAAACGGCGTTCCCATACGTCCGAAGCCGCAAATCACCTCATCAAAAATCAGAAGAATCCCGTGGTCATCACAAATCTGGCGCAATCTCTCTAGATAACCCTTGGGCGGGACGAGACAGCCCGTGGACCCTGCAACGGGCTCAACGATACAGGCCGCTATGGTATCGGGACCGTAGTTCATCGCGATACGCAGCAAGTCTTCAGCAAGATCAAGCCCTTCATTCGGCTGTCCCTTGATGAAGCGGTTTTCCGGAAGCCAGGTATGGCGCATGTGTACCACTCCCGGAATCCCCGGTCCAAACGCCTGGCGGTTCTTGATCATGCCACTCAAAGACACGCCTGCCATATTGACGCCGTGATACGCCCTCTCGCGTGAGACAAAGCGCTGGCGCTGCCCTTCGCCTCGGGCGTAGTGATAGGCGTAAACAATTTTCATTGCTGTATCGACTGCCTCAGAGCCGGAATTGCCGAAGAAGATATGATCAAGACCGTCGGGCGTCAGTTTCGCCACCCGGCGGGCGAGCTCAAAAGACAGGGGTTGGGCCAACTGAAAAGGAGGCACATAGGCAGAGGCCTTTAATTGGTCATGCACCGCCTGGGCAATTTCCGGCCTGCTGTGTCCAGCCGCGCAGCAGAATAGCCCGGAGGACCCGTCCAGGATCCGCTCCTCAGAATCGTTGTACATATAGACCCCTTCACTGCGAACGACTATCCGGGGGTCAGCTTTGAAGTCCCGGTTGGAGGTGAAAGGCATCCAATAGTTCTCGAGGAATTCCGGATCGTATTTCATGATTTTTCCCTTAAAAGCCTTCGCCAAAATGGTGGTTTTGCAGAACCAAGAATTATATGATACCGCCTCCCCAGGCGCTCATCCGGGCACCGCGCGAAACCGCGCTCAAGTGACCTGAAAACACGCCTTGTTGCCGACGACAAGGGAACGGGCGGGTAGAGACGGCGGCCCAGAAACGGGCAAATGGTGGCAAGACCATCAAGCCCTTCTTTTTCGACATGGATCGCATCCTGGCCTGACCGGCCGGAGAAGCGTAATAACAGGAGTGAAGTTGATGAAAATGACCACCGAGGAAGCGTTTGTAAAGGTCCTGCAGATGCATGGCATTGAACACGCCTTTGGGATTATCGGCTCAGCCATGATGCCGATTTCAGATTTGTTCCCGGCTGCGGGAATTAAATTCTGGGACTGCGCACATGAATGTAACGCGGGAATGAGTGCCGATGGTTACACGCGGGCCTCCGGAAAAATGAGTATGGCTATCGCGCAGAACGGCCCCGGAATCACAAACTTTGTCACTCCCGTGATGACGGCCTACTGGAATCATACGCCGCTGCTCCTTGTGACGCCGCAGGCGGCCAACAAGACCATCGGTCAGGGCGGCTTTCAGGAAGTCAAGCAGATGGCAATCTTTCAGGATCTCGTCTGTTATCAGGAAGAGGTGCGTGATCCGACCCGGATTGCCGAGGTATTGAACCGAGTTATCGAAAAGGCCCATCGCGGCTCAGCGCCCGCGCAGATCAATGTGCCTCGGGATTACTGGACTCAGGTGATCGACATTGCACTGCCGCAGGTGATCGACATTGAGCGCTCCCCGGGCGGCGCAGGTTCTATCGCTCGCGCGGCAGAACTTTTGTCACAAGCAAAGTTCCCCGTCATCCTGAACGGGGCCGGTGTTGTGTTAAGCGGCGCCATCGAGGCGTCTGCCGCGCTCGCCGAAAAACTGAGCGCACCGGTCTGCTGTAACTATCAGCATAACGATGCCTTTCCGGGCTCACACGCACTCTCAGCAGGTCCTCTTGGGTACAACGGATCAAAGGCGGCGATGGAACTCATTTCCAAGGCGGACGTAGTGCTGGCGCTCGGCACCCGGCTCAATCCTTTCTCCACCCTGCCCGGCTACGGTATTGATTACTGGCCCCAGGCCGCCCGCCTGATTCAGGTGGATATCAATGCCGACCGGATCGGCCTCACCAAACGGGTTGAGGTTGCCATTCAGGGAGATGCCCGGCGGGTTGCACAGCAACTGCTTGAGCAGTTGTCACCGGATGCCGGAAACACCGGTCGCGAGGACCGGCTTGCCGAGATTGCTCGCAGCAAAACTGCGTGGTCGGATGAACTTGCCACCATGGATCACGAGGACGACGATCCTGGCACTACCTGGAACCAGCGCTCGCGTGACAGCCAGCCCGAACGGATGTCTCCGCGCCAGGCTTGGCGGGCGATCATGGCGGCACTCCCCAAGGAGGCAATCATCTCCTCGGATATCGGCAACAACTGTGCCATCGGCAACGCTTATCCGAGTTTTGAAGCAGGCCGTAAATATCTCGCGCCGGGGCTTTTTGGTCCTTGCGGCTACGGCTTCCCGTCGATTCTTGGCGCCAAGATTGGCTGCCCTGATACACCGGTCGTGGGCTTTGCGGGAGATGGTGCTTTTGGCATCTCGATGAATGAAATGACGGCCTGCGGAAGAAACGAGTGGCCCCCAATCACTATGATTATTTTCCGCAACTACCAGTGGGGTGCAGAAAAGCGCAACACCACCCTGTGGTACGAGGACAATTTCGTGGGCACGGAACTCAACGTGGGTGTCGAATATGCGGAAGTAGCCAAAGCGTGCGGCGTCAACGGTGTTAAGGTCGAAACCGCCGAAGCACTGACCCAGGCGCTCAATACCGCCATTGAAGAGCAGATGAACAGTAATGTCACGACGTTTATCGAGGTGGTTCTCAATCAGGAGCTGGGAGAGCCGTTCCGCCGGGATGCGATGAAAGCGCCTGTCGCTGTCGCCGGAATTAACCTTTCCGATATGCGTACTCAGCAAGCAGGTTAGAAGGTCAGTAAGGGAGTCGGGGAGGCTCCCTGCTGGAATACTTTTGGGGAGGGGGATCTTGATCACCCCTCGCCTTGACTTACCAAAGCCGGGGGTGAATGAGATGTTGATAGGAGTTCCAAAGGAGATCAAAAATCACGAATACCGGGTCGGCATGGCGCCCGCCAGTGTGCGGGAGGCCGTAACACACGGCCATCAGGTCATGATTCAGTCTCAGGCAGGTGAAGGGATTGGCGCGTCAGACGACGAGTATCGTTCAGTCGGAGCCGAGATTGTCGAAGACCCTAAAGACATCTTCGCCCGCGCTGAGATGATCGTAAAGGTCAAAGAACCCCAAGCCAACGAACGCGCCATGCTGTCTTCGGGGCAAATTCTGTTTACGTATCTGCATCTGGCACCCGATCCTGATCAAACCCGCGATCTCGTCACTAGCGGCGCTACCTGTATCGCTTATGAAACCGTGACCTCCCCATATGGCGGCCTGCCGCTTCTCGCCCCGATGTCCAAAGTTGCCGGCAGAATGGCAATCCAGGCGGGAGCGTATTGTCTCGAACACCCCCACGGCGGTCTCGGCATGCTGCTCGGAGGCGTGCCGGGTGTCGACCCAGCCAAAGTCGTCGTATTGGGCTCCGGAGTGGTCGGCACGCATGCGACTCATATCGCTGTCGGCATGGGCGCAGATGTCTGGGTCATTGACCGCAGTCCTGAGGTCATTGAAGCCCACTGGCAGCAGTTCGGGCGATCCACCAACACGGTCTTTTCCACCCGGGATGCTCTCGAACGGCACGTGCTTGAAGCCGATCTCGTGATCGGCGGCGTACTAATCCCGGGCGCTGCCGCGCCCAAGCTCGTCACAGCAGAGATGGTCTCGGCCATGAAGCCGGGCTCTGTCATTGTCGATGTCGCAATCGATCAGGGCGGCTGCTGCGAAACATCCCGACCCACGACACATGCTGAACCGACCTATGTTGTCGACGATGTGGTGCACTACTGTGTCGCCAACATGCCCGGAGGCGTTCCGCGCACGTCAACCTTTGCCCTGAACAACGTCACCCTCCCCCACATCCTGGCCTTGGCCGACAATGGCTACCGGGTGGCGCTCGAGCAGGATCCGCATCTTTGCAAGGGACTGAACGTCCATGCGGGCAAAGTGACCTGCCTTGAGGTTGCCAAAGACTTAGGCTACGAGTACGTAGACCCCTCGACCGCGCTCACCGGCGGTTGAGCCTCAGGAGGTTCCGACGCCCCGCTTAACCCGGGGCATCAATCTCTGAGGCAATATCCTCTCTGAGGGTCTGGTCTCAACCGCCTCACCCAGTTTTGGGTTGGGCGTGGGCAGAAATCAAGGTATCCGCCGATATAACAGCCCTGCGGCAATGGCAAAAGTCAGCGTGGGCAGAGTCGCCCCCAGAATGGGCGGCAGCCGATAAACGAGAACGATATAACCAAGCGCCTTGCTTGCCGCAAAAAAAACAATCCCGATCATAATTCCGATAAAAAGATTTCTGCCCATGCTGTCTGTTCGGATGCTGCCAAATACAAACGGTATCGCCAGCAGCAACATCACTGCGGTGGCAAACGGCAGATTGAGCTTCGACCAATAGGCCAGCTCAAAGTTCCGCGTATCCTGAACATTACTGACAAGATGCGCGATGTACTTACGCAATTGCATTAGTGACAACTGATCTGGCTTAACCAGAAAAACCGACATCGTTTGAGGCGTCACGGAGGTAGTCCAACGTGCCTTGGGCGCCTTTGCCACGGTCGTAAACCCCTGCTCATCGATGAGTGTCTGCTTGACTTCATCAAGATCCCAGAAGTCCTCAGAGAAATAACCCCGACCCGCATGGACCAAGGCCCGGAGCTGGCTGCTGTTGTCGAACTGGAATACCCGGACATCCCTCAAAGAAAGATCAGGCAATACTTCACGCACGTTTACGAAGGTGCCCCCATCTCGCATCCAGAGTCCGGAATTGGATTTATGCTCGATGTTCTGCTCCAGCGCCTGAGCACGCCCTCTTTGCGCCAATGTTTCGGTCCAGGGGGTCAAGAACTCTCCGATCAGCAGGGCGATAAATGCGAGCAACAAACCCAGCTTGAGCACCGCAGAGGTGATTTGCCCGATCGACACTCCGCTTGAACGCATCACGATCAGCTCCGAATCCAGTGCAAGCAGGGAAAGACCCAAAATCGCCCCAATCAGCACCGCCATCGGAAAAATCTCGTAGGTGATTCTGGGTGTACTCAACAACACATAGCGCAAGGCGTCCAAGACAGAATAGTTTCCGGTACCCAGGTGGGAAACCTGATCGATGAAAGTGACGAACGCGAAAATACCGGCGAGCACGCCAAGCACCACCAGAATCTGCCCCATCAGCACACGGGCGAGATAGAGTTCCAGGAGCTTCATGTCGTCAAACCGTTCGTTCGCGCGGGCGCGCCCAGAACCATAACGGTTCATCCCGCGAGCGGCACCACAAGAGATAGCCTGCGCCCAATGCAAAGCCCAGGTGCACAACCATCAGTAATGTGACCGCACTGGCACCGCCGTTCGGAATCCTCGCACAAGCCATCGTGACAAGATTGGTGTAGGTGAAGTAAACGATCAGGGCGCTAAACATGGAGACATAGCGGTTGCTGCGCGGGGCCACTCGGCCAAGCCCAAGCGCATACATCATCAATATGGGCAGAACCACTATCTTGGAAATCCGCCAGGCAATCTCTTTTTGTTCATGAGGTCCGCCGCTGCGCCACAAACGTGTCGTCTCCCAGCCATGAAGAGGATACTTGACGGGTGCTGCCATCGTGCTCCTGTCCCTTAAGGTATAGCGCTCAAAATTGATCACTCGATAGACGCTGTCACCAGGGGCGCCTTCGTAACGCACGCCGTTCTCGAGGACCAAAAATACCTGCCCCTTTTCAGGGTCCGTATGCCGGTGCGCCGACTGAGCGAGGACGACGCCCTCCCGGCCGGCATCAGAACCCCAGGCAAAGATGCCCTCGTACCGGCCGTTTTCCTTATTGAGTTGCTCCACAAAATAAACGGCTCGGCCGGCCTGGGTTTCCATGAACACCCCGGGACTTACTCCAACGATGTCCGTCCTCGACTTGAGCTCGTGCTCGATTGCGCCGACCGACCGCACAGCCATAGGTCCTACCACCGTCGAAAAACTGCCCACAATAAGAGCGCCTACGAGAATAAGGAACACCACCGGTCGAAGCAGATGGGAAAGCCCCAAACCCGACGCGGCCATGATGGTCAGCTCGTTCTGACGACTCCAGCGACCGAGCACCAGCAGCATCGCCACAAACATCATCAACGGCAAAATGACATCCATATACGCGATAACTTTCAGGAAAAGCAGCACGAAAATGCTGTCGACCGGGATGATGCCTTCAGCAGCCTGGCGAAGAAATCCCAGGACCCGAACCACCACAAAGATACAGAAAATTACGGCCGTCACGGCAAAGCTGGTCAGGAGCACTTCCCGGGCCAATGCCCTGCGAAGAATCATGAGTTATGCCGCAAACGAGGTTTTGACATTGCGTTCTGTCACCAACCAAAATACGACCTCATTTTACGTGAATCAGGGATTCTCTCCTACCGGCCCCTCAGCGCCCGATCCACTTCTTCAGGAAATTTATGAAAATTCAACTCTCATCCCCAGATGTGCTGGATGCCCGAACGGACTGTCTCGTCGTTGGTGTCAGGGAAAATGCACAGCAGCCGCAAAGCACACGCAAAATAGACAGAGCTGCAAAAGGCCTGATCGGCTCGCTGATGCGCTCGGGCGATATTGACGGGCGACCGGGAAGCGCGCTGATGGTGCCCTCACCTGCCGGGATCGAGGCGAAACGTCTGCTGCTGGTCGGTGTCGGCGATAAACCTGACGTCGATGACTTCGCAAACGCCGCACGCGCGGCGGCACGTCAACTCTGCAGCAGTCGATCCGTCAGCGCGGTTGTGGCCCTGACTGAGATTGCGGTCTCTGGTGCCGATCCGAGGGCGCGCGCCCGCATACTCTCCCAGGCCATTGAGGAAGCAGGTTATCGGTTTAACCAGCTTAAATCTGCCAAAGGGAAGGAAGCAGCGCGCCGGGAATGCACCGTTAAACGTGTCAGCCTGTTGGCGGGCTCCACGAAAAATGATGCGTCAATGCGAAAAGGCATCCAGGAAGCCCGCGCCATTGCTCAAGGTGTGTCGCTGGCCAAAGACCTGGGTAATCTGCCGGGAAACATCTGCACCCCCAGTTATCTTGCCAATCAGGCAAAAAAGCTTGGAAAAAGTCACAAACTGAAAGTGAATGTGCTGGATGAGGTCAAGATGAAAGCGTTGGGCATGGGGGCGCTGCTCTCCGTTTCCCGTGGCAGTCGTGAACCCGCCCGACTCATTATCATGGAGCATCAAGGGGGCAGCCGTTCGGATCCCCCGGTAGTACTGGTAGGCAAGGGGCTTACGTTTGATGCAGGCGGCATCTCGCTGAAGCCGGCTGGTGCGATGGATGAGATGAAATACGACATGTGCGGCGGCGCGAGCGTCTTCGGCGCTATGCTCGCGGCGGCGGAACTTAATCTGAAATTAAATGTCATCGGCATCGTGCCCAGTAGTGAAAACCTGCCCGACGGCGCTGCCAACAAACCCGGTGACATCGTGACCAGCATGGCAGGAAAGACCATCGAGATTCTTAATACTGACGCCGAGGGCCGGCTCATCCTTTGCGATGCCCTGACTTATGCCGAGAGATATAAACCGGCCGCGGTCATCGATGTCGCCACCCTGACGGGCGCCTGTGTTGTGGCCCTCGGTCATCCGGCAACAGGACTGTTCACCCCCGATGATGATTTTGCTGATGAACTGCTTGCCTGTGGAGAAACCGCTCGGGACCGGGCCTGGAGGATGCCCATCTGGGATGAGTATCAGAAACAACTCGACAGTCCTTTTGCGGACATGGCGAACATTGGCGGGCGCAACGCGGGTGCGGTCACTGCCGCCTGCTTCCTGGCGAGGTTCACCAAGAATATGACGTGGGCACATCTCGACATCGCCGGCACCGCATGGCACTCAGGAGCAAACAAAGGGGCCACAGGACGCCCGGTGCCAATGCTCGCACGGTTCCTGATCAACCGCGCGGAAGCTTGAAGGAGCCCCAACAGAAATGGCCTGCCGCGTAGACTTCTATGTCCAGGCCACAGAGGCTCCTAAGGGGCATCTGACGCTCGCCTGCCGCGTGACTGAAAAAGCGTACCAGGCAGGTCACCGCATCTACCTGCGATGCGAGGATGCACAACAGGCCGCTCAGCTGGATGAATTGCTCTGGACATTTTCGCAGAGCAGTTTTGTGCCGCACCAGTTGGCTTCTTCCGGCCGGTCCGATGCACCCGTTACCATCGGGCATACGCCCCCGAGTTCAGAGCAGGCGGAAGTGATTGTCTCACTGGCTGAAGAACCGATCCCGGACGTGGACGGATTTGCCCGGGTAGCGGAGATTGTGGGACACGACAATACACAGCGCGAATCCGGAAGAAAACGGTTCCGGTTTTATCGTGAACAAGGGCTTGATCCCGTCACGCACGAGATCCGGTTATAACGGAGCCTCAACACAGTGAGCATAGAAGGCAAAGAAGCAAGTCGGGAAAAACTGATCCGGGAGTTGCAGGATCTCGGGCAATTGATCGCACCGGACGACAGCCCCGCCTCTGCAACTGACTCGCCGTCGGAGCCTGCTCCTTCGCACCCTCCTCTGGCAGAGGCGTTTGACGACGTTAGCGCACAAAGTAACGAAGCCGATACTCCCGAGGGCCCTGAGACGGTTGACATGTTCGTCGCTGACGACCCCTCACAGAGCGCCCTCCCCGAGACTCACGGTGATGCCCCAAATGCAGCGCTGCCATCCCATCAGCCAGAGCAGAGACCGGATCAGGATCAGGAAACAACACAAGCGTCCTCAGCTGCCGCCTTCACACCGGCCGAAATTGAAACGGCCCTGGATACCCCATCGGATAAACCGGATTCCGGAGGTTCAGGTGCCTATCTGGATGAGCTGGTAGATGAACTGGTCGGCGCCGTCGAGAAGCGGCTTTCGCTGCAATCAGGCGAATCCCTCCCGGAATCGCTTCGGGACGAACTGTCTCGTGATATCAAGGATCGTCTTGCTCCCTGGTGGAGCGAAGGCTGATCCTGGCGCAGGCTTACCCTCTTCATTCGCTGGGCGCCCGTTAGCCTATACTTCTGCGCCTTGAATCTGGTCCTTTTTCTTCCGATGTTGAAAATGTAACGATGAGTACCGAAGCCCTCAGCAAAACCTACGATCCGCACACCATAGAACGCGCCCTGTACGAGTCGTGGGAAGCGCAGGGTGCTTTCCAGCCTGCGGGTGACGGACCTGCCTTTTGTATCTCGATTCCCCCGCCAAACGTGACGGGCAGTCTGCACATGGGCCATGCCTTTCAGGACACCATCATGGATGCCCTGATCCGCTATCACCGAATGCGGGACCACAGAACCTTGTGGCAGGCCGGGACCGACCACGCAGGAATTGCCACGCAAATGGTGGTCGAGCGTCAACTCAACCAACTCGGGAAAACCCGTCACGATCTTGGCCGGGACGTTTTCATTGATCGGGTTTGGGAATGGAAGCAGGAATCAGGAGGAGCCATCACGCAGCAGTTGCGCCGCATGGGGGCGTCTCTGGATTGGAGCCGTGAGCGCTTCACCATGGACGAGGACCTCTCAGTTGCGGTGCGGGAAGTCTTTGTTCAGTTGTATGAAGAGGGTCTGATTTATCGAGGCAAACGACTCGTCAACTGGGATCCGATTCTGCATACGGCCTTGTCTGACCTGGAAGTGCTGTCCCAGGAAGAGGCAGGCTCACTCTGGCATCTTCGCTATCCGCTAACAGACAATAGTGGTCACGTTGTTGTTGCCACCACCCGACCCGAGACCATGCTCGGCGACACCGCGGTGGCCGTTCACCCGGAGGACGAACGCTACCGTCATCTGGTCGGCAAACAAATCGGGTTGCCGCTGACAGATCGATCGATCCCGATCATCGCTGACGACTATGTTGATCCGGAGTTCGGCACCGGCTGTCTCAAGATTACCCCTGCTCATGACTTTAATGATCACGAAGTGGGTCTTCGCCACAAGATGCAGCCGATCAATGTCCTTGATCCCAGCGCTACGATTGATCTACCG
>MDTD01042092.1_pt1 | contig 11928 bp, 8 predicted proteins | sample 811221 | NCBI WGS metagenome assembly MDTD01 (sample SAMN05326646, study PRJNA326480) | marine metagenome | isolation source: seawater | place: Pacific Ocean: South West | collected 2011 | reverse complement strand
TGTCGAGCATGAACTGCAGCGCGTAGTCGGTGTACACATCCATGCAGTAGCCGTTGGTGTGCACCGCCTTGCCGTTGTGGTACAGCCAGGCGTCGGTGTAGCGGCGATTGTTGTCGAGGTGATCGGCGGGCTGGGCCAGGCCGCCGCCGCGGTGACACAGCACCTCTTCAAAGCCCTGGTCCTGCGGGCGCATCGGGTAGTTATCGCCCAGGTGCCACTTGCCGAACAGGCCCGTGGCATAGCCGTTGTCGCGCAGCACCTCGGCGATCGTCACCTCGGAAGGGTCCATCATCGCGCGCCCGCGGAAGGTGTCGATCGCGCGCGTCCGGATGCTGTTCCGCCCGGTCATCAGCGCGGCGCGGGTCGGCGTGCAGACCGGGCTGACATAGAAGCGCTCCATCCCGCCGCTCTCCATCGCCAGCTGATCCAGCCGCGGCGTATCGAGCACCGCGTTGCCGTGCACGCCCAGGTCGCCCCAGCCCTGGTCATCCGTCATCACGATGACGATGTTGGGGAAGGAGGCCTGTGCTTCCTGCTGCGGCGACTGGCAGGTCGCGGTCAGCAGCGCGAGCGTGGCGAGAGCGGGGGAGAGAACTGCGGCGCGCACGCCGCCAGTCTAGAGCCCGAAACTTCCGATGCGGCCGAGTCGCGCCGCGACCGTGGTGAAGCCCAGCAGCAGGCGGAAGTCCTCCGACTCGCCGGCGAGGCCGACCAGAGTGCCCACTTCCAGGGTCCAATCCTCGTTCACGGCCCAGGCGAGGCCAGCGCCTAGATAGGTGGCGGAGAAGTCGGCGGCGGGCGCGACGGTGCCGATGCCTTCCAGGTGCACCACCTGGCCGGCGCCCAGCTCGGTTGCCCACTGCAGTGCGGCGACGTGCTCGACGAGGGTTGAGTCATCGTCGGGGTCGTCGGGGAAGACGAGCTCGTAGTAACCCGTCCAGGTGTGCGCGCCAAAGCTCTGTGCCAGCGCCGTGGCCGCGTAGAGATCGGCCTCGCCGGAGCGCTCGAGGTGGCCGGCCTCGCTCGTATCGAGCTGCGTCCCCAGCTCGATACTCCAGCCGGGCTGGGAAGAGCTGGGCTCCAGCACCTGCTTCTTGATCGCAACCGAGACATCGCCGGAGCCACGTGAATCGGGGCCGGGCTGTTCGAGCACGTCGTAGGGGGACCAGGCAATCCCCACCTCGAGGCGGTCGGGCAGACCAAAGACGACGCCCACCGCGGTGCTCAACGATTCGGACGGATCGATGTCGACCTCGGCTTCCAGCTCGAGATCGCCCGAAGCAGCGGCGCTGGTGCCGCCGCCAGTCTGCGAGAAGTGCGCCGTGTCGAGTGGCTCGCCGGTGGCGGGGGGCAAGGCGCACGCGCCGAGTGCGGTCGCGACGAGAAGGAATCGGAACATCATGGCTTCCGGAAACTGCACCACAGCATGCCGCCGGCAGGCACGGTGACTTCGATCTCGACTTCATATTCGCGCGAGACATTCTGCAGCTCGCGCCGCGCCGCTTCGATCTGCGGGCCGACCGCCGACTCGATCAGCACCTGACCATCCAGGCCGGTCAGGTACAGCGGCACGCGAATCGTGCGGGTGCGTTCGACCTCGAGCGGGTTGTACACCACCAGCATGCCCGGCAGATCGAGCGTGGGCCCGACGTGCAGCATCCAGTCCAGCTCGCGGCCGTCGGCGCGGCGCAGGTGCAGTACATCGCTCTCGAGGATGTCGCGGTAGTGCTTGAACCAATCCACCCAGCGCTTGACCGCGTCCCGAACGCGCGCGGTGTCGTAGAGCCGGTGGCCGCGATACACCGCCTGCACGCCCAGCCCCAGGTTGGAGGCCAGCATGCGCTCGTAATGATCCAGGTGTTCGTCCAGCGGCTCGATCGTCGCCGCCGCGCCGCCGCCGTGGTACTGCGTCAGCGGCACGAACATCCAGCCCATCGACGGCGTCTTGATCCAGGTGCCGTCAAAGATGTTCTGGCGGGTGTGGATCACCTGCTGCGCGCGCGGCAGCGACCAGTTGACCTCGCGGTACCCCATGCCGCACTCGTTCGCGCCCTGCAGGTAGTAGAAGTCGGGCACGCGCAGATAGGCGCCGCGCGCGCGCAGCCAGCGGTAGTACTCGGTGATGATGTTCCACTGCACCCACTGCGAGTCTTCATAGCCGCGCTGCAGCGGCGGGCGCGCGGCGGCATCCCAGTCACCGGGATAACTGCCGTCGTGGGTGAACTGCAGAAAGCCGGTGTTCTCGAAGAAGGCGTAGAGCTTGCGGAAGTACTCCTGGCCCCAGGCGCTCGCCAGCGCCGGCGCGTAGCCGAAGGTCTGGCCGCCGGGCTTCCCGGTCTCGACGTGGATCGCGTTGTCGCTGTCCGGCTGAATGCGCCGGCTGGCCAGCAGCGAGTAGCCGCCGATGTGAATCCCGCGCTCCATGGCGTAGTCCGCCAACGCCCGGAACTTGGCGTGGTTGGCCTCGGAGTCATCCTCCATGTTGAGGCCCGAACCAAAGGACAGGCTCAGCATCTCGAAGCCGCACTCGGCGGCCTGGTCGATCGCGCGCTTGACCACCGCTTCGTCGGTGCTGACCACGTGCAGAATCAGCGGGTTCTCGGTCACCCACGGCGCAAGCGTGCGGTACATCCGCCGCTGCCCCAGGCTGCGGCGCTCGCGGTCGCTCGAATCATGTACCAGCTCGAAGGTCCACCAGCTCGCCAGCTCGTCGCCGGCCTCAAGGATCACGTCCGGGCCATGCAGCGGCGCGACCTCCAGGAGGCAAGGCGTCAGCTTGCGGTAGTTGACCTGGGTGTGAAACTCTGGGTCCGGGCGCCAGTGCACGATCTGCGACTGCGCGTTCTCGGGCACCATGCCGCCGAAGGCGTAGTCGGTCTCGACGTGGAAGTGTTCCGGCTGCGGGATGACCGCGCCCTCGCGCTTCTCGACGTAGTTGCTCGACTCCACGACGGCGAGGGTCTCGGTGGTGAGGTGATCCAGCTCGATCGGCTTCTCGCCCGCGTTGCGCACCACGACGCGCTTGCCGATCAGCGGGATGCCGTCGTACAGCTCGTAGTGCACCGAAACGCGCAGGCCGTTGCGGGCGTCGTTCTTCTGCACTTCGGCGAGCATCGATTCATCGAGCGCGCCGCGCAGCGTGAGCGCGTCGATCTTGCAGCGACCGATCGGCCCCGCTTCGCTGAATCCAGAGGCGCCGCCGGCCTTGTCCATCTTGCCGACCCGCACATGCGTCGGCGCGGCACCCGCAGCCGGCAGCTCGAAGATCTCCTGCCACATGCCACCGCGATCCCCTGGGCCGTACGACGGCATGGCCGCGCAGACCACCCGATCCTGCTCCAGGTAGATGCGCAGCCGCGTGGGGCGGTCCATCGGCCAGCTCCCGTCGGCGACGCGTTCGGTCTGGCCATCCCACACGCCGAGGCCGTTCTTGCCCGGCCGCAAGTTGAACTTAATGACGCGACCATCGGCAAAAACCGCGGCGACCCCGGGACCCCAGCTGGCGCTGGCATCGGTGCCCGGCGAGATCTCGGCTTCGATGCGGCCCAGGCCTTCGGGCGCTGCCATCTCGAGATAGACGGCGTGGTTCGCTGCCGTCTGGATCTCGCCGGCCTTGCCCTCGTTCTGCGCCGAGGAAGCATCGCCATGGCTGGCGTGCACGGTCCAGTCCTGCTTCAGCTCGGCGAAGGCGTCGCTGAAGAGCAGGCCGCGCGCGTAGTCGGAATGCAGCAGCAGATCGCGCGCGACGCTCAGCCCTGGCTCAAAATCAAAGCGCACCGCGACGCCTGGCGGCGGCCACTTCATGTCGGGCGCGTGGTGGCGAATCCGTGGCCACTCCAGCCGCTCGGCGGGCTCGCCCAGCTCCCAGCCGACGAAGCGCATGGCCTGCGGGTCGGCGTTCATCTCCTGCAGCCATGCGTCGGTCAGGAAAGCATGGTTGGGCTGCCCAACCAGGCCGCCCACCGCGAGCTCCTGCCCTTCCACCACCAGCCGCGCCTCGGGGCGCACCGCGCGCAGCATCGAAGCCTCGGTCATCAGGTTGTCAAAGCCGATGCATGCGAGGTTGTCGGCGGCCAGCCAGGTGCGACGAACCAGACCGTTATCGAGGACGAAACGCGTCTGCGTGCCACGCGTCTCGACGCGAAACTCGGCTTCGTACGGGCGCTCGGCGAGCAGCCAGTCGGCACGAGCTTCCGCCTGCTGCGCGGCCGCCAGCAACAGCGCCGCGGCGATCACGGGCCGACCTCCGGGCCGCGCGGGCGCTGCAGAATGCCGCCCAGGTTCCAGGTCATGCCGAACAGCAGCAGGTAGTCCGGCGCGTCCTCGGTCAGCCCGATCTGCAGCGCGCCGTCGAGCGTCAGGTTCGGGGCCCAGGCCCAGCTCGCGCCGGCTGTGGCGAGCACCGCGTTGCTGTCGAGATCCGGGCGGAAGATCCCGGCGATCTCGCCGAACAGGCCGACGCTGTCGCTGGCCGGCGCGCCGACGGCCAGGGCCGCCGTGTGTTCGGCCAAGATCGAATCGTCATCGCCGTCGCCGATCAGTCCCAGCTGATAGAAGCCGGTGACGCCCAGATCGCCGAACTGATCGCTGGCCATGCCGGCCACGAAGAAGTCCGCCTCCTCGCGCCCTTCGCTGTCGCCCCCGTTACCACCCGGCAGACGCGTGGCGATCTGCACGGCGGCCCCAAAGCTGCCTTCTTCTGCAACTTTCATCCGGCTGCCGATCACAAAGTCACCGGCCCCTCGCGGGTTGGGGCCCGGCACCTCAGTGCTGCGCTGCGGCGAGAAGCCAACAAAGGCTTCGGCGGTGTCGGACAGCCCGAGCTTCAGCGTGTTGGGCGTATCGAAGCTCTCGCTGGCTTCAAAGGCGATGCCAGATTCCAGCTCGATCGTGCCCGCGACGGTCAGATTCGTGTCGGAGGAGACGGTGGGGCGCTGCGGGGTGGGAGTCGCGCCCTCGAAGGGGGCAGTGCAGGCACCAAGCGGCAGGGCCACGGCCAGTGCCAGGGCGAGCAGGCGGGGATGAACCATGCGCACAGCTTAGGTGCGCCCGGGGGAGCCGTTCGCTTCCGCACGAAGCGCGTGCGGCCACCCGACATCCGGCCCCAGGTTCCCGAGAAATCACCGAGATCGAGAAAAAGGAAATCGAATCGGCTCGGGACTCGGCCAGAACCGCTGGGGTTGAGGATCGCATGAACCCCCACGCGACTTTCTCCCTCGTCGTCGCGGCCGTGCTCGGGGCGGCGCCGCTCGCTGCTCAGGGTGGTGGACTGCAGCCTCCGCCGGCCCCTCCCGGCAACCCGGTCACCGCCGAGAAGGCCATGCTCGGCAAAGCGCTGTTCTGGGACGAGCAGCTGTCGAGCACGCGCACCGTGGCCTGCGGCACCTGCCACGCCATGCCGGTGGGCGGCACCGACGCGCGTTCGATCCCGGGCGACCCGCGCAGCACGCATCCCGGGGCGGACGGCGTGTTCGGCACCGACGACGACGTGGTCGGCTCGCCCGGCGTCATCCGCAGCGGCGCGGATGGCCTGTACATCGCCGATTCGGTCTACTCGCTGGCGCCACAGGTGACTGGACGGCGCGGCATGCCGGTGATCAACTCGGCCTATGCGCCGGCGGTGTTCTGGGATGGCCGCGCGACCGAGCAGTTCATCGACCCGCTGACCCAAAGCCTGGTTCTGGCGCGGATGGCTGCGCTCGAATCGCAGGTGCTGGGGCCGCCCGTCAATGAGGTGGAGATGGCGCACGAAGGGCGCGACTGGGTCCAGGTTGCGGCGCAGATCGAGGCGGCGACCCCGCTCGCGCTGGCTGAGAACGTGCCCGTCACCCTCGATAACTGGATCGCCGGCCGCGATTACCCGGCGCTGTTCCAGGACGCCTTCGGCGACCCGGACGTCACGCCGGTGCGCATCGCGATGGCGATCGCCACCTACGAACGCACCCTGTTCAGTGATCAGGCGCCGATTGACGACTTCCTGAACGGGACGCAGAGCGCGCTGACGCAGTCGGAACGGCGTGGCTTCAACCTCTTCAACTCGCCGCGGCTGGCCTGCAACACCTGCCATGGCGGGCCGGTTTTCACCGACAACCGCTTCCACTACACGGGGACGCGGCCGCAGAACGAAGACCTCGGCCTGGGCGGCATCACGGGCAACCCGGCCAACAACGGGCAGATGAAGACGCCGAGCCTGCGCAATGTCGCGCTGCGGGCGCCGTACTTCCATGCCGGCAACGCCGCGAGCCTCGAAGAGGTAGTCGACTTCTACAACCGGGGGGGCGACTTCAATGGGCTCAACAAGGCGCCCGCGATTCGTCCGCTTAACCTGACGCCGGGCGAGCGCGCCGACCTGCTGGCCTTCCTGCGTCGCCCGCTGAATGACCCGCGCGTCGCCGCGGGCTCGGCGCCCTTCGACGCGCCCACGCTCTACGCGCAGTCGGCGCGTCAGCCGATCGCTTACGGGGCGCCGACGGCCGGCATCCTCGGGGAACCGGTGATGGTCGCGCAGGAGCCGCCGCTTCTCGGTAACCCTTCGCTGACGGTCGGCCTCGACCGGGCGCTGCCCGGCGCGCGCGCCGCGCTGGTGGTGGACCGCGTCGCCGATCCGGGCGGCAGCTTGGTGCGCGGAGCGATGTGCTTCCTCGGCCTGAGCGCTGCCAAGGACTTGCAGCTGCGCACCGTGGATGCGGCCGGAACCGCTTCGATCTCGATTGCAGTCCCGCCGAACGCGAACCTGCACGGCACGACCGTCTACGCGCAGTGGTTCATCGAGGAAAGCGGCGGGCCGGCTGGCCTGGCGGCCACCGACGCCCGGGCCATCACGCTGTTCGGCAGCTGATGCGCGCGCGGGCCACAGAAAACAACCTCTAGAGCTTGCGCTCCATGCCCCCGAGCCCCGACAGGCTCGGGGGCTATTGCATGGGTGCGCAGACGCACGGCGATGTGCGAAAGGTGTCGAAGTAATTTTCTCGACAAGTTCCCAGGGCGGCCTAGACGAAGCCCTGCGGTCGCTCCCACCGCGCTCCTCTCTGAATCACACAACCACAACACTCGAGATGAAGCGATTCTTTCTTTCCGCCCTCGTCGCGGCCGTCGGCTTTGCCGGCACCGCCACTGCCCAGAACGAAGCTGACGTCTGGATTCTCCACGGCATCAATGGCACCGACCTCGGCGCCGCCGAAGAGTTCCTGGTCGACATCCAGCTGAACGACGCCCCGCTGCTCGCGGCCGTGCCGTTCCGTGCTCGCACCGATGCGTACGAGCTCGCCCCGGGCACCTACAACGTCAAGATCAGCGCGGCCGACCTGAACAACCCGTACAGCCAGCCCCCGGTCATCGACGTCGACGTCACCTTCGCCGCCGACGGCAACTACACCGTCATGGCGCACCTCGCTGAAGATGGCGCCGTCACCGCCTCGGTCTTCGAGCACAACCTCGGCGCCGCCGCCTTCGGCCAGTCGCGCGTCGGTGTGCACCACACCGCAGCCGCCCCGGCGGTCGACGCCTTCGTCAACGGCGTGCTGACCCTGGGCAGCAGCTTTAGCGTTCCGGGCGTTTCGAACGGCCTCCAGGCCGAAGCCGACATCTTCTTCGGCTTCTGGAACATCGCGCTGAACGCGGCCGGCACCCAGACCACGGTCTTCCAGTCGCCGACTCGCTTCCTGGGCTTCAACAAGTACTTCGGCCTCTACTTCGTCGGCACGCTGGCGAACGGCACCTTCGAGCCGCTGCTGTACACCTACCCGATCCAGGGCTAGACCAGCTCGCAGCTTCGTGCAGGGCGCTCGGTGAGAACCGGGCGCCCTGCCTTCTTTTTGAGATGGGTGGCGGGATCGATGCCCGAATCGCGTACACCATGGAATATGGCAGATGAGACGCACGCCGGTCTGGTCTCGACGATCCCGCGCTTTCGCCAGCTGGCCAAGCACGGCGGCCCCTTCGAGCACAAGCCGAAGGTGCTGCTCGAGGGTGACTCCTGGTTCTCCTATCCGCGCAAGATCCTGATCGGGATCGGCGAGCCGCGCAACCTCGCCAAGTGCCTGCATAAGAAGACGCGGCGCCGCTGGCTTCTGTGCCGACTATCGCGCAACGGCGAAGAGCTGCGTGGCATGTTCGACTTCCACCCGAATCAGGTCGCCGGAAAGTCGAAGAAGAAGGCCGAGGAGATCTGGCGCAAGTCACACACCGGCTTTCTGGTGCGTCAGGTCGCCAACAACCACTTCGATCACTTCCTGCTTTCTGCCGGGGGCAATGACATCGTGCATAAGGAATGTCGGAAGGACGGCACAGCGCACCAAGAAGGTGTGCGCCGCTTTCTGAAGGACACGCCAGTGCCGGGCAACGCGCGCGCCTGCCTGAAGATGTCCGTGGTCAAAGAGGAGATGAAGCTCATGGGCGAGCACCTGCTCGAGCTAGTGCGCGCCGCGCTGGTGCAGCGCAAGAACCCCCAGATGCGGGTGTCGATTCACACCTATGCGCTGCCCTTTCCGGATGGCCGTCCGTTTGCGCCCGGCAAGGCCTATCAGCAGGGGCCGTGGTTCGGCTGCGCCTTCGAGGAAGTTGGGATTGGCCAGAGCACCGCGCTCGCGCGCGAGGTCGTCAAGGTGCTGCTCGAAGAATGGGTCACTCAGCTGGGCCGCGTGCGCCAGGCGCTGCCGGCGGCGCTGCGCGAAGACTTCGTCATCATCGACACCTTCCATGCCGTCGCCTTGCAGAAGAAGCACTGGAACGACGAGATGCACCTCACCGAAGCCGGCTACGCCAAAGTCTTCGATGAGGTGTGGAAGTCGCTGAACAGCTAGAAGACCCAGCCGACTTCGGCCACGAAGCCTTCGCCGGGGACGAGCTGCATGCCGCTGACATCTTGATCGAGCGGCAGGCGCCAGGCCACGCGCGCACTCGCGCCGCCGCCAAGGGGGAACTGCAGGCTGGGGATGAAGGTCCACAAGGTGCCCCCGGTGTTGTCGAGGTAGGCACCATTCAGGCGATCCTCATCGCGTCGCAGCGCTTCGATCTGCACCCCCGGAGTCCACGGGCTGTCCAGGTTCCAGATCGCCCCGGCCCGGGCGCTGAAACTCTGGCCCGGTTGCAGACCCGCGTCGCTGTCCTGGAAGGGCAACACCGCGAGCAGATCAAAGTACGGGTCCATCCCGACCCCATCGCCCCCGTCCCAGATCATGCCGAGGATCGGGTCGATCGTACCGGTGCCGAGCTGAAGAAGGCTGGGCGGCACCAGCCCGGGGCCGGGGGATTCCGCCTCGTCGCCGGTGGGCAGGCTGAGTCCCAGCAGCCAGCGCAGATCGGCGCTGCCGTACTCGCCGTAGACCGTGACATCGCCCAGTCCCTGCAGGTCCAGTCGGCTGCTCGTCGAGATCACGCGCTGATGAATCTCGACGCGCGGAATCAGCACGCTGAGCGTCCAGTTTTCTGAGACCGGGCCGCGGAGGATCAGATTGGTCTGCTCAAAACTGGTGCGAGCGTCCGGCTTGCCCGGCAGGCGCACGCTGCCGCGGTTGACCCCGGCGCTGTCCTGCTTCATCCATTCCACGCTGATGCTCCAGCTCTGGGTGTCATTCACGAGTCCTCTGCCGACCGGCAGAGAGGGGTTCTTTCATCCGCTTCACTGCGCCGCGAGCGGGGCGCTGAGCAAGCCCAGCGCCAGGGCGGAAAGGAGGAAGGACTTCATGGATGCAGGATAGTGCAACTTGCGCTGTCGGGTAGATTGGAGGGGTGTCGCGGCAGATATGGGGAGGGGTTTTAGCGATCGCAGCCTTGCTGGCATGGGTGCTAGCGAGCGGTGCGTCCGAGCCCGTGCTGGCCGACACCCGCGCCGAGAATCCAGACCGCTTCGAGGCTCAAGCAGCCGGGGAATGGGGGCCCGCGCATTCCGGTGCCGAAGCGGGCGAGGGCAAGCGCGAAGCGGCTGGTCCGCCGCAGGCCCGGATTGAGGTGCGCGGCGAGCTGCCCGATGGCAGCGTCGTGACGGGCCCGACGGTGCGCTACCTCGCTGATGCACAGGAGGCCGGCATCGCCACGCAAAGCGAAGACGGCCGCACCTACGTGATGGCACCCCAGGGAACGCAGCTTCGCGTCGAGGTGCTGTGGTCGGTCGAAGGAACCAAGGTGGACTATCTCGAAGGCACGCGGCGCGCGCTCGTCGAGGAAGACGCGGTGTGGCAGATTCCGCTGCATCGGGTGTACACGCGCATCCACGGCACGGTGGTGCGCGATGGATTTGCCGAAGCCGGGGTGGTCGTCAAGCTGCAGAGCGGTGCCTACCGCGAGACCCAGGTCACCGATGAGCATGGTCAGTACGAGTTCGTCGTCGATCGCGCGATTGACGGCCGGATCTCCTTTGGCGCGGGGCCGACCGGCAAGGTCACGCTGGGGGATGGGCATCGCCCGGAGTACGTCGAAGAGCTGCAGGTCCCCGAGGGCGAAGTGCGCCAGGTCGACGCGGTGCTGCCGGGCGGGGCGCTGCGCCTGCTCGTGACCGACCAGGCTGACCGCCCGCAACGCCACGCGGTGTGGGTGACGGTCTCGCCCGCCAAGGCTTCCCTCGACGGTGGCATCGCGCTCGACCGCACTGAGGTGACCGATGGCGACGGCGTGGCCAGCTTTCGAGGGCTGCCGCGCGGCGAGTACTGGGTGCGGATCGGCGCCTTCACCAATCGGCCGACTCCGCCCAGCCGGCTGCGCGTCTACCACCCGGGGGGGATCCATGAACAGACCGTGCAGATGCCGGGGCTCGCTCAGCTGCGCCTCGTCGCTTACCGCAAGGTCGCCGGCGGCTTGGAACAGGTGCAGGTGCCGGCCTGGGTCATCGAGCGTGACGGCGGTCCGTATCAGCCCTGGGACGAAGAATTCACGACCGCGATTCCGCCGCGGGAAGGGCTCGCGCCCAGGTGGCAGCGCGTCTCGGCGGGCAACGTGCGGCTGCGCGTCGGCGACAGTGAACACGGCTACGCCGACCTGGATCTCAGTCTGCCGACCGGCGCCAAAGAGACCGCGGAAGTCGTGCTCGAGTCCAACGGCCCGCTGGTACAGGTTTCCGTGCCGCACGAGCTGTTTGCGGGTCGGCGTCGGTACTTCGTCGCCGATGCCGCCGGGCGCTGGGTGGCCACGGTCACGATGGAGAGGTCGGAGTACTCCAAGCGGATCGAGCTTCAGCTGGAAGGGGACGCGGTCATCCGGGACGTGGACCTTGATCTGTCGAACCTGCCTGGCCGTCAGACTGTCACGGTCCGCCTGCCGGAGGACGGGCACTACTTCTTCTTCAAGCGCGTTCCAGATGGCTATCGCAAGGTCGGCGACGCGGTCGTGCACGGCGACTCCAGCGTGCCGATCCTGCTGAACGACTAACTCGTCACGAGATTTTCTCGTGCGGCGCTGAAGGGTCGGCGCGGAAGACGGCGTGTGAACAGCAGAGCCCCGCGGCTCGCTGTCACTCCGCCCGTTTCTTCGCAGCATGTCCTCTTCCGCTTCCCTGTCGTCCGCGCCCGCGCCCACGCCGCGGGCATCCCGCCAGGCGCTCGGCCCGTGGCCCGCCTCGCCCGCCGCCTTCGACGCGCTGAATCCCGCCGACCGCGGCTTCCTGCTGGCCTGCGGCAGCCTGCGCACCATCGCTGACGGCGAGGCGATCGCCGCACGGCGAGGCGAGGAGGCCGCGCTGGGCTTCGTGCTGGAGGGCCAGCTGGAGCGCGCGGCCGACCCGGCACAGAGCGGGCGCACTTCGCTAGGGGCTGGCATGGTGCTCGGGCTGCAGGACTTTCTGCAGGTTGATGGGCGTATCGCGGGGCACGATCAGGCGATCGCCCGCGGCGGCGCGGCGGTGCTGCTGGTGACCCATCGCGAACTGCGCGGGCGCTGCGCCAGCGCCCCGGCTTTCGCCGCGCGGCTCTTCGAAGTGCTCGCGCGCACCTTGGCCAC
>MDTD01012175.1_pt1 | contig 11928 bp, 8 predicted proteins | sample 811221 | NCBI WGS metagenome assembly MDTD01 (sample SAMN05326646, study PRJNA326480) | marine metagenome | isolation source: seawater | place: Pacific Ocean: South West | collected 2011 | reverse complement strand
ATTTAATAGAGACGTTGTAATAGATTTAATTTGTTACAGAAGATTTGGCCACAATGAAGGAGATGAACCGTCATTTACACAGCCACTTATGTATAAAAAAATTAAGTCTCATAATACAAGTTTAAGCATATATGGAGAAAAATTAATAAATGAAAATACAATTTCAAAAGAAGAGTTTGAAAAACTAAAGTCTGATTTTAAAAACTTATTAGATCAGCAATTTCAAACAGCCAAAGATTATAAACCAAAAATTGAGTGGTTCGAAGGATCCTGGTCAAGATACAAACCTCAAAAAGGAAAAGATATAAGAGGAGTAAGTGGATTTGATACTAAAGAATTAGTTAAAATTTCTGAAAAGATACATAAAATTGACGAAAAACTAAACATCCACAAAACAATTTCAAAAATATTTAATAACAGACATGAATCAGTTTTAGCAGGAAAGAATATAGATTGGTCGACTTCCGAAGCTCTAGCCTTTGGCTCTTTACTTATCAAAGGTAATCCAATCAGATTAGTAGGACAAGACACAGGCAGAGGTACATTTAGTCAGAGACATTCAGTCTTAAGAAACCAAAACGATAATAGTAGATATATTCCCCTCAATAATATTTCAAAGTCTCAAAAAAATTTTGAAATAGTTGATAGTTTGTTATCAGAATTTGCAGTTTTAGGTTTCGAATATGGATATAGTTTAGTCGAACCAGAAACGTTAGTTCTTTGGGAAGCTCAGTTTGGCGATTTTGCTAATGGTGCACAGGTAATTATTGATCAATTTATTGCCTCTGGAGAGAGAAAATGGGCTAGAGCGTCTGGGTTAGTTTTACTTTTGCCTCATGGTTATGAGGGCCAGGGACCCGAACATTCGTCTGCAAGATTAGAAAGATTTTTACAGTTGTGTGCAAAAGACAATTTACAAGTTATGAATGTAACTACACCTGCAAACTATTTTCATGCACTAAGAAGACAAATTACTAGAGATTTTAGAAAACCATTAGTGATAATGACTCCAAAATCTCTTTTGAGACATAAGCATTGTGTTTCAAATTTAGAAGATTTCAGTAAAAAAAATTCATTTCATAGAATTCTCTGGGACCATGCATTAGACACAACATATGGGTTTATTAAACTTAATAAACCTAAAGACATTAACAAAGTGATTATTTGTTCGGGTAAAGTTTATTTTGATTTACTTGAGGAAAGAGAGAAAAATAGAAGAAGTGATATTTTATTGCTTAGAGTTGAACAATTATACCCATTTCCTGCAAGATCATTAGCAAAAGAATTAAAACCTTACATCAAAAACGCCAAGTTTTACTGGTGTCAAGAAGAGCCAAAAAATATGGGCGCATGGTTTTTTGTGAGAGATTATATTGATTGGACTTTAGAATATATAAAAGCTAAAAATAATAAAATTTCTTATATAGGAAGAGAATTTGCTTCAACGCCAGCAACAGGTTATGCTAAAAGACATTTAGCTCAGCAAAAAGAAATTATAGATGAGGTATTTAAATAAAAATGAGTGAAGAAATTGTTGTTCCAGTTTTAGGTGAAAGTATTACAGAAGCCACTGTTTCTAAATGGTTAAAGAAATCAGGAGAAAATGTAAAAGCTGATGAGCCAATAGTAGAACTAGAGACTGACAAGGTTAATCTTGAAGTTCCATCCCCAATAAATGGAATTTTGTCAAATATAAAAACTAAAGAAGGAGAAACTGTAAAAGTCGGCACCCTATTGGGTGTAGTAACAGAGACAGAAAAAATAGAAACTACAAAGATAGAAAAAATAAAACCAGAGGGAAAAATTGAAAAAGAAAATGAAAAAACCTTAAAAGATAAATCCAATGTACTAAATTTTGAAAAAAATAAATCTTCAGAACCAAAAATTTTTGAGGAAAAAAATATAGAAAAGCCATTGATCTTAACAGATGAAGTAAAAAAAGTAGAGACACCAAAAACAAATACAAATTTGAAATTATCACCTGCTGTTAGAAAAATTGTTGAAGAAAAAAATATAAATATTTCAGAAGTTCAAGGAACAGGAAGAAATGGCAGAATATTAAAAGGTGACTTAATTAATTTAATGTCAGTAAAGCCTAAGCCAAACGAGAGGAAATTACAAAAAGGTCAAGAAGAACGTGTTAAAATGACTAGACTAAGACAAACTATTGCTACAAGATTAAAAGAAGCTCAAAATTCTGCAGCAATGCTGACAACTTTTAACGAAGTTGACATGAGCGCAATAATACAAATGAGAAAAGATAATCAGGAAGATTTTCAAAAAACTTTTGGAATTAAACTAGGATTTATGTCGTTTTTTGTAAAGGCATGTGTTCTAGGTTTAAAACTTTACCCAAGTATTAATGCTGAAGTAGATAATGATCATATAATATATAAAAATTATTATAATATAAGTTTTGCTGTTGGAACTGAAAGAGGTTTAGTTGTTCCTGTTTTAAGGAACTCCGATGAATTATCTTTTTCTGATATTGAAAAAAATATTAAATCAATTTCTGAAAAGGCTAAAGATGGGAATTTAACTATTGATGATCTGCAAGGAGGGACCTTTACTATAAGTAATGGTGGAGTTTATGGATCTATGCTTTCAACGCCTATTTTAAATCCTCCACAATCCGGAGTACTCGGCATGCATAATATAATTGAGAGACCAATAGTAGTTGAGGGTCAAATACAAATACGACCAGTAATGTATCTTGCTTTATCTTATGATCATAGAATAATTGATGGAAAAGACTCAGTTTCTTTTTTAAAAACAGTTAAAGAAAATTTAGAGGATCCAAGAAGATTATTTTTAAATATTTAATTATGTCAGAAAAATTTGATGCAGTTGTTATTGGAGGTGGGCCAGGTGGATATGTTTGTGCTATCAGGTTAGCTCAACTTGGTAAAAAAATAGCATGCGTTGAGTCTAGGGGTTCATTAGGTGGAACATGTTTAAACGTAGGATGTATTCCTTCAAAAAGTCTATTAAATTTATCTGAAAATTTTCATAAGGCAAAAAACTTTGAAAAAATTGGAATAGAGATTGGATCTTTAAAGTTAAATCTTCCTAAAATGATGAAGAATAAAGAAAAAGCAGTAACAATTTTAACTAAGGGAATAGAATTTTTATTTAAAAAAAATAAAGTTACTTATTTTAAAGGCATAGGTTCAATTACTGCAAATAATCGAATATCAATAATATCTAAAGATAACAAAAAGGAAAATATAGAGGCGAAAAATATTATTATAGCAACAGGTTCTGATCCAGTATCTTTGCCAGGTGTTAAATTTGATGAGGAAAAAATAGTTTCGTCCACGGGCGCTCTCTCTTTAAAAAATGTTCCTAAAAAATTAGTTGTAGTTGGTGGAGGATATATTGGGTTAGAAATGGGATCTGTCTGGTCAAGACTAGGGTCTGAAGTTCAGGTTGTAGAATTTCTTGACCACATTACACCTGGCATGGATAAAGAAATTTCTAATGAATTTCAAAAAATACTTAAGAAACAAGGGATTAATTTTAATTTAAATACAAAAGTAGAAAGTATTTTAAAAAATAACAGAGGAGTTACTGTAAATACTAGCGATAACAAAGGTAATAACAAGAAATTTGAATGTGATGTAGTTCTCGTTTCTGTTGGAAGAAAACCAAATACAAGTAATTTAAACTTAGATAAAATCGGAGTTGAAACGGATAAAAAAGGACGAATTAAAATAAATAAAAACTTTCAAACAAACATTAAAGATATTTATGCTATTGGAGATGTTATTCAAGGTCCAATGTTGGCTCATAAAGCTGAAGAAGAAGGAATAGCTGTTGCAGAAATCATTGCAGGTCAGTCTGGTCATGTAAATTATGATATAATCCCTGGAGTTATTTATACTTCACCAGAAGTCGCTTCAATTGGTAAAACAGAAGAACAACTTAAAGAAGCAAAAATAGATTATAAAGTCGGAAAATTTCCTTTTATGGCAAACTCTAGAGCTAAAGCGATTGATGAACCAGAAGGATTTGTAAAATTTCTAGCAGACACTAATACTGATAGTATTCTTGGTGTTCATATTATTGGTCCTCACGCAGGAGAATTAATTGCAGAAATTGCTATAGCAATGGAATTTGGTGCTAGCTCTGAGGATATAGCGCGTACTTGTCATGCACACCCAACCTTCTCAGAAGCAGTAAAAGAAGCTGCTTTATCTATAGAAAAACGTCAGATACACTCCTAGTTAGTTTAAGTAATTTAATTTTTTCTGAATTTCAATTTTGGATTTTAATAATAAATTAAGGATTTTTTTACCTGCACCGCCTTTTCCGTAAATATATTCTTTATTATATTTCCCTTTTTTTAATTGAAATTCAATTGCACTGATTATTTTTGTTGATGAATTATCAACATCAATTACATTTTTTCCTCTCTCTCTATGTTGTTGACGTTTACCTATATTTACAACAGGTAAACCCATATATGAAGACTCTCTTATTCCTGAGGATGAGTTTCCAACCAAACATTTTGAATTATAAATTAATCTAACATAGTCCTCAGGTGAGAAATTTTTATATGTAGCAATTGGATTTATCCTCTTAGAATTCATTAATTCTCTAATTTCTTTTGATATAAAGTCTGTTCCAGCATCGATATTTGGCCATAATATAACAACTTGATAATTTTTATTAAAAAACCTAATTGATTTAATTAAGTTTTTAATAAACTTTCTATTTTCTTTAAATTGCGTCGTTACTGAGTGAAATAAGAAAACTATATATTCATCCTTAAATGATATTTTATCACCGGCATAAGGATTCCTCTTTGGAAATTTTTTATCAATTTTCTTATTAAGATTCTTAATAAAGTCTAGCGAAGGACAACCAGTCAAATAAATATTTTTTTTCTGTTCTCCCATTTTTATTAAAAACTTTTTAGCCCTTTTTGTACAAACAAAATGTATATGTGATAATTTAGTAATTGCATGTCTTACACTTTCATCTATTGATCCTGTTACTTCTCCACCTTGAATATGTGCAAGCGTATAATTCATGTAACTAGCAGCTATAGCAACAGCTAAATTTTCATATCTATCCGCAATTACTATAACGACATCTGGATCAATTGAAGAAAGTGCAGTAGAAACTTCACTAAGAGTATTAGATGTAGTTTTAGCCATACAAAGTGGATCATTTCCTTCAACAACAGTATGAAGTTTAAAATCAATTTTAATACCATCTCTTTTTAAAATGTTAGATATATTCCCAAATTTTTCTAAATGACTAGAACCTGCTAAAATAATTTTTAACTCTACTTTAGAGTTTTTTTGTGCCTCTTTTAAAAAGCTTTTTATTCTGGCATAATTTGCTCTATTGTTTATTACAACCGCAATTTTAGTTTTGTTTTTCAATATCACTCCATTTTAGTAGAAAGTGTTTAGAAATATTCTTTCTAGTTTTTTTTCCAAGGACTTTTTTTAAATTATGTATTTGTATTCCATTTCCAGGTTTTTTAAAAGTAAGATTATTTTTAGTAAGCAATGTTCCTTTCTTTAAATTATATTTAGGAGCAATACTTTTAGTAAATAACTGTCTAATATTTAAAAGATCTTTTGCAATTTTATTTTTGTTGACTTTATTTTTTTTTAATATTTCTACTTTATCTCTATAAGTACACAAAAGCTTTAAATCTTCAAAATTAATCGAAGCTTTTCTATCAGGATTCCTTGAGTTTGTTTCTTCACTTATATGTACTTCAATTAGTTTTGTTGTATCATCACTTATCGCTAGCAATGATGGATAAATAGTTCCTGAATGGTCAGATAATCCAACAGGACAATTATACTTCTTTGATAAATCATTTATGACATTTATACCAACTTCCTCAAGTGGAACGGGATATTTACTGGTACATTGTAAAATAATAAAATTCTTAACATTATTTTTTTTTAATTCTCTAATTTTTAAATTAATTTCAGAAATACTAGACATGCCAGTGCTAATTATAATCGGGTTTTTTTTTTTATAGATATAATTATTAAGATCATTAGAAAAAAATTCTCCAGAACCAATTTTCCACATTTTTTGACCAATTGAACTTAATAGTTTAACGGCCTCAACAGAGAAAGGTGAGCTTAAAAAAATAAGATTTTTTTTGGTGCAGTACTTTTTTATTTGAAGCCACTGCGGTTTTGTAAATTCACTTTTTTTCCAATAATCATAACGAGTTTTTGACTTGAAATTGAACCCTTTTCTAAATTTTTCATTATAAGTAGATTCATGCTCAGCAATATGTGTTTGAAATTTAACAATGTCAGCTCCAGTCAAACTTACCTTATCAATAATTTTTTTTGTTTTTTTAATTGAACCATGATGGCTAAGACCAATTTCAGCACATATTAATTTTTTTTTAATTTTGTTAAAATTTATCATTGTGAGATATTTATAACACTATCAATTAATTTTGTTTTTGTTAATTTTGAGGCTTCAAATGTGCAACCACCAATATGAGGTGTAATAATCAAATTTTTATTTGCTTTTGAAAAATTTATTAGTTTGTTATTCCCAACTTTTTTCCAGTTACTATCACCAATCAAAACATCTAATCCAGCGCCACTTATTTTCTTTTTCTTAAGAATTTGATACAAGTAATTTTCGTCTATTATTTCACCTCTTGCTGTATTAATGATAATAGAATTTTTTTTCATTAATTTAAGATATTTTCTTCCTATAAATTTATAATTTTCTTTTTCAGAACTTATATGTAAAGAAATAATGTCACAATTTTTAAAAATATAAAAAATATTTTTTTTTGTATAACCTTTTGGAATTCGAATTTTTTTTTTGTCATATAAATATATTTTTGCACCCATACTCTTGAGAGTGGTTGCAACCATTCTCCCTATTCTTCCAAAACCAATTATTCCTATTTTTTTTTCGTACACCTGATTTCCAATAAAAGAATTTCTATCCCAACGTTTTTGATTTACACTCTTTGTCGCTTCATTTATTTTTCTATAGAGACTCAGAATTAGACCTATAGTAAGTTCTGCAGTTGATGTTATTTTTTTTAATGCTACTTTTGTATTTCTATCCTTCAAACTTAAAATCTTACATTTTTTATTTAAATTATTGTAATCGATATGTGTTAATGACGTAGTAGGGCTAGCTAGAATCCTTTTTTTGTTATCCATATATTTTATTAAGCTCTTATCAAAAAAAAAGCCAAAAGAAGTAAATATAATACCAATCGGTTTTTTGCTTTCCTTTTTGTCCCTTAGAAATTTTTTAAGTCTCACAATGCTAGAAAAATTTTTTTTATAAACCTCAATAAAGTTACTTTCTAGCCTTAAAATATTTTCTTTACTATATTGTTTATAATCAAGTAACAGCACTCTCATATTATTATAATATCAACTTTTTAATATCTTAATTAAAAGTTATTTAAATTTTCCAACAGTCTCCTTAAAGTATATTAAGTCCGATTTAGTATCAATATTTAAGGCATGTTTGCCATCCAAGACTAATCCAAAACATTTATTGCCAACAAGAGATTTGTGTTTAAGCAAAACATCTCTTTTTAGTAAATATATTGATCCAGATCTAATATAAATTTTTGGCAAATATTGTCTTGGCACAAAATTTTCTCTTTTCATATTTGTGTAGTTAACTAAATAACTTTTCTTAATAATTTTCATTCTCAAGGGATGATAATCGTTAACATCTTTAACTGAAACTACTGAGTCGTATTTTTTTGAGGAAATTTTTTTAATAGCAAGTTTTAAATCTTTTAAATTCCTAAATGGACAGGTAGGTTGTAAAATTAAAATAAATTTATATTTTTTTTTATATTTTTTTTCGATTTTTTTTAACTCATAGTTTACCACGTCTATAGTTTGAGCTTTATCACCGCTAAGTTTTTTTGGCCTTAGGCCATGAAAATTTAAGTTATTTAACTTACAAATTTCTATAATTTTTTTTGAGTCGGAAGATATTACAATGTCGCAATATTTTTTTATCTTTTTTGCACTATCTATAGTGTATTGGATTATCATTTTTCCATTTACATTTAAAAAATTTTTATTTTTTACTCCTTTTGAACCTTTTCTGGCAGGTATTAAACATAGAATATTTTTCATTTTTAATTATTTATATAATTCTAAAAATAAATGTAAGTTTAATATTTTCCAAATATGAAAAGAATTTTTTGATTTTGAATTATAATATTCTTCTATTTGTTTCATTGTTTTATTCTTATCAAGATATTTGCTAAATATGGCAGAATTTTTTAATTTACTAGATAAAAATTTTTTGAATTTTATATTATAAAACCAATCTATTTGGGGACTATTTAAATGTTGTTTTTTCTGTTTAATATTAAAAATATCGGTAATAATTTTTTTATAATTATCATTTTTAATTAAATGTTTTGGATTTATTCTAAAGGAGTCTTCCACAAGTTTATAATCTAAAAACGGATATCTTAATTCAATTGAGTTTATCATACTGTATCTATCTGAAAATCTAAAGTTTCTTGGGAGTTTATTATAAACAAAATCAAAGTATCTTTGATTAATTAAATTATTTTTTGAAGGATATTTAATTGAAATTCTGTCTTTAAATTTTTTTTCAAAATTATTTTTTATATATAGCTTTTCACTTTTTGTACCATCAATTGACCTAAGATAATAATCTTTTTGACTAATATTACATTTCGAATATTTTTTATATCCACCAAATAATTCATCTGCGCCATCTGCAATAAACATCACTTTGTTTCCTTTTTTTTTAGCAATTTTCATTAATAAAGTTAGAAATACAACGTTAAACCCTCCAAATGGCATTTCTTGAACTTTTTGAATGAAATTAAGATTGTGCAAAGTTTTTTTAAGGTCATATCTTTGCGTATGATGATTTCGGCGTTTTTTTTTATGCAATTTGATTTTTTTTATCTCGTCATTATTTGAATTTTTAAAACCAAAGGTAAAATAATTTAAATTTTTATTTTTGGTTTCTAATATTTTTTTAAGGACATTTGAGTCGATACCTGAGGATAAAAGTAAACCGCTCTTAACATCTGATCTGATATACATCTCTGATATATTCTTAAAATGACTCTTTAAAATCAGCTTTGTCTTTTTCAAACTAAAATAATTTTTATTATTCTTTATTGTCTCATAAAGAGACCAATACTTTTCTTTTTTAAATTTTGAATTAATTTTATAAATATAAGCATAACCAGGCATTACTTGAAATATATTTTTAAAAAAAGTATTTTCCTGAGTTTCATAGAAATCGTGTTTTAAGTAGTTATAAATTGCCTTATCGTTATATTTAATTTTATCTATTTCTGTAAGAGGTTTGATTTCAGAACAAATAAATATCTTTTTTTTTACAATTTTATAATAAAGCGGTTTAATGCCAAGGTGATCTCTTGAAAATATAATTTTATGTTTTTTTAAGTCATATATAACAATAGAAAACATTCCTCTAAATTTTTTAAATGAGCTAACACCCCATTCCATATATGAATTAAGTATAACTTCGGTGTCAGAATTTGTTTTAAAAAGATAATTTCTCTTTTGAAGTTCTTTTTTTAATTCAATATAGTTGTACAACATTCCATTATATACCAATGAAAAATTTTTATTTTCCATAGGCTGATTTGAATTTTTATTTAGATCAATTATTGAAAGGCGATTGTGTCCTAAAATACATCTATTATTATAATTTATTAAACTTCTGTTATCGGGACCTCTGTGTGCAATTGTCCTTAGAGCGGTCTTTGCAAAGTTTAAATCTTCTCTACAAAGTTTTTTGCTGAATAAAGCTACAATACCACACATAATTCTTATTATATCATTTATTTGATTCTGAAAAGATTGTATAAAGAAAAATACATTCTCGATCTTAAATACATATTTTATATAATATGATTTAAACTAAATTAAATGAAAATTCCTGTTTTATTACCTAATATTTTTGATCATCCTTTTACCTATGAATCTAGCGAACAAGCTAAAATTGGGCAATATGTGTTAGTACCATTTGGAAAAAGTGAAGCAATTGGTGTTATTTGGGACCAATTTGAAAAAGAAAAAAATAGAAAGAAATTTAAAATAAAAAAAATAAAAAAAACTTTAGAGATTCCTAAGTTAAAAATAAATACCATAAAATTTTTAAATTGGTTTTCAGAATACAATATTGTGCCTAAAGGCATGGCTTTAAAGCTTCATTTATTAAGTGGTGAAGCTATAGAAAGTTTGAAAGACAAAGAATATCTGAAATTTAATGATTACCTTAAATCAAACAAATATGAATTAAGTAAAGAACAACATTATGCGTACAAAGATTTAATAATAAAAGATAAAAAATTTAGAACGCATGTTCTTCAAGGAACTACAGGATCAGGTAAAACAATTGTATACTTTAATGCAATTAAGAAAAAAATTGAAGAAGGGTATCAAGCATTGATTTTATTGCCAGAGATAGGTTTGACAAATGATTTTGAAAAAAAATTTATCGACTTTTTTAGTTTTAAACCTGCTATTTGGCACTCATCTATTACAAAAAAAAATAAAAAAATTATTTGGAGTGGATTATCTTCAAACAAAATTAAAGTTGTTATAGGTGCAAGGTCAGCATTATTTTTACCATTTAATAATTTAGGTTTAATCACTGTAGATGAGGAACATGATCAATCCTACAAGCAAGATGAAGGAGTTATTTATAATGCACGTGATATGGCAATTTCTAGAGCAAAGTTTGAAAATGTTCCTATCAACCTTATAAGCGCAGTTCCTTCTCTGGAAACATACAATAATATCAAATTAAAAAAATATGAATACTCAAGAATAATTAATAGATATAAAGATGCTAATCTACCAGATCATGAAATAATTGATTTAAAAAAATATAGCTTAGTAAAACAAAAGTGGATTTCTTCAAAGACAATTGAAAAAGTAAAATCACATTTAGATAAAGGGGATCAGATTTTATTTTTTTTAAATAGAAGAGGATTTTCTCCTTTTGTATTATGTAAAAAATGTATTAATGTTTTCTCTTGTCCTAATTGTTCAATAAATCTCGTTTTTCATAAAAAAAATAATCAGTTACTCTGTCATTATTGTGGATATAAAACAGGTTTAGATAGAAATTGTATTGATGATAAAAAGTGCGAATTAGCTTTTTCTGGTCCAGGAGTTGAAAAAATATCAGAGGAAGTAAAATCAATTTTTTCAGAATATAAGTCGGTAATTTTTTCAAGCGATACAATGAATAAAAAATCATCAATAAAAATATTAGATGACATTATTGAAAATAAAATTAATATTCTTATTGGAACCCAAATGGTTTCTAAAGGATTTCATTTTCCTAATTTAAATTGTATTGTTGTTTTGGATATTGATCTAACATCACAAGGACACGATTTACGTGCAGCTGAAAAAAATCTACAATTATACCACCAGCTTTCTGGTAGAGCAGGCAGAGCCGGCAAGCCTGCTAAAGTTTATTTTCAAACTTATAATATAAACTCAGATATAATTTCTCAAATTACTGATAAAGATCCTTTTCTATTTTTAGATAAAGAATTAATCTTAAGAAAAAACTACTCACTACCTCCATTTGAAAGATTTATTGGTATAATAATTACATCACCAGACGAGGATAAGTTAAAAAAAGAATCGTTCATCTTACAAGAGAAATTAAACAAAAATTTAAACTGTAAGGTTCTTGGGCCTGTAGAGGCTCCAATATTTAAAATTAAAAGGAATTATAGATACAGAATTTTAATTAGAGCAAAAAAGGATATGAATATTCAAAAAAAATTGTCTGAAATTCTTAAGATCCATAAGTCTACAAGGGGAATAAAACTAATAGTTGATGTTGACCCAATTAGCTTCAATTAGCCCTATAAAATAAGCCTTTTTTTAGATTCTGTAACTT
>MDTD01144538.1_pt1 | contig 11931 bp, 11 predicted proteins | sample 811221 | NCBI WGS metagenome assembly MDTD01 (sample SAMN05326646, study PRJNA326480) | marine metagenome | isolation source: seawater | place: Pacific Ocean: South West | collected 2011 | reverse complement strand
TACGGAAATAAAAGAAATAAAAGAAATAAATTTTACGTCCTCAGAAGATGTAGTTTGCACTTACTGCTATGGCTCTGTTAATTACAACTGGTCATGTACTTCGGATCAAGTTGTTTTGTCGGGAATTTCAGATGAAATTAATGAGTTTCAAATTATAGTTTTAGACTCAGACGAATCCATTCTTGAGGGTTCCAGAACATATACCAATGAATACGGGAAATTAGAAACACACAAGGTTAGGGTAGAGTTGAAGCGACACGAATAGTTGTGTGCTCAATACTAATCATCTTTTTTATAAGCCCTCATAATCGGGGGCTTTTTTACACTTTAAGCATCTAAAATATTAGATTGATTCTGCTTATTTTTTTGTGAGTGTTATGATGAAAATGTCATAAAGTTTGCCAGAATAGTAACTTTGAAGAAGTTTTGATGATATTCATTTTAATTTTAAAAAAAGATAATCTTCAAACAATCAGAGTTGACTTAGCTTATGTATGGGTCAAAAAAGAATAAAAATTTCAAACCATTGGTCAAATCCTAAAACTTGAACATGACCCATGTAGGAGTTTGGGGGCTTTTAAGGATTTTAAAAACTAGAAAAATGAAAAAAATACTATTAGGCTTCATAGCAATCTTATCGCTCACTTTTATTAGTTGTTACAAAAAGAAAGCGAAGGAAACCGACTGGGAAAAGTTCAATCTCAGAGGAAAGGTTAAGTCAATTACTTCAACGGAATATAAAACCGTTGAAAAGTTCGGAGAAGTGCAAAGGGATTCGTTAATCTCTAAGGAAATTTCCAAGTACAATGACAAAGGAAATGTGACAGAAATAGCTTCTTATGATTCAGATGGCTCCATAAAGCAGAAACAAACTAAAAAGTACAATGATAAAGAGAATGTAATAGAACATGTTCGCTATAAATCAGGCGGGGCGTTGGACTGCAAAGAAACATACAGATATAATAAAAAGGGGATCTTAATAGAATATGTTCGCTATAAATCAGACGGGGCGTTGGACTGCAAAGAAACATACAGATATAATAAAAAGGGTAGCTTAATAGAACATGTTCGCTATAAATCAGGCGGGGAATTGGACTGCAAAGAAACATACAGCCATAATAAAAAGGAGAATAAAAAAGAAAAAAAACATATCCGGTATGCATCAGATGGCTCTTTGTATGTTAAGTATTCAGAAATTTATAAATACGATAAAAAAGCGAATTTAATAGAACTTATTCGCTATAAATCAGGCGGGGCGTTGTACTGGAAAGAAACATACAGATATAATAAAAAGGGTAGCTTAATAGAGCAGGCTAGATATGATTCAAATGGCTCCATACAACAGAAACAAACTAAAAAGTACGATGATAAAGAGAATTTAATAAGTAAGACAGATTATAGCAGAATTCGGAATTCAAAAATTAAGAAACAAAAAACAATTTACAAGTACGATGGAAAAGGGAATAAATTAGAAAGAGTTTTTTATATGTCAGATAAACCTTTAAGAAGGGAATACAATAAAAATTTCGATGATAAAGGGAACTTAACAGAAAAAGATAATTTTGATATATATTGGTGTTTAGAGTGGAAAGACACATACAAATATAACGATAAAGGTATCTTAATAGAATTGGCTAGAATTGATTCAGATGGGAATTTTCACTTTAAATACACTTTAAATTACGTCTACGATTCAAAAGGTAATTGGATTAAAAAATCACCTTTTTATATGGATCATAATGGATTTGTAAAAAAAACTGAAATGACAAAACGAAAAATCGAATATCACGATTAAACCAAAAAGAATATCTTAATATGAACTTTCATATTATATGATATGCATTATTTCTCTGATTTAAAATATAGGTAGATTTCCATTCTCATTTTAAAATGTCGTTCACAATAGTTTTATATACTTGCTATATTACCCAAAAACCTATTTAACATAATATTAATTATAAGGCAATTGTGTTTATTTATTAAATATATATCAGACTTGTTTAATATTGTATTTCTATATGTTGTTCACAATACAAACTTCTCAAATTATGATTACAACTGACATTTAAAGTTTTAAAATCATTAGATGAACAAACCAAAACTTGAAGTTTGATATTATTCGATATATCAAGATGCTTTAATTTATTGTTTGGACAATTGAGTTTTTCGAGTTCGAAATTTTGTGAAACATCTAAATTGGTTAATAAGTTGTCGGCACAGTTTAACAGTTCAAGCGATGAAAACATTTCTATTCCTTCTAAACTTGAAATTTTACTATTTGATATTTGAAGTTCCCGTATTTCTCTTATCGCCTGATAGGCAATTGTTTTATTGGAGTCAAAAACAAGACCGTATTTATCTTTTAGTATTTCTCTGAATTTCAAATCCGGAATGATGACTCTGAGGTCTTCTTTTAACTGATTCATTTGCTGGTTATTTTAAAAGATCAAGTTTAATAAAGAATATAAGAAATAGCTCTACCGCTTTTGGGTCAATTTTACGAGCAGATTTCACGATCACCAAGTTAATATTACAATTCATCCAATTGATTTTAAGTTTTTATTAACAATTCATTTTTTTTTTGACCAAAACTGTAAAATATTGATAATGAAAAACTTGAGCTGTTATTTTTTTTGTTCTAATGTTTTGTTTTCAATTGATAATTCCGCATAAAATTTGGTAACGATTGAAACATTTTAAAATTATGTAACCGCTTATTTTTTAAGCCTTTTTGATTTTTTTTCAAAAAAAAATCCGTGTGAAAATGTTTTTTTTTACCGGGTTTCGAATGAGTTTTTTACATACACTTTGTTACTAACTTTTTCTTGAATCAATACGTTAGCTTGTTAACTTTAAATAACTTTTTATTGACTATTAATCATGTCACTATTTTAAAATTATTGTTGTTTAGAAAATTTATAATATTATGCAGATTGAATTCATAATTAAAAGAGATTCTTCCAAAAAAGCCTACGAGCAGGAAAAAATCACTCAGGCAATTTTAAAAGCCATGAAATCCGTTAATAATGGTGAGTATGAAGATGCAAAGCGAGTTTCAACCAGTGTGTATGAAAGCTTATTGGAAAGAGCTGAAAAAATTCCTTACTATGTTCCAAACATAGAAGAAATTCAGGATTTAGTTGAACAAAAACTAATGACCAATGAGTACTTTGAGGTTGCAAAATCATACATACTCTACAGAAATCTTCAAACTGAGAAAAGAAAAAGAAACATTTTTGAAAAGCGTGTAAATTTAAAGCCTTATCAATATCCGGAGCTTTATGAGTACGTCCCCGCCATACGTCACTCCTACTGGATTCATACTGAATTTAATTTCACAAGTGATATTCACGACTTTAAAACGAGATTAAGCGATTCTGAAAGAAACGCCATAAAAAACACAATGCTTGCCATCTCTCAAATTGAGGTTGCTGTTAAAAGTTTTTGGGGAGATATTTACCATAAAATACCCAAACCAGAAGTTGGTTCTGTAGGAGCTACTTTTGCGGAAAGTGAAGTTCGACACGCGGATGCCTACTCTCATTTACTTGAGATCTTAGGGTTAAACAAAGAGTTTAAAAATTTAAAGAAAAATCCTATCATTATGAGACGGGTCCAGTATTTAGAGTCGGCTTTATCCAGTGCAAAAAGTGAAGACGATAGAAAATATTCCGAATCTGTATTATTGTTCTCACTCTTCATAGAACATGTTTCATTGTTCTCTCAGTTCCTAATAATAATGGCCTTTAACAAGCACAAAAATATGCTTAAAGGTGTTTCAAATGTTGTTGAAGCGACATCAAAAGAAGAACAAATTCACGGAGACTTCGGAATAGATTTAATTAAAATAATTAAAGAGGAAAAACCAGAATGGTTTGATCAGGATTTTGAATACAGAATTCAGGACTTGTGCTTGAAAGCCTACAAAGCGGAGAGCGGTATCATCGACTGGATTTTCGAACAGGGAGAATTGGATTTCTTACCAAAAGCACAAGTAAATGAATTCATCAAAGATCGATTCAACCGCTCTTTAGAGAGTATTGGAGTCAAAAAGATGTTTGAATGCAATGAATCTCTTTTATTGGAGACAGAGTGGTTCAACGATGAAATCATTGGAACAAAACATGGAGATTTCTTCGATAAGAGATCAATCAACTACAGTAAAAGAACACAAAGTATAACATCAGACGATTTATTTTAAAATATAAAAGAGAAACTAGTATGGGACAAGTCGAAAACGCAATTGTTGAAAAGAAGGATGAAATTACATTAGATGGTAATTTTGAATGGTTAACGGACCATAGTGTAAAATATCTGGAAGCAGGTTATTTATCGAAGGGAGTTACACCTAAAACCAGAATAAGAGAAATAGCAAACAGAGCTGAAGAAATTCTTGGTATTGAAGGATATGCGGATAAATTTTACAATTACATGTCCCAGGGCTTCTTCTCTTTGGCCTCTCCTGTTTGGTCGAACTTTGGTAAAGAAAGAGGTTTGCCAATAAGCTGCTTTGGTTCCAACGTTGCTGACGACATGGGGAATGTTCTTTACACTCAGTCAGAGGTTGGTATGATGTCAAAATTAGGCGGAGGAACTTCTGGTTACTTTGGTCACATTCGACACAGAGGTGCTCCTGTAACTGACAATGGGGAAGCTTCTGGTGCTGTCCATGTTATGCAATTGTTTGAAACTATGGTTGATGTTGTTAGTCAAGGTTCCGTTAGAAGAGGGCGCTTCTCCCCTTACCTACCGATTGACCATAAAGACATACTGGAGTTTTTGGACATTGGAACGGAAGGGAATCCTATTCAAGAGTTAACACACGGTGTTACTGTGACCGACAAATGGATGGAAGAAATGATTGACGGTGATGTTGAAAAGAGAAAAGTATGGGCTAAAGTAATCCAGAGAAGAGGTGAGATTGGTTACCCTTACATCTTCTTTACGGACAAAGCCAACAATGGTGCTGCAGATGTTTATCAAGATAAAAACTTAAGAATAAACGCAAGTAACCTTTGTACTGAAATCATGTTACCTTCCAACGATGAGTGGTCGTTTGTATGTGTATTATCTTCTTTGAACGTTTTACATTATGACAAGTGGAAAGATACCGATGCAGTAGAAACCATGGTGTGTTTCCTCGATGCTGTAATCACTGAGTTTGTTGAGAAACTTGAGGTTTACCGTGATTCTGACCAACTTGACGATAAGCAGACTTTCTTATTTATGGAAAGAGCTTACAACTTTGCAAAATCGAATCGTTCGCTGGGATTGGGAGTTTTAGGATGGCACTCTCTACTACAATCCAAAATGCTTGCTTTTAACAGCCAGGAAGCATTTAACTTAAACAGTGAAATTTTTCAATTGATTAAAGAGAAATCGTACAAAGCGTCTGAAGAATTAGCCGAAAAATTAGGTGAACCAGAAGTATTAAAAGGATATGGAAGAAGAAATGCAACATTAAACGCAATTGCTCCTACTACTTCATCCGCCTTTATTTTAGGGCAGGTATCTCAGGGTATTGAACCAATTTGGTCGAACATTTATGTAAAGGATATTGCAAAAATTAAAACGACCATAAAAAATCCATTCCTGGTTAAGTTGTTGGACGAAAAAGGAGAAAACACTACCGAAACATGGAGAAGTATACGTGACAGAGACGGATCTGTGCAACACCTGAACTTTCTTTCAGACGATGAAAAAGAGGTGTTTAAAACCTATTGTGAAATTGATCAAATGGATATCATATATCAGGCATCCAATAGACAAGCACATATTGATCAAGGTCAATCGGTGAACATAATTGTTCATCCTCAAACACCTGCTAAGGAAATAAATCAGCTTTATATCTCGGCATGGAAGTTAGGTCTTAAATCCCTATACTATCAGCACAGTATGAATGCTGCTCAAAAATTTAAACAAAAGAAAGATTGCGCGAGCTGTGAGGCTTAAGGATTAAATACGAAGAAAAAAGCACATCTCAGGATGTGCTTTTTTTGTTTTATACATTACTCTTTTCAAGAAAAATAAGTCGTACAACGCTACCGTTTGTACTTCAACTTTTTTAATCGTTTCAAAAAAACATAATCGTAAACGAATAGAAAACCTCCTTGTAAAATAAAGGAATTCCCAACTCCCAGATAAGATTGATGTTTGTTCATATCGTTTGGGTTTGAAGCATTCCTTAAAAGAATTCCAGATGCAATGTACAAGAAATCAAGTCCGATATTAACAGCAAGTGCACGTTCAAGTTTTCTTTTCCTGATATTCAATTCGGAAATCGACCACTTTTTATGACTGTTTCGATGAATCGAATAATAACCGAAACTTGCTATTCCGGCATTTAATAAATTCCAATTGAAATTAGTGAGGTAAAAATACTCTCTGGAGTTGGTTGGTTTAAAAAAATTACCAGATAAGGGTGGGCTCATTCCCAGATTTAAAATTGACCATCCAGACAATGTGAAAATTGATTGCTTTTGAATTTTATAAAACTTCTTATGATACTGTAGACTGTCTTGCGCATTCACATAATTTGTCAAACTCAAACAAAAAACCAGGAAAAGAAAACATATACAGGATCTCATACTTATTGGACAAAAAAGAAGTGGAGAATACAGGAATCGAACCTGCGACCTTTTGACTGCCAGTCAAACGCTCTAGCCAACTGAGCTAATTCCCCATATAAAGCACATAATAAATATAGAGTGTCTTTCTTTTCATTAATGGTGATGACCTGCTCCGGGACCATGGTTGTGACCTCGATGAGCACTTTGAACTTGTACGAGTTCAATTTTAAAAATCAACGACGAATAAGGCTCGATTTTCGGAGCTTTTCCTTGAATGCCATATGCAAGATATTCCGGAATGTATAATTCAATTTCACCTCCTTCAGAGATTAATTGCAATCCCTCTGTCCAACCTTCGATCACTCCGGAAAGGTTCAATTGAACGGGCTTTTGATTTCCATATGAACTATCGAATATTGTTCCATCGATAAGTTTACCTTCATAAAATACAGACACATTATCAGATTCTTTGGGAAATGCTCCATATCCAACTCGATTTATCTTATAGGCCAGCCCGGATGGAGTAAATTTAATACTGTCATTACTTTTGAGGGTAGAAAAGAATTCCTTACCTGAGATTTTATTTGGTAAAAATTGTTCTGCTTGTGCTTCAATCTGACGTTCTCTCATACTATCGGTAAGATGTTTGAGAATCTCTTGACTTCGCTCAGTGCTCAGTCTATTTGTATCGTTATAATAAACATCATTGAATGCTAAATGAAAATATTTTAAATCCAACGAGTCGATGCTTCCTTTATTTTTTATATCACTTGCAATATTGTGTCCGATAAAATAGGAATACTGTTTGAAATTTGTAGCTGAATCCAATCTGGAATTTTCAATAGTTGTTTCCTTGGAAACAGAACATGATTTTTTATTTGCTTTTTTCGCTGAAAAAGATTGACAGCTGATAGCTGTTATTGCGAATATTGATACAAGAGAATAAAGGAAGTATTTCATGTTTATAAATTTGGACTGCAAGATATGATTTTTAATGGAGTATAATGTTATGAAATCGCTTATTTATGTTAAATATTCCAAAGAATTAAAGTAAGCTGCCTGACCAATGTAATCCCCTTTTTCGTTATTTACATTCCAGATAATGGCATTTTTTATTTTGAACCGTTTTCCAGATGATGAAATACGAACCCCTTCATACTCGTCATAATACCCTTGCCTTAAAACAGTATCTAACATTTTTCTTCTTTTTGATTGTAAATCGGACTCAGCGGTTTTTCTGGATGGAGTTTTAATAAATTCACTCCAGTTCATTTCCCAAAGATTTAGAGCGAATTGATTACCATAATTCAATATAGGATCCTCTGCCCCATTATGCGATACCAAAACAAATTTTCCATTCTCTATTTGAAAAAAATCTTCTTCTGGTGATTTTCTATATATAAGTGCTTTTCCTGTTAACTTTTCAAAAGAGTTTAATACATTTTGAATGTGCTCAATTTTATTCATTTTCTCTTAATTCGATTTAAATAAACAATTCAATGTTTGAACATTAAAGTACAAAATTAACCTTAACTTAAGGCTAGTTATTATTTTGCATACTAATAAACCATTTGTCACGTTGTTTTTTAGGTTATGAAACGCTTTTTTTTCCTTTCACTAACAATTTTATTTATTCAGTTTTCTCATGCCAAAGAAATCAACCTGGAATTCGCCTTCGAAGCAAAAGTTGACACATTGGAGATGCTGGCTGACTCCATAGTTTATGCCCCCACTGACCTGGCAAAAATACATGCAAACAATAAATACAAAAGAATCCTTGAAGAAGTATTAAAAGATTCTATGAGTATTGTGTACAATTTCAACCGAGTGAAAAATCTATCTGTAATAACAGAGCCGAATTATAATTTCAGAATTTACACCTGGACGCTTCTTTTAGGAAGGGATGAATACGATTATTATGGATTTACCCAATATCAAAAAAAGGTAAAAAAAGGCCCTTTTGGTAAGCCTAAAATTGAAAACTATGTTTTTGAATTGACCAATAAATCTTCTTCAATTGGTAATGATGAAATGGCTAAATTAAGTAGTAATAATTGGTTTGGGTGTGTTTATTACACTATCGTGCCTTCTCCCAAAAAAAAGGACAAAACGTACTTACTTTTAGGTTGGGACGGTTATTCCTATAGCTCAACAAAAAAAATAATTGAAACTTTAAAGTTTACTAAAAAAGGTGAGCCTTTATTTGGTCATAAAATTATTCGCTACGATGTCACGCATGGAACCAAAGCAGAACCCAGGTTTCAAAACAAATCCAGAATTATTTTTGAATACAACGGTAATATAACCATGCATTGCAACTTTAATCCCAGCCTAAATATGATTGTGTTTGATCATCTCGCGCCTTCAAACCCTGCACTTGCAAGCATTAAAAGATTTTATGCTCCTGATTTTACTTACGACGGACTTGTATATCATAAAAAATTATGGACCTACAAAAAGGATATTGATGTAAGAAACAAATCAGATGTAAAAGCGGTCAAATGGAAACCTAAAGACGCTGAAAACAGAAAACTCGAAACCATTATCCCTATTAGGAGGTAACGAATAATTTCTTCGAGATATCAAATAATAATTGTAATTCTATATTTTAAAAGAAATCCTTTAGCTTTATATAAAATAAAAATTAAAAGCAATGAAAAAAATAATTACCTCACTGGCTGTTATACTAATATTAGCTTCATGTGGAGAATCAAATGATGAATGTTGTAAAAAGAAAGAAGCTTCTTGTAAAAGTAAAAAAGAAGAATCTTGTGAAAGTAAAGAAGTATCCAAAACAGGTAACCTAAATGCTTTTGAAGAGAATCTTGCTGCGTTTAATGCTTGTAAAGAAAGTACCCCCGGTAATGGTAAGTGCAAAGAATTTCTTGCAAAAGCTGTTTGTGAATATTATGCTATAGACGACTTAAAAGAAGGCGGTAATTATGTTGACTATGATAAAATACCTACAAAATTGAAAGAGCTTGAATCATGGGAAAACCTGGGTGACTTTGATGAAAAAAATATAACCACTGCTTTGGAAAAACTAAATAATTTTGGGAAACCTGTATTGATTTTTAATGAAGACGCATCTTACGTTCATGTTGTCGCTCTCACTCCAAACGGGAAATCTATGAAATCAGGAAAATGGGGAGGTATTTCAGTTCCATCTTGTATAAGTTATTTTCCTAAACGTAAAGATTCATTCACTGAAAAAGGTGTAAATTATGCTTTCAAATCTGCTGATGATTTAACAATCTGGACAAAAAAGTAATATTTGAGAAGATAATTAATCAATAAACTCTAAGGTTTCACGGAGTTATTAACAATATTAGGGAGTTCATTACTCCCTTTTTTTATTTTCGAAAGTAAAATTAAATGCAAATCGAAATAATAAACATGAGAAACATCAGTTTAATGCGTTTATTCATCAATAAAAACACTAAGACTTGATAATCAACACTTTACACTAAAACACATATCTGATTTTTTTCAACTAGATATCTAAAATTGAAATAAAATTAAGTAGAGTCAACGGGCATAGGGCTTCAAAGCATTTTAATAAAAAGTCAATTGTTAATTACTTTTTTTAAAAAAGTCATGTATAGCTGAGCTTTTTACCCTATTTTCGAAATATAAATAAGTATTAATCTTTTAAAAACTATTACAATGGGAAAATCAGAAATTGTAGACGCAATCGTTGCAAATGTTGAAGGTTTAACTAAAAAACAAGCTGGTGAGGCTTTTGACGCAGTTGTTGGAGCTATCTCTGAAGGTGTTAAAGGAGAAGGAAGAGTTGCTCTTCCAGGATTCGGATCTTTCACAAAAGCTAACAGACCTTCCAGAGAAGGAAGAAACCCTTCAACTGGACAAAAAATTACTATCGCTGCTAAGAATGTAGTTAAGTTTAAAGCTGGAAAAGCATTAAACGATTCCATCAACTAAAAATTAGTGGTAAATAAAACATAAAAAGCTCCGCATGGCGGAGCTTTTTATGTTTAAAACCATTAAGTTATGGTTTATTATTTTGCATATGGCTCTCTTATGGATGTTCTCTTTGTAAGAGATCTGGGTGTACACTTTAAAAACCCTTGTTCTGGTCAACTAAATGGATTTGAACTAAATGTAAATGTTAAGGATTCAACAAACCCTAATCTTGGTTACGCAAACATAGTACCTGACAAAAAACAAAAAGTTGAGGGGGTCCTGTTTGAAATTACTGAAGAAGATTTAATTTTACTTGACTCCTATGAAGGTTATCCCGAGCTCTACTCAAGAAAACAAATAAATGTATTTTCTCTAAAAACTAAAACATATTTTAAAGCCTGGGTATATATTGGTAATATGAATTTTGTGGTAAATCGAAATTTAAAGCTTGGTAAATTTCAAAGAGACAGAATAAAAAATGGATTTAAATTCTTATCAATTGAATATCAACGAAAACTCACAAAGTTTATTTATTAGTATATCTGTTCATAAAAAATACCTAACCCTCTTTCTGGACCTACTCCTCTAAATGTCATATCTTTGTGGCAAATTACCAGTTATGTCCTATAAACTGAATACAATTGAGGAAGCCATTGAAGATATCAAGGCGGGTAAGGTGATTATAGTTGTCGATGATGAAAACCGAGAAAATGAAGGGGACTTCCTTTGTGCGGCAAGATCCATTACTCCTGAAATCATCAACTTTATGGCTACTCATGGCAGAGGCTTAATTTGTGCACCGCTCGTAGAAGAGAGATGTGAAGAGCTTGGCTTGAATTTAATGGTGGAGTCAAATAATACTCCTCACGAAACTCCTTTTACAATTTCTGTTGACTTAATAGGACATGGTTGTACTACTGGTATATCAGCCCAGGATCGTGCAAAAACAGTTAAAGCGTTAATTAACCCGCAAACAAGACCTGATGAATTGGGTAAGCCGGGACATGTTTTTCCTCTTAAAGCAAAAAAGTCTGGTGTTTTAAGAAGAGCCGGACATACAGAGGCGGCTATTGATTTTGCTCGTTTGGCCGGGTTTGAACCAGCCGGTGTTATTGTGGAAATAATGAACGAAGATGGTACTATGGCCCGTTTACCTGATTTGTTTAAGATTGCTGAAAAATTCGACTTAAAAATAGTTTCCATTGAAGATTTAATCTCTTATCGACTAAAACATGAATCTTCTATAGAAAGACACCTGAACGTTAAAATGCCTACCCGCATGGGGGATTTCGATCTGGTTGCTTATTCTCAAAAAAGTGATGGTCGAGAGCACCTTGCTTTAATTAAAGGAGAATGGGATGAAAACGAACCTGTTTTAGTAAGAGTGCACAGCTCTTGTATGACTGGTGACATTTTTGGTTCCTGCAGATGCGATTGT
>MDTD01145909.1_pt1 | contig 11932 bp, 11 predicted proteins | sample 811221 | NCBI WGS metagenome assembly MDTD01 (sample SAMN05326646, study PRJNA326480) | marine metagenome | isolation source: seawater | place: Pacific Ocean: South West | collected 2011 | reverse complement strand
TCTATAGTATCAGCAAATTGAGTCATCGGTAATGATTTAGTTCTAGAAGGATCAAGAGCAGAAGGATCTATAGTAGAAGGATCTATAGTAGAGCCGTCTATAGCAGAACTATCTACTTCAGGACTACTTATACTAGGTGCTTCTTCTGGCTTATCCGTATCCGGTGCTGCAGCATCAGGTGCTGCCATATTTTTACTAGGAAACTTGAGTAGAGCTAAGAACTGTTGAGCACCCATTTCATTTATTATTTCAGTAAAGCATATAGGTCTACGATCTAACCCCATCGGATTACCCATCTTTCCTTTTAGCTGTTTTGGCAGTCTTAATTTTTCGCATACAGTCTTAGTATAGGCATATGGATCTTTAGGATCCTGCTTGAAACCTTCAGGAGGAGGATCCATTTTTAAAAGAGGGGATTCACCTGGTATATTCCTTGGTTTTTTTATATAGGTCAAGCCTTCTCCTGTATCTAGATTCACTTTAGAGTCTGCCTTTTTCTTTAGCTGTTTTAGTCTGCTGTCTACCTCATCTACCGTTGTAGGTGCATTCTTTTTAGCGCTTTTAGGTTCATCAGGAGATGTTACATTAGGTCCGATATTTTGTTGTTGAATCTTAGATGCTGGAACAGGAGGTGCATCGCCAGGGATAGACTGACCTTTAGGCTTAGTAGTAGAAGGCTTAGTAGTAGAAGGCTTAGTAGAAGGCTTAGAGCTGGGCGATGGAGCTGCGCTTTTTTTAGCTGTTTTTGCCAACCCAGCATCTACCTCTCCTGTCGTCTTTTGAAGGTTTACGCTAGCATCTTGCTTTTTTTTGTCCACAGAAGGATCACTTGACTCTGGCGCCGACTGAACAGACCCTTGTTCTTTCTTACCTGGCGCAGGTTTAACAGGCTCAAGTTTAACAGGCTCAGGTCCCTTCTTACTCACATCAGGACCTTTCTTGTCAGGCACAGGACCTTTCTTGTCAGGCACAGGACCTTTCTTGTCAGGCACAGGACCTTTCTTACCAGGCGCCGGAGAAGGAGTATCTGCAATCCCAACAATTTTTTTTAACGCTTGAGTTAGAGACTCTATGTTCTGAACAACATATTCTTGAGTGACAGTGTTTCCGCCTTGTTTTGCCTCATTTAGAACTTTCAGGTAATCACGATCACGTAGATTTGCAAGTCCGGGGACCGCCTCCGTATAGCCGCGTAGTGATGCTATCTCTTTAGCATTATCCACTATTCCCTGAGGTATTGCTGCCTGTTCAGACTGTTCTTTAAGCAATAAGACCAAGAACTTCATGACATCTTGGTTGTATTCGTTTAATGTTCTTGTGCTCCAGTATGTCTTGATGTTTGTTTGTAACACAGGTTCGCTCTTGATAAGTTTTTCTATACCGTCTTTCCCACCTAGACTCTTAAAAATCTCAGCGTATCGCCTGTCAGTTCCAGGTGGCGGGTTGCCACCAACTAACTTAGATACCTTATCAATAACTTCGCTAACAATGGGATCTGGTGTATCGGCCTTCTCTCTGTTTAGTTCAGTGATAATAGACAGTCTGTTTAACAGATTATAATCAGGATCGTTGTTCAATATTTGCGACGATGTAGTATTACTGTTGACACGCAAATACTCATAATGCGATGACGGTGTGTCAGTCTCGCTTGCTACAGTCATCAGGGCTGGCGTAGAATAGTATAAATAAATAATTGGTAATTCTACATGAGCTTGGGGGTCCGCAGACAAAGGTGTGAACACTTGAGCAAGCGGTCTCATAGAACTTTCTAACTTCATGTATTGTTTCTCTTGATCGGTTTTCGTGTCGCCTGACGCAAGAGGTCTGAGTGGGCATAACAAGAAAATTCTACACTGAAGCAGATTAGCAAACAAATCCATGTGATATTCGGAACCCCATTCTGGTTGAGACTGTTGTGGTGCTCTGATGATCTGACCCCATTCATAGCTTCCTGGATTATTAATCGTTTTACCAAAGATACCACCGTTGTATAGTATATTGTCTGCAATTGTGTCACAGATGATTTTAAGGTTTTCGGGGCTCCAGTTAGCAATTTCACCCGACATTCTAGTGCCACTCTCAACAGCCATAACCATGGGTATTTTACTATAGTCGTCTACTTTTATATTACTGTCTGCACCGATAAGAGTCGCCTCACTTCCATTAACATTAAACATAAATTCTATCTTGTCGTTTAATGCTGGACTACCTGGTGTTTTCTCAGCTGCTGCCTTTCTGGACTCAAAGTCTTGAAATCCCATACTAACCAGTGCTTGTCTGAACCCAGGTATCTCGGTCATGATCATTCTTCCCTGATCTGTTTTAATATATGATGACAGTAGAAATCTAATCTGATACTGAGCTGATTCACATTCTTGTGCATTCTCTCCACTAGGAATTCGCGGTCTATCGGACGTTCCAGGAACACACTGTAAGAATTGCAATGGGTCTTTTGAAAAGACCTCTTGTAGTGCAGTCACTAATGAATAATACAAACAATCTCCTCCACCGGGATTTCCTATTTTGGTATAATCATTAATTTTGAAAAATGGATAGCCCTCTTGATCACCAGCAAAGCGAGGGACCAAATACTCCGCAAGGCGTTGCATTTTTGAAGGCCCGGCTAATACGTCTTTGACTTGATCAAAAAACGAATTTGCATCTTGAATGTTGGCATCAGGTCCTCCTCCTAACTTTGTTAAAGCTTCTAATAAGTATGGAGATGGCTTATAGCCTAGTCCACCCTTTTGATACTTTGCGGTTTTATGCCTTCTAGACACAGATCCTGTTCTTAGGTTCTTAGAGGGTCTGTTATTTAGACTTCTATTGATCTTTTTTCCTTTTGACGTTTTAGCATTCCTTTTTCTTGACTGATTTTTACTTTCAAATAACTTCTTTAGTTTTTTTTTATCAATAATCATTAATATATTTTAATATTATTATTTTTAATATTAAAATATAAATATATTTATATTAATGTCTTGTGCAAAACCAACATCACCAATAAATTTGTCACAGCACACATTGAACTCAATGACTAGCTGCAACTATAAGTGTTTCTATCAGTATAATTATGGAAATGTAACTCCGGTCAACGTTGAAAACAAAGACACATATTTAAAAGTAGAGTATAATAGTGCATTAACTACCGCACCAGTGAAGTTTAACTCCACGCAATACTCAGTATTGGAAATACGAGTGTATCATCCGTCTCTACATAAGTTTGAAGGAGTAAATACCGAAGGCGAATTAGTTATTGCGCACGGAAAATGCCAGCCTCATGAAACTCAATCATGTCTACCTACACTTTTTATATGTATTCCACTTGTGCAGAAAGCATCGTTTAATTCTACTATATCAACCATAATCCAAGATGGTCTGCAACAAGCCGTTAATAACGGAGAGACTGGTATAGTTCAAAACCTCTCTCGTCCATTAAATATTAACAACATACTCCCCAGATCTAATGTAAAAGGAGAGACTGTGCCATTTTATTCATATCAAGGAACTGCACTATACGGAGAATGCCAGAATAAAACCGAGATCATACTTTATGGTCAGACCCACGCTATCGGAATATCTCAAGGAGCTGTTGATGCATTAAAAAAGGTAAGTAATGATGTTATAACATATAATGAGAATCGCAGTCCAATGGACGTTTTTATCAATACAGCCGGAGCTATATCCTCTATAACAACATCAAGTAATGAAATATATATTGATTGCCAACCAACCGACGCCGACGGTAACATACTAGTGTCTGCAGATGAAAATTATTTGCAGAACACGTCGGGTGTTGATCCTGAATCCAAACTAGGATTCTTAGATTCAATATTTGGCGAAGAGAACTCTGCTGCAGTCAAAGAGTATATTATTGGTGCTATATTCGTAATACTTATGTTTACTATAATCCAAGATGTTATCTTTAAGGGACAATTTGCAAACATTAAGGTATGGGCAAAGATATTGATACTAATATTCATCGCGGTAAAGTTGGGTCCTGAACCACCCAAAAACGAAGGAACCTTCGTTCAGGGAGTATCTGCAGATGATGCATCTGACCCGGATGCTGCGATTTCTGGTCTCAATGCGAGCGGTGCATTTGGTAAGGGTGCTGGTAATATTCTAGGAAGCAAAGGAGGAGCAGTCGCAGGTGCGGCAGGATCTACAGTGCAAAGCACACAGTAGTTTAGTCTTTCATAAAGGATGATGCACCATGAACCACATCGGCTATAGGCTTATATTCAGCTGGAGTTGTAACAGGTTCCCCTACTAATGGAACCATATTCTTAACAGTCTGCTCTTCAAGGTTACCTTGATTAGGTGGTTGAACATTCTCCATAACTTTTTCCTTTACGTTCTCTGAGGGAAGATGATTTTTAACATCTATAGCAGCGATACCGTGGCCTGCTCTGCGGATAAGCTCGTATGCTACTATCAAACCTAATATACCGACCACAGGTTGTGTATGGTAAAACAGAGATAATGCTATAACCAAAACAACAGCATTTCCGACATTGGTATTTATCATTTTAGCTAAATTTTTAGGCATTTCAACATTAAAAAGTATGTAAAAAATAAATAAAAGTGCAAGCAAGAACTGCGGTTGATTTTCAATCATCAACATCTTTTTTAGATTTTCCATATATCATATTACTATATTTTATTCCTTATAATATAGTAAATCTACCTAAATAAAATAATTTATTATATTTTAGTATGACGGTAATCACAACATATTTGGGAGAGAAAGGATATTCTATTTATAAGGAAGAAATGACTGTAAATGAACAACAGTTTATAAGAGATGAATTAACTGTAAGACCATATTTACCCGGCTCTCCAATAAAACTAGACGCTTTTCCAATATATCGGGAGTCTCCAAAAAAATTCTATATACCTAGATTTTTTGGAAATAACACATATGGTGTTCCAAATGAGATCAAGATAGACAGTGGTGATGACATAAATATTAATTTTCAGGGGGATTTGAGAGATTATCAAGTTAATATCGTGAACACATACATGGAACATGTTAAAGGTGAAGAAGGAGGTGGAGGTCTTCTAGAAATACCTTGTGGTCGCGGTAAAACGATCATGGCTCTTAATATCATTGCGAAGCTAAAGAAAAAAACTCTTGTAATCGTTCACAAAGGGTTTCTATTGAACCAATGGATAGAGAGAATTGAGACATTTCTCCCAGATGCGAAGGTAGGTAAGATCCAGGGACCAGTTGTTGACATAGAAGGTAAAGATATCGTTATAGGTATGTTACAATCTCTCTCAATGAAAGAATACCCGAAGAATATGTTTTCGTGTTTCGGTCTAACTGTATGCGATGAATGTCATCATATTGCTGCAGAAGTATTTGTTCGTTCCCTGTTTAATATTGTTACTCCATATACATTAGGTCTCTCTGCCACAATGCAAAGAAAGGACGGACTTACCAAAGTGTTCAAACAGTTCCTCGGAGATATTATCTACACAGAGAAGAGAGATAAAACGGACAACGTTGAGGTTCGGGCTATACATTATAATAATGATGACAACGAGTTCTCCGAGATTAAGTATGATTATCGTGGGAATCCGCAATACAGCACGATGATTACTAAACTATGTAATTTTAATCACAGAAGTGAGTTTATTATCAAGGTGTTAGGCGATCTCTTGGAGGAAAATATTAATCAACAGATTATGATAATAGCACATAATAAAGCCCTTCTGAGTTATCTTCACGATGCAATTGAACACCGACATATTGCACCAGTTGGATTTTATGTTGGCGGAATGAAGGAAAAGCATTTAAAAGAAAGTGAGGTAAAGAAGGTTATTCTAGCTACATATGCGATGGCTGCTGAGGCACTGGACATTAAGACACTTTCAACATTGATTATGGCCACACCAAAAACAGATGTGACACAAGCTGTTGGACGCATACTCAGGACAAAAGACCATAAACCACTTGTTATTGATATAGTTGATCAGCATGACTTATTTAAAAAGCAATGGAATAAGCGACGATTATTTTATACAAAACAAGATTATAAAATAATATCAACAAGTAGTGAAAAATATGACAAAAAAGAATGGACCACTGTCTATGAGCCAGGGTCAAAGAAATCTAAGAAATCTAAGGAACCCCTTCAAGACAGTGGGCTTATTGGTAAATGCCTAATTAAAATTTAGGTGCTGTAGAGCACGTCTTGTAGCTATCAATAGGAATGGGGTTTGCATACATTCCTCCAACACCAGAGTCCGGGCTCAGCGTGTAACCTTTGTTAGTATTAAAGCCTGGCTGGGCTTTAGTATTTAAATTTGGCTGTCCAGCAGACAAAATGTTATTATCACTAGAAGGGAATGGCGCACTTCCACCCATTTGGAATGGAAGTCTTATCATACGGCTGCCTTGTGCGCGTTTCTGTCTGTGACCTCTGCGGTTGAAATACTTATGTCCCTTCTTGGTCGTGAAATCTTTGCGTCCCTTCTTGGTGCGACTGGCCTGTCCTTTCTTTGGATGAGAATATCCTTTCTTACCCACACCACCCGATTTCTTGTAAGGATTTCTTACTTTACGGCTGCCCTGAGCGTGCTTCTGTCTATGACCTCTACGGTTGAAATACTTATGTCCCTTCTTGGTAGTGAAATCTTTACGCCCCTTCTTAGTGCGACTAGCCTGTCCTTTCTTTGGATGAGAATATCCTTTCTTACCGCGTCCACCTTTAAGAGTAAGCGAGTTTTTGAAAGCTTGTGAGCTTTTACCTTTAGGTGCACTAGCGGATACTACGTTCTGTTTTACAAGATTAAATGGAAGTTTTTCATATTCCTTTAAAGTCGTTCCATTAACTCCTGCGTCTTCAGCCATCTTAACGGTGTAGGAGTTAGTCGCAGATGGAACTCCTGTCCCACCCATCTGGTTTGGGATTAAAGCAGCATTGGCTGCGTAAACACCCTTTGCTGCTGTCACAGAAGAATTAGTTCCACCAAAACCCCGACCATAGACCTGTGCTGTATGACCTGTCATAACACCACTACCCAATCTTCCTTTTCCTGGGCAAGAACAACCCGTGCATAATGAATTTGTGATTCCAGACATCTATATATATATTATGTTAATTTTTTTTTTCAAGATATTTAATATCTTTTAACGGTGTAGTTTTTTCACTTTTGATAAGTTCAATGGGAATCCATTTCTTAAATCTATGCGAATAACTACAACGCATCATGACTCGTTTATGTAGATCAACAAATTTATCCTCATCAATGTTTTCAAATTCATCCTCATCATCACTTTCTTCTAATTTATCTAAATTATTATTTTCTTTAATGGTTCTAAATATATTATTCATCATCACACTTGATTTGTAACTTGGAACCAAAGCTATACCATAATGTGTGTTCTTGTCTTGTGGTGTATAGCAATATAGGTTGTATATATCATTTTGTTTGTCAGCATCTACCATGAATATAGCAGATACATCTTCGCGCACCTTTTTGTGGACAAAGTTTATGTATTCATTGTTATTAAAATATCTGGACTGCACGCAATATACTGGATATGATAAATTATCTATAGTGTTGATTAGCTTGTTGTAATCAGAGTTAAACGGAACATTAGCAAATACTAGACAGTTCTTATTAAACGCAACAGTCTTAGTATCTTTGCTGAAAAATCTAGAAAGTATCTCTAGTCTATCACTCCAGGCACGGTTCTCTAGATTAGATCCTTTATAGCAGTAAATATCTTCAACTGTAAAGAAATCATGATTATTTTGAGTTACAACTGTGCCAAATAGCAGAGTTCCATATGAAAGATCAGAATGAAAACAACACGGAACTATTTTGACTGATGAAATACCTAAATTCTTAGATAGTTCAATTATAAAACATACATTCTTATTCTTGTAATATGTGAACCAGGCGAAATGTTTCTTTCCCATGGGTATTGCATAATAGACATCGGCGTTATGAACTTTCTTATGACTATGTCTCTCATAAGAAAGTTCAATAGATGGAAACCTTCTTAAAAGCCTCATCCGTTCATAATCTCGTAGATACATTTATAAATATAGCTCAGTATCTTTTTAAATCCATTAAAAAGTGCTATACTGTAGAGATTCTTGATTGGCAAAATCTACAGTAGAATTCTTCTTGAGTTCGCTATTTAAGAAATTCTTAAGCTCCAGTTTCATATTATTGTTTTGCTCTTCGTTCAGTTTTTCTGTCTTTGAGTTAATGATTGTATTGTTCTTAGTTTCTTCAGCAGTATTCATCTTCTTTAGTATTTCATCATACTTATGCTGAGGTTGGTTTACTAAATCTTTAATTTTAGGAGTAGTTAAGTTTTTTACAAAAAAATCATATAGATGATGCACTAAATAAATCAAAACTAAGGATATAACTGAAATCTTAATTATCCAAGAATACATAATATTAATTGATATTTGTTAAGAGAGAAATTAACGTAAGAAAGTCTTGATGATAGTGCTCGTTCTCTAAATTCTCATTTGTCTCAATATATGCATCAATGATTGCATCGCCCTTCTTGTGTAGTGTCAGCGCTAATTTTGACTGCCGCCTGACTAGATAGATCTCTTTAGTATAGCTGTCTGAAATATAATCAGGTGGTATCTGATACACTACCTGATTTCTCTTGACAGTAGACCTATCTAAGATTAAATCTATATCTAAATCTCTCAATTGTTTCTTCTCAATTTCATGATCGTTAATCTCTAACTGGAAAAGCTTGTCATTCATATTCTCAAAAATCCCTTCTAAAGTGTAAAAATGGTTTACATCTACTCTTTTATCAAAATAGTGCTGCATATTTGTGGTGGTTATCTTTTCCGGAACCAATCCATCAACGTATATTTTCATCTATATAATTAATGTGATAAACCATTTAAACCCATTAAATAAATATTCAAGTATAATGCAATCTTATTCAGGTATAGTTATTCAAAAAAATGGGGATATTAAAGAAATAAATATCAAGTCTTCCGAGATTAGCGACGAGTTATATAAGAAATGTAATTTTCGCAAAAGTGATGGTTTTGAACAACAATGTGAATGGAAGGTAAAAGTCAATAAGGTCCCATACAACATAAAGGTATATGGGCGTAAGTCAGGCAAGAGTGGCAGTGAAAATAAATACGAATTTCCACCACCAATTGACACAACTTTATTCTATGGAAACATGTTGGTGATGAACTATAGCGGAGATTCGCCGTCTAATCTAGATTCAACGACATGGGAAAAGATTTATGAAAAATTATTTGGAGGGTTTGAAAATCTGGATGACACAAAAGAGGAGGACGAAAATGAAAAAGACGAACTAGCAGACATTCCCAAGAAGTTTAAGACAAAAAATGGTTACCTTAAAGACGGTTTTGTTGTTGATGAAACTGAAAAGATATCTAACACGTCAAACGATGAAGACGAAGACGAGGAAGAGGAATACGACGATGACGAAGACGAAGATGACGATGAAGTAATAGATCCGTCACTGAATAGCAGTTCTGAATTGGAAGAAGAAGAATATGAATATACAGATGATGAACTATAAAATTGATTTAAAAATATTACTATGATAAACAATAAATGAGAGTAGTAAAAGACCCAGAGAGTTTCAGGAACAACGTGAAAAATCAACTTACAAAATTATTCGATGGATTCAAAATCCATGGAATAAATTTAGAAAAAGGAATATACAACTATGCAATCAAAGAGGCCGTAAGAAAGAACCTTGTCAAAAAATGGGACAATCCCTACTTTGTTCTAATATATGTTGATAAACTCAAGACTGTAGTCTACAATCTCAAGACCTATCCACATATTAAAAAATGCGTCCAGGACAAAACCTATAAAGCTCATGAAATAGCCATGATGATGCATCAGGAACTTGCACCGCAATGCTGGGATGAACTCCTGGAGAAAAAACGAAAACGGGATCAAAATATCTATGACGACAATGAAGAGGTAGAGGATGGTGAGTTCACATGTCCCAACCCAAAATGTAGGTCAAAAAAATGTAAATTCTTCCAGCTGCAGACGAGATCTGCAGATGAACCTATGACAGTATTTGTTCAATGCACGAAATGTGGTAAACGATGGAAAACCAGCTAATTAACATCAATCAATTCAAGGTCCTGTAGTTTCCAATATTCGGATCCGCCGCCGGGAAGCGGTCGTCGCAAAATGTAAGGTATTTTTTTCTGTTCAAGCTCCATCTGTGCAATAAGATAACCATCAATTATGTTAGATGGAACTTTGACAAACGGAGTAGCTCCCTTGTTCAACTGGACAGCTCGTTGTCCTAAAATACGAGTCTTTTCAAACTTATCAAGCCATGGGATTGTCTGGTGCAGAGTATCCACGATTATCCCATCTTCATCTCTCACAACCCGAGAGAGCGCTGCTATCTCGTTGTAATTAATCGCCTGTGATTCTGGATGAAAGTTAACAAGATAATTATCTTTCAGATCACTGTCAAATTTTTGTAGGTAGTCTTCATCCTCGTCGTCGTCATCATCATCATCATCAGACAATTCACTTACATCTTCATCCGGATCCAAAACAACATCTTGCTGCTCAAGCTTAGGAATAATAGTTTCAGGCAAAGTGTCGCTCGTTATTGATGTAGAAGGTAGCGTCTTACCAAGCGTGATCGGCGGCTTAATCGCTCCTTCGTCTTCTTCATCGTCATCGTCTTCATCAAAATCGGATTCGGCGTCTTCTTGTAGATTAAGTTTGATGGCTCCGGTTTGCTGCTCATCTTCACTTTCACCGGCAGATAGGGATTCGTCTATGTCGCTCATTATATTATATATTATGATGTTTTTATTATTTCAATTTTGTAAATAAAATATTATTTTGTCCAGATAAAAATAATATTTTGTATGTAAAAAACATAACTACTTATATTTATTTTTTAATTACTTATTCTTGATCACTTTTGTTCGTCAGTCTTCCATGTAGTATCGCAAACTGAACATAGATAGATATATTTCATATTACTATCATCATAACGAATATAGATAACGTCTGGTGCAGCATCACCTTTATGCGTAGCACATTCAGGATTAGGACACGGAATATTAGTGAGACGCGGCAAAGTAGGGTTGAGCTTTGTATATTCGTTGATAATATGAGTATACTTTTGTTCTCCCTTCTTGAATGATGTCTTACATACACAAATATTGCTCTTATTAATCATATTGTCTTCATGACCACAGTTCCTGCAATAATATATCAAGGTATTCTCATTTTCTCCTGAAACTCTAATATAATACATGTTATTGCACTGGCTACAGAAATGCATTGTTTATAATATATATATACTTATTATTTATTTCAATTTTCTTGTTTTAATATTTTGTTTGTCTTTGTCCTTGTCTTAGTTTTCTTGTTGAGTTTTGCGTGATTAGTCTTAAAATCTTTCAACAAAGCTTGATAATTTATATTTACACTGAGACTATATAGATTCGTGCATACACCAAACTCTTTAGGATGCTCTTCTTCTAAAAGAGAGATTTTTTTAACAAGCCTGTCATAGTTTTTGTTGAAATTTTCTAAAATGACATCATAAAATTGTTTAAACATGTTTGGTAATGTTCCGCTTTTCTTGTCTATCATTTTCAATATTGCTATTTCATAGTTTTTATAGGTAATAATCTTGTTATACTTATCAAAATCTGCATGTTGTTCTGTAACACCTGGTTCATTTAGTAACGGTTTATCTGTAAGAATTGAACATAACGTTACCAGAACCGAGCTTATGGTTTGACATGCCGACCAACCCTCACCTCTCCACGTGTTCAATAGTGAGAGACACACTTTACCATTTCTGTAAAGATTTGGATTAAACCTTACATGACCATCTCCAGTGCAGAATTTGAAAACAGGTGGAGCATGAGGATAATTATCCGGATAAGTA
>MDTD01089870.1_pt1 | contig 11932 bp, 11 predicted proteins | sample 811221 | NCBI WGS metagenome assembly MDTD01 (sample SAMN05326646, study PRJNA326480) | marine metagenome | isolation source: seawater | place: Pacific Ocean: South West | collected 2011 | reverse complement strand
ATGGCGATTTTGTTTTGATGGCCAAGGATATCGAGGATATTAGCCGTATCGCATTTGGCGCCATCTGAGACAAAGATTTCGTCAGCGTTGATGTTTACTCCACGTTTTGCAAAGTCATTTTCCGCAATGGCTTCACGAAGAAAATCATACCCTGCCTCCGGCCCGTAACCCCTAAAAGTATCCCGATTGTCCATTTCGTCTACTGCGGAATGGAGTGCTTCTATGCATGCTTTTGGCAGTGGTTCGGTCACATCCCCAATACCGCAACGGATAAGTCGCGAAGCAGCATTCGGGTTGGCCTTTGAAAATTCATTTACGCGACGGCCTATTTCAGGAAATAGATAGCCAGCCTGCAATTTAAGGTAATTCTCGTTTATGTAAGCCATGGAAGGGCGCAACCTACAGAAGTGCTTGCCTGGTGGCAAGCGGCTTTAGGTTTTTACTTGTTCATTAAGTAGGCGAAAAGATCGCTTACTTGTTGATCGGTCAAGCCATCAGTGATTCCTTCTGGCATCAGTGATATTGGCATTGCTTTAAGTTCTTTAATTTCATCACGGGCTAGAGTGATATTGTTTTGTGCAAGATCGCGCAGAACAATGAATCTTGGAGCATTTTGGGCGATAAAACCGGTAAGACGCTGGTTGTCCTTAGTGACTACATTAAAGCCTGCGTATTCTTCACGAATACCAAGGTTTGGGTCAACGACGGCTGGAACAATAAAACCAGGATTATTTAATTGGTACGCATCTAGGTTTGGGCCAATGTTTCCACCTTTTCCTTTAAAACGATGGCAGGCGGAGCAGGCACTTATATAAATAAGCTCTCCAGCTTCAGCCTTACCTGAATTCTTAGCTATTAATCTATTGATATGGGAAATCCGTTTCTGACGATTTTCACTGGTTTGACTAAGTTTTCCCCAGTGTTTGCGCACAAGGGATGTTATGGATTTATTTTTGTGATTCTCCATTGCTAGTACACTTGCTGCACGAAGGTCTTCTCTGTTAATGATTTTATTGTCAATTGCCTTGAGAAGGTCTAATGACCATTTGGGGCGACTAGTGAGAATGTTTTGAGCGGTTTTGCGCTCGGATTGACTCATGCCTTTCCATTTTGTGATGAAGGTAGTGCCTACAGAGGCATTTTCAAATCGCTGTAAAGCGTTCATCAATTCTATTCTTCGATTTCCGGGTTTCTCTTCTTTAAATTGTTTTAAAAGCAACTTTAATGCGTTTTCGCTGCGACGTTCGGATAATAATATAGTAAGCGCGCGCTTTTCTGATGCAGAGGTTTTAGGGTTGTTTACCATTTCAATCGCCTTCTCCATTCCTTGAGGTATTCCGAGGCGAGTAGAGACGTTTATTAATTGGGAATTAACGGGGCCGGTTTTCCAGAGATCTTGTATCTGCTTAATTAGATTAGCAGGGGCTTTTGCAATTCTGCTGCCTTGGAGCCCGCTTTCCATTCCAGCAATTAATCGATGTTTGTCTTTTGCTAGAGGTGCTAAGAGAAATAGGTCGCCGGCCATCTTTAGATTTTCAGTATTAGGTTCAGCTGTAAATCGTCTTGCAATGCGTTCAGTTAGATGTTCCCGCATAATGGAAGTATTCCATATAGATTTGTCTCCAAGTAGCTCAGATACCTCGTCCATATGGCTAGTAGCTTTGTCTTCTATTGCCCACCAAATGAGTAACGGGATATGTTTATCTTCGGCATCTTCATTCCTGTAGATAAGTCGTTTTAGGATTGGAAAGCTGTCTTCGGTTTTCCAGCGCTTGCACGATGCTGCAAGGCAACTGCGAACTTCTGGATGGGCTTCATTAGATGCCAGATGCAGTAGTTTGCTATGAATCTTTTTATTCATTATGTGACTGTCACCCAAGAACCTGATAGTCCAGAAACGAATAAACGGATGAGGGTGTTCCAGGGTCTGTTGTGCTAGTTCCGGTGTGAATCCATTGCAATTATTGATTGCCCAGAAGCATTCCAAAGCAAATTGTCCGGTTCCCTTAAGCATCAGGCTGGTTAATCGTGGGACGATGGATTTATCCCGACGGTCCCCGAGAATGCGCTGTGCTGTTTGTCGGTGCCATTTATTGGGGTGTTTTAGTACATCAACTAATTGTTCATTAGTTAGTTTTCCTAGATCAGTCGGTTTGCTGGGTTTCGATCCTTTGGCAGACATCCGGTAGATACGCCCGCTAGACTTATGCCAGGTATCGCGTGGGTCCAAATGGCTTAATCGGCTATCATACCAATCGGCGAAATATACCGCACCGTCTGGTCCGGCTTTGGTGTCCACAATCCTGAACCACCGATCATCGGTGGTGATCATTGGCGGCTCATCGATCGTTTTAAAGGTTGAGGTGTCAGGGTAAAGTTTACTGGCTTGCACGCGGTTTACGAGTGCCATGCTGGCTATGATTTGTCCTTCATATCCAGGAAGTGCTCCTCCTTCGTAGATAATCGTCGATTGGGCAAAACGGGGTTCGTAGCCTTCATGTTGCATGTGCTGGTAGAACCCAAAGGAGTAGGGGTTCATTAGGGGGCCATGTTTCCCCCAGTTTTTTATAAAGCGGCCGCCTTGTGGGTAGTGGACTCCTCTTGTGTTGCCGTGATTAGTGCCTGAAAAAGTGCGGCCTTGGCTGTCAAAATCCAGGCAATAAGTGTTACCTCCTCCTTCGGCAAATACCTCAAATCGTTTTGAGGGAGGGTGATAGCGCCAGATCGCTTGCCCTAGGAATTTAATCCCCTGAATTTCAGCGGTGCAAGTGCTTCCATGGGCGCCGTAAATCCAGCCATCAGGCCCCCAGCGTAGACTATTGGCTCCGGAGTGCGTGTCCTCAAGACCGAATCCTTCTAGATGTACTTCCGGGACGTCATCAGGGATGTCGTCGGCATTCTTGTCTGGATAAAACAGGAGATAGGGAGGCATTAAGACCCATGCGCCACCCCGACCAGTGATCACACTTCTAGCCATACTTAAACCATCGAGAAATGTTTTGTGTGAGTCGAAGATGCCATCTCCATTGGTGTCTTCGTGTATTGTGATTTTGTCTTTTCCTTTGAAGTGGTTTGGGGGCGGAGGAGGGACTTTGTCAAAAACCGCTCGAAGGTATTTATCATATTCAATAATCTTTAAGCCGGCTGGGAAGGGGTATTGAAGGTATTGGGTTACCCACATTCGGCCTCGTTCATCAAAGTAGATATTTAGAGGTTGCGCTACGGCCGGTTCGTGCGCAACGACCTGCACGGTGAGGTTTCCCGATACTTTTAATTTTTTGAGTGCTTCTTCGGGAGTTGAAGGGTTTGAACCATCATTTAGGGCTCCGCGTCCTTTGAAGTTTTTTACGAATGGTTTTAAAGGATCATTAAATTTTTCTTTGGGTTCATCTGCAGCTATTAACGCCAGAGTGGCGGTAATAAAAATGATGAAAACAAAGTGGTGCATTTAATATTTTTACCCCACGCAATTGACTGGTCAAAGAAATAAACCAGCTATACATGCGTTAGTGTAGCCTACTAGAATGCCCCCAGCCATGGCTCTCAAGCCTAGCTTAGCAAGGTCGCTGCGCCTGTTTGGGGCCAGAGATCCAATGCCCCCAATTTGAATGGCGATGCTTGCGAAATTGGCAAACCCGCAAATGGCAAAAGTTGCCAAGGTGAAGCTCCGTGGGTCTATAGTTTCTTTTATTGATGAAATTTCAAGGTAACCAATAAATTCCGTAAAAACAATCCGTTTTCCTAGTGCTTGTCCGATTACCCCACAGTCATTCCATGGAACTCCCATTAGCCACGCGAAAGGGGCGTTTAGCCATCCGAGAATCATATCAAAGGTGACCGGGTTTGCAACATTGGCCCAGTTTTGGGGTAGGATCAGTAAGTAGTTGAATAAAGCGATCACGGCTGTAAATCCAATTAACATAGCCAGTACGTTAATGGTGAGTTTCATTCCGTCACCAGCACCCTGACACATGGCGTCAAGTGAGTTTGTGGTTTTTCCTTTTACCTGGCGGGTTGTTCCATCGGCTGTCTCACTTTTTTCTGTTTCGGGGAGGAGTATCTTCGAAATATAAAGAGCAGTTGGTGCCGCCATAAAAGAGGCCGTAAGTAAATGGCCTGCTTCTATGCCCATGCCAGCGTATACTGCGAATACTCCGCCGGCAATGGTCGCCATGCCTCCTACCATCATGGTCATGAGCTCACTTCGAGTCATTCCTTGAAGGTAAGGTTGTATTACGAGTGGGGCTTCAGTTTGTCCCATAAATACATTCGCAGAGGCACATAAACTTTCGCTGCCGCTGGTGCGCATAATGCGTTGCATAATCCACGCCATTACTCGGACAATGCGCTGAAGGACTCCCAGATGGTAAAGTAAGCTGGAAAGAACGGCGACAATGATAATTGTTCCGCATATCGTAATCCCAAGTACCATTGCATTTGCTGCGTTAAACCCTGCATCAAGTAAAACCTCCCTTTTTGCTAAGGGACCAAAAACAAGTTGTGTGCCTTGTTGGGCAAAATAGATAAGATTATCCGCAGCAACTTTGGCGTTGTGATATATCCAGTCTCTCAGAGGTGATGGGCGAACCATGATTAGTGCGATAAGTGTTTGCAGGCCTAAGCCGGCAAGAACGGTGCGCCATGGGAATTTTTCGCGTCCAATGGATATTCCCCAGGCAAACGCAATAAATGAGATAAGGCCAATTAGGCTCATCAGCTTTAATTCCATGTCTTTAGTTAGTGTAAAATTAGTTTGAGCTCAAGGCTCCCATGTATCTCATTTTGTATTTAGCGTAAAGAGCTACGCTATCTAACGGCTATTTTCCTCTTTTGTCGTGTTGCTGGCTATTTTTTCAAGGATGAGGACAAGACCTGCGCCTGCTAGCATCATAAGAATGGCCAAAAGAAACATTTCATCGGGGAGGGGTAAGTGCCATTCGTATCCGGTTATCTTTTCTTTGCCGTTAAAGGTCGTTTCTATTCCCTTTTTCCATGGCCATATCACTGCTAGTGATCCGATTATAAAGCCAGTTAAAAGTGCCATGGTTGTCGCTTTGAATTTTTCTAGTACGATTGCCAAGATCCGAGAGAATCCAAGGAGGCCAATAGCACAACCTGCAACAAATGGTAAAACAATGGGCAGGGAACTGTTGAGATTTCGTATATCGCTTACGGCTCCCAAAACCAGAGCATAATTGCCCATTAAGATAAGGATAAAAGACCCAGATATGCCGGGGAGTATCATGCTGGACATAGCGATTACACCGCATAAAAAAATATAAATGGGATTTGGGTTTTCCCGTAGCGGTTCAATCAGGAGGATTGTGCCAGCAAGACCTATTCCTGCTATAGCGGCCAAGGTGCATATCCAATTCCATTTACTAATCTGTTTATAAACCAGGTATACAGAGGCAAGGATCAGTCCAAAGAAAAATGACATCGTTAGAGTGAGGTGGTTGGTCAATAAATGATTCAGTGCTTTGGCCAATGTGAAAATACTTGCGAGAACACCAATGCCAACAGATGTAATAAAAGATCCATTAACTCTAGAGAAGAATCTGCCTAGCTGGCCTTTGAGTAAAAGTTTAATGGTTTTCCAGCCAAAAGATTTTAAAGAGTCAATAATTTCAGGATATATGCCGGTAATTAGCGCGATTGTTCCACCTGATACTCCGGGAATCACGTTCGCAGCACCGATCGCCATTCCTCTGAGAATTAGGCCTATCTTGCCGCTTAAGCTTATCGCTTTTGCTGCAGTGTTTTCTCTATTAGAAGCCATTGGTTAGGCAGCCTGTGCTCCGCGATACACGCGTGGAACCCGGTAGGCGATGGCGGTGAGAATTTCGCAAGGGATTGTATTTGCCCACTTTGCAAGTTGATTAGCGGTGATGTTCTGCTTCCCTTGTTTACCAATTAGCACGACTTCATCACCAGTTTTGGCGTTTTTAACACGAGATACATCTACTATCATTTGATCCATAGTAATGCGGCCAAGTATGGGGCAAAGGCGTCCACCAATCAGGACACGTGCTTCTCTTTGAGCACTGTAATGATAACCATCTCCATAACCAGCGGTTAGGGTAGCCACTCGCATGGTGCGTTTTGCAGTGTAGGTTTGGCCATAGCTTAGCTTGGTTCCTTTTGCGATTGATTTCACCAGGCTAACACGGCATTTCCAAGATAGAGCGGGTCGAATATGACGCTTCATGATGTCGGGAGGTCTTCGTGGTCCGGCAGGCATTACTCCATAAACGAGTAACCCAGGCCTAGCCAGATTATGGTTAGACTTTCGCTCATGGAGCAATCCAGCACTATTATTCATATGGATATATTCAAAGGAGCGGCCTGCGACTTTTAGTTTGTTTAGCAGTTGAAGGAAAGACGTGCGTTGTGTGCGTGACAATGGTGCGTCGCTTTCTGCTGAAGCATAATGTGTGTAAAGCCCGGCAATGGTGATGTTAGGTAAATTAGAGATGGACTCGATAAGTTGAGGAGCCTCACTGCACGGTACTCCGAGCCGGCCCATGCCGGTATCCACTTTTACGTGGGCAGTGACTGTGCGTTTGAGTTTCTTTGCCACGCGGGAGAAATGGCGAGCTTCACTAATAGAAGATAAAGTGGGCATTACGTTATCTTTTATGGCTCGTTCGATTTCGTCAGGCAGGCACGCTCCCAACATTAGAATGGGCCACCCGCGACCTACTGCTCGAATATCTCGCGCCTCATTCAGGTTCGCCACACCGAATATGTCTGTGCCTGACTGCATGAGCAGCATCGCAATTTGGCGCAAGCCATGCCCGTAGGCATCGGCTTTTACTACGGTCATTATGTCGCTATTAGGGCCGATGTGGTGCCGGAGCCAAACAAGGTTGTTTCGCAGCGCTTCGAGGTCAATTTCCGCCCAGCATCGATGACTCAAACTCACACAGTAAATTGGCGTTGTTGGTGTTTGTAATCAAGCGTGGGTCATTCACAGACGACGAAAGGGAATAGATTTCACAAACTCGGTAGCTCGAAGGTATATGGGTTCTATTTCTTCGCCTAACTGAAAATTAGTCCGATTAGCTGCGAGTTGTGCAAGTTTGGCTACGTCAGGATAAAGCTGTGTAACTTTCGGGAGTTCTTTTATATCTGGTCCAAAAGCACTTAACTTGGTGGCCTCGATAGTGTCGATAATACTCAAAGGTTTAACCTCGTTCTGGTTTTCTTCGGTTAGATTCCAAGTGCTATGGTAGTACTCCTGACGTTGAGCATTAATGATAAAATCAGTCATTCCTGTTTGTCCCTGAAAACGGGCAGTTGCCGCGAGAATCTCAGGACTGCTGATAGGCAATATTTTTATGTTCCGAGCAAGTTCCCAGCCTTGAGCGGTTGCTATGGCGGATCGGATTCCAGTGTAACTTCCCGGGCCAATGCTGAGGGTGATGGTTTCTATGGTGTTGCGGTCAAGACAGGCTTTGCGTAATGCTTCATCGATAAGGGATAAAGGGCTGGTCTTTAAGTTATCTGTATTGACAGTTGAGAGGATGTTTTCGTCTTCGGATACGGCGACACCTCTTTGATTGCTACTGAATTCAAGAGCCAAAATCTTCATATACAATTTGACGTTCGTTTTCTCCTGTTTGGGTGATGGTTACTGGATAGAAGTGCGTTGGATATGACCCGGTCCAACGGTCAATCCACTCTATTACTGTTATCCCCTCAGGGGTAAAATAGGGCTCGAGACCAGCTCTGATAATTTCTGAATCATCTTTTAAGCGGTAGAAATCTAAATGATAAAGCGAAAGTTTAGCTTGGTATTCGGAGGCAAGGGTAAAAGTTGGAGAGGTAATCGTCTCCTCGATTCCCATACCTTTGGCTAGACCTTTGACCAATTGGGTTTTGCCTGCTCCCAAGTCACCTTTTAGGCCAATTACCCACCCTGGCTTCACGTGATTTGCCCATGATTTGCCGAGGTTATGCGTCTCTTCAGGGCTTTTGGATATGATCGTAACCATAAACGTTTAATGAGTGTCTTCCTTTGTTATCTTTTAGAATAATGCCTGGTTCTTCAGTGATTCTTCCAATGCATTTCAGGCTCAATTCGGGGAAGGTTTTTTTCCAGGCATCGTGTAGGCTGACTGCAAATTTAGGAGGTAGACTGAATAGCAGCTCATAATCTTCACCGTCGGTTAATGCGGCAAGTATGGGTGTTTTGCCGCTGGGGTTATTTTGAGCAAGTTGTCGAGCTGCTTTACTTACGGGTAGAGAGTTGGTGTGGATTTCGGCTCCAATTTCAGAGTTAAGAAGGCATCGGAGATCAGAAGCTAGTCCGTCACTTAGATCTATCATTGCGTGAATATCAAAATTTCTGGCCAGCCATTGACCCTGTTTAATGCGTGGCTGGAACTGTAAATGATGTTTTGTAATGGACCCACCCAGTTCTCCGGTAACAAAGATAGCGTCTCCTGGTATGCTACCGGATCGAGTGATTGCCTTTTCTGCTGTGCCTATTAAGGAAACCGATAAGGTGAAATTTGTCATCGTCGTGGTTTCACCGCCGACGATATTGACATTATGATTTTCTGCGCATTTTTTTAAGCCTTCATACACTTTTTCAATATAACCAATTTTTATTTCAGGATTTGTACCCAGGGTAATTAGACAGTGGCAAGGGGAGCCTCCCATGGCTGCTATATCAGATAAGGCACGAGCCAATGCCTTGTGGCCAACTTTATCAGGGGCTGCATTACTGTCAAAATGGATACCTTCCACTACGGCATCTGTCTTAAACAATAATTCTTGGTTGCCAAATTTTAGAACCGCACAGTCATCACCCGCACCCAACATTACTGTGTCATCAGTATGCAGATTTGCTGTCAGTGATCTAATGAGGTCTTTTTCAGTCATTAATTCATCATTTCTGGCAGTAATTTAATCATAGTAAAATTTACGGCATTAAAGGTGGCATGCACAAGAATGGGGGCAAAAATGGACCCGGTTTTTTCATAAATCCAAATTAGCACAATTGCGAGTAATGTTAACGGTAGTATTAGCGTTAGTGAGCCATGGATTGAGGCAAAAAAAATGGCGCTAAAGCCTACTGCAAGGCCCGGGTATCCTGCCTGTTTGATGGCTGTGTAGACAACTCCGCGAAAAAACAGTTCCTCGGCAATTGGGGCTAAGATCACTACGCTTAAAGCCTGAAGAATCAGTTCAGTTGAAGAACCGGAGTTGGATACCATTTTCACCGCTTCCTGTGTTGTGACTTCACCTCCGAGGGCAGTGACTATTATTTGAGATATAAAGTTTAAGCCAAATGCCGGAATAATGAACCCTAGGCCAATCAAGCAGGATAAGCTAATTACCCACGGGCCATCTTTGAGTTTACCAAATGCAGAATTCCATTTTATGCGGTATCTGAATAGAAGAATGCCAATCAATATGACCATGCTGCATTGAACAAAAATAATATTAATTATAATGATGCCCAGTCGGTCTCTCTCTGTTGTTTTAAGAATGACGTTATGTGTTTTATCCGATTTATACGGTGAGAGGATAATTGTATTTCGATCTTGAGGGGCAAACTTGCCCTTGAAGGAAAATGTTCCATTCTCTGCGGTGCTCTTGTATTTGTTGTTAGGTAGAAATTCAACCGAAAGAGTCTGGTTATCCTCGTGTCTTACAGGGTGAAGGCCCTCGACTTTTGGGGGGGCAAAAATGCCATAGGTCGTCTGCCCGATAAATAATGCAGCAATCCATACAAACAGCAATTGCATGACATCAATAGGGGTCCAAGGTACTCGTGGAGTCACAAAATCCACATTAGATAAAGCTAACTATTCTGACGATGAAAAATCATTTTTGCTTATTCATTGCTCCCCGAAATAAGGGCGGTTAAGCTTTTTTCACATGAGTAACACTTATCAACGCCAAGATAATCGAGCGGTAAATGAACTGCGTAATATTTCCTTTCAGAATAATATTGCTCCTTATGCGACAGGATCTACGTTGATTGAATGGGGTGATACGCGAGTCATATGCGGTGTCAGTGTTGAGGAAAGTGTGCCGCGGTGGATGCAGGATCAAGATGGAGGCTGGATTACAGCAGAATATTCAATGCTTCCATATTCTACTCTGGATAGGAAAAAAAGAGATGTTAACAGGGGTAAGCTTGATGGGCGCTCTACTGAAATTCAGCGTTTGATAGGTCGTTCTATGAGATCAGCCATTGACCTTAAGAAAGTTGGGAGCAAAACGTTTTGGATTGACTGTGATGTGTTGCAAGCCGACGGAGGAACTCGGACTGCTTCCATTACCGGTGCATATGTTGCCATGGGTTTAGCGGTTAATAAAATGATTGCCGAAGGGAAGTTGGAGGAAAATCCTTTTCTCGACCCAGTTGCTGCAGTGAGTGTTGGTATCGTTGAAGGTACAGCTTTGTTGGATCTCTGTTATGTGGAAGATGTTGCCGCAGAGGTAGACATGAATCTGGTTATGACTACCACTGGGCAGTATATTGAAATACAGGGGACCGGTGAAGAGGCAACATTTAGCCCGGATCAACTTAGCGTTCTACTGGGTCTCGGCCGTGAGGGGGTGGATTTGCTGGGTAGTTTACAGAAAGATGCAATTAGCCGAGGGTGAGCACGGGCTTTCGTCAGGTTTGTGTTACTGTAGCTCCGGAGGCTGATGAGGCGGTTGGGTTATTGCTCGAGCGTGTATTTAAAAGCCCTTACACTGTATTTACTCATCCTGAGAACATTACGGCGACAGCTTCAGTATTTCTGCCAGAATCTCAAAGAATTACTCAACAAGACCGTGGTTTAATTGCAGAAGGTTTAAAATATATTTCTAAATGTGGATTAAACGTTGGATCATGTAAGGTTGAGATAAAGCGGTTAAAGCGGGAGGATTGGGCTAATTCGTGGAAAAGGCATTTCAAGCCAATTGAGATATCGGATAGGCTGCTGGTTCGGCCAAGCTGGGAAAGCGCCAGTCTAAAGCCTGGTCAAAAGTCGGTGGTTATAAATCCGGGTTTAAGCTTTGGCACCGGACAGCATGAGACAACAAAATATTGTCTCCGTAAAATAGTGAGTATGAGGCAGAGCCGCTCGGAGCAGAGCTTGTTGGATATAGGTTCGGGTTCAGGAATTTTATCTATTGCTGCAGCTAAGCTGGGCTATAATCCAGTTTTTGGGTTAGACCATGACTTAGAAGCAGTTCGCATCGCAAAAGTTAACGCCAAACGCAACCGGGTTGATAAAAAATTAATGTTTAGGTCGGGCGAGTTGGCTAATTTGAGTATGATTTCACAAGGAAAATACGATATAGTCTGTGCAAACTTACTTTTTGACCTACTAAAAGATTATGCATTAATTCTAATTTCCCAATTAAAATCCAATGGGGTTTTAATTTTAGCAGGAGTTCTGCAAAGTCAATTTATGGAATTACAAAAGGTGTATGAGAAGGAGGGGCTAAAATTGACTGATACCGGACGCCGTGCTGAGTGGCAATCCGGATGCTTTATTTTCGGGAGTTGAATCAATCTATCCCTATAAAAGCTACTTCATGAGTAGCATTTGTCGGGCACGCTTGATGGCGCGCGTAAGGCGTCGTTGGTGCTGCGCGGGAAAACCAGTATATTTTCGAGGCAGAATTCTGCCTTCATCTGTAACGTATCGGCTTAAAAGCTCCACGTTTTTGGGCTCCAAGTCCGCTAGGTTCACATCCATTTCCGGTTTTGGTCGGGGGGTCCGGTGGGTGGTAGTGGTTGTTTGTTTCTTTTTTGGAGGCATAATTCTTATTTAATTTCTTTATGAAGCGTATGTCGGCGAAGGTGTGGGTTATATTTCTTTTTTTCTACCCGTTCAGTTTGAAGTTTCTTATTGCGTGTGCTCATGTAGCGCGAAACGGGCTTTCCCTCTGCTTTGGCTTCAGTGCATTCAAGTAT
>MDTD01168527.1_pt1 | contig 11933 bp, 12 predicted proteins | sample 811221 | NCBI WGS metagenome assembly MDTD01 (sample SAMN05326646, study PRJNA326480) | marine metagenome | isolation source: seawater | place: Pacific Ocean: South West | collected 2011 | reverse complement strand
TTCTGCCTCTCGTGCTAATTTAGCTTCAGGCATATTAGTCATACCAATTACGTCTGCACCCCATGTCCTATATAAGTTTGACTCTGCCAATGTAGAAAATTGAGGTCCTTCCATAACAACATATGTGCCTCCAACTTGATGAGAAATATTTAAATTTTTTAATGCAGCTTCACAACATTTAGAAAGTCCAACACTCGTTGGATTTGCCATTGAGACGTGAGCAACTATTTCCTCATTAAAAAAAGTCTTAATTCTAGAAAATGTTCTATCTATAAATTGGTCTATTATCACAAATTTTCCTGGTTCCAAATTCTCTTTAAGTGATCCAACAGCGGATACTGAAATTATATCAGTCACTCCTAACTGTTTCATTGCATCGATGTTTGCTCTAAAATTTATATTTGTAGGATTAATTTTATGTCCTCTAGAGTGTCTAGGGATAAAGCATATTTCCTCTTTTTTAAGTGTTGCTGATAAAATTTCATCAGATGGTTTTCCCCATGGAGTATTAATTTTCTTCCATCTTGATTTTTGGAATCCTTCCATTTTATAAAGGCCACTACCTCCAATTATCCCAAGCTTTCTTTTTTTCATTATTTAATTATTAATGCTTTTTTGTTAGAACTTGAAGCAAAATTATGGATTTAAAAAAATATATTAGGTCAATTCCAGACTACCCAAAAAAAGGTATTTTGTTTAGAGATATAACAACTCTTATTAAAAATGCTGATGCATTTAAATATACTAATGATAAAATTATTGAATTATCAAAAAAGATACACTTCGATAAAGTAGCTGCTATCGAGTCTAGAGGATTTGTTTTTGCATCCACAGTTTCATATCAACTAAGAAAACCATTTGTGCTGCTACGAAAAAAAAATAAACTACCAGCAGAAACTCATTCAGTAGACTTTGAGTTGGAGTACGGTAAAGCTACTATTGAAATTCATAAAGACTCTATCTCAAAAAATGAGAAAATATTAATTATCGATGACCTGATAGCAACCGGCGGCACAGCAGAGGCTGCGGCAAAACTAGTTGAAATATCTGGTGGAACCGTAGCTAGTTTTATTTTTGTTATAAATCTTTTTGATTTACCTGGTAATAAAATGCTAATCAAAAAAGGATATAAAACTCACAACCTAATTGAATTTCCAGGGCACTAATTTTTTTCCAGAAATTCGTTAACATAATCTTTCAATTCAATTTTTCCAAAATTTTTGAAAATTTTATTTGATAAATTTTTATTAGTTAGAGCGGACGCATATCTTTCGCCTATCCTTTTAGGTAGAAATTTTATTTTTGTTTTAAACATTTTGGCAACATCTAATATTGAATAAGATTTTTTGTTTGAAATACTATAATGTCTACATAAATTTTTTTTCCACGCTAAATAACAAACATTTACTGTATCAGAGATATGCGTGAATCTTCTAGTTTGTGACCCCGGTTTAACCACAGGTAAAGCCTTACCTATTTTATAATGTCTTTCAAAAATTCCAATGACTGTTGACATATGGCCGGTACAAATCTGATGAGGGCCATACACATTATAAAAATAAATTACTTCATATTTGAAATTAAACCAATTTTTTAAATTTTCTAAAAGTTCTAAATTTTTTGCTTTCGTAAAGGCATATGGGGATAAATTTTTGTCTCTTCCTTTATTTCCAAGTGAAGCAGATGTTGCTGAGTAAACTAATTTAATTTTATTTTTTAAGCAAAAGTTGAATACAGCATTTGACCCAACAGAATTATATTCTATACACTCATTCATTCTTAAAAAACTTTGATATATCCTTGCGAATTCACCAAAGTGGAAAACTGTTTTTATTTCCTTAGGATTTTTTATTATCTTTGAAATATTAACTGTATCGTTTTTAATATATTTAATTCTAGAATTTTTAATATGATTTTTTTTTAAACCAGATGAATAGTTATCGATACTAATAATTTTAAAATTTGTTTTTTTTAGTAAAAGTGATATCAGATTTGTACCTACAAATCCTGCTCCTCCGGTAACAATTATTTTTTTATTCATTTAAAACTCAACTATAATTTATATTCTTTATAATCTATACTTTTATCAATGTTTGTTCTATACCAAGATTTTTTACCCAACATTGCATTCAAAATTCCACTAATCCTTGCAAAATAAATTTTTTTTAAAATAGTTTTTCTTAAAATGAAAAAAATAAAAAATTTAATACTCGCTGAAATAAGTTTAAAAAAAGTTTTATTGTATGCTGTAATTATACCATAGTGTTTTTTATGAAAATAAAAAGTAGACCACATAAGATGCCAATTTCTATTTATTTCAATTTGATCTTTATTAATTATATCAGTAGATACATTTCCGATATGTTTAATTCTTGCGTTGTTCACTAAGTAAATTTTGAAGTTATTTTTAATACTTCTTAAGTAAAGATCATTTTCCTCATAGTATAAGAAAATATTTTCATCGAATTTTCCAATTATATTTAATGCCGACATATTAAAAAATAGTGCACATCCAGTTACAAAATTCATGCTATGAACATTATTTGAAATATTTTTTTCAATGTAATATTCTTCTTTATAAACTAAACCATCAATACTTGGTGCAAGAATTGAAAAATCATCAAAATAGTTTGCGCATTTATATAGTTCATCAATAGTGGTTTTTTCTAAAATTATATCAATATCTAAATATAAAGCATATTTGGTTTTTACTAGATTAAGCCCCACATTGACTCCGCCACCGTTTCCTGTATTTTTATTGGGTATTATCACTGAAACATTAGAGTATTTATTTTCTAATTCTCTTTTTAAATTCATATCTAATGAATTTTCAACGACTATTATTGGAATTTCTTTATCTATTTGATTAATAGGTTTTTCAATTAAATTTTTAGAATAAAATGAAACAAATATTATTGTTAGATCTTTTTTTAGACTCATTTGATATTTAAATTTGATCTATTAATAAACTATATAAATAACAATTTCACTATACATTTGTATTGTTTTTATCGCTATGATAAATAAATTTTATGTCTTTTAGAGAAATTCCATTGATGAAATTAAACGAGGGTACAGTTTTATTTCATCCATATATCTCAAAAAATTCTTTCAAAAATGTCAAAAAAGTATTATCTGGAAGATGGATTGGTCAAGGTCCTTTAGTTGACAAGTTTGAATTAAAGTTTAAATCAATGTTTGCTAAAAATAATCATTGTTTAGCTACTGGATCAGGCACAGACTCTCTTCATTTATCTTATATATTATCTGGTTTAAAAGAGGGAGATGAAGTCATTGCTCCATTGTTTACCTGCACCGCAACAAATATTCCTTTTTTATATATGGGAGTAAAGATTAAGTTTGCAGATATAGATCCTCAAACAATGAATATAAGTATTAATAGCGTAAAACAACTTATAACCAAAAAAACAAAAGCCATAATTTGTATGCACTATGGTGGTCTTCCTTGTGACCTCGATGAGTTACATAAATTAACAAAAAAATATAAAATTCCGTTAATAGAGGATGCTGCTCATGCTCTCGGAGCTACATTCAAGGGAAAACCAATTGGAAGTATAAGTGATTTTACAATGTTTAGTTTTCAAGCAATAAAACATATCACAACAGCAGATGGTGGTATGCTTTGCATCAAAAACAAAAAATTAATTAATAAAGCAAAAAGAATAAGATGGTTTGGAATAGATAGAGAAAAAAAGCAGAGGGCTACTTGGGAAAATGATATTTTTGAGGTGGGTTACAAATACCAAATGACTGATCTTGGTGCATCTGTGGGTTTGGAGGGATTAAAAGATTTCAAAAAGGTTCTTAACCATAGAAGAAATATATTTAATATTTATCTTGATAGATTGAGCAAAAATAAGAATATTTTATGTGTCAACAAAGATGATGGTAAGAGAACTCATGCAGCTTGGTTATTTACAATTATTTCTAAAAAAAAAGATTTAATTCAAAGAAAATTAAGAGAAAGAAGAATAGAAACTAATCAAGTCCATTTTAGAAATGATAAATACTCTATTTTTAAAAAATTTGTAAAAGGTAAAAAATATCCTAATATGGATTATGCTGAAAACAAGTATTTAGCAATTCCAGTTCATCATAAAGTATCTTTCAGCAAAGCAAAATATATAGCAGATTTAATTAACAAAATTGTTTAAATGGCAAAATTTTTAGTTACTGGTGGACTTGGTTTTATTGGAAGTAACCTTGTAGAATATTTAATTAATTTAGGACATAAAGTAATTAATGTAGATAAAGTTAGCTATTCATCTAATTTCTATAATATCAAAAATATAAAAAAAAATAAAAATTATAAATTTTTTAAGCTAAATATTATTGAAAAAAATAAATTATCAAAAATTATAAAAAAATATGAACCTAATTGTATATTCAATTTAGCTGCAGAAACTCATGTTGATCGTTCAATAGACTCTTCTGAAAATTTTTTAAAAACAAATGTTATTGGAATACATTCATTGTTAGAAATTTTATTAAAGAATAGAAAAGTTAAACTCATTCATATATCAACTGACGAAGTTTATGGTGATATTAGAGGAAATTTTAGAGCTAGTGAGAAAACAGCTTATAGTCCAAAGAATCCTTATGCTGCAACAAAAGCTGCCTCTGATCATCTAATTCAATCTTATATAAATACATACAATTTGAAAGCTATTATAACTAATTGCTGTAATAATTATGGACCAAAACAAAACCCTGAAAAATTAATTCCAAAAGTAATCTACAATATTTTTAATAATAAAAAATTACCACTTTATGGGCGAGGACAAAATTCTAGAGAGTGGATATATGTTCAAGATCACTGTGAAGCATTATATAAGATTTATTTGAAAGGCAAAGATGGTCAATCATATAATATAGGAACCGGCCAAAACTTTAAAAATATTGATTTAATCAAAAAAATTATCTCGATTTCAAAAAAAAATAAATATTACAATAAAAAGTCAAAAATAATTTATATTAAAGATAGACCTGGCCATGATCTTCGTTATGCTTTAAATAGTAATAAGATTTATAAAAAATTAAAATGGAAGCCAAAAATAGATTTAAATCAAGGTTTAATAAAAACTTTGAAATGGTACGAAAAAAATAGAAAATTTTATAAATCATTAAGAAATAAAAATTTCATTAATCGATTAGGAAATAATAGATGATTAAAAAGGGAATAATCTTAGCCGGAGGTCTTGGAACTAGAATGAGTCCTTTAACTAAATCTACAAACAAACAATTGCTTCCAGTATATGACAAGCCTTTAATTTATTATCCTCTTTCAATTTTAATGCTAGCTGGAATTAAAGAAATTTTAATAATTGTAAACAAGGGTAGTATAAATCAATTTAGAAAGATCTTACTTAATGGACAAAATTTTGGAGTAAAAATTTCTTATGCTGAACAAGATAAACCAAGGGGTCTGCCAGATGCATTTAAGATAGGTAAAAAATTTATTGGCAATGAAAATATAGCTTTAATTTTAGGAGACAATTTTTTCTATGGTCAAAGCTTATCTGAAAAACTAAAGAAAGTAGCGAAATTAAAAAAAGGTGCTGTCATTTTCACTTATCCAGTAAAAAACCCAAGTAGATTTGGCGTTATAACACTTAAAGGAAAAAAAATAATAAGTTTGAAAGAGAAGCCAAGAAAAACTAATTCAAATCTAGCAATTACTGGTTTATATTTTTTTGATAATTCTGTTATAAAAAAAACTCTTAAATTGAAAAATTCAAAAAGAGATGAATTAGAAATTATAGATTTACTTAATTTATATAGGAGTAATAATTCACTCAAAACAGAAGCATTAGGTAGAGGGGCTGCATGGTTAGACGCAGGAACAATTGAAGATTTTAATCAAACATCTTTGTTTGTTTCGGCAATAGAAAAAAGACAAGGTTTAAAAATTGCTTGTTTAGAAGAAATCGCCTTTTTAAACAAATGGATAGATAAAAGTAAATTAAAACATGCTATTTCATTTTACGGTAATTGTGATTATTCAAAATATCTTAAAGGTCTATTATAATTATAATAATTTGAACTAAAACTAACTATTTATTAATTAATGAAAAATATTGATTTAGCAATACTTGCAGGTGGTAAAGGTACAAGAATTAAAAATTTTACAAATAATCTTCCTAAGCCAATGGTAAAAATCAACAATCTACATTTTTTACAATATTTAATAAATATTTTTTCAAAATATCCAATTAGTACGATTTATATTTTAACAGGATTTAAAAATGAATCTATATTTAAAAAATTTCATAAAAAAACTTTCAATTTCACAAACATAGTTTGTCTTAAAGAAAAAAAATTAATGGGTACAGGAGGTGCACTTACAAAATTAAAATCAAAAAAAAAAGATTTTATTTTAATCAATGGTGATACTATCTTTGATATTAATTTAACTAATTTTGTGAAGTCCATTAGTAAAAAGAAACTTGGTTGTCTAGCTCTGACTTCAAATAATAAGAATACTAATAATTATAAGTTGAACAACCTAAATATAAAAAATAATACTTTAATTTATCAAAAAAAAAGTAAACTAATGAATGGAGGGGTATATTTTTTTAGAAAAAGAATATTTAATTTTATCAAAAATAAGCCTTTTTCTTTAGAAAATGAATTTTTACCAAAGTTTATTCGTAATAAACAGATTGCAGGGGTAAATTATAAAGATTTTTTTTTAGATATTGGAACGCCTAAATATCTAAAATTGTCACCTATAAAATTGAAAAAATACTTCTATAAACCTGCTGCATTTTTAGATCGAGATGGAGTAATTAATTATGACAATGGTTATGTTTATAAAAAAAATGATTTCAAGTTTAGAAAAGGTGTATTAAAAGGTTTGAAATACCTTATAAAAAAAAATTACTATATTTTTCTTATCACTAATCAAGCAGGAATAGCAAAAGGGTATTATCAAGAGTCTGACTTAAAAAAACTTCATATTTATTTGAAAAATCACTTGTCAAAAAAAAATATATATTTTGATGACGTTCAGTACTGCCCTTTTCACCCCAATGGTAAAGTTAAAAAATATAGGAAAAAAACCTCTTTAAGAAAACCAGGAAATCAAATGATAAACAATATTTACAAAAATTGGACAGTAAATAAAAAAAAAAGTTTTATGATAGGTGATAAATTTTCTGATGAGCTATGTGCTAAAAAAAGTAAAATTTATTTTTCTTATGCTGAAAAAGATTTTTATAAACAAGTAAAAAAAATTTGTAAAAATATTTAATAGTTATTTATAACTTTATTTTTATCATTAGTAAAAATTTGTATTAATTCAGAGATCCCTTGTTCTAAAGAAATTTTTGCTTTAAAGCCTTTTTTTTCAATTTTTTTGTTACTTACAAAATAATCTCTCTTATCTGGATCCTTTCTATTTGTAATTATTTGAATTTTTAAATTTTTATATTGCTTTTTTATTTTTTTTGCTAACATAACTTTGCTTATATTTGCAGTTGAGAGACCTAAATTAAAAACATTATTTTTCATTCGATTAAAATTTTTCATGGTGAAACTTATTGCTCTTACAACATCTCTAACATGTATGAAATTTCTTCGAAAATGTGGCTCAAACAATGTTAATTTCTTTTTTTTGACTGTAGTATAAACAAAATTATTAACCAGTAGATCACTCCTCATCCTATAACTGTGTCCAAAAACAGTAGCTAACCTAAAACAAACATGATTTTTTATTTTTGATCTCACTAAGTCTTCTCCATCACATTTAGTTCTGCCGTATAAAGAAATTGGTTTTAGAGGACTATTTTCATCACAATATTTATTTTTTTCTCCTATTCCATAACCCGAGTTTGTTGTTAGATATATGACTTTGTTTCTTTTAGTGGCATATTTACACAATGTTTTTATTGATCCAAGATTAGTTGAAATAGCATCTTTCTTAAATTTTTCACAAAGTGGAGCCCCCACTAAAGCGGCTAAAGGAATTATAATATCGTGCTTTCTTATAAGTTTTTTCATTAAGCTAACTTTTCTTATATCATCACGGATTAATTTAAATTTTTTATTATGATAAAGATGATTTAATGAACCCTTATCATACTTAAGAAGATCTACAGCAGTTACTGAATGTCCTTCTTCCAATAGTTTTGTGCAAAGCATTGATCCAATATAACCTGCGCCACCTGTTATCAAAATTTTACTCATTATAAAAATCTAGCTCCTTTATCCCTTTTACTTAAAATTGGTTTTTTAATTGGCCATTTAATTTTTAATTTTGGATCATTCCATTTAAAAGTTTTTTGGTATTTTGCATCTATATATTTACCTCTATAGCTCCATTTATAATGCATAATACAAGTTTTAGTTAAGCATAGATGTCCGTTAGCATAATAAGGTGGAATAAGAATCATTTTTGGTTTTTTGTAGTCAAGAGTCCATTTTTTATGTTTTAAATAATTTTTTGAGTTTTTTTTCATATTAACCGCAATTAATAAAAATTTTCCATAAACACATGTAATCATTTTCCAAGACTTAAAATCACAATGAAGACCTCTTAAAACTTTTTTTTTTGATATAGAAAATTTATCATGATTAAATTTGATATTTTTAAAATTTCCTTTTTCCCAGGTAGTCCAAAGTAATCCCCTTTGATCTTGAAATGCGCTTTTCTTTAAAGTCTTTAAGTTCATAATTCAATTTTATTTAAAACACTTAATAGATAATCGATTTTTTTTTTACTCAAATTTGGATAATTTCCAATATAATAGCCAAAAAAATGAACTTTCTCTACATTCGGAAATTTTCTTAAATTTATTTTTGTTATATAATTCTTTAAGTAAGGTTGTCTTAATTGATTTCCTCCTCCAGCATTTCCTCTTCTAAATTCAATTCCATGATTAATTAAAGTTTTCTCAAAATAATCTCTTTTTTTAATATTGTGAGATTGTAAAATAATTGGAAATGCATAGTTCGAGGATCCAGTTTGATCAAAGTTTTTCCAGTACTTTTGGCCATCTAAATATTTAAGAAAGTATTTCAAATTATTTTTTCTTTTTCTATTGTTCTCATTTAATTTTCTTAATTGGCTTATTCCTATACATGCTCCTATTTCATTATTTCGAAAATTTAAAGTTGGATACAAGAAAATAAATTGTGGAGATAAATTTTTATATTTTTTAATTAATTTATTTTCAAATATCTTATTTTTACTTTCTCTTGCCATTCCATGAGATCTAAAAATTTTAGACATCTCATAAATTTCTTTATTATTTGTTGAAATCATTCCACCTTCTATAGTTGTCATATGATGTGCATAGTAAAAAGAAAAATTTGACATCAAGCCAAAAGTACCAAGTTTTTTATTTTTATAAGTCGCTCCATGACTTTCACAAACATCCTCTATTAAGTATAGCTTTTGTTTCTTTATTGCCTTGAGTAACTTATCATTAAGACCATTAAATCCTTGTGCATGTGTAATAAATATACCTAATGTTTTTTTATTTATCTTTTTTAAAACCTGATCAATATTCATAGATAAATTTTCTAAATTAATATCAACAAAAATTGGTTTAAAACCGTTTAGAACTACTGACGAGATATCAGATATCCATGTTAAAGAAGGAACTATTATTTCATTTTTATTTTTATTTTTGTTTAAAACCTTAAGCATAGAAATTGAAATATAATTTGCTGAGGAACCTGAGCTTACAAAGGTTGAGTATCTAACACCTAACCATTTTGACCATTTTTTCTCAAATTCATCTACTTTTTTTGACTGAGTTAAAATTGGATTTTTATGGTTAAATAATTTTTTTACCTCAGTAAAATCTGACTTTGAAAAATTATTATGCATTAAAGTATGTTTATAAAACATTATTATAATTAAAAATTATTTCACTTCCTTTATCTGTAAATTTAAAAGGGATATTTAATAATTTTCTATTTTTTTTTAAAAAATTTTTTTTTTGATTTTCCTTAATATAAAACAACATAAATCCTCCACCACCAGCTCCCAATAGTTTTCCTCCTAAAGCTCCACATTTTTTTGCTTTTCTATAAATTTCATCTATTTTGAAATTACTAATATTTCCACTTATCTCTCTTTTGTATTGCCATGCTTCATCAAGAAGATAACCAAAATCATCGATGCTTCCTTTTCTAATTATTTTTTCTCCTAAATCTACATGTTCAATTAATTTATATATGTATTTCTTATTTTTTGCGGTAAGAGTGTTTACATATTTTTTTGCTATATCTGGAGCGTTTCGTTGTATTCCTGAATAAACTAACATTAAGTTTTGATTTAATTTACCTAGATTTGTTGTATTTTTTATTTTTTTAATTTGAATTTTTTTTTTAAAAAAATTAATTCTATTAAAACCGCCATTCACCGCCGCTACTTGGTCTTGTGATCCAACTACTTCTTTTAAAATTTTGTGTTCAAAATTAATTGCAAACTTGTATAACTGTTTTTTATTTTTTTTTATTTTTAAAAAATTAAATAATACATTTGAAAGTCCGACTACAAAACATGAGCTAGATCCCATTCCACTTCGTGCAGGTAAATCACCATCATAATGTATTTCTAAACCATTTTTAATATTCAATTCTTTAAGTAAATTTCTTACAGCATTGTGTTTAATTTGATTAATATTTTTTACAGACTCAAGTTTTGACCAGATAATTCTAAATTTATGATTAAAAAAATTGGGTAAGTGCCTGCAAGTAATATATATATGTTTATCGATTGTTGTTGAAAGAACTGATCCAGGATAATTATTATACCAATTAGGGTAGTCGCTTCCACCTCCAAAAAAAGAAATCCTGTATGGCGTTTTTGAAATTATCATTATTCTATATTTTTTTAGTTATCTTTTTTACTTTATCTACAATCTTAAATTCATCAGGTGGTAAATTATCTACTTTTTTATGATGGCCAGCTGTTTTATCATCAAGCCCTAATACAGATACTAGTTTATTTGTTTTTTCATTAATTTGATGAGCTAGAATTCTTAATAATCCATCAACATAATCATTATCAGTCATAAGGACTCCAAATTTGCTTTTTTTTATTGCTTTAATCCATTCACTCTTGATTAAAAACGGTTTTAAATTTACTAAATGAATTATTCCAACACTTAAACCTTTTTTTTCTAAAATTAATTTTGCTTTTTCTGCTGTAAATCGCGTGACTGAAATAGGCATTAAAATTATATCTTTGTTGCCAGTAAAATCGTTCTTAAATTCTTTAGTATTTGAATAGCTAGCTCTATGTTCTGAAATGTAAAAAACATCTTTTGATTTCATAAAATTTTTATAAACATCATTGTATTCTTTATTTGTCATTGGTGAAAATATCTTTAAGCCAGGCATTTTATAAATAGTAGATATATGTGCAGACCCAGCAACTGGACCAATTGAACCCTCTGAAGATATTCCTCTAATCATCATAGGGCATGGAATTTTCCAAATCGCGTTAGACTTACATGCATAATTAACAATAAAAATACAATTAAACCAATTGTATCCTTGATAACGAATTATATAAATTGGTTTTTTACCCATTAAGGCTGATCCGGTGACTATACCGCCTCCAGCAACATCTGCCATTGGTAATTCTATTACTCCATCTTTTTCAAATAACTTAGGTAAAGTTCCTGCTACCCAGCCAACGCCAGTTAAGTTTTGCCCAAATACTTGGCTTTTATTTTTTTTTAAATGATTAAACGTAATATTTTTTATTGTATCTCTTAATTCTTTTCCCATAATAATTCTATTCTTTTTTTTATATTAGTATCTAGTAAATCAGCTTTTTTTCCCAAAAATTTTTTTTGCTGTAAGTGTCTATCAAAAACATTTTCATTATCTTTTCCGGCACCAGCATGCCAAAATAACCTTTGAGTATGAATATTTATCAATGTTGGTTTTTT
>MDTD01094707.1_pt1 | contig 11933 bp, 10 predicted proteins | sample 811221 | NCBI WGS metagenome assembly MDTD01 (sample SAMN05326646, study PRJNA326480) | marine metagenome | isolation source: seawater | place: Pacific Ocean: South West | collected 2011 | reverse complement strand
TAATTACTGATAACTTTTTTTATTCAAATGTAGATTTTAAATATAATATAACTGATAGTAAGGAGTTATTAGATATATTTCATAATCATATTAAAATTAAAAAAAATAAACTCAAAGCAATAAAATTTTTAAAAAAAAAGTTATTTAAAAATGAAAAAATTTTAGGTGTCCACTTTCGAGGCACTGGATATAAAGGAGCAAAAAATCCTTTCCCATTGACGATCAACCAAATGATAAATCAAATAAATGAAATACTCAACAAAGAGAATTATGATAAAATTTTTTTAATGACAGAGGATGAAAATAATTTTCAAGCAATAAAAAATTATTATGGAAAAAAAGTAATTTATTTAAATACAACTGTAAGAGGTAAAACTAACCAAGAAGTGTTTGATAAATATAGTAGAGATAGGCATAGGTACAAGCTTGGAAGAGATGTTTTGTTCGAGACATATCTATTGTCATATTGTGATGGTTTTTTTGATATTGAAACGAATCCAAGAACCATCTCGATAGCATTGAACTTAAATCCAAAACAAAAAAGGTATACTTTTGACAATGGATATAATCATGTATGGCCAATTTTAAATTTTTTAAATCCATCATGGACACTCAAAAGTTTTTTACCAGAAAAATTTGGAGGGTTTAAAAATAATCATAAACCAACTAAAAGAATTAAATAAAATAAATTTATTATCTTTGTAAATTATTAATCTTATGAAAAAAAAAAAATTATTACCAAAGATATCAATAATAACAGTAGTATTAAATAATGAAAAACAAATTAAAAGATGTATTAAAAGTGTAATTAATCAAAATTATCCAAAAAAAAAAATTGAACACATAATTATCGATGGTGGATCTATTGACTCTACAATTCATATAATTAAAAAATTCAAAAATAATATTACTTATTGGCACAGTAGAAAAGATAAAGGATTATATGATGCGATGAATCAAGGAATTAGAAAAAGTTCAGGAGATATAATTGGGATTCTAAATTCTGATGATTATTATACTAGAAACGCTCTTAGAATTGTTTCTAAATATTTTTTAAAAAATGAAATTGATTATTTATTTGGTAGTGTAAAAAAAAAAAGAATTTACCACAATTTTTTTCCTGAAAGACTCTGGTATACATTCAATATATATCCGTCGCATTCAGCAAGTTTTTTTATCAAAAAAAAAGTTCAAAAAAAAATCGGATTTTATAACACAAAATTCAAATATTCATCGGATCGAGATTTGATTTATCGACTTATTAAAAATACAAAATTAAAAGGTTTTGCTACAAAAAAAAATGAACTATTAGGTATATTTAATATGACTGGCTTATCCTCAAAAGTTAATTTTTTTTACAAGTTGTCAGAAGAAATTAAAATTAGATTATCAAATAAAGAGAGTTTTATTAAAGTTTTTAGCATTATGACTGTTTTCATTATTTATCACTTTACTAAAAAAATTCAAAATGGGGTATTTGGAAAATGAAAATAGCCTTTGTGCCATCAACTTTTCTTCCTTGGGTAGGAGGTGCTGAAATACAATGCCATAATACTGCTAATAAAATTATTGAGCTTGGGGAAGAGGTAGATATTTTTTTATTAAATAAAGTAAAAATAGATAACAAAAACTACAAAATAATTATTTTAAATAAAATTTTGATAAATTTTGTTTTCTTGGTTAAATATTATTTATACATTGATTTAACAATCTTATTAAAATTTTATTTTAAAAGAATCTGTATCAACAATAATTATGATGCATGGCATTTTCATTCTGTTAATTTCAAAACTTTATTATATATAAAAATTTTAAAAAATTTGGGACAAAAAATCTTTATTACTTTTCAAGGAGCGGATATTCAAAAAGATGAAGGAATTAGATATGGTTATCGATTTGATAAAAAATATGAGGATCTTTTAAAAAAAACGATAAATCTTGTTGATGGGGTTTTTGCAATATCTGATAATATTGTACAAGAATTAAATTTTTTTTCTTATCCTCAAAATAAGATAATTAAGATTCCTAATTCAATTGAAATTAAAAAGATAAAAAAAATTAAAAAAGAAGTTAAAAAAAATGAAAAATTGAAGATCATAACTGTTGCTCGTTTTTACGAAAAAAAGAAAGGATTAGATCTTATCGAAAAGATTGCTAGAATTTTTTTAGATAATAATTTCAAATTTGAATGGACTTTGGCAGGAAGAAATTCAAATTTTTTGCTAAAATCAAACTTTATCTTTCAGAACAGGAATTTTTTTAATTTTCACGAGGAAGTAAATAATAAAGATGAAAGTTATTTTCCCCATACTAAATTAATAGAACTTTATAAGAAACATGATGTTTATATAAATCTCGCTAGAATAGAGTCATTTGGGATCACCATCATTGAAGCTATAGCTTGTGGATTACCCGTTATAAGTTTTAACACTAAAGGAGCAAATGAAATAATTATTAATAATAAAAATGGATTTTTAATTGATGAATATGATCCACTTAAAATGGCTGATTATTTGATGAATAAATTTAATGAAATACTAAAAGTAAATACTATAAATGATAAAAAGATCATGGATTATGATTTAGAAATGAACACAAAACTAACCATTGATACTTACAAAAAAAAATATGCTTAAAAAACTCTTCTACAAAAATAAATTTTTATTTTTTTTACTTAGGAAATATTGGACTATAAATTATTTTTTCAAAATTTTTTTTATTAATTCAATAAATTATTTTAGTCTAACCAAAAGTCAATTTAATAACGAAGAAAATATTTTTATTACTAATCTATCAAAATACTTGAAAAATAAAAATTTTATTGAAATTGGTTATCATTATAGAGAACTAAATTGTGTAGGATTAATAGAAAACAATTTCGATGGTAAAGTGATAGATGCTGATATGGGTCAAGCATTTAATAGTTTAATAATGAAAATAATAATGAAAAAGACAAAAAAAAATATAAAAGTAATTAAAAGATTTGTAAGCTTAAAGAATATTGATGATATATTCGACATGAAAAACCTTGGTTGCTTGTCAATAGATATTGATGGAAATGAATATTGGTTGCTAGAAGAAATTTTATCAAAAAAAGTAATTCCAGAAATAATAATCACTGAGTATAACGCATCTTTTTTAAATCATGAAATAACTGTACCTTATGATGAAAATTTTGATATTCACAAAAAACATCCAAGTTTGTGGTATCATGGAGCATCATTATCTGCTTTTTATAAATTACTTGTGAAATATAATTTTTCACTAGTAAAAGTAATCAATGGTACCAACGCGATTTTTGTACTGGAAGATATTCTTAAAAAAGCAAACCTTAAAAAATTTTTGCCCTCAGATATATATCAAGAATGTGAGTCCAGAAATAAACAAGGAAATAATTCTGCTAGGGACCAGTATGAAACCATCAAACACTTGCCACTTGTAGATGTCTAAATATCTTAAATATAATTAAATAAAGAAATCAAACTATTTTCACTAAGAGATTTGGGGTGTTTTACATAGTTATTAAGATACTCGATATAAGCTCTTTTATTAAATTTTCTTCTTAGGTGAATTTTTTTATTTGCTTTATCAATATTAATTAATTGAGATTTTAATTCATTTGCAAGTTTAGTAATTTGTGCTCCTGGTCTCAGTTCATTAAGTCCATTGGATGTTAGGAATGTTATAGGTTTGTTAAATAAGATTCCAAATGAAACTGATGTGCTATAATGTGTCAAAACATGTGAGCTACCTTTAATCAACTCTGCTGTTTTATTATAGTAACATTTATATCTTTTAAAAAATAATTTTTTAAATTTCTTATTTTTTGGATGTAAAGCAACTATAATGTTGATCCCATTACTTTTTTCTAAAAAATGAAAAAAATTATTAAGATTTTCGTAAAATTCTTTCTTTACCCATGATTTTCTTTTTTCAATAAAAAATGCTGGGTGATCAAGTAAATTTTGATCTATATATACAATATAATTTTTTTTTCGGTTATTCTTTTTTTTAATTATTTTAAGATAATAATTAAAATCATAAGAATTAACATAAATCTTTTTTTTTTTTAAATAAAAGATGTTTTTATCATCTGGTGATTTTAGACCAGCGATCATAACAATTTTTACTAAAAAAAAATTTACTAAATTAGAAATAGTTTTTTTTATAAAATTTAAAACATAAATTGGAAAGTCAAGAATTTTTTTTAAAAAACTTCTTTGATCAACTTTTAATATTCTATTATTTTCATCTATATGATTATACAGAATACTTGGTTTTAAACCGGCAGAGTATTTTATTAATTTTGTATTAAAATAAATTAGAATTAATTTTACTAAAATTTCCTTAAAACTATTATTGGTATAATCTAATGCATAAGAGTTTTGTTTATTTCTAAGTATTTTAAATAAATCACTATAATTTTTTATTTCTTTAATATAGGTCGATTTCACTTTTTTGAAGATTAATGTTGATCTGTCGTTTAGTAGAGATGAGATATCTAAAAAAATAATTTTCTTTCTTTTTCTTAGGTAATAAAATTCATTTCTATAAATATCTGTTTTTTGAATTCTTTTAGAAGTAACTACAAAAAAAAATTTAGACATATATAATCAAAAGTATTAATCATTTAAATTTTACAATTTTATTGAATTTTTTTTCAAAATTTTTAACTCTATGAGCTACCATAATTATGGTTAAATCTTTTGAGGTGTTAAACAAATCATTTATTATTTTCATTTCAGTTTTCTCATCTAAAGAACTTGTTGGTTCATCCATGATTAAAATGTCAGGTTTTTTATATAATGCTCTTGCTAGTGCTAAACGTTGCTTTTGTCCACCAGATAGCTTTCGACCTCTGTGACCAATTTTTGTATTTAATCCTCTAATAAATTTTTTTATATCTAATGACAATCTAGATTTTTCTATCGATTTTCTTAATAGTCTTTCATCATACCCGTCATCAGAAAATGTTATATTTTTTTTTATAGTATCATCCAACAAATAAATATCTTGTGGCACATAGCCAATTTTTGAGTGAAAAATATCCAAATTTTTAAAAATATCTTTTTTATTGAATAAAATTTTACCACTTGAAGGCTTTAATAATCCCAATAATAAATTTATTAATGTAGATTTTCCTGAACCAGATGGGCCAGCAAATAAAATTTTATCTTTATTTTTAATACTTAAATTTAAATTATTTATAATTTTTTTATTTTTTTCATATCTAAAATTAACTTTTTTGATAAATAATGTTTTAAATTTTTCTTTTTTCTGTTTTTTAAGAATATCTAATGTTTTGAATTTTTTTCTTTTATTCTTGTTATTAAATTCCTTAAAAATAATTTTCTTAGCCGAATTTAAAAATCTAAGTGAATTTAAGTGTATGGATATCAAAGTAAAAACTGGAACTAATCTTATTATAGATAATGTAATAAGTGTTAAAAAAGGTAAGATTTCGGTTACAGTGTAATTCTTATAAACAAAAAAAACAAATACAGCTAAAAGAATAATTATTGAAACTAATTCAATAAACAACCTTGGAAAAGAATTAATAATTGTTAAAATTTTTTTTTGTTTTTCGCTAGAAGTATTAGTTTGATCAAACAACGAGATAAACCAATTCTCTCGTTTGAATAAAATTGTTTCCTTGATTGAGCCTAATGCATGATTAATAGTTTTTGAGGACTCTGAATCATAAAATGATCTTTTCTCAGATAAACTTTTAATTTGTTTTTTGAAATATTTATTCAAAAAATAAACAATTAAAGTAAAAAATAAAAATATTAATGTGAAATATATTGTTGAATTTGATATTACAACAAATAGTATTCCTATGACTAGAACGATTGCCCCAAACAAATTAGACAAAACACTTACATAACTACTACAGTGAGCAACCTCAGTTATAATATTTTTCCATAATGTCGAAGGATTTTTATCTACATGAAAACTGTAATCTCTATATAGATATGAAGTAAATAACTTTTTAGATAAATAAATTTTTATTTCATATGCAAGTTGAGCATTTAGATAACTATTTAGAAAAGTTAATACTCCCTTAAAAATAAATATAGCTAGAATAATAACAGAACCAATTATTACACGGTTTAATATATCTAAACTATAATACGAGTTTACAATGTCAAAATGGATATAATTAACTAAAAATTTTTCTGGCTCTAAAATTACACCAACAAATAAAGCGATTGATCCTATACTAATAACATCTAGAACTGCTACCAGACTTGAGATAAAAAAAACAACATAAACAAATAATAGCAATCTTCTTCCAATTAAAAATTTTAAGTCTTTGAAGAATAGGTTAATCATTTGAAAATATATTCATATATATATTAATTTTGATGTCTTAAATGAGGCTCTTAATGATCATATTTATTCGCTTATATAGCAAAAAATTATGTATTTAAATTATATTTTGAATAAAGACGCTTAAAAAGTATAAGTAATGTTATTCAATGCATTTTGAAAATTTATTTAAAAAAAGTTATAGCTTTAACACTATTAATTTTAATAAAAAATTAAATTGGTTTTTTGATATAAAATATTTAAATTTTAGAAAATTGAATAAAAAAAAAGTCCTAAACCAAGCAAAACAATTAGCTAGTGAATATAAAAAATTAATCAAAAAAAAAGATTATAAAAAAAAATATAAAAGTAATATAATTATAAAAACCAATAAGTTTGAAAGTAATCTTATTTCTAATAAAATTTCTAATAAAAAGAAAATTGTAAACTCTTTTAATTTTTTAAAAAAAAATAAATTTGATAAATATTTCAAATTTTTTCTAATACAAGGTAGTTTATCAAATAATGACTTTATAGATGGTTGGAGTGATTTTGATAGTTTCGTAGTTATCAAAAATGATACATTAATGGACCACAAGGAGTTAATAAAACTTCAAAAGAAATTACAAATTTTTTATAAGTTAGTGCTAAAATATTCCCCATTTCAGCATCATGGTATAATTGTTTATACTGAATACGATTTAGAAAACTACAAACTTGGTTTTTTACCCCCTGAAGCACTTAGAGAAAATATCAATATTTTTAGAAAAGAAAAAATCAACTTTAAAAAAATTATTAATAAAAAAAGACTTTCAGCAGACATCATGAAACAAAGAAATTATTATATAAAAAAAAGTTTATCTGATGGTTATTATGATCATCATGTTTTTGATAATAAAAAAATGAAAGTCCCTCTTGTAGAAAATGATAAAACGCTACATCAATTATTCTGCCACATTGGATTTATGTTAAACATTCCGATTTTATTTCTTGATAGTATAAATCAAAGCTCCCATAAAAAAAAATCTTTTCAAAAATTTTACAAAATTATTAAAGAAAAAAAAATTATTACTTTTATAAAAAAACACGAAAAACTTAGAAAGAATTGGGAAAATTTTATTAGTGACAGAAAAAGAATTAATAAAAAAATAATTAAATACCTTGGGCCAAACTATATGGAAACCTGTAGTCAAGTTATTACCAAAGTTTTAAAAAAAGTTTCTTAATTCAAATACCAACTAAATCTATACATCCCCTTTTTAAATTTCTTTTTCTTTAGATCTATATAAGATCTATTTATAAAGTTAATTTTTTTTCTTAAAAAAGATTTTAAATTTGAATTGTCTAGGATAATTTTTTTTTCACCTTTAAAATCTTTTCTTATTTTTTTTGATATATATAAATTTTGGAATGCATAAAACTGATAGATTGCACCAAATAATTTTGGAACAATTAAATATTTTTTTTTTGAAATATTCGAAAAATTATATTTTTTCATAAATAAATATGAAAATTTTTTTATTTTCATTTTTTTAAAATTTTCATCTAAATAATTAAGGGATTTAATAAAGAAAACTTTATCAAATTTTTTTAATTTTTCTATGTAGACTTTATATTCTTTTTTTTTAAGTTTTTTATTTATATATTTTTTTCTTATTTTCTCGTATGAAATAAATAAATTTACTTTTTTTATTCCTCTTTCTTTTAATGATAAATATTCAAAGAAAGTTTCATATGAAAAAATTAATGATTTTATATTCCGTATAATACTATTATTTGGAGTATTAATGTTAGAAAAAGACAACATTTGTCTTCTCTCATAATATCTCTCAATAAATGAAGTAAGAAGTTGATATTCTTTATTTAATAAATTTAAATTACTTTTAATAACTCTATTTTTTTGAATAGAAAATATTTTTAAATTTTCGAACAAAAAGATGTCATTTCTGCTTTGATAAGGAATATATATAATTGTACCGTCGAGAATATAATCTCTTATAATTCTTGGTAGTTTCAATTTATCAATTTTTTTATTGTATAGAATCAACAAATCTAAATCAGATACTTGATCATTAAAAGATCCATAAAGCCAGATATCTTTAATAAAAGAATACTTATTTAATAATTTTTTAAGTTCTAAAATTATAATTTTTTTTTTATTCAATTTTTTAAACAGAATATTTATCTAAAATTTTTTTTACAGCATAAATCATATAATCAAATTTTTTTTCACTCATCCATACATGAAAAGGGAAAGAAATCATATTGTTATAAAATTTTTCAGTGTTTAAACATCTTCCTTTTCCATAACCATATTCTTTAAATAATGGATATTTATATAAGGGGTAGTATTGGGTGGCACACTTAATTTTATACTTATTATATAATTCTTTAATTAGTATGTTTCTATTAAAATTTTTACTAGGTCTTACATATGCCGATAACAAATGATAAACATGTCTTTTTTTAAGAAAAGACACATTAAAAGATAAAACATCATTGTATTTAAAATAATTAACAAATTTTTTTGCTCGTGAGATTCTTATTTTATTAAGATTATCTATTCTTTTCAGTAACAGATGTCCTGATGCACATTGAATTTCACTTAATGTAGCCTTGAAAGGTAACTTGGTAGGTAAATCTAACTCTAAATTGCCCATGGCAGGTAACCAATAAAATTTTCTTTTTTTAAAATTTGAATGTCCGTTATGTCTAAGTCCTTTTACTTTTTTAAATAAGCTTCTATCTTTTACATAGATTGCTCCCCCTTCGCCCAGGGTTGTTAGATTTTTTTGAGCATGAAATGAATAACAAGAGAAATCACCTATTGTTCCAACTTTTTTTCCATTCAATTCCGCTCCAAATGCTTGGGCACAATCTTCTATAATTTTTATTTTTTTATTTTTTAAAAATTTTTTGATTTTGAATACATCTACCGCATATCCATATAAATGAACAATTACTATTGCTTTTGTTCTTTTATTAATTTTTTTTTTTATATCTTCGAGACTTATAACTCTGGTCTTAAAATCAATGTCAGCCCAGACAATTTTTGCACCATTTCTCATAAAAGGTAATGCTGTGGCACAATAAGTATGAGCTGGAATTATTATTTCATCATTTTTTTTAAGATTGAGTAATAATGAAATTATTTCTAGACTTGATGCAGCTGAACTTACAACATTGATATTTTTTTTTTTTAAATATTTTTTTAATCCATTTTCGAATTTTAATAACTCATTACCTTGAGTTAAATTATTAGAGTTTCTTAAAAAATTATTTAAATACTTAAGCTCCTTATTATTAAAAAAAAGAGATCTATTTACCCAATCAATTTTGGTCATTGTGTTCATAAAAGTTTTTTAGCAATTTCTATATCATCTAAATCATTGATATCAAGTGATCTACTTTTTGGCATTACATATAAACTATGTTTATTTGAATAAATTTTTCTTTTTTTTAGAAGAAAGTTTTTTGAAACTATATATATTGCCCCATTTATAAAGTACGGATTCAACTTATAATCTTGTCTTCTGTGAAACTTTGAAGCCTCTTTAAATAAATATTTCCAATTTTTATTTTTTTTTATAACAATGTTTTCATATGGATGTTCTGTATTTTTACAAATACTAAATAATGATAGAGATTTTTCATTTTTTAAAATCTTTATAGAGTTTATTATATCCTTACTAATTCTTAGAGGTGAAGTAGGTTGTAATACAATTAAATAATCATATTCATATTTATCTAATGTAGATCTAACAAAGTGTATTAATGTTTCCACAGTTGAACTTTTGTCAGTCGATGTAGATTTTGGTCTTTTATATTCTGTATTAAATTTATATTTTTTCGCTATTTTTTTTATTTTTTCATCATCTGTAATTACGAATTTTAGCTTAACTTTGGATAAAAGAGATTGTTTTAAAGTATATTCTATTAAAGGCTTTCCATTAATAATGTATCTATTTTTATTTTTAACACTCTTTGAGTTTTTTCTAGCTGGTATTACTATTGCAAATTTCATATTTTAATTTAATAGAATGATACTTAGATGTCGTTAAATAAATATTATAATAATTTTCATAAAAATGGCTATACAATAGTTAAAAATTTACTTACTAAAAGTAATACTCTTTTGCTTCTAAAAGAAATTGAAACAATAAAGAAAAAGGTTTCAGTAAAAAAACAACAATATTTTCATAAAACAAAGGATGGTAAATTTAATACCATTCATAATATTCAAGAGTTCATTAAAAAGGGTCAAATAATAGATTTAACAAAAAATAAAAAATTGATTAAAATAATAAATAATCTTTTGTCAGAAAAAAGTTATATGAGAAATTTAGAATTTTTTCTAAAACCAAAAAAAACTGGTTTAGCAAGTCCCTTTCACCAAGATAATTTTTATTGGAACATTCTTGATGCTAAAGCTTTAAATGTATGGATAGCATTATCTAAATCAAATAAATCAAATGGCGGTATATGTTACTTAAAAGGATCTCAAAAGTTAGGGACTATTAATCATGAATTATCTTTTATGAAAGGTTCATCCCAAAAGATAGAAGATGACATTTTAAAAAAATTAAATTTTACAAAAATTTTTCCCTCTTTAAATGTAGGGGATTGTATAATTCATCATCCAAATGTAATTCACGGGAGCAAAGAAAACTTATCTAAAAATGATAGGATTGGTGTTGCAATAAGTTACGCTGCAAAAAATTCAAAAATAGATTTAAATAAGTTAAAAAGATATAAAAAAAGGCTAAAAGAAAATATTAAGAAAATTTACAAATAATTACCAATATTTAAATTTATTTAACATTTTTTTTTCTTCCCTTGAAAATTTTTTTTTACCATTCCCAATTGTTGAAGGTATTTTTTGTATCATAGAACTTAAGTTATGAAGTCCTACAGGGGATAAAGATGCAGACTGATCAGTCCCCCACATACTTCTATCTAGCGTTATATGTCTCTCAATAACTGTTGCTCCCAACATAAAAGCTGTGATTGAGGGAGAAACTGTCTTTTCATGACCACTATAACCAACATCACATTTAAAAATCTTTTTTAATTCTGTAATCATTTTTAAATTAAGGTTTTTTTCTTCAGCTGGATAAGTTGATATACAGTGCATTAATGTATACTTACATTTATATTTTTTAAAAATTTTCAAAGTTTTTTTAATATCACCAATTGATGACATGCCTGTGGAAATAAATGTATGTTTTCTCTCTTTAGCAATCTCCTCTATTAGATCCAAATTCGTCAACATAGCTGATGCTACTTTATTAAATTTACATTTAAATTTTCTTAAGAAGATTTGACTTTCTATATCCCAGGCTGAAGCAAACCAAATTATTCCCAACTTTTTACAATACGAATCAATTTTTCTATAGTCACTTAAATTAAATTCAATTTTTTTTTTATAATCTAAGTATGAAATATAACCCCAAGGAGTATCCCGCATTTTATCTTTTTGATTTTTAGGTGTTGAAATATCAGGATTTCTTTTTTGAAATTTTACCGCATCAAAATTATATTTTTTTGCCATACTGATCAATTTTTTTGCTAAATTTAATGATCCATTATGATTAATTCCAATTTCAGCAATTAAAAAAGGT
>MDTD01149973.1_pt1 | contig 11935 bp, 8 predicted proteins | sample 811221 | NCBI WGS metagenome assembly MDTD01 (sample SAMN05326646, study PRJNA326480) | marine metagenome | isolation source: seawater | place: Pacific Ocean: South West | collected 2011 | reverse complement strand
CTGGAAGAGTGGACCAACTTTTCGGTATGATCGCATCCTTAGCTTCCGCAGCTCCTCATTTTGATTCTTGTCATGCACTCATTGGAAAAACTTACTGTACCTTCACCACTGGCGAGGCAAACATCCACCGCAAGAACGGAGCAACCGTATCGGTTTTCGCAATGGGGGGAATAGCAGATGGTGTTTCTTTGCGAGGGTTTCGGTGGGAGCTAGCAGAAACTACTCTTCTTCCGGGATCCTCGCTTGGATTGAGTAACGAACTCAATGAAGATATCGGAAAAATCTCTGTCAGGAAAGGGACTTTGGTAGTGATCCAACCGGATTCAATCTAGGGATATTAGATGGCTGTGGCGCTCCATCGACCGTCGGATTTCCGAAGTTTCAACTGCATTCCGAAGGCTTCTGAAAGATTTCTATCATTCAAAGTCTCTTGAATAGGCCCGGCGGCGACTGCAGACCCTTCGCGAAGAAAAAGAACATGGGTAAAACCAGCAGGGACCTCCTCAACATGGTGAGTAACAAGGACAATGGGAGGGGCCGAAGGATCTTGAGAGATAAGCGTTAAGCCTTCGAGTAGGTTCTCTCGAGCTGGCAAATCTAGGCCAGCAGCAGGTTCATCAAGGAGAAGCAAACCCGGATTGCTCATCATGCTTCGAGCGATTAAAACGCGCTGACGCTCACCAGAAGACAGAGTTCCAAAAGCTTGAAGAGATAGTGGCCCTATCCCAATCCGTTCTAACTCTAATTGTGCTTTTTCTCTGTCCTCTTCAGTGTAGTCATGCCACCATGGTTCGAGGGCGCCATTTTTTGCAGTCATCACAACTTCCAAGGCAGTAAGATTCGGCCGGAGAAGATTAGCAAATCCTTGGCTTGTAAAACCTACGAGATGCCGCATTTTTCTAATATCAGTCTTACCTAGTTGGTGCCCTAGGACTTCAACGTTCCCACTGCTTGGGTGTAAATAAAAACTAGCGATCCGAAGCAAGGACGTTTTCCCTGAACCATTAGGGCCAAAGACAACCCACCTTTCACCTTCACCTACCGTGAAAGAAAGATCCCGTAAAATAAATTTCCCATCACGTTCAAGAGAGACGTTATCGAGTGAGAAAGCTACTTTTTTCATATCTCTATTGTTCCACTGCTGATTTCCAAGTTTGGAACATATCAGCGTACTTCCCTCTTCTCTTTAAAAGTTCACTGTGGCTTCCTAATTCTATAATTTTTCCTCCATCAACCACAGCGACTCTATCTGCGCGCATGACAGTTGCTAGTCGATGGGCGACAATTATGGCGGTCCGTCCATCTAATAGTGAGTCGAGTGCCTTCTCGATAGTATGTTCAGATTGTAAATCGAGATTAGATGTAGCTTCATCAAGTACTAGAACTCTTGGCTGGGAGAGAAAGGCGCGAGCTAGAGCGACAAGTTGACGTTCACCCGCGCTCAGCGATGAGCCTCGTTCATGAATAACGGTATCTATTCCATCTTTCATCGAAGATATAAGTGGAGTTAAGCCTGTGCATTCAATAGCATTCCAGACTTCTTCATTTGACGCTTGTGGGTTGGCGAACGCAATGTTGTCTCGCACAGTGCCAGCAAAAAGAAACGGCTCTTGAGGGACAACCCCAAGTTGAGAGCGTAAGGAACTCAATGTTACATCACGAATATCATGGCCATCAATGGTGATATTGCCCTGATCGGGATCATAGAAACGGCTCACGAGCTTAGCGATTGTTGATTTCCCTCCGCCGGTGGGCCCTACAATAGCTAATGTTTCTCCAGCACTAATATCTAGATTTATCTCATGCAAGACCTGCGTTTCGGGAACGTAGGAAAAGCAAACATTTTTCAACTGGATTTCTCCTCTTATCAGAGGAATCGGATCCGCGTCTGGCCGCTCGATGACGCTTGGAGTCGTAGCCAGTAGCTCCCGCAACTTTGCAGTGGCGGCTTGACCCTGCTGATATCCATTGTATAACTGTGTCAGTGTCTGGATCGGGGCGAAAAAGGCTCCAAGGTACAAAAGAAAGGCAGTAAGTTCACCTATCTTAAGACTTCCGTCAAGCACCATACGGCCGCCGATCAGAAGCACCAGCGCTCGCCCGATGATAGCGATTGCTTCCGTTCCAGGTGTGTACATGCACGCTGCTTTTACCGCATCAAGATTCGCATCCTTATGTTCGCCAACAATGTTTGTATGTCGGATGACGTTGTGCCGACGTCGATTATGTGCAGTAATGACTCTGATGCCTGCGAGGCTTTCCTGTAGGTCAGCGAGCACATCCGCGATTCTATTGCGTACTCGCCGGTAGGCGTGCTCAGACTTGCGCCGAAACCACTCACTGAGTACGAGAGTAATTGGGACCACGAGAAGAAGAGTTATTAAGGCCAGAGCCGGATTAATGATAATTAATACAACTGTGATCACAACAACTGTTAAAGCCTGCACAGCAAAGTTCACTAGCCCCTCCTGGAACAACTGCGACAATGCTTCTATGTCACTCGTCATCCTTGTCATCAGAACTCCAGCCTTCTCATTTGTATAGAAATCAAGAGATTGGCGTTGAAGGTGACTAAAAACACGAATGCGAAGTTTTCTCATTAATGCTTCTCCCAAAGCTCCCGTGTACCTAATTCGATACCATGCGCTCAACGCGTGAAGTGAGATGCTTCCGAGGTATGCGCAAGCAACAACTACAAGAACACCCTTGCTTCCATCGACGACTCCTTCGTCGATTCCAAATTTCGTTAATAAGGGTCCTGCTTGCAGAAGGATACTTTCAACTATTACTAAGAGTAAGGCGCCAAGAAGTTTAAACCTATGGGGTGCGAGAAAGCTTCTAAGCGTGAAAGAACCTTGACTTTTTATTTGGTACTCGAAAACAACTTCCGAACCTGGATGGTCGGGCTCAGACTCTAGAACCTTGTTGACGCTTTCTTGGAGATGGCCCGGAACTCCCGCATAGGGTAAGCCTGCATCACGGGAAGAGGTTACAGAGTTCGCCCCACCGAAGCCTATTGGAGGTCCAAAACTCATTGCAGCTTCCAATCAATATAGTCTTTATACCTTTGTTGAGCAGGGCTAGTCATGCTTACCCCCTGAGTCCTTGTGACCTCTTTTCTCTGCTTCGGCCAGAATAGAAACGTATCTTTGATCGTTTGCCATAAGTTCGCTATGGGTGCCATCGGCCACAACAACCCCACCTTCTATTAGAACTACTCGATCCGCCAAGGATATTGTCGATACCCGCTGGGCAATTAAAACTGTTGTTCTTCCAGAGAGGTGCTTGGCCAGGGCATCATGAATTTTTGCCTCGATCTCTACGTCGATGGCGCTTGTTGCGTCATCAAGAACAAGAATTGGTGTTTTCTCCAATAAAGTTCTTGCCAAAGCGATCCGTTGCCGTTGGCCTCCAGAAAGCGTGTACCCCCGTTCTCCAACCACAGTTTCATAACCTTCTGAAAGTTCTTGAATAAACTCTGAAGCTTCCGCTGCTTTTGCTGCTGATTCGATTTCCTCTAAAGAAGCATTTGGGTTGCTATAGGCTATGTTCTCTGCCACCGTAGAAGAAAAAAGGAAGGGTTCGTCAAAGACGATTCCGATTTGGTGACGGAGAGAGTCCAAAGTTACGTCCCTGATATCTTTCCCATCTACCATTATCTTCCCAGATGTCGGATCGTAGAACCGGTTTAGAAGGCGGCCTATTGTCGACTTTCCTGACCCAGTCCGCCCCACTATCGCAACCGTTTCACCCGGTGCGATTGTGAGATTGAAGCCAGATAGAACCTCGTCAATGTGATTAGGCGCTCTAGGTCCACTATCTTCTCTTTTACTTGGGTAGGTGAAGTGGACATTTTCGAAGATAATCGAACCCTTGACATCGAGTAGTTGAGTAGCGTTTTCGGAGTCTACGATTGTCGGCTCCTCATCGATTACTTCGAAAATACGTTGAGCAGAAGCAGATGCTCGTTGCGTTTGTAGTAACAGAAAGCCAAACATTCTAAATGGAGCTTGGAGCATAATTACATAGGCATTGAAAGCGAATAAGGTTCCTATGGAGACGCTCCCCTCAATTGCTAAATACCCGCCGTATAGAAGTACTAATGCCATTCCAACTCTGGGAAGAGATTCAATGATGGGATTATATTTAGCGCGGGCTCGGATTGCCTCTACGTTCACCCATTTGATGTGCTCTGCGGCTCGTTGGAGGAGCCCTACTTGGTGTTTCTCTGCCGCAAATGATTTTACGACTCGAATTCCGTTTACGTTTTCGTCAACGATAGTAGCTAACTCGGCTAGTCGGGCTTGGCTGACCCATGTTAAAGGAAAGACGACCCTTCGGAGTTTTTGTCCAAAGAAATAAACACCTGGCAGGGTAATAAGAGAAACGAGTGTTAGGGGTACGTGCAAAGTCATCATATATCCGAAGGCAAGGATGAAAGAGATGATGGTCATTCCGATTAAAGGGCCGAAGGCAAGTAGGACTTGGATTGAACGAATATCGCTATTCGCTCTCGATATAACTTCACCCGATTGCGTTCTATCAAAGTAGGAAAAACTTAGTTTAGTTAAATGAGAATAGAGCAAGGTTCGGAGGTCCGTTTCTACTCCCCAAGCCAGCTGGAAAAGAGAATACCGATATAAGGCGCCGAAAATAAACCTCCCTACCCCTACAGAAATTAGGATGATCGCCCAAGTGGTTAAGGCTTCTCTGTCTGCCTCCAAAGCAGCATCAATTGCATTCCGGGCCATCGCCGGCACAGCTACATTTAGTACAAGAGCGATAACTCCAGTAAGTAGCCCTACATACAGAGACTTTTTGTGCGATTTTGCTATCGGCAGTAGCCTTCTCATCCATCCAAGCTCCTTATTTGGATGGATGCTATTGATTGGGGTCTCATACCGTAAGGCCACTCCAGCTTTCTGGAATCTATCGTTTGAAAGGTTATGCACATCTGTGTGTTTCTCTTTTGAGAACAAGTGCTTCAAGGTATTTCCCGCAATCTGTGCTTGGAGGTGGACTCAGCCCACTATATCCTTCAGCGCATTACAAGAACTCTTCTCTCGAGGTGTGACCGGAGCTGTCTTCAATTACTATGTAATTACTGATGTCGTATAGAAGAGTTGCACCTGTTCCATCTAAGCATCTCTTGATGCGCGGCCTCAGTAAGGGAGCGGAGTCATAGACACTACATGGGGGCTCATCGCCGTAGGAATTTTAATAGTTGCAACAGCTTTTTTTGTCGCTGCGGAATTTGCATTTCTTGCAGTAGATCGCGCTCGCGTAGAGTCTGAAGCTCGAGAGGGTAATCGGCATTCCAAGGCCTTATTGAGAATTCTTAAAGAATTGTCGTACCAGTTGACGGGTGCGCAACTTGGGATAACTATCACTGCAGTGCTGATTGGTTTTATAGCAAAACCAACCGTAGCTTCTGTGCTTGAAAGCCCTGTACGTAGCATTGTTGGTGAAAGCGCAAAAGAGAGTGTTTCACTTGTTGTAGCGATTGTTTTAGCGACGTTTGCAGCGATGATCCTAGGGGAGCTAGTTCCGAAGAATATAGCTATTGCAAAAACCGACATAACTGCAAAGGCTTTGGCGAAACCTTTTCGGATGTATAGCTTCGCTGCAAAGCCGATAATTGCGCTTTCTGACGCAGCCTCGAACTGGCTAACGCGCCGATTAGGTGTTGAGCCTGCGCAAGAGCTTGAACGCGTCCCGAATCTAGAAGATTTAAGCTCCTTGATTCGAACTTCAGGGGAGGAGGGGACCCTTGGCTTTAACGAAGTTGACTTGTTAACAAAGTCACTACGATTTGCCAGGAAAACCGCAAATGAGGTGATGGTTCCTCGCCTCGCCATACATTCTTTGCCACAAGGATCGACGATTACTGACTTAGTTGAACTTAGTGCAACTACTGGCTTATCGAGATTTCCAGTTGTGGATAATGACCTTGACAGCGTTGTTGGAATAGCGCATGTGAAGTCAGCTCTGCTTATAGATCCCAAGTTGAGAAGTGATCAGCTTGTTGAAACCGTCATGGGAGACATATTGGCTATTCCAGAAACTCGGGACTTGCTTTCGGTGATGACTGATATGCGGCGGCAAAGAATCCCACTAGCTGTTGTGGTTGATGAACATGGAGGAACAGAGGGGATAGTTTCAATTGAAGACCTTTTGGAAGAAATTGTTGGCGAAATCGAGGACGAATATGATGCTGCCGTTGAAAACGGCCTAGAAGAACGTGCGGGGGTTTTTACTGTAAGCGGAAACCTACACCCTCATGAAGTTGCAGATATGTGCGGATTCGAAATCGAAGATGGTCAGTATGAGACAATAGCCGGATTTGCTCTAGAAAAACTCCAGAGGATACCTGCGCCGGGTGAGATGTTCCGTTATGAACGGTGGAAAATAGAAATCTTAGAGATGGATAATCTTCGCATAGCTCGACTTAGATTAACGGAACCTGTTTCTAATCTACTTTACGGTAGGAAACAATCGGGGTTGAGGGGGTGAAGTCGTGAATGTAGCTCCAGCAATCCTGCTAACACTTATCCTAATTTTCCTTAATGGATTTTTTGTCGCTATTGAATTCTCTCTTATCGGAGCCCGACAGACCAGAATGGAGCAGTTAGCAAAGGGAAATAATAAATCTGCAAAATATGGGATAGGCCTAATGAAGGACTTGCCTTTAGCCATCTCAGGAGCTCAGCTTGGCATCACCGTCACGTCCCTCGGGCTCGGCTTAGTTGCAGAGCCAGCTTTCGCATCTATTCTGGAAAGGATGTTCGATGGAGCATTTGAGCTCCCTTCAGGTGTATCGCATTGGCTAGCGTTTGGGATAGCAATATTCTTCGTTGTGTTTCTTCATATGGTTTTAGGAGAAATGGTTCCTAAGAATTTCGCTCTTACTGACCCAGAAAAGGTTGTTTGCCGGTTAGCAGCAACTCACCGAGCTTTTGTCTTTGCATTCAAACCCATGATTTGGTTTTTGAATCAAATAGCAGCGCTTTTGCTCAAGCCCTTTGGGGTTAAGCAGGTTGCCGAAATTGGAGTGGCATACACCTCGCAAGGCATGCAGAACCTTTTTGAGCAAGCAAAACGAAGCGGGCAGATGGACCAAGATCGCCATGACTTGTTCACCAGCGTCCTTCAATTCCATGATCAACCTGTTTCTTCCGTGATGGTTCCTTGGTCACAAGTAGATTATGTTGAACAGGGCCAAGGATATGGGCAGATGGCACTTCTTGCAGCAGCAAGTGGGCACAGCAGGTTTCCAGTAGTTGACGATGGGCAAGTAGTCGGTTTCTTACATGTTAAAGATCTTTTATACTCAGAGAGAATAGAAGAAATGGGTAAGGGGAAGGATGGCATCGTACGCGAACTCTTATTTATCCCTCCGGAAATGTATCTAGATGAACTTCTTCGGTTGATGCGTGAGCAGCAGATTCATTTTGCTGTCGTGGGAAAGAAATCCGAATACATAGGGATAGTTACGTTGGAAGATGTTTTGGAATCGATTGTCGGAGAAATTATTGACGAGACTGACAGAATCGACCGCACAACCGGTAGTCAATTGCAAAACTGATGTAGAACTTATGCCCCTACAGCGTGGTATCCGCCGTCGACGTGGATAATTTCCCCCGTGGTTTGAGGAAACCAGTCGGAGAGTAACGCGACGCACGCTTTAGCAACACCAGATCTGTCGTTAACATCCCAACCTAGGGGAGCACGAGCGCCCCAAGCGTCCTCAAATTCTTTAAACCCAGGAATAGATTTCGCAGCCATAGTTCGTATTGGGCCTGCAGCAACCAAGTTGACGCGAACATTGTCTGAGCCCAAGGAACGAGCCAAGTACCTAGAAGCTGACTCGAGAGCGGCTTTGGCCACGCCCATCCAATTGTACGCTGGCCATGCAAAACTCGCATCGAAGTCAAGTCCAACTACCGATCCACCATTCTTCATCAGCGGATAGACGGCCTCAGTGACGGTTTTCAAGGAATAGGCAGAAATTTCGAACCCCAGCGAAAGGTCCTCCCATTGCCCTGCAAGGAAATCTTCACCAAGGCCAATCTCTGGCATGAATCCAATTGCATGGAGTGCTCCATCAACATTGCCCCACTTATCTGACAACAAGTTCTGGACTTGCGATACGTGACTAGGGTCTGTGACATCAAATTCTATAACTTCCACGTCGCCATCGAGCTTCTTTACGGTTCGTTCAGTTAACCGCATCCCTCTTCCTGCTCCAGTGACTACTAGTTCAGCACCTTCTGATAAAGCCAACTGCGCAACGGCGAAAGCAAGACTGGAGTCAGTAAGAATACCAGTTATCAACAAACGCTTATTTTCTAGCATTCCCATAGCCCCTCCTTCAGTAGACGTGATGTCATGAGGTTACTAGGGTTCTGGCCTGCAGGTGTGAACTCTTGTGATCAACATAGGTGAAATAAAGAAACTGCTGGAAAAATTGACTTTTCTCTGCTGGTTTGCGGTATGTTCAATGCATGAAAATTGGCATCATTGGCGGTACAGGACCAGCAGGAAAAGGCCTAGCTCTTCGGCTTTCTTCAGTAGGTTACGAAGTTGAAATAGGGTCTCGGTCCTCTGGACGTGCGGCCGAAGTCGTTGAAGACACACTTGAACAGTGGGAGGGTCAAAACTACAAACTTTCAGGTGTAAGTAACGAAGAAGCAGCGCGGGCAGAGACTGTCGTTTTGGCAACTCCTTGGGATTCCTGCGCACCAACCGCAAAAGCATTCCGAGAGCTGTTACAGGGCAAGTTGGTTATCTGTATGGCAAATGCGCTTGCTCGGGTAGGTAATGAATTCCATGCTCTATACCCACCGAGAGGCTCAATAGCAGCTGACGTTCAAGCAGCGATTCCTATGTCGAGAGTGTCGATGGCTTTCCAACACCTACCAGCTAAAGAACTTGGTGAAATTGAAAATAATATGGAAGGTGATGTTCTTGTCTGTGCTGACGAACAGGATTCCATTGCAGAAACAATCGAAATTGTTGAAAAAATGCCGAATCTGCGAGGACTCGACTGCGGAAGTTTGGCAAATGCTGCTCCTGTAGAAGCATTTACCGCAGTTCTATTACAATTGAACCGACTCTACAAAACAAGATCATCAGTCCGAATAACTGGTTTAGAATAGCCCTCTGCAACGCTGCAATCTCCAACTCAACTGCCACCTGAGGTTACAGTTGGTCTAGAAGCCCTTAAGTTCAATGGAGAAAATTTTGATGCGACTTTATGACACTGCCAGACAAGAAGTCGTTCCATTCGAACCTGGCAAAATTGTCAGGATTTATACCTGTGGAATCACCCCATATGATGCAACACATATCGGCCATGCAGCCACATACATGACCTATGACATCCTGCAGAGACGTTTGCGCGACCTAGGGCATGAAACACGATGTGTAAGAAACATCACCGATGTAGATGATGATATTTTACGGAAAGCCAGAGAGCTTGGAGTTCACTATCTAGATCTAGCTGCCAAAGAAACTGCGCGATTCGATGAAGATATGAAAGCGCTCGGGATGCTCCCATCGTGGTCAGAGCCCAGGGCCACATCAGCGATAGCTGAAATACGTAAGTTCATAGGACAAGTTCTAACGAGTGGTCACGCCTACGAAGTAGATGGGTCCGTTTATTTCGAAGTCAAATCATTTGCAAAATTTGGCTCATTGAGTGGGCTAGACCGAGAAACAATGTTGGAGTTAGCGGCGGAACGAGGAGGGAACCCAGAAGATCCAAAAAAACGAGACCCATTGGACTTTGTTCTATGGCAACCTTCGGCTGACGATGAACCCTCGTGGGAGAGCAGGTGGGGATATGGGCGCCCAGGGTGGCATATTGAATGTTCTGTTCTTGCAATGAGAGACTTAGGCACGGCTACTATTGACCTGCATGGAGGGGGAGCCGACCTTATTTTCCCTCACCATGAGTGTGAGAGCGCCCAGTCAGAAGCTGCCACTGGGAAACAATTTTCTAGACATTGGATGCACCAAGCCATGGTTAGAATGGAAGGGGAGAAAATGTCAAAATCATTGGGAAATCTTGTCTTCATCTCTGATCTTCGAAAAAAGTTTCACCCAAATGTGATCAGGCTAGGCCTACTTAACTTTCATTATCGCGATTCTTGGGAGTGGAACGACGAAATAATGGCATCTGCGTTAAGGCGCCTGGAAAGATGGAAGAAAGGCGGCGAAGGAAATGGAGCATTGAATTCCGTTCGAGAACATTTAGACAATGATCTCGACACTCCAACATCTTTAGAGGTTATTGACGATGCGGTCCAAAAAGGGGAAGGGGTTTCTAACGCAGCTCTCCTGCTAGGTGTCGACATAACTAGTGCATGAGAAAACAAAAGAGGCTTTTCGCCCAAATTTCCGATAGAAATCCTCAGAAGTAGTCAACCACGAGAGGTACCATTGCCTTATGGCTAACATTTCAGTTTCGCTGCCCGATGGTACACAACGGGAAATACAAGATGGAGCAACCGCGGCCGACCTAGCTTCTGATATTGGTAAAGGGCTCTTTAAAGCAGCTCTCATAGCGGAGGTGAATGGAGAAGAAGCAGACCTTAATAAAGTACTGCCTAACGGAGCAACCGTTAATATCGTAACAGCTGACTCTGATAAAGGTTTAGAGACTCTTAGGCATTCAACGGCTCATGTTCTTGCTCAAGCAGTTTTAGAACTTTATCCTGGCGCTACTTTTGCCATAGGGCCACCTATTGAACATGGTTTCTACTATGACTTTGCCATGCCCGAAGGAAAAAAACTTAGTGATGAGAGTCTTCAAGAGATAGAAGACAAAATGAAAGAAATAATTGCCGCTGATCAAGACTTCATTCGAGGTGAGGTCTCCGCTGGCGAGGCTCTTGAGATGTTTTCTGACCACCCATACAAATGTGAGATAATCGAAGCTGCAGATTCAACAGAAGTCAGCGCTCCCGACGCAATTAGCTATTACCGGAATGGGGACGGATTCATAGACTTGTGTCGAGGGCCTCATGTGCCTTCGACTGGAAAGCTTCAGCATTTCAAGCTGATGAATGTTGCGGGAGCCTATTGGAGAGGCGATGAAAAAAACCCAATGCTCCAACGGATCTATGGGACTGCATGGGCAACCAAGAAGCAATTGAAAGAACATCTATATCGACTTGAAGAGGCAGCGAAAAGAGATCATCGAAAACTCGCTAACGAATTAGATCTTCTTAGCTTTCCATCTGAACTAGGAGGAGGTTTAGCAGTCTGGCACCCCAAAGGATCTCAAATACGAAAATTAATGGAGGACTACAGTAGAAAACGGCATGAGGAAGGGGGCTACAAATTTGTTTATTCTCCACATATTGCAAATGCGGAATTGTTCCGAACCAGCGGGCATCTAGATTTCTATGCCGAAGGTATGTATCCCCCAATGGAAATGGATAATGGGGAGTATTATCCAAAGCCGATGAATTGTCCGATGCACTGTCTAATTTATCGCGCAGGGACTAAGTCGTACCGAGATTTGCCAATTCGACTTTTCGAACTAGGAACCGTCTATAGATATGAGCGGGCGGGAACGTTGCATGGCCTTATGAGGATTCGCGGCTTCACTCAAGACGATGCCCACATTTTTACCACTGAAGAAGGCCTTGCTGAGGAGATAGCGCAGCTTCTGGAATTCGTTATATCTGTTCTGGAAGCATTTGGGTTCGAAGACTTTTCGTTCAACTTATCCACGCGGGACCATGAGAAATCTGTTGGTGATGACCAGATGTGGAACCTTGCAACAGAAGCCCTAGAAAAAGCGCTCAATGCCCACGGACTACCGTTTGAGACCAAAGAGGGAGACGCTGCATTCTATGGACCCAAGATAGATATTGACGTATCTGATGCAATTGGACGATCATGGCAGCTGTCAACTATTCAGCTT
>MDTD01112716.1_pt1 | contig 11935 bp, 9 predicted proteins | sample 811221 | NCBI WGS metagenome assembly MDTD01 (sample SAMN05326646, study PRJNA326480) | marine metagenome | isolation source: seawater | place: Pacific Ocean: South West | collected 2011 | reverse complement strand
TCTTCGCACCATTCAGACGCGCCGCTTTGGCATAGGCATGCGTGGTGCCGGCAGGATCAAGGTGGCCATCAAGAGGATCATATAAACCGCCGAGTACGCCCTCGATGTTGGTCACCGGTGCAACCTCGCGGATCTCGGCGGGAGAAAGAATCTCGGTCTCCAAACCCATATACCGATGCTTCGCCCTTTCGGCCTTGAGCATATCCATGCGTTCGGATGTGTCCGCCAGTGTGACGCCGCCGACGTGATGCAGACCGCACGACATTCCCGTCAGCGCTTCGAGCTCGCGGTAAAGCTTGATCGTGTAACCCTGCAGGGCAGCCATGTTGGTATCGCCATTCAGGGTGTGAAAACCGCCTGCCGCATGCCAGGTGGATCCGGAAGTGAGCTCGGATCGCTCCAGCAGGACCACATCCGACCAGCCGAGTTTGGTGAGGTGGTACAAAACCGAACAACCGACGACGCCGCCGCCGATCACACACACCTGTGCGTGCGTTTTCATCTGGACTCCCCCTGCGATGTTCTCTGCTTAAGAGCCCTATGAATCTTCCAATTGCCGGGCCTTGTCATGCACTTTGGCACTTAAGGCCGTTTTGTATTCGGCAAGCCGCTGTCTCAGGGCATCATCTCCTGTGGCGAGCATCTGGGCTGCCAGGATGCCGGCGTTGGTGGCGTTATCAATGGCAACCGTTGCCACGGGCACGCCCGCCGGCATCTGGACGATCGATAGCAGTGCATCCTCGCCTTCAAGACGCGTAGCGCTGATAGGCACTCCAATAACCGGCAGAACACTAAGCGATGCCGCCATCCCCGGAAGGTGAGCCGCCCCGCCGGCACCGGCAATGATCACGCGCAGACCACGACCCTCGGCGTTACCCGCATACTCATACAGCCGGTCGGGCGTCCGGTGAGCGCTGACGATCGTCATCTCGAAGGGCACTTCCAGTTGGCTGAGGATGTCCCCTGCCGCGCGCATCACAGGCAAGTCTGAGTCGCTGCCCATGATGATTCCCACCTTCGCGTTCATGATCCGTTCGCCTTGCTTATTGCTTCGCCCTCAGGAGGTTCAAATGTATCACTTTGGAGCCGTTCCAAGCCGCTATGGGCGTGGGCCAAAGCTTCTTCCCGGGTGTTGCCCACCGCGTTGACATGACCCATCTTCCTTCCCGGTCTGGCTTCTTTTTTTCCATACCAGTGCACCGTAACCTGACCTTCTTCCTGCAACCGGACGGTGTAGGGCGCCCCGGTGTGCGCAGGAGACAGACGGTCTTCGTACAGAAGATTCAGCATCACTGAGACCGGTGCCCGCGCCTCGGTCGGCGCGATAGGACGGCCTGAAATGGCTCTAAGATGCTGCTCAAACTGATCGCATTTAAACCCCTCCATCGTGAGATGTCCCGAGTTGTGCACCCGCGGTGAAATCTCGTTAATGAAGATCTCGCCCGACGTACTGATAAAAAGTTCCACCGCAAAGACTCCTGCCGCCTCAAGGGCCTGAATCGCGCGGGTGGCTACCTCAATACACTCCGTCCGCTGGGTCTCGCTGAGATCCCCGGGGCTGATGACGGTGCTCACTGCATTCAGTTTGGTGTCGAACATCATGGTCACTGGGGGGTAAACGCTGATTTCACCAGACTCAGCCCGAGTCACAACCACCGCGACCTCCAGACAACCCTCAAGGGCTGGCTCAATCACACTCGCTACGGGCCAAAGATCGCTGAGCGCTTCGGGTTCAAGAAGCATTTGAACCCCTTTGCCGTCGTAACCGCCCCGCCGTGTTTTTTGAACAAGAGGTGCACAAAAGCCGCTTTGCAGTACCGCGCCCTCATCTACGTTTTCATCAGCCAGCATGAAGGGCAGTGTCGGCAGCCCCTGATCCTGGAGCCAGGTTTTTTGTAAACCCTTGTCTTTGATCAGCCGTAAGGTACCCACGCCGGGATGCACCTCGATCTTGCCTTCTGCCTGTGCGTGCTCAAGGAGGTCGAGTGTCTCATCGGGAATCGCCTCCAACTCGAAAGTCACCACATCCGAGTCTTCTACAAGACGCGCAACAGCCGAAAGATCATCCAGTGGCGCAACGATAGACTGGTCTGCGACATAGACCGCTGAATTCGTCGGGTCATCGGTGACCACGGTCACGGTCACGCCCAGTCGGTGAGCGCCCTCACAGAGCATCATCCCCAACTGACCGCCGCCCAAAATGCCGATGCGGTCAAGAGCGGCTTTTTTGTTTCTCAAAGCAGTATTCACGCAGGTTTAAAGAAGGAGTGCAGAATAGATGCGGCGGAAATCTCGGCAGGGACGGGTCAGCCAGAACTCACTTACAATTATAGCGATGGGACTCCAGATACAGGACACGCACAAAGATCTGCTGGGATCTCAGGCGCTTTGAAGAAACTCCGGAAAAGGTCCCGTTACCGCAAGCGTTAAGCCCTCCCACTGCAGATTCAAAAAGAGCCACTTGCCGTCTGGGGAGAAACACACTCCCGTGATTTCGCTGTCGCCATGATTTAAGACATTTTCGGCGAAGTAGCGCACCCTGCCATCAGGCTGTAGGACGCATACCCCGTTGGGTGCGTCGCCATCCTCTGCCAAAAAAACATCGCCCCACGGCGATACCGTCACGTTATCTGGTCTATCAAAAGCCTCGTCGCCTTCTGCCTGAGCAACGAGGGTAATCTGGTTCTTATTTTCCGAGGAGAAATCAAGGTTATAGAGCTGCCCGCGATTCGCGGGTCCACCGTCCGTAGAGCAAAAATAGACCTGGCGGCCGGCAAGCCATGCACCTTCACCACGAGAGAGAAACGCGGCTCCCATGTTATGTGCCTGATCTCGCGTCGAGGTCTTGATGGCTTGCGGGTCGGGTACGGACACCCATTCCACATCAAATGCGTCTCCCACATTCGGACCCTCAGAAAGCCTAAATCGGTCCTTAGACGACACTTTCAGTGCCTGTAACTTTCCGCCAACAAAAGGTTTCGTCGGATGGTCCGGAAGATGGCGGTAAATTGCGCTATCGGACTTGTCCTCGGTGAGATAAGTGATGCCGGTAATCTCATCGAACGCGGCTGCCTCGTGAGGAAAACGTCCCAGGGCGGGCAACTTGTGCGGCGCCCGCAGCGTCGCAGCCGATGCGTCACACAAAAAAACGTAACCGTGTCCCGGTTCCTCAACCTCTTCACAACTCAGCCAACCGTAGGGGCTTGGCCCGCCGGCACAGTTACGCGAGGTTCCTGTCAGCACAAAATTGCTTGATCGAAGGGTGCCGCTTTCTCTATCCACGACCAGCCGGGTTACCCCGCCGCCGCGGTTGTCAGCAAACCCCAACGTCGAATCAACAGAGCTGCCCTCATGAACCTCGTGGTTGCGCATAACCACCCAAGTCTCCTCATCGCCCGGAAAGCAGGCCATGCCGTCGGGAGCCTCCGGCGTTGTAAGGCCGTCTGTCATCCGGTCACCGACGCGTTGTAGCACCTGATAGGAAAATCCCGGCGCAAGATTCAGGATACCCTCTGGGTCTGCCACAAGATCACCCAACGACGCGCCAATACTCCTGGGACGATAAAGCCATCCCAACGCACCTGCGGCGGCCAACGCCCCCACCCCCGCGCCGAGAAACCGTCTTCGGCTCAGACTCTTGTGCATGCTGGCCTGAGTGCGTTATCCCGGGTTATCTGGAACGATAACGATCTGTGACACGACCGCATGCGGCGGCTGTTCGAGGGCAAAGAGCACAGAACGGGCGATATCCTCAGCCTCCAGGCAAAGTCCGTAGTTCTCATAAAACGCATCGCCTTTGTCGGCATCGGAAAACCGTGTCTTGGCAAACTCGGTCTTGACCATGCCCGGCAGGATCTCCGACACCCGGATCCCGCGGCCAGCGTATTCCTGACGAAGCGTGTCACTCAATCCGTGCACCGCATGTTTGCTGGCCACGTAAGCCGCGCAGCCCCGCACACCGCTCAGCCCCGCGACCGACCCGAGGTTCACAATATGTCCCCCTTGACCCGACAGCATGCCGGGCAATACCGCTGCGGTCACCTGCATCAGTCCAGAGACATTGATCTGTATCGTATTGACCCATTCTGCGATATCGCCTTCATGAAAATCACGCCGGCCACCGACATCACTGCCCGCGTTGTTGACCAGAATATCGATGGTCTTCCACTCGGGCGGTAATTGGGCCATCAGGCCAGCAACAGACTCGGTGTCCGCCACATCAAGCTGCACTGAGAGTGTCGGGCCAGGCAGTTCATCCATTTGGGCACGAAGCACGTCCAGTCGACGGGCACAACCGATGAGCCGAACACCGGCTTCGCTCAACAACCGAGCAGTCGCCAAACCGATTCCGGCGCTGGCACCCGTCACCAGCGCGGTTTTTCCCGCTAGCTTGATCATGATTTTTCCTGTAGGAAGGGTCTAGTCAGACGATCGCAAAGTATAATGTGCCTGTGTCTGCCCAGCAGACAAGCCGACGACAATCACGGCTGATGGAAAAGCGCGACCCGGCCCGGCGTCAGTCTATATCGAGTTCTTTCAGTTTACGGGTCAGGGTATTGCGACCCCATCCGATCCAGCGGGCAGCCTCCTGCTTGCGGCCCCGGGTAAACCCAAGCGCCGTTCGCAGAAGGACTCGCTCAAAGTCCGGACCAAATTCGGAAAGCACATCCTTTTGACCCATCGCAAAACGCTCGGCCGCCGCCTGCTCCAGAAGATGTTGCCAGGTTTGTGCTGACTGCACCGCGGCTGACTGAGCATTGACGTCAGGCGGCAGGTCCCCGGCAGTTACCGTCGCGCCCGGCGCCAGCACAGTCAAGCGTCTGCAAAGATTCTCAAGCTCTCGGACATTTCCAGGCCAGGGCGCCTCGCAAAGCAACTGCAGCGCTCCGTCATCGAGTCGCTTGGGCTCAACTTCAAGCTCGGTTGCCGCCCGATGAAGAAAACTCTCAGCCAGGGCGGGAATGTCCTCTCGACGTTCACGCAGCGGCGGGAGCGTAATTCCAATCACGTTGAGCCGATGAAAGAGGTCTTCGCGAAAACGCCCTTCTGAGACCCGACTCACGAGATCCTGGTTGGTCGCTGCAATCACCCGCACATCCGCGGTTAATTCCTGATGGCCGCCGACGCGAAAAAACGTGCCGTCAGACAACACTCTCAGTAATCGGGTCTGTAACTCGATCGGCATATCGCCAATTTCGTCTAGAAAAAGCGTACCGCCGACGGCCTGCTCAAAGCGACCGCGGCGCTGATCCTGCGCGCCGGTAAAGGCGCCCTTTTCGTGGCCGAAAAGCTCCGACTCCAGAAGATCCGCCGGAATGGCAGCGGTGTTTATCGCCACAAAGGGCTTCGACGCTCGGAGACTGTTTCGATAAATTGCGCGGGCAACGAGCTCTTTGCCCGTGCCGGATTCACCCGAGATCAACACATTCATCTGGGAGCTCGACAATCGGCCGATGACCCGAAAGACGGTCTGCATAGCGGGAGCTGCGCCTATCATCTCGCTGTCTTTCTCATCGGTGGTGACCTGCGCTTCGCCTTGCGCTTTTTTCTGAAGAGCCCGGCCCACCAGGGCCACGGCCTCCTCCAGATCAAAAGGCTTGGGAAGATACTCAAATGCCCCGCCCTGATAAGCCGACACGGCGCTGTCGAGATCGGAATACGCAGTCATCACGATGACGGGAAGACCGGGCATGTCTTTGCCGAGCACGTCGAGCAATTCCAGACCGCTGGTACCAGGCATGCGTATGTCTGTCACGATGACGTCGGGCTGTTCGCGTCCGATACGCTTCAGTACGTCATCGGCCCGATCAAACAATGTGACCGCAAACCCTGCGTTGGACAGCGCTTTCTCAAGCACCCAACGGATCGAGGCATCATCGTCGACGACCCAGACGGAGGATTTTCGGGTCATGCCTTCTCCTCCACAGGCAGCAACAGGGTGAAAGCGGTCTGGCCCGGCTCGCTTATGCAGGCGATCAGGCCCCCATGACGTGAGATGATCTCCCGGGTAAGAGCGAGTCCCAGGCCTGTCCCATCTGGCCGGTCGGTCACCATGGGAAAGAAAATCCGTTCCGTTAAGTCCGGCGCAATGCCGGGGCCGTTGTCTGTAATCGAGGCCTCGATTGCCAATCGGTGCCGACGGTGATGGATTGTGCATTGTCGGCGCACGCGGGTCCGCAAACGAATACACCCCTGCCCTTCCATTGCCTGCACAGCGTTACGCACAATATTCAATACCGCCTGAGTCATCTCGGCGTGATCGCCCAGAATATCGGGGATGCTGGGGTCATAGTCGCGCTCGAATTCCAAACCCTCTGGGGTTTCTACCTGCGTCAGTTTCCGAACATGCTCGAGCACCGTATGCAGATTGAACGATTCGTGTTCTCCGGCGCTGTAGCCACCGGTCAGCCGGTCGACAAGGCCGTTCAACCGGTCGGTCTCATGGGTAATGATGCGTGTGTACTCCCGCAAATCCTTGTCACTCAGCTCCCTATCAAGCAGCTGAGCTGCACCCCGGATACCCCCGAGGGGATTTTTGATCTCATGAGCCAACGCTCTGGCCACCTGGCTGAACGCACCCTGGTTCTCCTGCAAGGTGGTCTCCCGCGTCATGCGGGCCACCTGGTCAACCTGGCTGAGTTCAACAATCATGCAGGGGCCGTCCGTTCCATAATCTATAGGCGACACGGTGCAGTCCACGGTAATGGCCTCGGCCTGCAGCGGCCCTCGAAGCACTTCCTCACGCAGCGTTGTTGTGGCGCCTTCCTCTGCTGAGATCAATGCCGCCTGCAGGGTCATCCCCATGGGCACAAGATCGAGTACATCGCGGCCGCACCCTCTTTGTGTGCTGGTGTCGAGAAGTTCCTCTGCTGCCGGATTCATAAAGATCACCCGCCGGTCAGGACCCACCAAAAGGACTGCCGCCTTAAGTCCGTCGAGCACCGAACTGCTGACATCCGCCTGAAAATGCTTCATCGGAAAAGCGTTTGCACCATCATGGTGCATAATATTCCAAGGGAAGCGGGTGCCTGTCAAACACCCGCTCTTGGGCCTAAACGCTGTAGTACATATCAAACTCAGCCGGATGAGTGGCCATCCGCAAGCGCTGGACCTGCTCCATCTTGAGATCGATATACCCGTCAATCATGTCGTCGCTCATCACTCCGCCGACCTTCAGAAACTCGCGGTCAGTATCCAGTGCGTCGAGCGCCTGATCAAGGGAATGCGCCACCGTGGCGATTTCCTTTTCCTCTTCGGGCGGCAGATCATAAAGATCCTTGTCCATGGGACCCCCGGGGTGAATGCGGTTCTGAATACCGTCAAGCCCCGCCAACAGCATCGCGGAAAACGCGAGGTAAGGATTGGCCGTGGGATCGGGGAAACGGACTTCAATTCGCCGCGCCTTCGGATTACTGACATACGGGATGCGGCATGACGCTGAGCGGTTTCTTGCTGAGTACGCCAGCATGACGGGCGCCTCAAAGCCTGGCACCAGACGCTTATAGCTGTTGGTGCTGGCATTGGTGAATGCATTCAAAGCGCGGGCATGCTTGAAAATTCCCCCGATGTAGTAAAGGGCAGTTTCACTGAGACCGCCGTATTCGTCTCCGGCGAATGTGTTATCTCCGCCTTTGAAGATCGACTGGTGAACATGCATGCCGCTGCCATTGTCCCCCACGAGAGGCTTGGGCATAAAGGTTGCCGTTAAGCCATGCGCATGGGCCACATTGTGCACACAGTACTTGTAAATCTGCGTCTGATCGGCTTTGGAGACCAGGGTATCAAAGCGCACGCCAATCTCGCCCTGGCCTGCGGTGCCTACCTCGTGGTGGTGGACTTCTACGCCAAGACCCATATCCTGCATGGCAAGGCACATGCTTGAGCGGACATCCTGCAGGGAGTCCACCGGCGGTACCGGGAAGTATCCGCCCTTGACGCCCGGACGGTGGCCGATGTTCCCGTCTTCGTAGTCCTTGTCGGAACTCCATGCCGCTTCGACCGACTCGATGTGGTAGGCCGCACCCGACATCTCGTTGGTCCAGCGCACCGAATCAAAAACAAAGAACTCCGCTTCCGGCCCAAAGTAAGCTGAATCCCCAGCCCCGGTCGACTTGAGATAGGCTTCAGCGCGTTTTGCGATCGAGCGAGGATCTCGGTCGTAGCCCTGCATGGTTGCTGGTTCGATCACGTCACACCGCAGCAGAACCGTGGTGTCCTGCATAAAGGGATCGATGACCGCCGTATCCGGATCAGGCATCAGAATCATGTCTGATTCATTGATGCCCTTCCATCCTGCAATGGAGGACCCATCAAACATTTTGCCCTCCTCGAACAGTTCTCCATCAATGACCGAAGCCGGCACGGACACGTGCTGCTCCTTGCCGTGGGTATCGGTGAATCGGAAATCGACAAACTTTGCTTTGCTGTCACTGATCAGTTTCAGTGCGTCTTCTGCTGACATGGGTTTTTCCTCTACGGTGAACGCGAAAACCGCTCCCGAAGGGTATCGGGCGGCGCTCTTCGCTAAGATTCAGAAAACTACTGCTCTTAATAGAAGCAAATTCCGTGCCAGCCGAAATGTAGACAAAAACGTCCTATCCTGACTTTATTTGCACTATTATAGTGCATTTAATCACAGACTGCACTTGTTTAGTGCATTATAATTAGGGAAATCTACGCTTCAAAATCAACGCCATGGGGGCTTGCCTACGATTGAATATCGGAATCTCACCAAGGGATCTTAGCCCAAAGATGACTTGAAGATCACCCGAGTCGGGCACGGACCGCACACCTCGCGAGTGCTGGATTTATCCGATGAACGACCCTCGATCGGAGAAACGTGAACCTCCAATAGAGCCCTCGTGCTTTTGTTTATCAGAAACTGTCGTTGCGGCACTGCCCACCTCGGCGTTGTTGCCGAGAGCTTTCTAAATCAAGCGCCTTGGGGGCACCGGTATAATCCGCCCATTCCACTGGAGTGACGTCGGGAACCAAATAGTGCATTTTCAGGATTTGATCCTGCGCCTCCAGGCGTACTGGGCGGACCAGGGCTGTGTGGTGCTTCAGCCTTACGATATGGAAGTCGGTGCGGGCACCTTCCACACGGCGACTTTCCTTGCCGCCGTGGGCCCGGAGCCGTTGCGCGCAGCTTATGTCCAGCCGTCCCGTAGACCGACCGACGGTCGCTACGGGGAGAACCCCAACCGCCTCCAGCATTATTTTCAGTTCCAAGTTCTGCTCAAACCTTCGCCGGACGATTTTCAGGACCTCTATCTTGGCTCTCTTGAGAGTCTTGACATCAGTTTTCAAAAAGATGATGTCCGCTTCGTCGAGGACAACTGGGAATCCCCGACCCTCGGGGCGTGGGGACTAGGGTGGGAAATCTGGCTGAACGGTATGGAGATCTCCCAATTCACCTACTTCCAACAGGTCGGTGGGCTCGACTGCCGGCCGGTCACGGGGGAGATCACCTATGGCCTGGAAAGAATCGCGCTCTACCTGCAGGGCGTGGACAGTGTCTTTGATCTTAAATGGAACGCCCACTTCAGTTATGGCGATCTCTATCACCAGAATGAGGTCGAGCAATCAGCGTATAACTTCGAGCATGCAGACGTCAATGTGCTGCTGCGACAGTTTGAGAATTGCGAGTCCGCCTGTGAACATCTTTTGGGGCAGCGGTTGCCCTTACCCGCCTACGAACAGGTTCTGAAAGCTTCACATACCTTCAACCTGCTGGACGCCCGACACGCCATCAGCGTAACTGAGCGGGCGCGCTATATCGGGCGGGTTCGAAATCTTGCCCGGGGTGTTGCCCAATCCTATTTCGAAGCGCGTGAAGCACTTGGATTTCCACGAGGACGCTCATCATGAGCAAGGCACAGGGCAGGGCCGATCTCCTGGTGGAGGTCGGCACCGAGGAGTTGCCCCCTGCAGCGCTGCGGCAACTCAGCGAAGCCTTTGCGTCGGGTTTGGCTGAGGCCCTCACAACAGCCGGGTTGGTGGAGAACCCGACAGCAACGCCCTTTGCAAGCCCAAGACGGCTTGCGGTGCGCATTAGTGGCGTTGCCAGGAAAGCGGCTGATCAGGAAAGTGAGCGGCGGGGTCCTGCCATGAGCGCAGCCTATGACCAGAATGGCCAACCCACGCCGGCCGCAACGGGGTTTGCACGTTCCTGTGGCGTGGAAGTCGCAGACCTACAGACCCTGGGAACAGACAAAGGCGAGTGGCTGATACACCGTAGCGTGGTACCTGGGGCAAACGCCAGGACACTGATTGGACCCAGCATCCAGCGGGCGCTGGACAAATTGCCCATCCCAAAGCGCATGCGGTGGGGCACAGGAACCGACGAGTTCGTGCGGCCTGTGCACTGGCTTGTGGTCCTGCATGGCCAGCAGGTTGTGCCGTGCAGCGTTTTGGGGGTCGCCGCCGGGCGCATCAGTCGCGGTCACCGCTTTATGGGGGAAACCACTGTACGTATCGCGTCCGCCTCAGATTATGAGCAGCGTCTACAGGAAGAGGGCGCTGTCATGCCCGACTTTGCGGCGCGCTCGGCAATGATCGAGAAACAGGTCACCCGTCTTGGAGAAAAAGCGGGCGGCCATGCGGTCGTTGATACGGCTCTGCTGGAAACCGTCACGGCACTCGTCGAAAAACCGCACGCCGTGCTGGGCAGTTTTGATCCCGCTTTTCTCAAAGTACCCCAGGAAGCCCTGATTTCTTCCATGCGCGACCATCAGAAGTATTTTCACGTGGTCGATGAAAAGGGCGCGCTGCTGCCTGCGTTCATCACCATCAGCAATATCAAAAGCCGCTCACCGGCGCGGGTGCGGATCGGCAATGAGCGCGTGCTGAACGCCCGCCTGGCTGACGCCAAATTCTTCTGGGAGTCAGACGCCACCCAAACTCTGGCACACCGGGCACAAACACTTGACCAGGTGCTCTTTCACCACGCATTGGGCAGCCTGGCCGACAAAACGCACCGTATTGAAAGATTAGCCGGCAAGATCGCACAGGCTATCGGGGCTTCAGAAGCTAACTGCTCTCGCGCAGCAAGCCTCTGCAAGGCTGATCTGGTGAGCGGGATGGTCGGCGAATTCCCGGATCTGCAGGGCACGATGGGACGTTATCTGGCAAAACATGACGGCGAGCCTGCCGCTGTCGCGCGGGCCATCGAAGAACACTATCTGCCTCGACAGGCGGGCGGCGCGCTGCCTAAAAGCGTTTCCGGCCAGGTGCTGGCGCTTGCAGACCGGCTGGATTCTTTGGTCGGCCTTTTTATTGCGGGAGAAGAGCCTACGGGAGAAAAAGATCCCTATGCTCTGCGTCGGGCGGCACTTGGGGTTATCCGGATTCTGGTCGAGAAGAAACTTGATCTTGATGTGGCAACGCTCGTGGAAGAAGCTGCCGACAGCTACGTCGTCGGTGGGCTCGGCGCAGGAGACAGCGCCAAAACCCAGTGCACCACGTTCATTCTGGAAAGGTATCGCTCTCTTTATGTCGCATTGGGCTTTGCTCAAGATGAGATTTCGGCGGTGCTTGAGGCAGGTGCGAGGCGACCGTTGGATTTTGACCGGCGATTGAAAGCGGTATCGCGCTTTCGTCACCATCGAGACGCGCCTAGCCTGACCGCGGCCAACAAGCGAATACGAAACATTCTGAGAAAAAGCGAAGAAAGCATCCCGGCACAGATTGACGCGCAGTGCCTGGGTGAACCGGCTGAGATAGCGCTTTCAGAGGCGATAATCGAGACGGCAGGCGCGATCGCCCCTGCCGTTGCCAAAGGCGACTACGCGTCCGCGCTGCGGACCCTGGCCGGCCTTCGCCCAGTGGTCGACGGCTTCTTTGATGAGGTGATGGTCATGGCGCCCGATCCGGCAGTCCGAGCCAATCGGCTCGCGCTCTTGGGACAATTGAATCAGCTGTTTCTCGGTATCGC
>MDTD01024859.1_pt1 | contig 11935 bp, 18 predicted proteins | sample 811221 | NCBI WGS metagenome assembly MDTD01 (sample SAMN05326646, study PRJNA326480) | marine metagenome | isolation source: seawater | place: Pacific Ocean: South West | collected 2011 | reverse complement strand
GATAAAATGGAATTGATTAGAAAATTGGTGTGATATGTCAGATAGACAGAAGAACGGTTGGAACGAGTACTCTAAACTCGTAATTAATGAATTAGAAAGGCTCAATGACGGGATTACAAATCTTAACAAAGAAATTCAATCATTAAAAAAAGAAATAGTAGAACTTCAAGGAAAAGAAGAGACTATTAAAGAATTAAAGTCTTGGAAACAGTCAGTGGATGAAGTCGCTTCACCTACTCAACTAAAAGAACTTAGTAATAGTGTCTCTGAATTAAAAACTTTTAAAACACAATCAGTTACTATTTTTCTTATAGTACAAGGGTTAGTAGGAATCGCCTTAGCTTTACTTAAATTTTTTAATTAGAATTCATTTCATCTTTAGCTTCAGACACAGCATTAAAAGCTACCCACATTATTATGCCGAATATTATATATTTTATTATTATTATCATACCACAAATATAAATAAAAATTAATTAAAAACCAAACTTTATAAAAATGATTTTATCAATATATTTATATTAAAACACACCCTATGAAAAAAATAGAAATTTTAAACGAAACTAACCGAATGAAATCGATGATGGGTATTCCTTTAACTGAAGCAGTAATTGAGTTAGAACCAAGTGAAAGAGAAGACGCTTTTAAAATAAATGCTTTTGGAGTATTCCCAGTAAATGTAACTAGAAACAACACTAGTGACAAATTTATTTCGGAGTTGATAGAAAAAATTAAATCTAATGAGGATTTAACTGAAAAACTTGCTAAGGGAGAACTTAAAATTAAAAATATAAGGCTGAGAGGTGGTGCTAGTAACTGGAATAATACTAATGGAGCACCTGGTATGGGAATAGTAAAACCTCAAATTGCTAATACCCCTGACTTGGTAACTAATTTTAGTGCTTCTGAATTTACCGATGAATCTAAATATGAGGGTAGAAAATTTGATGGTAATTTAAAACATAACACAAAGTTAGCGAACAGGAGGGCAAAGAATTTATGGAACGAATTATCATCTAAATTACCTGAAGCTGGAATATCAGTAGAGGGTGTGACTCCAACTATAGTCGGTTATAATGTTGATACTGGTGGTAAAGTAGATAGTAAAAGAAATAAAGAAATTTATAAAGTTCCTGGACAACACGTATTTGTAGAAATATTATTAGACCAACCAGTAATTAAAGAAGAAGAACGAGTAGAATGTTTAACAGGTGTAAAAGTAGTTGTGGGTTATTTTAAAAGTGCCACTATGATAGAAGGAGTTAGATTCCCCGCTAATAAGAACCAAGGTCACACTTGTAACTATGCAACTTTTACGGTATATTTGAATGATGAACCAGTAGGTAATGTTAATATGAATAATAACGTAGAAAACCGAATATATGGTGGTAGAACTAACCCAGTGGATGAGTATAATTTACCATCGTCTAGTATAGGAAAAAACGAAGAAAATAATCAGTACGTTACAGATGGTAACCAGGGTGGACAAGTTTATAATATCTTAACTATAACCCCTCAAAAAGCTAGAGAAATACTTGGTGATGGAGTATCTCAAATACAAATGTCTATGAGACCCAACCCTTCTTCTACACTTAGAGGAAATAATTCAGACGAAGCCCATGGTGACGCACCTATGGTAGGTGTATTTAAAATAGTACCAGGTAAAGAACCCATTGTAAAATATAGACCTCAAGAACCATATAAAATCGGTGGTGATGTAAAAACTTCTGACCTAGTAGATTTAGGTAAACCTTTTGATGTGTGTGAAGGTGAAGAAACTATAACTACTACGTAATTTTATTAGTTTCATATTTTATATTTTTTTAATTCTTAAAAGTCTAGTTTCGGTATCGGTATCCTCACCCCAACCGTTAGTATTTGTTTTGTGCTTAATAGTAGCCTTTACGGTAGTAAATTCGTTACCGATATCTGTAGGTTTAGAACCTACGTACTTAAATATTTTATTATCATCGGCAATATAAGTTATATTATAAACTACTCCGTAACGACCTGTGTCACTGTATCTCTTTACCTCTTTTAAATTAAGTTCTACTTTATCACCGTTATTATAATGAGCTCCTTTTATAGCAATTTTATTAAAAGCTATTTTTTCGCGTACCTTTTGGGCCTCCTCGCTAGTATACATATAGTCCTCTAGTAACTCGTAACCGTTAGCTAATAATAAAGCTAAAGCGTAGCGGTTTTTAGTTTCGTTAAAATACCATTGTAAGTATGATAAATCTTTACAGTCGTTTATAATTTTATTAGAGTACTTACCAAAGCTAAAACAAGTATCTAGCTCTTTAGGTAATTCGGTATATAGTTTTTTAGGGGCAGATGTCCAACTACGGTTTCTACCGTATAGTTCCTTGTCTACCTCTAAAGTACCGAGACCCATTTTTTCAGCTTTTAAAATAGCCTTAGTTCTATCGGTGCTAAGGTTTTGGTAGTAAGTATATACTCCTACCTCGTAAGGCATATAGTTACCCTCAGTTCCCGTATAACGTACCTCTTTACTAACTTCCCAAAGAGTATAAAATTTATTAGCGTATCCTATTACTTTCATTTTTTAAGTTTTTATTATTTAATAATACAAATATAATAAAAACTATTTAATGATACAAATTTATTTATTAATAAGATAATCTGGGGGTGTACATTTAGGACATAAAGTCATAAGTTCAGTAAAAGGACTACATTCAAAGTTTTCTTTATGTGGATTACCTAAAAACCCTAGTTCTTCTATACCGTACATGGGATGATTACATTTGTCACAAATAAAATCTGGTTCTATCCCGTTATCTTCACTTTCTCGTGTTTCCATGCTTTATTTTTATATGTTTCTTTTACTATTTTTTTATCTAATTTACATTCATCTTTAAACATATCCATCCAATATTGGACATCTCCAAACTCCATAGATATTTCATTTATAAAATCTTTATGAGGTTTATTATGTTGTTGTAAAAGTATAGTTGATAATTCATTTAACTCCTCTATAAGTTTAAGTGTTATATGTTCTTCATTCATTTGTTTTATTTTTTCGGTTAATATCAAATTTTTTTATGTTACGTAGAAGTTCATTATTTTGACTTTCGTATTTTCCTAATAATAAAACTCTTATTAATATTATGGCTAATGTTATCCCTACTATAATTCCTAAGATTCTCATGTTTTAATCCGTTTGGGGACCTTCGCCCTCTGACCATTTTTCTTTTTCTATCAACTCTTCAATAGTACTGGTCACCAAAAGTTTTTCCTCTTTTATAAATGAAAGTGGTAATTTTATTTCACAATCTAATCCCTTACCTGTAGTGTCTCCACTATCTGAAAACAATGTTTTACCATTGTAATTAGCTTCACCTACTATTTCGTAAACATTATTAGGGGTAAGTATAACATTTATCTCTAATTTAAGTTTTTTAATATCAAATTCTTCTTCTTCTTTTAATTCTAACTCAAAAGTTTTTAAATTACCTTTTTCTGATGACACATAAGTTACTAAAATATTGTCTGGTTTACTTTCTATTTTAGAAATAACTTCCTCGTATTCTAATTGGGGTATTTCATACTCACCTAATAGATTTGTTCCGTTGTATACCATTAATTTGCAATCTGGACTACTTGGTCCATAATAATGACCTAGATTATCAAAATCATACCAATCGTTCCCTGTGTTTAAGGCATCACCTATTTCATAGAGTATTACGTCTTCTATTTCTTTATTGTTTTCTAAAGCGTAATCTTCAATCTTTTTATATTCTTGTGGTGTAAATTCATTCATTGTTAATTCATGACCCCACCTACCAATTATGAGTTCTAGTTTTTTTGACATAAGTTTTGTTTTTTAAAAATTAATCTTTTAAGTTCGGAGTAACCAACCATATCGAAAAATAAGTAATTATAATTTCTAACATAGTTTACAGCACCATTAAGTTGTTCTAAAGTTTTACAACTTTGAATTACTTTAACAGCTTTTTGTTTAGCTTCTAATTGTTGGTGTATATTCATAAGTCTTTTATTTGATTTTTACCTTTTTGAGTTAACCACATTACTTCATCACCATTTTCGTCTTCTATATAATCTACAGTTCCTTCATTTTTTAATTCTTCAATATGGGTTTTTACTACCACTTGAAATAAAAGTGTTGTTAATTCTTTTTCTGTTAATTTAACCTCTCCGTCTTTTAACCAGGATTGTAGAGCGACAACTCCCAGAATGTCTTGAAAGTGATAATACACCCTTTCTTCTGAATAAAGTCCTAGTTCCTGGTCTTTAAAGAATCCTTCTTTTTTTAAGTTAGAGTATAAAGTTTCTAACCATTCTTGAACTGTATGTGGGTAATTAGTTTTCATTTTACACACGTTTTGAATATCCTACAATTTGATAAAAATCTTTGGTCCCTTCACAATATTCTTTAACTAGATTAAGTAACCCTTTGAACATAAATGCTCCACTAGTTTGTTTTTCACACTTACAAAATAATTCAACTAATGTTGTTAACATTTGAACTGAATAATAACCAGCATTATCTAATTCTCCAAATAATGCTACAGTAGTAGGGACATATTTAAGAGAATAATTGTTACGGTCTTGTTGATTTTTAAAAGGCTCTATTTCTTCATACATTTTGATTAAATGTTCTACATACAATTTTACTAAATTTTTATCGTATTCACATTTAACTAATAAATCCACTATCCAGTGGGTATGAGAAGGTGTTCTTAATCTTTTACCAGGACTGCGATACTTAACAATAAAATCTAGGTCTGGGTTTTCTCCCCTAAATCCTTGGTATATTGCTACAGCTGTTTCGTCTGGCATTATCCACCATTTTAGTGGATGGTTTCTTTTGTTTTCGTTTTTTATTTTATATGATAAATCCATACCACAAATGTAATAATATTTTTTTAAATATTCAACTATCTACGTAATAATTTGTAAATGTGAGGAATTGTAATCAGAAATGATATAGGCCAAAAAATTATAAGGAACAAAGCACTGAGTTCATTGAGTAACTGTCTATCATAAATTTTGTAATGTAGGAATATCCACGCAAATCCTACTAAAAGGTAACTAAAGCATATTATAAATGTAATCATAAGTTATTTTTATTATCCATTTTATGTGTCACAAACATTAGTGTGACTACTATTATTAAAGTTATTATTCCAGTTATTAAACTAGTTATCATTATTTTTTTTTTATTTAAAAATTGGTAACCTCATTCCTACATTAAAGATACTTCTAACACCTAAAGATATGTCCGAACCAGTACCAATTTCTCCAGATACCGTAAAGTGTAATCCAGTGTTGGGCCTAATGTTTAATTGTGTATAACCAGTTAAAGGATATGGTCTAACACCTAATACAATAGAGATTTGTTCATTTTTACCGTAATAGGACCCAACTCCAATCTTACCTGTCATAATATATGGGTAAACTAAACCAACTTGTATATCTATTAAACTGTAATCACCCATAGGTATGTTAGTCCCTATAGATATTGAACCCATAAATTTATCATTGTTTTTATAAGTTACACTCATATCTACAATGTCTATAACTTCATCTTCGTAATTTACTGTTGTACTTACACCTCCATTAGCTTCCATATAAAATAATCTATTTTGTGAATGCAATACTAAAGGTAAAAATAAAATTATTAATAATATTTTTTTCATTTTTTTTGTTTTAAAACTTTGTTAAAAGCGTATTCCCACCTAGCCCTTGTATCTTTATACTTGTGTTTACGTTGGGTATCCATTTTTTTTAATTGTTTATTGAATTGTTTTTTTAAACCTAGTTCTTCTAATTGTTTTGTGGTGTCCCACCAAAAATCTTCCCAATGTCCCATGTTAGTACTTTTGTCCTATAAATAACATTAACAACATTAAAGTCATATAAATTATATGATAATGTTTTCTTTTCATTTTTGACATATTTCTTTAATTTCATAAGTCCAACCACTATCAGAATTTTCGTTGAAGAGTTTAACTAATTCTTTCGCTTTCTTTTTTTCTTTAATTTCCATGATTTCACTTAAACCATTGTTTAATACTGTAAATGTGGTTTTACCCAGATTTGGGTCTTTCATTTTTTTAATAATTAAATAAGACATTTTTTTTTATTACTTTAAAGGGTTATTATCTTTTGTATCATTATCACATCTAATTTCATAAGGGTTGGAATCTGGTGTTTTACCAGGGATATTGATTTGAATGTCTGTTAGTCTTCTGACAACAGCGTCATCAAAACTAGCTGTTTCTTTTTTGTTTAGTTTTACCTCCTTTAATCTGTCACTTATAATATCCCAAGTGGCTTTAGTAGGCATAAAAGTAGTGGAGTCCACAATTCCTTTTAACCAAAATACAAATTCATTAGATGTCATAATTTTTTATTAAAAAATACATTATATAAACTTATTTGTCAACTTTTTTTTACCTAAATCTACGTATAAAATCATTTTGTTTTAGACTGTTGATTGCTATTTTAAAATAAGTGTATGTTTCTTCCATTACTACCTTAACAATAACAAAAGGTATTACAACCATTAAAATTATAAGAGTAATAATAGTTTGTAATATTAGTAAAAAAAAATCTAGTGTTATTTTCATCTTTGTATTTTTAAAGCTTCATTTTCTATTTTTAGAAGAAAAGCTTTTAAATCGTTAACTTTTTTCTGATTTACGTCATTATATTCTTTTATCATAGCTGACTTAGATTGTTCTTCTAATGATAACTTAGGTATTAGATTTATTTTTTCTTCGGTTGCTCTATGTTGGTCCATTAACCATTGGTAATATCCTGCTTTATTTTTCATATTTTTTAATAGTTTCTTTTTTAAGTTTATTGTAATTTTTAATCATTTCTGACATAGCTTCTTTTCTGTTTTGTTTTATTACATTTTCAATATTATCTTCATACACTTTGTAACTAACATATACAGTAATCATATGGTCAGGGCCATACATATCAGTTAATACAGTAAATCTATGATTACCATCTTTAATAACATATTTTTTTTCACCTGTATTATAATCAATTCCGTTTGGAGCCAGTCTTATTGGTTTAAACCCATACCCGTAGGTTTCAATACTGTACTTTAACCTTTTCCAGGGATATCTACTCTGTGAGGCTTTAAAAACCTTTTTATCCATATACCTAAATTTAGGTATTGAGGAAAGAGGTACTTCAGTACGATAGTATTTTGTACTTAAACCATATCTTATATTGTAAGGTATAGAGGAAATAAGTAACCATATAAATCTAATGTATTTCATATAGTTTAATTTTAACCTTTAATAAATAAAATGTAAATGATTAAGGACGAGGCCATTCTCTTGGGACTAGTTTACCTGGTCTAATTTTTTCATTACCGTAACTATCTTGTTGTCTTTTCCAGGGTTTTCTAGGGTCTCTGTTAATAAGAACTTTACTCACACCAAATAACTTAGCGATACTATCTAATTCGTTTTGTAAGTTCATTCTTTTGGTTCTCCAAATCATTTCATATTGTGCACCAGGTTCATTAAGTAAGTTGGTGGAAACCAGTTCTTTTTTTAAATACTCCATATATTCTGGATGTTGGTCTTGAAAATCTTCGTAGTATGTAAATTCAGGAAATTTTTGGTCATAATCAAGATTATGTAATTTTTCTTTCCTTCCTTGGTATTTTGAGCCGTAACTAGCGTCTTCACCGTACCAATCCTCTGCTATTTGATAATAAATCCTATCCTTGTTCCAAATATCGTCAGCGATAGCACTATCATCCATCCTGGGAACATAAACGTCTACAATAGCTGATTGAGGCATATTACCTGGAACTGCACTTAGATAAAAATCAAAACCTTCAATTATAAAAGGTGAGTTCTTAACCAAATAGTTATTAAACGCCGCAACGGGTTCGTTAGGTGTATTTTCTACATTCATAGCATAGTGTTGGTCCCCACGTCTTATAGACCAGTCTGGTTCCCCCTCTGGGTGGTCCCTTTCTATATTTTTATTGTTTGGATTAAAAGGAAATTGTTGTTCATTTAAAGTTTCAGTTAGTCCAAATTTACTAAGTCCATTAAACTCTCCAGTTTTTATCCACTGGTATATCCAAGGATATAAAAACTTAGCATTCATTTCTATAAGGTTTTCTGTCCAATCTGTATTATAACCAGGTTTTTCCTCCATTAGTTTAAGAATTTTTTCTAAAAATCTCTTTTCCACAACCACATATTTCCAAGGCCATTCTGACTGATGTCCATTAGAATTTTTTTCTACAACCACATAAGGAATATACCTTTCTGATTTATGTCCTGTAGGTGGAGTCGTGTACGATGTCTCACCACTTTCTCTTTCACTATTTACATCCACTACCATAATTTCATCCCCCATTTTTAATTCAGGATTTAATTCTGTGGGTTCTCTTTGTTCATTCAGGGTTTCAGTTGGGTTAACCTTTATCCAGATATCACCATCAAAAATACTTTTACTTTCCATAAACTCATCATTGGATACATCATATACCACACCTTCTTTTTCTGGAATTAAGTCATATCTAGCTCCTCTATACTTTCCTCCAGGAATTTTTCTTATAACTTTATATGTGATGAATATGTCTGGCATTCTTTCTCTCCTTCGATTATATCCCTTAACTTCCAAACCCGTATCTATTACTTTAATCAAATCACCTTCTTCGAGTTCTGGACTAACCTCTTGTTTTGATTCATTTAAATATTTGTCTCTTGTGTATTTTCTAAATCTTTGTGGGTTGGCTTTTATAGCAGGTTTTGAAAATCTAGTTCCAATACCATGTTTTCTTGTGTTTGCTAATGTTCTAGCGGCCTCGTTTGGTTGTTCACCTAATTCATTCTCGTGTTCTTTTGGTGAATTAACTTTTATCCATACATCACCATTATAGATAGTTTTTCTCAAGTAGTCTCTCTTGTTATTGTTGAAGTGTTCGGGAAGTAGGTCATAATATTCTTTCCTAACCTCTCTACCCTTTATCCACAATGTTACAACTCCCTTCTTTATAACTTCATAATTTGTTGTAAATAAATTAGGCATTCTTCCGAACTGATTAGGACGCTGTTCTTCGTCAACTTCAATTACTTTAATTTTATCACCAACTTCTAACCTAGGACTGATTTCTTGTTTTGATTCATTTAAGGTTTCCGTTGGATTAACTTTTATCCAAACATCTCCATGGTAAATAGTTTTCCCCACCAAACCCTCAAACACTTTATATCCTTCATATTCGGCTGGGATTAGGTCATACCACTCGTCCCTCTTCCAATTTAAATCCATTCTTCCACTCTCACGTCTCTTTCTTACAACTTTATAAACTGTAGTAAATAATTCGGGCATCCTATTATGTTCCCCGTCGATTTGAATTACTTTAATTTTATCCCCAATTTCTAACCTAGGACTGATTTCTTGTTTTGATTCATGTAGATTATCGTACCAATTTTCTGGTCTTTTCTGTAGTATCCAAGTATCTCCTGGTATCATATGTAAACCTCTTCTGTAACCTCCACCAAAACCCATCTCACTTGAAGATATCATATCTTGCTGTCTTTCTTCGTCAGTGATATCTACAGGTTCTAATTGATAAATTCTTGTATCTGCATCTGGACCCTCCCAGTTTTCTCTTCGTCTGTTTGTGATTCCAAAAATCCTATAAGGTTTGAAGGTTTCTGGTGTCACTAAGGATATAGGAAGTCTACCAGTCATGTATCCTTGTGTACTATGGTCTAAGTCTACAATCATAACCTCATCCCCTCTCTGTAGTGGTTGGTTTGTTTGAGTAGACTCGTTTAATTTATTTAACTTTTTAGTTTTTTCTTTTGATTTTTCTTTTTTGTTTGTAATATAATCTAAAGCTCGTTTAAGTCTTTTTTTCGTCTCAGGGTCTTTTGCGTTTTTATGTGCAGCTCTTACTCTTTGATGTATAAGATTAATAATTTGTGATTGTCTTTTGTGCGACTTAGATTTGAATGAAGATTTGTTTAGTGTATCTACAATGTCTTCTTTAGTTCTAAACTTAACTGATACTGTGTCACTAGGGTCTTCATCTGTATATAATCTTCTACCACTACCTTTTGGTTTTTTCCCCGTACCTTTTTTAGGGTCAGACTCATTTAGATTCATACGGCGATAGGACTCTAAACCCTCTTTAAACGCTTCCAACCCTTCTTCTTTTGGTACTTTAACCCAAGTATCATGTGAGGGAAATATATAATATGGACGACTTGGGTCCATGTCTGGTCCCATTAATACATACATTTTTTCACCCTCTCTTCCAAACTGTGTTGTTTTATATTTGGTTACCAACATAACAACATAAACTTTAAATATTTCTGGTATACTATCACCACCATACATCATATAACGGTCTTGGTCTATATAACCTTCCCGACTAATGATTGGTGAGTCTTTATCAACATCATAAATTCTTATAAAATCACCTACTATAAGTTCTGGATTGAATTCTTGTTTTGATTCGTTTAAGGTCTGTGTTGGATTTGTTTTTATCCACACATCTCCAGGATATATAGTTTTAGCCTCACGGTTTTTAAAAAGGGTATAATCGTCGTAATTTTCTTTACCACTCCCATCTTCCCCTTTTACCATCATTTCCATCCATCCCTCTGGTAGTAAGTCATAATGTCTTTTCCTTACATCTAATCCAAAATTTACTCCAACAACTTCGTAATTTTGAGTGAATAGTGTTGGTTTTCTCATCCATCTTGTCGGGTGTGTTACTTCATTTCTTTCATTTATTGCAAGTACTTTTATCAAATCACCTTCAGATAAGTCAGGACTTAAATCTTGTTGTTTGGATTCGTTTAATGGTTCTGTTTGGTTTGTTTTTACCCATTGGTCACCTCTACTTCTCCTTATTGTTCTTAGTTTTCTATGTAAATGCCCTGGTAACCCTTCATCTTCTGGTTTTAGGTGTCCTAATTTTTGTAATTCAGATACCTCATCGACAGGTACTATAATGTAAACTCCTTCTTTTTTTGGTGCACCATAACTTGGTTTCCATACCCAGTAAGGTTTAAATAATTCTGGTTCCCCAAATGCATAACTTTGTCTTTTTTCTCTAGGTACATCATCCCAAAACCCAACTTCGGGTGTTGGTATATCTAGAATAGTTATTACGTCACCATATTTTAAAACTGGACTAATTTCTTGTTTTGATTCATTTAATAGATTATCATCTTGTGTGACATCTATATAGTCATCTATCCCATTACCATCTTCGTCTTTACCTCTTTGTTTGGGCATAATAGAAATACCATATTTATTTAATAATTTTTCTAAACCTACTGGTATTACAACTGACACTGCACCTAAACTAATTAAAGTGATAATTCTTGCTATATCTGCTGATTGTTGTTTAAGAAATTTAATGTCGTCTTTGGTTACATTATCTTTATTATTAATAAGTCTCCCTAATATTCTTACAGCTTCAGCTGTTTCTTTACGTTCTCTTTTTGCTCCTTGGGTTAATTTAGACCAAAAGTTTTTGAAGTCTTCTTTTTTTTTCTTTGTATATTCTTTAACTTTATCACCTATCTTACGTTTTTCTTGTAATTTTTCTAAAGTTCTAATGAAGTTACCTTGTTCACCACTTAACTGAGTATTGGGTTTCACTTCTTCATCCATTTCATTATCAAACTCTTCACCATGAAATGCATATAAGTCTTGTAAGGCTTCTGGTGATATTTGTTCACTTAAATCATAGTATGCATCATAAGCATTTCCTAAGTCCTTGTAACTTACCTCATCATTATCATCTATAAAAAACCCTGGGTTAATTTCTTGCATTATACTTTCTACCCACCTATTGTATTCTTTTGGGAATGGTTTTACTAACATACCATTATCATTTCCTTTTAAAAATCCCATTTTAATTAGTTCTGCATCTAAAGCTTGT
>MDTD01133873.1_pt1 | contig 11936 bp, 8 predicted proteins | sample 811221 | NCBI WGS metagenome assembly MDTD01 (sample SAMN05326646, study PRJNA326480) | marine metagenome | isolation source: seawater | place: Pacific Ocean: South West | collected 2011 | reverse complement strand
TGCCCTGTTCAGTATGGATATATTATAGCAGAGTGGGGACTCTACCGGTGAACCCTGTGACAGTAAAAGAACTGGATTAAAAAGCTACAGCTCTCTTATCAAAAGGGACAAAGATACTCTACTCATGGAAGTAAGTTATGTCAAGCCTTATCTTGTTCAGATATATTTCCAAAGAATGTTGTGATAGCATATCTACCGTATCCTTCATAATAATCAGAGTCTTTAATAGAAACTTTATTGACACCATGTTTCACCCAACCAGGGAAAACTATCAATGAGTTGTTATCACATCCATACTCATAATCATATTCAGGAAAGAATAAGTCACCACCCTCATATTTCTTAGGTTCTTTATTGAAGTAAGTAAATGCTAGGAACTGAGTTGACTTATCAGTGTGTGCACGATAGTATTCTTTATCGTGATAATATCTTACCTTGGTAGCATCAAAGTTTGCCATTGGTGCAATAGAGCAGCATCCATGAATATCAGCAAAAGTATTGAGAATACCAGAAGTAAATATCTTTCTATTGACAGTCAAGATATTAGACATTGGTCTAAAGTTTGGGTTACCATTGATACCCTGCCAGTTACCACTTGAATAGTTTCTATAAAGTTGATCTAAGATAAGAGCACTAGAGTTTGTATATCCAACAATGCCACCAAAGTCTTCTGCTTTCAGTAACTTTCCTGGTTTTGTGTAGAAGTTAAGTTCTTCCCAGATAAGTTCAAGTTCCTCTTCATTGTAAAAGTTCTTGACAATAATGTGTGGGAATGGTTTTTCATATCTAATAAGTTTCAAAGTCTCTGTCATTCTCTTCCTCCATTATCTTGAACTACTGCCCATGTAGTTGCAATGTATTTTGTTCCACCAATGGGTGGATTACCTCTGTGAGTATGTGTAAACCCAGCAGGGAAGATGATCACATCTCCAGTGACTGCTTCCTCCCGTAAGTTTTGATACAAAAACTCTGTCTCACCACCCTCAAATTCATCATTCAGATACACCTGAATGACAAAAGATCTTGGCGATGAAATGTATGAACCATTCTCATAATGCCAGGAATGAAACCCACCACCAGCAGGTATCTTCTTTAACTTACAGTCATAAACAGCAAACTCGCTCTGCTGCAACAGACTAAACATGTTCACATATTCATCAATACAAACCTTCATGTTAGGTAAGATCTGCTGTGATATTCTAGAAGCAGCAGTAACATCTAGATTAAAACCATTGTTTACATTTATGGTTTTATTATCTACTTGATGAAGTCTTTCCGTATCATAAAACAATAAATTATTGTTATCCAGATAGTCAATATACTCAACTAGATCTGCACACTCTTTTCTAGAGAACGCACCACGATAGCGCACAACAAAGTTATCAGACATAACAAAGTATTTTTAGATATTTATGCTACCCCTGTTGCAGTTGAACTTCCTGTAATTTGTCCACCACTTACAACATCAACTTGAATGTTTGAATTAGTTCTACGAATAGCAGCACCATTTGACCCAGCTCCACCATTTGAACTGTCTAGATTTCTTCCACCACCCCCACCTTGGGCACTTTCAAAAGGATCACCACCACGTCCACCATTAGCACCAATAGCTTCATTATCATTGTTTCCACCTGATCCACCTTCACCATTTTCTTCTAGTTGACCAGCAGAACCACCAGAACCGTTCTGAACTTCATCGGAATTACCTGACTGTCTCACTCCAGCTCCACCACCATTTCCAGCAGGTAGACCTGAACCACCGCCGCCACCACCGCCGCAGGCACTTCTATCAGCACCTCCATCAACCTGGCGAGCACCAGCTCCACCACCACCTCCACCAAATCCACATAATATCTTTCCACCACTTTGAACATTCACATTAGTTTCTTCATGTTCAATACCTAATGCTGAGGTTCCATTGCCACCACTAGCACCATTACTACTACCTGCATCAGACCAACTATCTGCACCTTTACCACCATCTCCTCCAGCACCATATAATCTTCCACTACTACCTACATCAACACTCAAAACAACATCAGAATTCCAAGTTCCTGTTCTGAGTGCAACGTTTGCTTGGTTACCTTTTGCTGAACCAATAGTTTTATTTACATGAATAAGTATCTTTGAACCTGCTTCTTTTCTTCCTCTGAATCCACCTATAACAGTTACACTATTGTTGTTGTATCTACTCTTTGCATTTTGTCTACTTTCTGTTCCGCCACTATGAAAGTCAACAACAACATTCAGTCTCTTGTTGTAGAAGTCACTGAACTTAATTTCACCTGATGATGGAACACCACTATCAATACCGTTGAACGATAAGGAACCAACAGTTTGGCTTAGTCTGTAACCACCCAAAGACATTTGATTGCCTGCTAGGTTTCTACCAAACTCATCTGAGATATTTGTAGCAGATATTTGACCAGAAGAAGGTGTTGCCATATTAGCTAGAAGTTACAGTTTCCCATCCAGATGCTGTGCGGACCTGGATTTTATTGAGTGTAGTGTTGTAGATCAAAGCACCAGGAGTCAAGTTATTCAAGTTATTTCTGTTGGTAGTGCTGACTTTTGGTAGAATCATAAACCTATCAGAGGAGAATGACTCACCATCATCATTAGCAGTTGCAGAACCTAAGTCAAGGGCACATACTGGGTTGGTTGTACCTGAACCAATACATCCTTTCTGAGTTACAACAACTCTCGCTGAACCACCTTGAAGATGTGTTGCTGGGTTGATAGCAAAACGTAGAGCATTGCTATCAGTTCTGTCTACACCTTGAGGATCGCTTGAGGAAAATACTGAATATCCTAGGTCATTCTGTTCAATATGATAGAAGGTTGAAATGCCAGATGTTACATGAGTATTGACATTTACTCTTCCATTTGCACCATTTCCAGTTCCATTATCTAATACAACAGAGAAACCATCAGGTGCTAAAATATCACCCGAAAAACTCAATGCAGATAAAGAACCAGTAAGAGTAAGATTACCGACAACACCTAAGTCACCATTGATGAATGTATCCCCTGTAAATGTTGATACACCTGTTACACTCAATTTAGTTGATGGTATGGTTACACCCAGACCTAAGTTGCCCTCATATGTGAGAGAAAGTAAGGGATCTGCTTTGTGGAACCAGTGGAAACCACCAGTATTGATACCAGTTCCACTACCAGCGTGAAGGTAACTATTAACATGACCTAAGTCATAGTTTACAATATCAAGAGATCTTGAGTCACTATAAGATGACCCACTATCTCCACCGTATCTGATACCACCCGATGTAGCTCTATTTGGAAGTCCTCTTCCTAGTTCAATAGCAGCATTATCATTTGTGCTTCCAACGTAGATAGAAGAAAGTCCAACATTTTGAACTTCGATATTACTTAATGGTGCTGTTGTGCCTACTCCAACCTTACCTTCTACACCAAGATTGGCAGTTACTTCAATATATCCCGACGTAACAGTTGAAGCAGTAACATCATCAACCTCAATATCAGGAGTTCCAGTCAGTGACTGTGCTGTTGATGCTGTTCCAACCACATCTCCAGTAACATTTCCAGTTACATTCCCATCAAATGTTGTGGCAGTTAAGATACCAGTGAAACTTAAACCTTCAGCAATCTTACTATCATCAATGACAGGTAAGAAGTCATGCCCTAATGTTCCTCTAGTGATGCGATCAGCATCTAGTCCATCAATACCAGTTCCATTTCCTCTTATACTATTTGCAGTAAGAATACCAGCAACAACTACATTACCACTATCACTGAAACCAACACCACCTGTAAAAATACCAACAGCAGTTTGATCATTACCACCAACTTGGAAGGTGAAACGTGGATCTGTGGTCGCAATTCCTACATTTCCAGCAGCATATATGCTTGTGAATCCTAGACCTACATCTGTATCAACCCATTGTGATGTTGGTAGGTTTGATAATGTAGAACCATCACCAAAGTATGTCAGAATACCTGTTGTAGCGGTCACAATGCCGCTTGTAGGTGCTTTTAGTCGTCCGAATGAACCATCGGTTATAGTAGCGAAACCAGTGACGTTCAGGGCGCTGACAAACTCATTTCCAGCAGTTATTACACCAACAACATTGATGTTTCCACGAACATCAAGAGACTCAGCAGGAACGGTAGTGCCGATTCCCACTAAGCCTTGAGAGTTGACTATAAAATTGTCTTCATCAACCTGAACACCATCACGAAAATTAAATGACTTCCTGATATTCGCCATCTTATAATAGATTTTTAGTTATTTATGAATTTCTCAGGTCTTTTACTTCTTGGCGGAGTTCCTTGATAGCTTCAATAAGGAGTGGAACAAGTTTCTCGTACTGAACAGTAATGTATCCTTTACCAACAGGTGCAGGATGAACTGCTTCAGGGAGAACTTCTCTTACTTCTTGTGCAGATACACCAGCATATCTGATGTCAATATCAAAACCAAGTTCACCTGCTGCTTCATTGAAGTTGTAAGTGAAACCACTAAGTGTATCAACTTTATCTAGTGCACCAGTGATGCTGATTTTGTTTGTCTTCAGTCTATCGTCAGACGCAAAGGCAATAACATCACCAGTGAATGAACCATCACCACTGACAGAAATACCACCAGCAAATGTGTGAGTGCCAGTTCCATTTACATCAAGGTTATCATTAACAACTAATGTTCCACCATTGGAATCAAGAGTTAAGTTACCGGATGTAGTGGTAATGGTATTATCATTTGATACTCCAACCGTGATGTTACCAAAATCACCACCATTGGCAGTAATATCACCAGTAACAGTTGCACCAGTTGTAGTTGCTTGAACTCTAGTTGTACCGTTACCATCTACAAGACTTGTTTGATCAATACCAGTCAGTGAAGAACCATCACCATGGAATGATGTTGCAGTCACAACACCAGCAACATTCAGCAACCCACCAACATTCAGGTTCTTGTTAATACCTACACCACCATCAACTGTGAAGGCACCAGTATCAACATTTATTGACTGAGTAGTATCAGTGATGTTGAAGGTATTGTTGAGTTTGAATGTTCCATTAACAGTAAGACCACCATTGATCTTAACTTGTCCACCGAAGTTGACTGGACCATCAAACTCAGAGAGAATAGTCTTAGACTTACCACCTTCAACCAGTAGTCTTTCTTTGACAATAACTTCATCAAAGACAACACTTAATCTAGATGGGTCTTGTCCTGTGATGGTTGCTACTGGAATATCAAATGTGGACTCTTTACCAGTTGCTGAGTTGATCTTCTTGTTACCAATGAAAAAGTCACCATCATTATTGAGACCAGAGTAAACAACAATACCACATGCAGATTCTTCTGCTTGAGCCAGGAACTCTTCCTCTTCAGAAAGAGTCTTAACCTGAACTTGTGGTAAACTGGTTGAATAGTTACCAGGACCATATCCAAGATATTCAAACGTGTGACCAGAAGCATGAATGATAGAAGGTCTATGGAACTGAATAGCTCTTGGTGTAATCTTGGTGATAAGAGCACCAGCAACGTGGTTCTCTTTTACGGTTCCTAATACACCACGAATGACTGAGATTTCATTATTACTTGAACCAGACAGTGTGCTGCTGGTAATTCTCATTATCTCGTTGTCTACTTGGATATAAGAACCAAGTTCAAATCTCTGTGTGGTAGAGATACCAGCGTTGGGAACAGATACTTCAAGTGTGGTGCCACTGCTGATGTTTGCACCCAGAGTCAATACTTCATTTCCGTAGAACTGAAGACCTCTGGCACCTAAGTTCTCTCCAGTATTATCAGAGAACTTATCATTAGCAGACAATGCGTTCTTGAGAATGTAAAGACCATTCAAGTTAGCATTTGTCTTAGCAGTGACCGTTGTTGTGGTAGCAGCAGTAACCAGATATGAACCCAAGTTGTTATCACTTGCATCCTTAATAGTGATTCTGTTACCTGCAACAAGACCATGACCCAGTGATGTAGTGAATACACTCAGTCCAGTAGCAGCATCAAAGGTATCTGAAGCGATACGAATTTCACGACCAACATTGATAACATATTGGTGAGTCGCAATGCTTGCATCACCTGATGTAGTAGCAACAGAGATCTGTGTGGTAGAAGGAACACCATTGATACGGAAGTATCCACCAGTTGCAGTTCCAACACCAGTTACCTGAACAGTATTACCAATAGCAGAGGATATACCAGCAGTAGAGATAGTAACTTCAGCACCAGAACCACCTGTGAAAGTATTATCAAGGTCTAATGTTTCTCCATCGGTATATGCAGAACCACCAGAAAGAACATCAACCTGAGTTACAGCATTACCAGAAACTACAACTCTTGCTGTTGCACCATCCCAAGTTGTTGTGCCATTATTGAGGAGTTTTACGTTCTGATATGTGCCATTTGTCATGCCACTACCATTATTTGAAATGGCACAGGTTACAATACCACTGAAACCATGCTCTCTTTCGAATGTGATAGTAGAAATACCAACACCATCAGCAATACCAGTAATAGGAAGACCAATACCAAAGTCCTTCAGAATACCATCAACAGTTTCTCTGGTGATACTCTTCTTCTGGTCATTTGTTTCAACAGAACCTATTGGTGATCTCTTAGCAAATGTCTTAGCAGACAGTGGGTTCTCATTCAGGTTATCTCTATCAAGTTGTGGATAGAGATCTTCAACCTGCTGACTATACTTGTCATCAGTAAACTCAGTAGGAATTGCATTGCCTGCATTAAGAACGAACAGGTGATAAACACCATCTTGAACATCCTTCTTATACTCAGAAATTACATCATTTCTGTAGATGTAGTAGTTGTTTTGTAAGTCAGTTCTTACAAATCTGGGCAGGTCAGTAGTTCTAGATGAGGTATCATTAGTGAATGAACCAGTTGTGTGGGTAACACCATCTACATCAGTGGTAGAATATGTAAATGTCTTATCACCTGTGACAGATGCAACGGTAAATGTTCCGTTGAAACCTACATTTTCAGTTGCAGTTGTATTTGATGTGCTGCTTACCTTCTTGAGTGTAACTTTATCATTTACATTCAAGTTATGAGGAAGTTCTGTAATAACAGTGACTACATTTGCTGCCTCAGTGCAAGTGCTGATGAATCTTGCATTACGGTTGAAGTCAAAGTCAGATGCACCAATAGTTGTCAGAGTTGCATCAGTATCAGCTCTTAAACCTGTAGTGCTTGACTCTTGAATGACAAAGCCCTCTTCTGGGTTCTTTGCGTTATCAAACTCTTTAGGAACAACAACTCTTAACTTATAGAGTTTCTCATCAATACTTCTTGGATCTTCAAAACGCTTGAAGAATGATACTTCAGATCTAGTTCCAAAGACAGATGTTCCCTGACTTACAAAGTTAGTGAAGATATCATTTGACTGTGCAGTGTGAATATACCACTGACTGTTTGTTGGGTCATACTGCAATGGTGAACCAACATCGCCTGCATCTTTATCAGATACTCTACTTAAAACACGCAGTTGATCTCCACCAAATATTGTGATAGCAGTTCCATTCTCAGCGTTAGTCAGAGATGACGCTAACTTAATCTGATTAGCACTCTGAACAATGGTAAAATAGTTTCTATGTGGAGATACGTTTTCAGGCAGGTCACCAGTATCACTTAAGACTCTAATTTTCTCACCAGTTCTCAGTTTATGAACACCAATGTTCAAAATGCTTGATGTAACTGAAGATACAGTGTATTCTTTTACGGAACTAGTTGTTCCAAAGACTACACCTGATGCAGGATCAGTATCAACCATATGAATGGAAGCATCAAATGTTGATGCACCATTGATAGTCTTCACAAATAACTTATCATCTACCTTAGCACCAACTCTGTATCCTTGAATAAGAACAGGTGGTTTGTCGTTTGCATCTTCAAATCCTTCAAGATACAGATGACTTGAGATACCTACAGAGATAGTTTTATCAACGTCAAGTGAGATCCAGTCAATATCTTCTTCAGTGCTTGTGATAGCACGAGGAGTAATAATGGACGTTACATATGCTTTATCATCCTTGGCGAAAGCATCCTTCTTGAAACCTCTTGCTGCCAGTGATATTTGACCAAAGTTTGAGTTTGAGTTAGTCAAACTATAGTCACCACCAGACTCTACGAAGAAGTGTCTGGAGAAACCAATGGCAAAAACAGAAACAATTTGAATAAAAGCGTCGTTCGTTCCTTTAATATGAGAGGTTTCCCATCCTTCTCTGTATCTTGCATCAGAGTCTAGATGATAAACTTGTGTGGAGTTTGTAGCAGATGAACCACTAGACAGTGCAGCACCTGTTACCTTAGTGTATGCAATACCTTCATATAATCTAGACGTGCTGTTATATTTTACAAAGGCACGGTCATCTTTTTGAAGTGAGATAGCAGTGAACTGAGCCACAACCATTGAGCGGAAACCAGTAGCTTTGCTACCATCAGCGTGCATACCTTGCATACCCCACACTGAACGCATGGAGATGTTAAAGATATATGGAGATGCACCTGTTACAGTATCAGTTTCAATGGTGACTGTTGCAGATGCTGCACTTGGAGATGCAGGAAGGTTGACTCTTACAAATGGTAAGAGATATGTAAACTGAGTTGTGCTTGATACGTTCTGAACTTTGGTCGATACGTTGTAGTCTTCTACACCGACACCTTTGATCTTAATAGGTGTTCCAGCAGTCAATCCATGTGGTGTTGATGTGGTGACCGTAATGATACTACCAGGAGTGAAACCATCACCCGAAATGATAGTAGAAATGTTTACTGGGTCAGCAGCAAATGCTCCAACAATTTCAAACTCTGGTCTCTGCTTGGAGAAACCAATGCTATTTGCTGGATATCTATCAGTCGCTTCAATTCTTCTGTTGGTTGAGTTGAAAGCATTAGATAACTTAGCATAATACATGTCCAAGTCGGACAATGTATAACCAGAAACATTGTTTACACCATCACAGTATTCAAATACTGTTAGTTTGTTGTGAGAGAATGTTGGTTTAGATCTGTTGTTGGAAGAGAAGTCTGATGGGTCAGTGTAGACTAAACCAGACTCATCACCATCAAATACAGAGAACTGCCAGAAGTAACAAGCACCTGTGATTCTAAAGACTGCGGAGTTTGATACACCGTCATCAGTTGGGTTTGGAACATATTTTGGTCTTAACTTGGTCTTTCTAAGGTCAAGACCAACAATAGATGTGCCTCTAGGTACAACAACACCACCATTTACACTATTAAATCTGTAAAGGATATTGTTTTCTTGAGTAATATCAAAAACAGAGTCTGTAGATAGTTCAAATTCAACCGATGCAACTGTCTCTGAACCAGATGGAGATACTGCTTTTGCTGTTCCACTATCATCTTTGATAGCAAAACCAGGTCTATTATCAATGACGTGCTCACCAGGAAACAGAAGAATGGTGGTCTTCTCAGTAATATCGTTGTCGTTTCCAGTTAAATATGAAAATCTAGCAGACTCAATAAGTGCTCTCTGGACCGTCTTAAAGGGTTTGGTAAGAGAGTTTCCCTGATTCTCGATGGCATCAGTAGAGTCAAGGTCATTGGGATTAACATAAAGAATACGACCCTCAGTATTCTTGATAAAGTTTTCTAGCTTATTAAGAGGCATCGGATTATGTCAGCCAGTACAATTCTATGTTCTATTTATCCCCTCAAATCTTCCTCATCATAGTTGAAGTATTCTTCCAAGTCTTCTGGAAGTTCTTCGGGATTCTCGATATCAATGTTGTCGAAGCAAGGATGTGCTGCTTCCATCAACAAATATTGTGAACCAACAAAAACATCCTCCATCTCATATCTCTTATTCTTGTCGGCAATGTCTACAAGATCTCTATCATACAAATGACCTTCAGGCAAGTCGTCAAAAGTAAAGGGAATGTGATTTAGGAAATACATCCTAACAATCACACTCCCCTTATTGAACCAACAATATTGACGTTTAATCTTAAAAGACATAAGCACCACGCTTTGTCTTATTTATTCTTACCTCTATAAGTATCGGTCTGTGCATGACAGTTGGGACACAAAATACGGAGGTTTTCTATAGTGTTATTGTGCCTATTTCCATCAATGTGGTCAAGTTCTATTGGTGCTGGTTGCCCATTCCATTCAGTTATACCACAACACTCACACTTGTGCTGTTTAAGACCTTCTGATATTAAGCGTAGTTTGAGTTTATGTGATTGATAGTTGGAATTTTCTACCAATAATTCTTCTATAGGTCTTTTATTATGTGTGTGCGTCTTGCCTTTTAAGTGTGCTTGACCAGTCATATGGGAAGTATCTAATCCCATATCTTTTATACGGTTTTTCATTACCGCATAATTTCCACCAGCTTGCTTTAAACCAAGTTTATATAAAACTTGTCTATAACTCATAGAAGTTTTTACCGCTTCTATAAATTGCTCGTCAGTATAAGTTCTAGGTTTCGGCATAACGGTAAAGGCACACTTATTATTTATGTATCTTTACCTTTTAAGTGTCACCTGCGGGACTTGAACCCGCAAGGGCGTAACGCCCGACGAATTTTAAGTTCGTTCCGTAGACCAATTCCGGCAAGGTGACGTAGGTGCTTCCTGAGAGGATCGAACTCTCCTTAGGCAAATTATGAGTTTGCTGCATTCACCAGATTGCTAAGGAAGCAGATAGGAGTACTGGGAATTGAACCCAGACTAACCCGTTATAAGCAGGTCGCTCTAACCGTTAAGCTATACTCCCAAATACATCAATCAGCGTCGTTGTTGTCTGTTGTGTGTATTCGCAGAAACTCTGCCTCATCAGAAGGCATGAATACTGCTGCTTTACCGTCTTCTCTAACCACTCCTATTGTTTCTCCTTCTTCGACTCTTTTGAAGAGTGTATCAAAGTTCTCTTCCCATTCCTTAATTGTAAATACTTCCATTCATTTAGTAAGCGCAACATCAGCATACTCAATTTGATCATCGTTTAGATGACTGGTGCATAGTTCCAGTACGTTCATGAACTGTGTAGTGGTATCACATTCTACCAACTGCTCATCACCCTTATCACTAAGAAGCAAGAAGGTGCGGGTGCATACATCAATGACGACTCCGCTCACAAAGGTTTCGTTCATGCTTGTCTCGTTTTGACCCTCATATTATAGGGTATCTAGTTCAGTGTGTCAACCAAGTAAGTAACCACTAAAAGCACCATAACTACCACCATCCCAATTACCAGGTTCTCCAGTGTATACCTGAACATAATCACTGGAGTTCAAATCCATAATAATTGTACCACCAATCAATTCCCATCCACTAGAATAGCGTGTATACATTCTATTGGCTTGGCTGCTACCATTAACATACCAGTCTGCCCATACTGAACCAGGACCACCAGACCTTTGCACATTGGTATACCAAGAGAACAAATATCTTCCATCTACGGGTGCCGTAAATCTTCCGTTAGAACTATTGTAATTATTTCCTATATTTAATCTAACATTATTGAAAATCAAAAATCCATTAAAATTATTACCTGTTGCTGAACTTAACCTACACTGAAATGCTGGTGTATCAGATTTTATTACATAACCAGAAGAAGTTATACGAAGTCTTTCTGTAGGTTCATTATCTGCAGTTGTGTCTCTTGTAGCAAAAATTAAATCAGTTTGTTGAGCACCATTTGCCGAAACAGTTTCAACACCAATAAATGAAGATGGTTTTTCTCCATAATCAGAACTTTGTGCATAATGAAAACCAATACCACCTCTTTCTCCTACTCCACTTGGTCCATTTAGTCTTAATAACTGACATTCGGAGAAGGTACTTGAATTTGTATTATTAACAATAGTAAATTTTGGAGGAACTGATCCCAGATTACTAGCAGTTCCCAGAATCATTTGACCAGCAGAAGTTATACGAAGTCTTTC
>MDTD01021273.1_pt1 | contig 11936 bp, 12 predicted proteins | sample 811221 | NCBI WGS metagenome assembly MDTD01 (sample SAMN05326646, study PRJNA326480) | marine metagenome | isolation source: seawater | place: Pacific Ocean: South West | collected 2011 | reverse complement strand
TTACAATATTAGGCGATTATGCATGCAAGGGATTAATTAGTCAGGGCGTAGTTCCTGTTATTAAACACATTCCTGGTCATGGTAGAAGCAATATTGATAGCCACAAAGAATTACCTATAGTAAAGGATTCATTATCAATTCTTCAGAAAAGCGATTTTCTTCCTTTTAAACAATTATCTAATATGCCTCTAGCTATGACTGCCCATATTATTTATAAAGAAATAGATGACTCTTATCCGATCAGCATTTCTAGAAAAGCATACGAATATATACGAAATAGTATTAAATATGAGGGTATTCTAATGACTGATGATATAAATATGAAAGCCTTATCTGGATCTATTAAAGATAAAATAAATAGTATTACTAGTGCAGGATATGACTTAATATTGCATTGTTCAGGAGAAGAAAGCGAAATAGAAGAAGTTTTAGAATTTTCTCCATATATAAAACAGAGTATTTTAGATAAATGGCTAAAAGCTTTTAATGAGCTATCTATTAATGAGTTTGGTGAAAAAAAAGATATTATAGCAGATATAAATAAAATTTTATCTTCTAATATTGGTATCAACTGGAAATTTATTTAAATATTTTACTATATATAGTATCTAATAGTAGTATTTTAATATATATTGTGTTATTTTTAATTAAATAAGCTACTTGAAGGAAACTATGGAAGAGCTTCATAACAACTTTATTACAAGTCAAGATTCTAATAAAAATGAAGATTTAGAAATAATAGAGTCAGATGATTTGTTTCTAAATTTAGAGGGTTTTGATGGTCCTATAGATTTATTATTAGAATTAGCTAAAAAACAAAAAGTAGATTTGTATAATATATCTATATTAGAGTTAGCAGAACAATATATAAAATATATAGAAAATGTAAAAAAATTAAATTTAGAAATTGCTACCGAATATTTAGTTATGGCGGCGTGGATTGCCTTTCTTAAATCAAGAATATTGCTACCTGAAGAAGAAGAGGAAGAAGTTAGCTCAGAGGAAATGTCAGAAGCTTTAGCATTTCAATTGAGAAGGTTGGATGCTATGCGAAGAGTGGGAAATGATTTGTTTGAGTTAAAATTGTTACACAGGGATAGATTTAGTAAAGGCATAAATATAGAAGAAAAAAAGATTATAAATTTTGAAGATAATACTAATTTATCAGATTTAATTATTTCTTATAGTGCGTTAATTAGAAGTCAAAATTTAACAGATTATGTGCCCAAATTAAAAAAGCTTGAAACCATTGAGGTTGCACTATCTAGATTGAATAAAATGATGAATAGTCATCAAGACTGGACACAATTATCTTTATTCTTACCAAAGGGACTTGATATAAGAAAAAGTGTATATGATTGTTCTGTTTTGGCAGCTACTTTTTCCGCTTCATTAGAATTGGTTAAAAAAGGAGAAATTGAGCTAAAACAATCGGTTCCATTTGGAGATATATTTTTAAGGCCGAAAGTAGGAGGTAAGCATGAGTGATGATATATATATGAATATTGTAGAGGCAATAATATTTGCAAGTGATAAGCCGGTAAGTAATAGAGTATTAGCAAGTAAATTACCAGATCATTGTAACGTCAGCGAAATTTTGCAGGAGCTTAAAAGTAAATATACAAATAGAGGGGTTAATTTAAGTAAAGTTGGAGATTCTTGGGCATTTAGAACTGCACCTGAAGTAGCTGAGTATTTAATAGTAGAAAAAACTGTTCAAAAAAAACTTTCAAAAGCTGCACTAGAAATTTTATCCATTATTGCTTATCACCAACCAATTACAAGAGCAGAGATTGAAGATATGAGAGGGGTCAGTGTAAGTCAGGGCTCTTTAGAAATGTTATTTGAAGCTAATTGGGTTGAGCCACGCGGCTATAAAGATGTTCCAGGAAGACCTGCTACTTGGAGAACGAGTAAACATTTTTTAGATCACTTCGGTCTTGAATCCATTAAGGATCTGCCAGGTTTATCTGAGCTAAAAGCGTCTGGTTTGCTGGCAAGAAATACAGGACCTTCTTATTTAAATAGTAATAATATAAATAATTAATCTCTTTTTTATACTTTATTTATCTTTATTCATTTGACTATTTAATTTATATTTTTATTATCTATATGAGAATAAGACTGACTTTCAATATCATAGTAAGATGGTAAAATGAAATATATAAATAGTTTTTTTTTAATTTTAAGTTTTATGATTATATCATTTGAAACTTTTTCTGATGAAATAAATTTATATTCAGCAAGAAAAGAACATTTAATAAAGCCACTAACTGACCTATTTACAAAAGATACAGGAATAAAAGTAAATATAATTACTGCTAAAGCAGCCCAATTACACCAGAGAATTTTACGCGAAGGAGAAAATTCGCAAGCAGATGTTTTGTTGACTTCCGATGCTGGTAATTTGTGGAGAGCTCATAATGATAAGCTATTACAATCAGTTTCTTCAGACATTTTAGATTCCAAAATTGACTCAAAATATAAAGATCCTGATAATTATTGGTTTGGATTAAGTTTAAGGGCGCGTATTCTAGTATATGCAGCAGAGAGAGTTGATAAAAATAAATTGCTTGGATATAAAAGTTTAGCCAATCCTGAATTTAAAGGAAGGGTTTTAATAAGGTCTTCAAGTAATATATATAATCAATCACTTATTGCGCATATGATATCTAAATATGGATTAGTAGAGGCTGAAAAATGGGCTATGGGACTGGTTAAAAATTTTGCTAGAGATCCGGCAGGAGGGGATAGAGACCAAGTTAAAGCATTAGCTGCAGGTGAAGGAGATATTGCAATAGTAAACTCCTACTATGTAGCCAATATGATGGATACTGATAAAAAGAATTTATTTGATAAATTGAGGATCTATTTTCCAAATGATGATTTTATGGGAACTCATTTAAATATAAGTGGAGCGGCAGTATTAAAAAATGCACCAAATGTAAATAATGCTATTAAATTTATAGAGTTTTTAGCTTCCGATGAAGCTCAATATATTTATGCAAATATTAATTATGAATATCCAGTTGTTAAAGAAATTAAAATTCCATTTATATTACAAGAGTTTGGATCATATACTGAAGATAATATATTAACAAATGAATATGGAAAATTAAGCTCAGAAGCAATAAAATTGGCTGATAGAGTTGGATGGAAATAAAAAATATATTTTATTAGCCAATCTTTTTATTTATATTCATTAAATGTTTAGATCTCTACAAAATGGTTGGGTTTTATTTGCAATTTTATTTAGTTTAATTGTTATTGTACCAATTGCGACTGTTGGTTCATTTGTTTTTATAAACGAAGGAGATACATGGCTTCATCTAAAGGAAACAGTTTTATTAAATTATATAACAAATTCTTTAGTAATAGCGTTATGTGTTTTTATTTTTAGTGTAATTATTGGAACCATGACTGCTTGGATTATTAGTATGTTTAATTTTCCATGTTGTAAATACATTGATTGGTTCTTAATATTACCTTTGGCAATACCGTCCTATGCTTTATGTTATGTATATTCAGAAACATTTGGATTCAATGGTTTTTTTAGTCAAATGTTTCAATGGTTAACTAATTCAAATTCATATTTAGTAAATTTTTATTCCATTGAAGGAGCTATTTTTATTTTCACTTTTAGTTTATATCCATATGTATATATATTAGCTAGGCAGTCTTTTATTTCTCAATCTGCAAGTTATATAGAAATTTCTAAAATTTCTGGTCACAATTTAGTAAAAATTTTTTTTAAAAATTCTATACCTTATGCGAGACCAGCAATTATTGGTGGTGCTACTCTAGTCATTATGGAAACTTTAGCTGATTATGGCGTTGCTGATTATTTGGGAATAGACACTTTTACAAAGGGTATTTATAGAACTTGGTTTAATTTAGGTGATATAAACTCTGCAGGTAAGTTGTCTTCAATATTATTACTTACAGTATTTTTTGTAATTTTTATTGAAAGAACATCAAGAAGAAAAGCAAAATATAATAAAAATATTAGAAATGATAGGCCTTTAATTAAAAGAAATTTAAGTGGTTTTAATGCTTATTTAGCAATTACTCTTTGTTTGATACCAGTGTTTTTAGGCTTTTTAATACCATTAATTACATTAATTAGTTGGTGTTTTAAAAGTATAAGTTATTGGGATTTATATTCATTTATCAAAATTATATTTTCTTCTTTTAGCATAGCTTTTATTGCAGCTATATTATGTATGGCATGCGCAATAATTATTGTTTATGGTTTAAGAGTAAATTATAAATTTGTAAGTCCTTTTGCAAGAATAGCTAGTATGGGATATTCAATACCTGGAGCAGTTGCAGCTATAGGAATTTTAATACCTATAATTTGGATGGATAATAATTTAAATATATTTTTTTCTAAATATTTTAATTATTCAACTGGTTTATTACTTTCTGGTTCTTTGGCTGCACTATTGTTTGCTTATTTGATAAGATTTTTAGCTTTGTCAATTCAATCTGTAGAAAATGCTTTTATTCGCGTTCCTAATTCTTTAGATAATGCTGCAAAAGTCCTGGGGGCAACAAATAAAAATATACTTAAAAATATATTAATTAAATTAAATATTAATGGTATCTGCCTTGGTATATTAGTTGTTTTTGTCGATATCTTAAAAGAATTACCTGCAACTATTATTTTACGCCCATATGATTTTTCAACATTAGCTATTAAAGCTCATGAATTGGCTATGGATGAAAGATTATATGAAGCTTCGCTTCCATTAATTACGATTATATTTGTATGCTTGTGTCCTTTATTTGTTATAAACAAAATAACTACTAAATATAAAAGAGAAAATTAATAAATATGTATGACAATGAATCTTTAATAGTAAATGACGTAACTCACTTTTATAAAAAAACTAAATCTATAAATAATTTTAGTTTAAGAGTTAAAAAGGGTGAAGTTGTAAGTTTGCTAGGTCCAAGTGGGTGCGGTAAGACTACTTTACTGCGACTTATAGCTGGTTTTGATGATCCTGTTTCCGGGGAAATAATCATAGGTGAAAACATAGTATATGGTTCAAATTATATTTCTACAGAAAAGAGAGGTGTTGGGATGTTGTTTCAAGATATAGCATTATTTCCTCATCTTACTGTGGGAAAAAATATAGGTTTTGCCATTGAAAATAATAAAAATAGAAATGAAGTTATAATAAATTTATTAAAAAAAGTTGGTTTAGAAAAATTTATTAATAGGTATCCAGATACATTGTCTGGTGGTCAGCAACAAAGAGTAGCTTTAGCAAGGGCTCTAGCAAGAAACCCTGAAGTTATGTTATTAGATGAGCCGTTTGCATCTTTAGATACTTGGTCAAAATATGATATTGGTGAAGGCTTAATAAAAATATTAAAGTCATCTAATACTTCTACTTTAATAGTAACACATGATCCTCAAGAAGCTATGAGACTAAGTGATAGAGTTTTAATAATGTTAAATGGCACTATAGTTGATGAAGGAGCCCCTGATAAATTATACAAAAGTTCTAAGCATTCTTTTTCTGCTCGCTTATTGGGACCTATAATGGATTTTAAGGAACAGGAAAAGCAATTAATTTTTAAAGGCATTTTCGGTAAAAAATTTTCTGAAAAAGTTATTAAAGGAAATAATTTTGAATTGTTAATTAGACCAGACGCATTTTCAATTCCTAATGAGAATGAAAAAGGATTTGAATTAGAGATAATATCTTATAAAAATTTAGGATTATTAACAGAATTAGAAATTAATGTTTCAGGAAGCCCTTTAAATATCAAAATATTAGTTTATACAAATATTTTTAATATGTTAATAAATGTTAAAAAATTATTATTTGATAAAGAATGGGCTTTTGTGTTTCCTAAAAGCTAAAATGTGTATATATATAGTCTATGTAAATTAAAGTTTATGTATAATACAATTATGGAAGAGGAGGTATTATAATGAGTATAGGTATTTGGCAAATTGTTTTAATTTTAGCAATTGTTTTGATATTATTTGGTGCGGGTAAGTTGCCAAGAGTAATGGGTGATGTTGCTAAAGGTATCAAGAACTTTAAATCTGGAATGAAAGAAGAAGCATCTGAAGATGAAGATAAGACTGAGGAAGTAGTTTCTGTTAATAAAAGTAAATCGAAAGAAGATTCGAATACAAATTAATTTCTGTCTAAGAAAGGTTCACTAATGCTTGATATAGGATGGACGGAGATATTAATCATTACAGTAATTGCGTTATTTGTTGTAGGTCCTAAAGACATTCCCAAAGTTTTACGAACTATTGGAATATGGATTGGAAAATTTAAATCTATTTCAAGAGATTTTCAAAATACAGTGCATGATGCAGTAAAAGAAGCAGAATTGGATGAAGTAAAAAAACAAATTGAATCGGCTAAGACTGGATTCACAAAAGAAATGACAGAAACAATTGACTCTGAAGGTGAATTGACAGATATGCTTAGAGGTGTTGATGTTGTAGATAAAGATGATAAAAAAAATGAATCAATAAAGAACTCATCTGCTTGGCCTATACCATTGAATGAAAAATCTGATAATAATGTAAAGTCTGAAGAGGAATTGCCAAAAGATGATAAAGAAATTAATACAGAGGAAGATACCAAAAAGCCAGTAGCATAATTCTTAGTGAAGTATAATGACAGACATAAATAATGAAGAAGAAATTGAAAATTCAAAAGCTCCTTTAGTTTCTCATCTAATTGAATTAAGAGATAGGCTTAAGTGGGCGGTTATAGCATTTTTCATTGCTTTTCTAGGCTCTTACTTTGTGGCTGATCATATTTATACTTTTTTAGTTAAACCTCTAGAAATTACTTATAAAGATATGGGCTATGAAAACCCTAGAATGATATATACAGGTCTAACAGAAGCATTTTTCACCTATTTAAAGGTATCATTTTATTCCGCTCTATTTATCTCCTTTCCTGTAATAGCTACTCAAATTTATAAATTTGCGGCACCAGGTCTTTACAAAAATGAAAGACAAGCATTTTATCCTTTTTTAATAGCAACACCTGTATTATTTATATTGGGTGCAGCGTTAGTATATTATTTTATTTTTCCTTTAGCCTGGAAATTTTTTTTAGGGTTTCAAACAACTGGAATTGAGACAGGTTTAGCAATAGAATTAGAAGCAAAAATAAACGAATATTTATCTTTGGTTTTAAAATTAATGTTTGCTTTTGGATTAGCTTTTCAGCTTCCGGTGGCTATATCCTTACTCGCAAGGGCAGGCTTGGTTTCTGCAAAAGGAATGAAAGCGAAAAGAAAATATGCATTTGTAGGAGCATTTGGAGCTGCCGCAATTTTAACACCTCCTGATTTAATCAGTCAGATAGGGTTAGGAATTCCGATTATAATTTTGTATGAAATTTCTATTCATTTAGCTTCAGTGATGGAACGTAAAAGAGCATCTGCTGAAGAGGATATGGTTTCTGATGCTGATAATTCTATAAAAGAAGAAAATAATTTAGATAATGATATTTCTGAAACTGATTATAATGAAGATGATTAATTTTTGAGGATATAAGTTTTGTATGATTTTAAATGGATAAAAGAAAATAGGTTAGAATTTGAAGAAGGTTTAAACAAAAGAGGAACCAAAATAGATTCAAATTTAATTATTGAATTATATGATAAATATGTAAAAAATATATCTAATTTACAAGATTTGCAAAATTCAAGAAATAAGGCTTCAAAAAATATTGGAATTAAAAAGGCTTCTGGTCAAGATGCTTCGAAAGAAATAAATGAGGTTTCGAAATTAAAAATTGAAATTAGTAAGTTGCAGGATGAAACAGATGTTCAATTTCATAATATTAAATCTATGGTCGAAGTTATTCCAAATGTTCCATTTGCAGATGTTCCTATAGGAGATAATGAAAAATATAACCAAGTAATAAAGTCATATGGAAAAAAAAGAAATTTTTCTTTTACACCAAAATCTCATGATGAGTTAGGAATCAATTTAAATATGATGGATTTTGAAAAAGCAGCGGATATATCTGGATCAAGGTTTGTTATATTAAAAAATAAATTGGCGAGATTAGAAAGAGCTTTATCTGCATTTATGTTAGACGTACATACAGAAAAACATAAGTATTTAGAGGTAAATCCGCCATCATTAGTAAGAGATAATTCTTTATATGGAACTGGTCAATTACCCAAGTTCTCTGATGATTTATTTAAAACTTCTTCTGATCATTGGCTTATTCCTACCGCTGAAGTTCCTCTTACTAATCTGGTATCTAATACTATTAATGATTATAAAATTTTTCCTTTAAGATATACTGCGTTAACTAATTGTTATAGGTCAGAGGCAGGATCTGCAGGAAAAGATACTAAGGGCATGATCAGATTACATGAGTTTAAAAAAGTTGAATTGGTTTCCATTTCAATTCCTGAAGAGTCTGAAAATGAGCATGAAAGAATGCTTCTATGTGCTGAGGAAATTTTAAAGCAATTGGATCTTCCTTATCAAGTTGTAAATTTATGTACAGGTGATTTAGGTTTCTCAGCTGCAAAAACTTATGATATTGAAGTTTGGATTCCATCACAAAATGTTTTTAGAGAAATATCTAGTTGTTCAAATTGTAAAGATTTTCAAGCTAGAAGAATGAATGCACGTTTTAGAGATGAAAATAAGGTAATTAGAACCTTGCATACTTTAAATGGGTCTGGTGTGGCAGTAGGCAGAGCGCTTCTTGCTTTATTAGAGAACTATCAAGAGCAAGACGGGTCTATAGTTATTCCGGATGTTTTAGTTCCTTATATGAATGGTTTGAAAAAGATCGAGTAAATGAGTAATAAGAATACTGAGCCACTAATTTTAATTACAAATGACGATGGAGTTGATTCGAAAGGTTTAGAAGTAATTCTTAAAATAGTAAACAATATAACTTCAAATTATATTGTTGTAGCTCCAACAAAAAATTGTTCTGGGTTTGGCCACTCAATAACTTTATCTAGGCCTATTAGATTGTATAAGATAAGAGAAAAATTATATTCTTGTGATGGATCTCCTACTGATTGCGTAATGATTGCATTGTCAGAAATTTTAAAAAATAAAAAGCCCGATCTTCTTATTTCTGGAGTAAATATAGGAGAAAATATAGGCGATGATGTATCATATTCAGGAACAGTAGGTGCAGCTCTTGAAGGTGCTTTTTCAGGAATAAAATCTATTGCAATATCTAAGAATCGGCCACAGCATAATGATAAAGATGACTGGTCTGGGGTTGAGGAATTTATTCCAGATTTTATTGAGAGCTTTATAAAAAATAAAGATATGATAATAAATATAAATATTCCTAATATTTCTAGTAATGATATTAAAGGTACAATATATACAAAACTTGCTAGAAGAAAACCTATGGGTAAATTTTTATATAGAAAAGATTCAAAAGGAACTCCATACTATTGGTTAACAACAGATAGGTCTAAAGTAAGTCTTGAACCTAATACAGATATATGGGCATTAGAAAATAATTATATTTCTTTAACTCCGCTTTGTTTAGATATGACAGATAAGAATTATTTAAAAAATATATGGGACGAGAATAATAGTAAATAATTTAGATGATAGAGTTCTTAAAATGCATTTAATGCTGCGAAAGGCTGGTATAATAGATGATAGAATTTACCAAGCTATATCATTTCTTTCGCGTTCAAATTTTTTACCTTTTAAGTTTGCTGGTCTTGCTGATGAAGACATAAATATTGAGATATTTGAAAATATTTTTGCATCTAAAACTTCAGAAATTGCAAAGATGATACATTTAGGATTGTCAAACAATCATAATACCAAAACTGTACTTGAAATAGGTACGGGATCTGGCTGGCAAACATATATACTGTCAACAATTTATGATAGAGTTTATACAATTGAAATAGATGAAATTGCTTTTGATTTTACTAATAAGATCTTTAAAAATATTAATAATAGAATAGTTTCAAAACTTGGTGATGGAAAAGAAGGTTGGATAGAATCTGCTCCTTATGATGCTATATATATAGATTCATGCTGTGATGTAATTTCAAAAAATATATATGATCAATTAAATAAAGATAATGGAGTTTTAGTTTATGTAAAAGAATTTGATAAAAAACAATACTTTTATTCTTTTTCTACAAATGGTAATTTAAGTGAAGTAAAGTCTCAATTTGAAGTACAAAGAACTAGGATAAATTAAAATATTTTATTATGTTAAGAATTTTAGAAGCTTTAAATAATTATATTGTATATTTTCTGTTTGCTTTAATTTTATTAATTATAGGATGTGAAAAAAGTAAATATATGGCTCCAGTTGTGTATAAAGGTCATGATTCTATAGATAAAATAATAACAAGTAAAACGAAGACTATAATTGTAAAGGAAGGTTATACGCTATTTTCTATTTCTCGAAAAGAAGGTGTTTCAGTGCGTTCAATTATTGAAGCAAATAATCTTAAACCTCCATTTATTTTACATAGTGGCGATGAGTTAATTATTCCATCTGCTTTAGTTCATACTGTTAAGGAAGGGGATTCCTTATGGAAAATTTCAGAATGTTATGGAGTAGATATAATAACTATAATAAATACAAATAATATTAATAATAAGACTATTAGTATTGGTAAAAAATTAATTATTCCATCTAGAAATATTAATGTTCAAAAAAAATGTAATGATGAAGAAAAAATTATAGTTAATAAAAATATTAATATTGATATAGATTCTAATACTTCAAGCGCTAAAGATAAAAAGTTTATTTGGCCTGTTAATGGTAAGGTTTTGTCAAAATTTGGCATTCAACCTAAGGGCATGAGAAATGACGGAGTTAATATAATTGCTGATAAAGGACAACCTGTATTAGCAACTCAAGATGGTAAAGTAGTATATTCAGGAAATGAAATTGAAGCATTTGGTAATTTGATATTAATTAAGCATAATAATAATAGGACGAGTGCTTATGCGCATGTTGATAATGTTGAAGTAGTAAAGGGTCAAATAGTTAAAAAAGGAGAACTAATTGCTAGAGTAGGAAATACTGGTAAAGTTAATAGGCCACAATTACATTTTGAAATAAGGGATAATTCTGGACCTATTGATCCATTAATATTATTACCATCTAAAAATTTATAATATTATATATTTTTTTTAAGTTGACCTGCTAAGTTCTGAATAAATTGCCATGCTACTCTTCCCGATCTTGAGCCTCTAGTTATAGACCATTCAAGAGCTAAATTTTTAGCTTTATTTATATCTATATCAATTTTATAAAATTTAATATAATCTTCAATCATTAATAAATATGTTTCTTGAGAGCATTGATAAAAACCTAACCATAATCCAAACCTATCTGATAAAGATACTTTTTCTTCAATAGATTCATGTGGTATAATTGCTGTGGAATCTTCATTTTCTTGCATAGATCTAGATAAAAGATGTCTTCTATTTGAAGTAGCATAAAAAATAATATTACTAGGCTTTTCTGCAAGTCCTCCTTCTAAAATTGTTTTTAGAGATTTATAGCTAGTTTCATTATCATCAAATGACAAATCATCACAGAAAAGAATAAAGTTATCATTAATGTCAGATAATTTTGAAATTAAAACAGGTAAACTATTAATATCATCTCTATTTATTTCTACTAATATTAATCTATTTTTATTTTTTTTATTAACTATTTCTTTGTGAATAGATTTTACGAGAGAAGATTTTCCCATTCCCCTTGCACCCCACAATAATACATTATTAGCGGAAAAACCATTTGCAAATTGTTCTGTATTTTTAAATAGTATATCTTTTGTGTTATCAATCCCTTTTAGTAAATTTAAATTAATATAATTCATATTTTTAATTGGTATTAGACTTAAGTTTTCGGGATTCCATGTATATCCATTTTCTTTACCTATTGTAATTTGAAAATCTTTGG
>MDTD01064380.1_pt1 | contig 11937 bp, 10 predicted proteins | sample 811221 | NCBI WGS metagenome assembly MDTD01 (sample SAMN05326646, study PRJNA326480) | marine metagenome | isolation source: seawater | place: Pacific Ocean: South West | collected 2011 | reverse complement strand
GGTTCGCGAAGTTGGAAGAGCCGTCGCCAGAATTCCTTTTATTGCGAATTCGGCGGCGCAGTCATTTATCGAAAAATTGCTGACCTCGTGTTCCTGCATCTGTCTGGATTTCCGAGGGAAACTCCAGGCGCTGAAACATAAAGGTCAGTATCAGACATGAACAAATGGAGCTATATATGAGCGACTCCGCAACATACACCTACTATCCCCAGGGATGGCTCAAGAAAGTCACCTTCGGCAACGGTGATACCGTCGAATACTTCTATGACGACAACGGCAATCGGACTTCGGTCGTCGTCACCATCGCCTGATCTGTCGAACTGAATCTCGACTGATCATATCGATCAATAGATTGGATATCGATTCAGCATAGGCACTATATGCCAAATGCTTCTAGGTCAGCACGAACTCCAATAGCGAACTAGCTCTGTTTTTTCGTGCATCCTTCAATCAAAACAAAAGGAAAGTCTATATGACCAAACGCAAAGACAAAAAGACCGAAATTCGTCAACGGTCTTCCGAAGAATTAACGCAGCTTTTTCACAGGCACGAAGATCAACTGGAAGCTCCTGGCCCAGATGAGGCCCGCCGGATCATTCCTGCTAAAAAGCGCAAGAAAGTTACTTACACCACGAAGGGTGAGTCAAAATCCCTTGATGGTGTGCCTGTAGGCGCTATGAGTTTTGCTTCGCAGCCTGGTCTTGCGAGCAATACTGTTCAAAGCCCTGCTTCCATTGCTGAGCTTGCCAGGGCTCTTAAAAATGATGTTGATCTGATTTATTACCACGTCTACAATCAGATTGAATACTATCCGACTTTCGGGTTGCAGAAAGGCGGTCTCGGTGCCCTTATCGACGGCATCGGCAACCCGTTCGATCAGTGCCAGCTTCTTGTCGATCTCCTGACTGAAGCAGGCTATACCGCGGTTTATCAATTCGGTGATCTCGACCTATCTACCGAAGAAATTTCCGCCTGGCTGGGTACTGACAGCTCAAACATTTCCTATGCTACTAACGTGCTTCTCAATGGCGGCGTCCCGCACACCAGTACCTGGACGGGTACTGAATGGCGAGTGAAACTGAGCCACGTCTGGGTAAAAGTCACCATCGACTCTACAGACTATCTGTTCGACCCCAGCTACAAATCTTATTCCAGCACTACCGGAATCAACCTCGGAACAGCGATGGGATACAGTCGAACTGATCTCATTGACGCTGCCGAGACTGGTGCTACCATTGATACCAGCGGCAACTGGATTGAAGATGTCGACTATGATGGAATCAAGTCTGAATTGACAGACTATTCCATGGATTTGGTCGACTACATCAAGACGAACAATCCTACCGCAACCATGGATGACATCCTTGGTGGTCGCACCATTAACCAGATTTCCTCCCCCGTCCGTATGACCTCTATTCCCTACAGGGATACGGGTGTTTCGGTCACGACTTGGACCAGCATTCCGAACTCCTACCGAGTCCTTGTTGAAGTTGAAGCACCGGGAGCTGGATTTGATGAGGTTTTCTACGGTGATGAACTCTATGGCAAGCGGCTAACTGTTTGGTTCAATGGTTCAAATGAGCCTGAGTTGCGCTTGGATGGCACTCTCATCGATACCGGTACTGCAATTGGTCTGGGTGGCTATTTGAACTTCAACATTCACTTCGTCCATCCTTATGCCGTTGCCTGGTTCGATGAATGGGTCTATCCCACTGTCCGCAACGGTTATCCTGCCTGGCAAGGAACCGGAAAGATCTACTGGCTTCTCGGTATCTCTCTTGGAGCAACTTCCAAAGGGATGGTAGATATCCATCAGGAGAAGGTAGCCGAAGCTAAGGCTTCAGGTTCCACTGAATTTGCTGAAGATCTTCTCGGTGAACAGCTTGCTGAAATGTTCTACACATATCAGGCAGAGTGTACCATTGCCGCCGACCTCATGGGCCGGATATCTGACAGTCGCCAGATCATGCACCACTGGGCGATGGCTGTAGGTCGGGACGATGAAAAAGACATTGGATTCTTCGATGGTACGAGTCCTCGTAATGCATTCACGCCTCTCAGTGGCGACTGGACTGCAAACGAAAACTATGTCACCGCCTGGTCAATGCATGCCAATGCTCTGGAACGGCTTGTTGTGGAGCAAATTACCGGCATGGGTGAAGGAATTGGCATCAACAGTGTTCTTAAAGCTGCCAATGATGCAAGTTTGAAGCTTTACCGAGGCGATGACAGCACCTGGGCGACAGACGTTGCTCCCAATCTGTCAAATTACACCAGTGTTGGTGGTACGGGCTTCATCAGTGGAACGCTTTCTTACGGCTGGGTAGTTGCGATCCCTGAAGAAGGAGAGCAGACTATTGGAAGCCACACAGCAAGCGGTTGGGGCTTTCTCCATCCTGATGGCGGTGCATCCGGTTTTGTGGGTATCCTCAAAGGTGGCGCAGGCCCCTGGGGCCAAGGTAAAAAGTGTAAGTGCAAAAAGTGTGAAGAAGAAGAGTCCGACCCGGTCGGTCTTAGCTCAGGTGCTTACAAATACCGCCAGACCGACATGACACTCGGTAGTTCATCCTTCCCGTACCAGCTTTCTTTCGACGTTGATTATAGTTCGGCAGATCGATTCAGTGACGGACCTCTCGGGTGGGGTTGGAGCCACAACTGGCAGCTTGGGTCTGCCCTTGTGTCCGAGCCCTTCAGGGGACTTGGTAGCAGCTCACCGATTCAAGCAGCAGCTTCGCTTGTTTCTTTCTACACCTGCATGGATTTGGCTGGTGTTTCCGGCCTACCAGTAAGTGAGATTGTGACCGCATGGTTGACCACTAATTGGTGGTGCGACAACATGAATCTCAATGTTTTCTCAGCGTCCACCTTAGAAGGTAGTCCCGAATTCTTGATCATGCCCGATGGAACCTATCAACCAACCACGAACGAAGGTTGGTCACTTTCTGAAAGCTCAGGTGAATATACCGTCACCACACCTCAACAGGTTGAGTACACCTACAACACAGACGGCGACCTCGAAACCATCGAATATCCCAACGGTGTGACGATCACTCTGTCTTATACCTCCGGCAAGCTCACCTCAGTGACCAACGGAATGGGACGAACCCTGACTCTCTCCTACACCGGCGACAAGCTCACCGGTGTTTCTGATGGAAACGGCCGTTCTGTTTCCTATGACTACGATGTCGATGGACAGCTCGATACCATTACCGACCTAATGGGAGAGGACACAACCTTTACCTATGACGGTCTTGGCCAAATCGAGAGTTTCTTCCTTCCGGAAAATCCGGCATCTCCGATGGTGACAAACACCTACGATTCACTCGGACGGATCGAATCCCAGCTCGACATGAACAGCGAGCAACAGGAGTTTTACTTCGCAGGTTGGCGGACTGAGTTCAAGAACGCTCTCGGTGAAAGCATCGTCCGGCACTATAACCGAGCAGGTAACACCATCAAAGAGATTGATGAACTTGGCTTTGTCACAAGCTATGAATACGATGGCTTGAACCGGACAGTCAAGAAGACCATGCCGGAAGGGGATTCAATAAGCTGGACTTACGACAGTAAAAACAATATTCTGACAGAGATTCGCTCTGCTAAACCCAGCTCCGGTCTCAGCGATATCGTCGAAACCTTCACCTATCATGCGACTTTCAACAAAGTCGCAACCCATGAGGATGGACGTGGAAACACCACCACCTATTCTTACAATTCCAGCACCGGGAATCTCGAAACCATCGAGCGCCCGGATATCGGTATGAATACTCCGACGGCTACCTTTACCTACAACGGGCGCGGGCAGGTTCTTACCCGCACCGATGAAACAGGCATCGTCACAAAGTTTGAATACGATACCACCACAGAGATTCTGGAACAAGTCACCGTCGATGAAGGCATGGGTCAGCTCAACCTGCTCACTGTCCTGGGCTACAATGCCTGGGGGGATGTGGATTCTGTGACGGATCCGCGCGGGAACGAAACCGAGTATACTTTCGACGCAAAACGTCGTTTGACTCAGGTGGAGAATGCTGCTCCTTTCGGCTATATCACCAACGTCACCTATGACAAGAACGACAATCGTCTCTCGATTGAACGTCAGACCGGTGATGTCGGTCATCCCTGGCAGGTTTTCACTGCAACCTACAACCTGGCCAACCAGGTGGCAACGCTTAAGGATCCGCTCAACAACACGAGCACCAGGCAATACGACGATCTTCGCCGTCTCTGGAAAGTTACTGATCCCGAAAGCCGGGTCACTGAATACCAGTACGATGAGCGGAATTTGCTCAAGAAGGTAATCGATCCGGCATCTAACGATGCTCAGGTCTTTACCTATACGGACAACGGCTTGAAAGCCAGTGTTGTGGACGCGAAGGGAAATGTCACGTCCTATTTGTACGACGGCTTTGATCGGCTCGACAAGACCGTCTACCCGGATGGAACTTTCGAGCAAAACGCTTCTTTCGATGGGAACAGCAATGTCACCAGCATGCTCACCAGGGCAGGTGATACCATTGGGTTCCAGTTCGATGTTTTGAATAGGATGACTCAGAAGTCACCTGATGGCATGGCAGTAGTCACTTTCGTCTATGACCTTGCTGGTCGTCTCACCAGTGTGAGTACACCGGTTGTTGCCGGAAACCCCGCTTCCGGTGAATGGGAATACGGCTACGATACTGCTGGCAGGCTCACTTCCGAGGAAGCCCCGGACGGGAAGACCATTTCCTATCAACTCGATGAGAATGGTAATGTCGAGCGCATCGACTATGCCGATGGTTACTATGTGGTTAGGGAGTACGACGAAATCAATCGTTTGACTGCCATCAAGCTCAACGGTTCGTCAACACCGGCTGTCGAATTTGACTACGATGACCTTTCTAGAAGGACTCAAATGACCTTTGATAACGGCGTCCAGACCGACTATGACTACGAATGGAACGATGATATGTCTTCCATTGAGCACGCTTTCAATGGTTCTGACCTTGACTTTGCCTACGGCTTCAATGATGCTAACCAGCTCATCAGCCAGACCATCTCAGACAATCAGTATAGTTGGCATCCAACAGTCGATCAATTGCTCGAATACCAGAGCAATGAATTGAATCAGTATGATTATGCCTCAGGAAGCTGCGGTCGGCTCTACAAGGGCTACAACGCTGACGGCTGCCTGATTGATGACGGTGTCTGGAAATTCGGCTATGATACCGAGAACCACCTGATTTCTGCCAATGATGGCACCACAAGCGTCGACTATGTCTACGATCCAACGCATCGCCAGATACAAAAAGATGTCGATGGTACCAAGACTCGCTATGTCTATTCCGCCTGGCAACACCTAGCCGACTACGACGGAACTAGCGATACTCTTCAAACCCGCTATGTCTACGGTGTCGGCCTCAATGAGCCTTTGATTTCTGTCTCTGCCGGTGGTGTTCTTACCTATATGCATGCGGATCAACTTGGCTCGATCATGGCTTTGACCGACAACACCGGCGCTGTAACAAACCGCTTTGCTTACTCCCCCTGGGGTGAAAGCGATAGCATGTCCGGTACTACTTTCGGTTTCACCGGTCAACGTTTCGATGAGGAAACCGGGTTATACTTTTATAAAAATCGCTACTACTCGCCTGTACTTGCGAGATTCTTGCAACCTGATCCAATTCCGTCAAACAACCTTTATTTGTATGGAATTAACGATCCTTTGAACAGGACAGACTCACTTGGCCTAACACCTGATAAACCCAGAAGTGCCTATGATCAAGCGCGAGCAGCAATGCTTAGTGATCCAAGCTTGTTTGGTGCAGGTTGCCGAGATGTAGCTAATTTCATCGCAAGAAACCCACCTGGCACATATCCAGAAGAACACGCAGATTGTTTTGGTGGTTATAGTGGTCTTGGGAAGGCTCTGAAGAAAGCTGAAGAAATGAAGAAGCCTCCTGAGTGCTGCAAAACACCAATTATTTTCTTGAAAACAGGACGGCTTGCGGACCAGGATTCTGCGTCCGTACCTGACGGTCCTATTGAAGCAAGTCGATACTGGCCAATTAGCAGTGTTGGTGGTTCTGGATGGGGATATTTCGTATATGACAATCTATGTGGACCTGCTGGTAGCAGTCCACTCGTAGGAGCATGGGGACATCCAACCGAAAATCACCCAATGACATTGACCAAACAAGGCTTACCTAAAAAGTGGATTCCCCAAATTTGGTGTGTCACTTGTCAAAAGAAGAAACAAAGCAAGAACAAGTGCAAACCCAATTAATCAGGCTGATGCCTGATTATCTTTCTTTGGAGAAACCGTCTCTTTAAGGGTTTTATTTTTTGAGGGGGTAGCTTTTCGCTACCCCCTCTTTCTTTTTGTTTGTGCAAGTCGAATATTAATATTGTCAATATTTTTTGAACAATCTAAAAATGCTTGATTCCAAGTTGAACTTAATTTCCCATCCACAAAAATTTTCTTTATATTTAACTGCCTGTCTAACTTCGCAATTAACTGAGAATCGCCTAGAATACATTTATAGCCGATTATTTTTTTATCCGTTCCCAAAATAAGAGTTTCATTTTTCCTCTTTTCAAAACTTTTCTCAATAGGGCTTTGCCAATTTTCAAAATTTGGACCTTCTATCATTTTTGCAGAATATGCTTCCGTTGCAGTTCTCAATTCTTCACTTACTCGATATTTTACATACTCATTTTTCTTCCATTCTTCCAGACCGGGACTTCCTACTTCTAATTGCCAAACTACTATACCAGATGGTTTCTCTACATGAATAGCGTAAACTTGAGGTACGCCTCCATATTCAAAAGCGCGCCATTTTATCTTGTACTCACCAAATTCTTTCGGAAATAGCTCTCCATCCCAGTTGGCGATTGAATGATATTCATTCAAAGCTAGTGGTTTATAACGAATGAAACGTGTACCGTCTCTGCAATAGTCCTTGATTCTATTTATATTCCAACGGTTTTCTAAATAGCATTGAAACGCTTGTTTTACCTTGTCATTTGATTTGGCAGCATGTAGAGCTAATTGTTTTAACGCTTGCAACCGGTTAGATGTTGGATTCATAAAATGAAGGTTCTCTACTGGAACTAAACCTTTTTCAAAGCTGTCTGAACCTCTGCTTGGTGCTACTCGATTAAAAGCAATTATCAAATTTGAGCCATTAACAGATCCAATTTTGCTTGAAAAATTCTCTTTCTTGTAAATATTTTCGTATGTTCCTATTTCAAGTAAATCCCCAGTTTTGCTATCTCCTCGAACAGTTTGTTTTACTTTCAATTTTATTCGATAAACGAAATCAATCTTTTTAACGTCTAATATCGTTCCAGAAAAACAGTCTTGGTAAGGAAAAAAATTACAGTTTTGAATACCATAATTACTATCACTGGCATAAACTGGCGTAGCTGTAATTAAATACAGAAAAAATGTAAGCAGCACAATAAATCTCATTATCTACAGTTCTCCAATTTTGAAAACTACATTTAAAATATCACGTTGTAGATTTTTTCTTGTACCCCCCAAAGGGTGAATAAGTGAGGTCAATTTTAGGCAATTTAGAACTTCAAGCTTGAGATTATCTACAGATCAAAGCACATTTCGCCAATACCATTTTTTATTACAACTAGTAATAACATGTAGCATCTTCTTGGTTGGTTAGCTGCTACAGCTAATAATCCTGAGTTCTTCTCTAATATTCCTTGAACCGAATATGATGGCATTCTCCGCCTCGATATATCAATAATTGATTAACCGATGTAGAATTCCACCTTCTTTTCAGCAGCTAATTCCTGACTCTGATATTCCTTGCAATTGTTCATTCACCTATTAAAACATAATTCTAGATAAAGGGAATATATGTGCTCTTGTGAGTGATTCCGACACGTATATCGGGTGGACGTATAGTAGGCACGGCTTCACTGTACGTAGCGTGGACGGAGGAAAGAAAGTACTTTGAAAATTTGGCAAAAGGGTTAGAAAATTACGGCTTGAACGCGGATTATCTCAGGAAGAATTCGCCCTTGAAGCCAATCTAGCACGTAGCTACATGGGCGACATCGAGCGCGGCCAGCGTAATGTCTCCCTGATTAACATGGCTCGCACTGCCGGTGCCCTTCAAGTCTCATTGTCTGAGCTTTGTGAGGACATCCCGGAGATTCTACCGGATTAGGAGCTACGGATCTGAGTATATTCGTTATGTTTCAAGAAACAGACTAAAGCATGAAAACACTTATGGATAGATTGCTACCGGGAACTAATTTTTGACAACATCCGTTCCATCAGGGAGGGAAAGTAATTCGAACTCTCCTGCAAAACCTAGGATGCCAACGAGTTTAGAGTTCAGCAAGAAAGGTTGTCCTTCCGGAGAGCTTCTGCACTGCCCAGGGCGTTGCATAGTATGCAATCCCTTAACCGAAAAGAAATAGACATTACCAACTTCATCTACAGCCGTGATCCAAGTCATTCCATCTCTCATAACTCCAACCAGTCCTTTACAAGGAGATTGTAAATCGTATTTTCTGTATTTCTGCAAATTCATAGAGTTAAGCATAACGACTGCTCCCACCAACTTTTCACCAGTAAGAGCAGAAGTTCCTACAACAATTTGTTGATCGATTACGAAAGGAGGATGCCACAGTTCTTCTTTTGATGCTAGATGTGGTTCACCGGACGGGTACACAAGCTCTCCCAATAGAACTAGTATCAAAATGATGAAGCTATTCCACAATTCAACCTTAATTGGAGAAGTAAAAAACGCTTGTCCCAATGGCTTTGAGATGCACGGGATAATTGAGCTTACAGACAATGCCAAAGACTACAATGATCTATTCAAATACTGGACCGATGAAAACACCTCAGATGAAGAAGACCCCCCATTTCCAGAGAAGATGTTAAACAATTGGTTTATTGAAGTCGAAGATGGAGAGCGCAAGGAAATAGGATTACCAGGAATTTTTGACAGGAACAATAGAAAAGAAATCTTGTGGAGATATCTTTAGCTGACTGTTCAGAGATGAGTGTTAAAACCAGTAGACCTAAGCTTCTTTTGACTGATTTGTGAATTTGATATCCCAGGGCTGTTTGTACTCACGCCCTGCTGCACGGGCTACGTTTGAATTCATCTTCTGTAGCATAACCAATCTCTCTATCTTCTCTTCTACAGATAGAGACGCAATATCACGCCGACCGGTGGATTTCCGGTCATAAATTTCTTCCTGGGTGGTCTTCTTATGAAACTTGCTCATTCAACTATTCTAGCCCACTTGTCAAGCAATCCATGCTTTTCAAGGATTTCATTTAACTTTTGACGGTCAGGCTCTGCTGATTCTACAGCCTGGTTTATTCTGGTCTTGTCTTTGGCACGTCCAGTCTCAACCATTATTGCCAATAAATACTCATACTGGAAGACACGTGTCGGAACCCCATCAAACTCTCTTTCGTCAGCATTCTGTAGTGCTTCTATTAGAAGGTCTGTTCCTGGCTCAAGAAATTGCACAGGAATGCCCTCTATCACTATATGCTCACCTTCAGTCTTATAGCCTTGTTGCCCCACCAAATAGTCGTATAGAGGACCAAGGTCTATCAACCCTGCTTCTGAATGTTGGAGAATACAGAAGATATCGAGGTCGTAGGTTGCGGTGGGTTCTGCGTAAAAGATAACACCAACCGCGCCACCAATGGCGTACTTCCCTATGATCTTCTTTTCTTCAAGAGTATAGATGGATTGAGCTCAGGGCTAGTAGAACGGGGACTAATGCACAATAGGTCAGATTAGAAGCGATTATGTTTCACCACCACATCTGACACCACCCAAAGCCCTGGGGCACATCAGTTTCCAGTCACAGAATTTAAAACCCAATCCGCCAGATCGATCACCAGTTGGATCTCTTCGCATCCAGTCTCTAGATTGCCCTGAGAAAGCTTTTTATTTCTCCCTTGGGTAGTTGCCTCATCTTCTTCTTTTTTCGACTCTGCCAAGCCCAAACCAGAGAGGACCAGTCCTTCCAAACCCTCATGAGGAGCCAGCTCCTTAATATCACTCACTTTTTCAGAAGGGATTTCTAAATCAGCTTTTTGCGAAATCTCTCCCTCTACTTCGGAAACCTTGAATTCTTCTTTCTTTTCTTCCGAAACCAGACCAAGATCCCCCCCCTACCCCCAGGTTATATACGCCTGATCCACTTTGCAGCCAGATATCAGAGTGCTTCTTCGCTGTATTTCGAGAACAACCAGTCAGTCTGGCTATGGCCCGGCCAGTAATATAGCTTTCGTAGGACCGTCTCCATACTCAATTCTAATCTGCACAAAGTCCTGGCAGCCAAGCATTACAGGAACCTTCTTGTGCCTGATGATATTCATCTTGCTAGGCAACCCAGGGATGTCCTTCGAATCTCATTGTCTTTATCACCTTGGTCACTCTCTCTAGAAGTTCATCAGGACCATTTGACTGCAGCGCTCAATCATCATCTGGAGCCAACCCGGGTGCTGCGAGCACTTTGTAGCCCTGTCAATATCTTCTAAAGCCAAAACACGAGTGTTCATGCTTGTTTATTCTTGCCTGTGCCATGCGACAGTTTCTATTCTACTTGTAACATGAGCCGAAAATACAATTCTCCCAACGCAAGTAATGGCGCCCTATTGCCGAACAGGTTCGTTATCGTATTAAGCAAGGACTTCTAAGATCAGGATCAGAAGAGGAGAAAGACGATAAAATTACCGGGAATTTTGTCCGAGGCTGATATTTTCAACCATGACCAGTATGCAGGAAGGAGAAAGGGTTCCGAAGATAATTCTCCGGGACCTGGAAGATAAATCACATAACCCTCTAGAGGCGGCAAAGCAAACTGGATTTGCCGTGATTGCCTTTTTGAAAAGCTCCTGCCCGGTCTGCCAGATGACCGCTCCCTATTTAGAGAGGCTTAAACAGCTGAATCCAACTCTTCCTCTCTTCGCAATCAGCCAGGACGACAAGGAAGAGACCAGGACGTTTCAGGAAGAGAACCTACTAACCTTTCCTCTCTTGCTGGATACCGACCTGGAGATAACAAGAGACTTTGAACTAACAAACGTGCCAAGCCTATTTGTTATCAACGGCGAAGACGGTCGGGTTGAGAAAAACATGATCGGATTCGAAAGAGACGTTCTTGAGTACATTAACAACCGCTGCGCTTCTCCGACCGGGACTGAGAAGAAAGTTTCACTATTCACCAAGTCGGATCAAGTTCCGGCTTATCGCCCCGGATGAGGATCTAAGTAGAGATGGACCCGGGTCAGGTCCTCCATTTAACAAGGTAGAAAAAATGCAAAAAATAGCAGAAACATCAAGACTAATTTCACTGGCTGTTTTATTCGGCGGATCCGCCGCCGTTGTCTTTGTGGCGATAGTTCTGGTGAAAGCAGCCAAAGCAAACGGAGTAGAGGTGAGTGAAGCCGCTTTCAGAAACGGACCGGCATTCATCCAATTCGGAAAAGTGGCTGCCGGTGCAGCTATAGTGTTGCTGGGCTCAGAGGTAGCTCATTTCCTCAGCCGGAAAAAGAAAGCGATGGACAAACCGAGGTTACTCCGCTATGTCCTCAGTTTTCTTTGTGCCACAACCGCCCTTATTTTTGCCTTCGGCATCGTGCCCCCCATGGAAAAACTCTTGCCCTCCATAAGAACAGACCAGGAAGCCCACGCTAAATTCCACAAATTGCACGAAACCTCCAGAGCCGTCTTCGGCGCTTCCATTGTATTTGCCCTTTTGTCGCTGATAACACCGCCCTTAAGCAAAAGAGAAGAAGACTGAGTTCCCAAAATCAACAGACTGAAACACAGAAAACAAAAGCAGGAAACATGCCATGTACTACAAATATGAAACGAAGTTCGGTCCCAGACTCCTCAAAGATGGTGGCGCGGAATTTCGCATATGGGCTCCCGGCGCTAAAAAGGTAGAACT
>MDTD01172321.1_pt1 | contig 11940 bp, 12 predicted proteins | sample 811221 | NCBI WGS metagenome assembly MDTD01 (sample SAMN05326646, study PRJNA326480) | marine metagenome | isolation source: seawater | place: Pacific Ocean: South West | collected 2011 | reverse complement strand
TGCTTCTAACTCCATTCTTCCTCCTTTTTTAATGGTGTAAATTTAATGCATCATTCAAATAGATGCAGGTTAATATTGCAAATACATAAGCTTGAAGAAAAGCAACTAGTATCTCCAAGCCAGTTAATGCAACTGAGAAAGTAAGTGGCAACCACCCACCCACAATACCCAAACTGATGACAAATCCCCCAAACACTTTTAACATTGTGTGCCCTGCCATCATATTTGCGAATAGTCTAACTGATAAACTCACTGGACGACTTAAGTAAGAAATAATTTCAATAATAGTTATCAGCGGTAAAAGTACTACAGGCACTCCTTTAGGTACAAAAATTGATAAATATTTAAATCCATGTTTTAGAAAACCTATAACAGTTACCGCAAAAAATATAAAAAGAGCCATAACCAATGTAACGATTATATGACTAGTAACTGTAAAAGAGTAAGGTAACATTCCTACCATATTACATAACAAAACAAACATAAATAAACTAAATATGAATGGAAAGTAGGGTTTAGCTTTTGTCCCCGCCGTATCACTTATCATTTTGGCTACAAAGTTATAAGCAATCTCAGATAATAATTGCATTTTATTTGGAATTATTTTTTTTTCCTTAGTCCCCAAAAAAAGAAACACGCAAACAGATATGGCGCTTATTAACATAAATAAACTAGCATTTGTAAAAGATAAATCTATTCCACCTAAATTTATTTCGGGCCCTATTTTATTAACGCTAAACTGAAGCATTGGATTTGTAGCCATAATATCAAATTTATTTTAATTGCATTTTTTTTGCCGCTCTAATTACATTTAATATTCCCGCTGCTGCTCCCGCAAAAAAGAAAAATATAATTAACCAAGGTTTAGTATCAAACCAGCTGTCCAAAATAAACCCAATTATTGTCCCTACAAGCACAGCTGAAACCATCTCTGAACCGAGCTTAAACGCATTTCCCATAAAAAATCCACTACTACCATTGTTTTTTTCCGACGTTTGTTTGGAAAGTTTGTTTTTTTCAATTTCTAGGCGAGTTTTAAAATTTTTATCCTCTTTCATTAAAAATTAAGCTACTAATCCCTCTGCCTTCTGTAAGTCGACAGCAACTAGTTGGCTTACTCCTTTTTCTGGCATAGTAACACCATATAGTCTGTGCATTCTAGACATTGTGAGAGCATGGTGAGTAATTATTATAAACTTAGTCCTAGTAATCTTAGTCAGCTCATCTAACAGGGAGCAAAATTTTGTTACGTTTGCATCATCTAAAGGAGCATCTACTTCGTCAAGAACGCAAATTGGCGAGGGACTGACTAAAAAGACTGCAAAAATCAAAGAGAGTGCTGTAAGTGCTTGTTCTCCACCAGATAGAAGTGTAATTGACTGCAATCTTTTACCAGGGGGTGAAACTAACATCTCTAATCCTGCTTCCAAAGGATCTTCAGAGTCTACTAATTCAATTTTAGCGTTTCCTCCATTAAATAATTTAGTATAAACTTCATTAAATTTTCTATTTATCTTTGTGTAAGCATCTAAAATTCTTTCCCTTCCTTTTTGATTTAATTCTTCAATACTTGCTTTTAATTTTACGATAGCAGAATATAAATCTGATCTATCATCTTCCATTTTTTTTATTTCTTCTTCATATCTTTTTGTTTCTTCATCTGCTCTTAAATTAACAGAACCAAGTAACTCTCTTCTTTTTTTTGTTTTCTCAACTTTTTCTTCTTGCTCTTCAATGCTAGGAAGTTTTTTTTCATCAATATTAATCAAATCTGAACTTGCAAATAAATTACTATCACTTTCTATTCCTAATTCATTTTTAACAGAATACATTAAATCTTTTTTTCTATTATTTATACCTTCGACTGTAGCTTCATTTCTGGCTTTATTTTCTCTTAGACTAGATAATTTTTCTTGAATTTCACCCAAATTTTCGTTGATAAGATTAAATTTTTTTTCTGCCATCTCAAGTTCTGCTTGCAGCTCTTCACTTCTTCTTTTTGTATTTTCTAAATTTTGTATATTTTGTCCTTTATGAGTTGCTATTTTTTCTGGATTTTTCTGATTCTCCTTCATTTCGTTTATAATTTTTGTCTTTCTCTCCTCCAGTTCCAATCTCATTTTTTCAGAATTAATCTTTAAGTTTTTCCAGTTTTCTAGCTCAACGTCTATATTTGCAATTCTTTCTTTTCTTTTAATTGAATCGCTTTTAATACTCTCATTTTTTCCAAAATTAAAAGCATATTTCTCTTGCGAGGTTGTAATCTTATTAATGAGGTCCTTTAAATTTTTAAATATTTCTTTGGTTAATTTTTCATCATTATCTATTTTTGTTTCTATATTTCTTATCAAGTCATCTAATTTACTTTTTAAATTTTCTAAATTATTTTTTGAGTCTTCCAACTCGCTCGATGATTTTGACTCGCTATCCAGAAGCTCTTTTTCAGTCTTTAAAAGTTCAGATTTTTCCTCTGAAATTCTCTTTTGATTTAAAGTGGCGTCGAGAGAAATACTTCTTTCTCTTTCCAAATCAGACTCAATAGTTTGAAGTGATTTTTGAAGTTTAATTTCTAAATTTTTAACTCTACTTTCCTCTTGCACTAAGCTTTCCATGTCTAAATTTAACTTTTGCAATTTTGCCAAACTTTCTAGCTTTCGATCTCTTAGTGGCGTAAGTCTTTTGTTTTCTTCCTCAAGTAAATTATTATTATGATTCAAATCAAGTTTGATGGCGCTAATTTCGTCATCTTGCTCACTCAATTTTTCATTAATTTCTGTTTTGCCTTTTTCTATTTGTTTCAATTTCAAAAAGTATAATCCAGCTTCTATCATCCTTAGTTCTTTCGAAATCTCTTTATACTTTGAAGCCTCCTCTGCTTGTTTTTTCAAATTATCTAATTGTTTTTCTTGTTGTTTTTTTAGCTCATCTGCTCTTTTAAGGTTATTTTCGGCTGCAGCTAGTCTAGTTTCTGCTTCATGGCGTCTAGCGTGAATACCAGATATCCCAGCTGCTTCTTCTAAAATAGATCTACGTTCAATTGGTTTAGCTGTAACTAATTGACCAATTTTTCCTTGGCTTATTAAAGAAGGAGAATGGGCACCAGTTGATAAATCTGCAAAAAAAGTTTGAGCATCCCTAGCTCTTACTTCTTTGTCATTAATAAAATATTTTGAACCTTTATCTCTCTCAATTTTTCTTCTCACAACAATTTGATTTAAATCTTTATACTGGTCTGGACCCGATCCCTCCAAATTTTCAAGTGTTAAAGTAACTTCTGATATATTTTTGGCAGGCCGATTTGAAGTTCCAGAAAATATTATATCCTCCATCCCTGAACCTCTCATACTTTTTGCTGATGTTTCTCCCATACACCATCTCAAAGACTCAACAATATTTGATTTTCCGCAACCATTGGGACCAACTATCCCAGTTAAACCATTCTCTATGTAAAAAGTTGTTTTATCAAAGAAAGATTTAAAACCGTTTATTTCCAATTTTTTAAATTTCATAACTACAATAATTTATCTATTTGTTTTTTAAAATTTTTAAAATCATGCTTACCCTCGTATTTTTTTTCGTTTATATAAATAGTTGGCGTAGAACTAATTTTATATTTTTTTTGGGCCTGAATTCTTTCTTTTAAAATCAAATCTTGAATCTTACTATCTTTTAGACAATTTTCCATTTGGTTTTTTGTCAAATTATATTTGAGACCGATTTTAATTAAATTGTCGTTAATAGTATTTATGTTTGTTCCAACTGCCCATTTATTTTGTTGTTTATAAATTTCAGATAAAAAATTAAACTTATTATTATAACCAGGATTACATCTTAAAATTTTTTCAGCGTTTAAAGAAGCTAAATCTAAAGGAAATCCATGATGTTCAAATTTTACCTTGTTAAGATCTATATACTCTTTTTTTAACTTTTCGAAAATTTTATCATGAAAACTTGCGCAGTGGGGACAGGTAAGAGATGAAAAAACCTTAATCGTAATTTTTGCTTGGTCGTTTCCAATTTTAAAATTTACTTCACTATTTACAAAATCTGCTTTTAACAAAATTGTAGAGACTACTAAAACAAGAAAAAGTTTGTTATATATTTTTACCATTATAAGCTTTTATAAGTTTATTTAATAAGTTTTTTAATCCTATATTGTTAATTTTATTTATTGAATAGTTAAAGTTGTTTTTTGACTCTTTTTTTAAATCGTTAATTATTATTTGTTTTTTTTCGTTAGGTATTAAATTCAAATTTATTTTTTCTACATAATTATAGCCAAAAAAACTATTAATTTTATCTATTATTTCTCTCTTTTTATACTCAACATCAATTTCTTTTCCATGGGCCACATTAATTATCAAAACACCTGATTTTAAACTTTTTCCCACTTTAATTTTTGTTGGATAGCAGTCGTTAGAAATTTTTTCACCAACAATTTTGCTCCAATTATCAACAATGCTTGTAAAATTATAACCTCTTTTTTTAAGATTTTTCTTAATACCCTGCGGTAATGAGCTTATAAAAGGTTTTAACCCTTTGACAAAATTTTGTGTATTATATTTCTTATGCATATTAATATTAATTTATCAAAAAAAATTCTTGCATGGTATGATAATAACAAGCGCATATTACCTTGGCGTGTTGGTAAAAAATCACCAAAATTGCTTTATTATAGACTTTTAAGTGAATTTATGTTGCAACAAACTCAAGTAAAAACTGTTATTCCTTATTTTAATAATTTTACAAAAAAATATAAAACTTTAAAAAGCCTTTCACAGTGTAGAGAAAAAGAAATTTTAAAAATGTGGGAAGGGCTTGGTTATTATAGAAGAGCAAGAAATCTTTTAGCAACAGCGAGAATATTAGTTAAAATATATAAATACAAACTTCCTAAATCATTGATAGAAATAAAAAAACTACCAGGGATAGGGGAGTACACTGGAAATGCACTCTTAGCATTAGTACACAATAAACCTACTATCGCTGTAGATGGTAACGTAAAGAGAGTGCTAGCCAGGTTTTTAAATATAAAAGAAATTAAAATAAATTTTGATGAATTAGTAGAACTCAATAGAGACTCTTTTTTTAACAGTAATAGAAACTCAGATTTTGTTGAAGCTTTAATGGAATTTGGGGCATTAGTTTGTAAACCAAAAAATCCTAGATGTGAAATTTGTTGCTTAAAAAAATCCTGTAAATATTTTTATTCTCCTAAAAAAATAAAAAATGACAATAAAAAAATTATTAAAACGCAAGATTTTGATATTTTTTGTTATATCAATAAAAAAAAACAAATAGCTCTTACAAAAAAAAAGCAATTGAGTTTTCTGAGAAATTTTAATTTACCTAAAATTCAAAAATCAAATGAACCCTCTAATAATAAACATTGGAAGTTTTTAAATAATTATAAGAGCTCAGTGTCAAATCTTAAAATGAACATAAATTTGTATTATAAATTTTCAAATAAAATACCAGCAAAATATAATTGGTTTAAACTGGATCAAAATAAAGATTTTATACCAAGTTTTACTAAAAAAATTTTCAGACAAGTAACAACTTTATTCTAATGAAAAAAAAATTTGCTATCATCGGCTCTGGTATTGCGGGATTAACTTTTGCTAATTTCATTAAAAAATATTCAGAACATGATTTTACTGTTTACGAAAAAGAGGAAAGCTTACCATTTGACGAAGGTTATGGAATTCAATTATCACAAAACAGTATTAAAATTTTAAATAAAATTGATTTTAAAAAAATAAATAACGAAAAAATTTTTCATCCTAATGGAATAGATTTTTATAATTTTAAAAATGAAAAAATATGTGACTTAAATCTTACTCAATTTAACAAACCCGATATAAAATATACTACCTTAGAAAGATCTGTTTTAGTTGAATTTCTAAAAGATGATATCTATAACCGCCATCTTAGATTCGGAAAAAGAATAAAGGAGGTTTCAGAAATTAAAGAAAAAATTTTATTAAAATTTGATGACAACACTAATGATCTAGTTGATTTTGTTATAGGAGCAGATGGAATTTTTTCTAATACCCGGTCTTTCTTTGAAAAAAAAAAGAATAAACCAAAATTTAAAAAGGCGTTAGCAGTAAGAAAAATTTTAAAGTCAAAAACAGAATTAAATATCAACGAAAAAAATGTAAGTCTAATGATGGGTAATAATTGTCATATGGTGGTTTATCCAATTAATAAAATCAATGATCTTAATATGGTATGTATTATAAGAAATAGCGATTATAATCCAAAAAATATTAATACTTTAGTCGAAAAAAAGGTACTTAATCAAAATCCTAAACTCATTGAAGTTTTTGATCAAGATCTTAAGTCATGGCCATTATACTATACTCCACGAATACTCCCTTCTACAAATAGCAAAGTTTTTTATATCGGCGATGCTTTTAACGGCTTTTTACCAACCTTAGCTCAGGGAGCTAGCCAATCAATTGAAAGTGCTTATGAATTATTTAATTTGTTAAAAGATAACAACGCTAATTCCCAAAAATTATATTTTCAAGAAAGATATAAAAGAGCTAAAGTTATAAGAAATAGGTCTAATTTTAATTTTTTTATTTTTCATATTTCTAATCCATTAATACAAAGATTTAGAAATTTGATTATTAAATTTCTAATACGGAGAAAAGGTTTTATTAAAAATTATCTGGGCAAAGTATATGATAAATAATTAACCGGTAATAATAAGATTTAATATATTTATTTCTAATAATTTTTACTTATAAATTTTTGCCTCAAACTATCAATTAATACAAGCGAATTGCCAATTTTACAGTGCCAGTAAGTCCATCCATTGTAGCTTTCAGTTCCCATAATTTTGGCTGCTATTTTGTGTATAGAACCTTCTGACTCTTTATACTTAATGCTGCCATCAATCATAATTTTTGCATTAATTTTTTTCTTGGGATCGAATAAACTTGTTCCTGGCTTAATTATACCTAATTCCACTAATGATCCAAATGGTACTCTTGGCTTAGATTTATTATTCTCAATAGTATCTAGATAATTTTCTTCAATTACCTTAGTTTTAGATATTCTTTCTTCGGCAGCCTTGAAATATCTCTTGTCTCTTTCGACACCAAAATATTTTCTACCAAGTTTTTTTGCAACAACAGCAGTCGTGCCTGTTCCTAAGAATGGGTCAAATATAGAATCTCCCTTGTTAGTACTAGCCAATATTATTCTATGAAGCAAAGACTCTGGTTTTTGCGTAGAATGGATTTTTTTACCATTTTTTTTTAACCTTTCCTTTCCATTGCAAATCGGTAAAAGCCAGTCAGATCTCATTTGTAGATCATCATTAAAACACTTCAAAGATTGATAATTAAAAGTATATTTTGATTTTTTATTTTTTGAAGCCCATATTAATGTTTCATGAGCATTTGTAAATCTAGTCCCTTTAAAGTTAGGCATAGGATTATTTTTTCTCCATATGAGATCATTTAAAATCCAATAATTTAAGTTTTGAAGGTGGTATCCCAACCTAAAAATATTGTGGTAAGATCCGATAACCCAAATTGTTCCAGTTTTCTTTAGAACTCTTTTGCACTCCACTAGCCACGTTTTACAAAATTCATCGTATTTTTTAAAGTTTTCAAATTGATCCCAACTATCATTTACACCATTTACTTTACTGTTATCTGGTCTTTTTAGACCTTCTCCAATTTGCAGGTTGTATGGAGGGTCAGCAAAAATTAAATCAAAACTTTCATTAGGTATTTTTTTTAAAATATCTAAAGTGTCGCCATTTAAAATTTTGTTTGGAATAAGTTTCACGGAGTAATTCAACTCTAAATTGAATCAATCGTCAATATAAATTAATTTTTTTAAATTATTTTTTCTATTGTGTAAAAAATTTATACAACACCTATATCTAGTATGATGACCATAGATTTTACCTAAAAAAGTTATGTTTTACGTGAAAAAAAATTTTATTGTGGTTTTATAAATCAAACTTACAACATTTTGTGTATCGGCGAAAATCCTTTTCTATGATGTTTTGAAATTCCAAATTTTTTAATATCTCTTAAGTGTTGCTTAGTTCCATATCCAAAATTTTTATCCCAGTGATAATTTTTAAACTTTTTTGAAAGTTTTATCATTAAATTATCTCTATAAACCTTAGCAATTATAGAAGCCGCAGAAATACATTTAAACTTATTATCTCCTTTTACTACGACCCTGTAATTTTTTATTCCCTCAGGTGCAAAAATCCCATCTATTAATATTAATTTTGGTTTTTTCGATATTTTTTTTAAGGCTCGTTTCATAGATAAGAGTGATGCTTGTAAAATATTGATTTTGTATATTTCTTGAACAGAAGCTATTCCTATTGAGTAAAATGAATGCTTTTTTATGTGTTTTGCAATTTTTAATCTTAAAGCAAAACTTAATTTTTTTGAGTCTTTAATACTTTTTAAATCCGCAGTTTTTTTTAGAATGACCACAGCCGAAACCACAGGTCCAGCTAGGCATCCTCTACCAACCTCGTCAACACCTGCGACTAACTTATTATTTTGCAATTTTAATACCAAGTTCTGTAATTTTTTTTTTAATCATCTTAAGATCAATCCAAGCCATTCTTTTTTGATCTGGTTGTCTCATCAAAAATGCGGGGTGAAATGAGGCAATTGTGTATGGTGAGCATTTTCCAATTTTGATTTTATTCCATTTTCCACGAGCTTTTGAAATAACTACTTGATCACCAATTATTGTATTAAGCGCTGTACTTCCTAGTAAAATTAGTATCTTTGGATTTATAATTTCAATATGTTTTTTTAAAAAAGGTAAATATTTGTGAATTTCTTTTTCCGTTGGCTTCCTGTTTTGTGGAGGCCTATAATTTACTACATTCGTTATATAAACATTTTTTCTGTCCAAATTTATAGATTGTAGCATTTTATCTAAAAGTTGACCCGCTCTACCCACAAAAGGCAATCCTTCTTTATCTTCGTTAGCACCAGGACCTTCACCTATAATCATAATTTTTGACTCTATATTTCCGTCTGCAAACACAAGATTTGTAGCATTTTTTTTTAAATCACAATTTTTAATATTTTTAATTGAATGCCTTAAATCTTCCAGAGCTTTTGATTGACCATTATTTAAGTTATTGTTGATCTTTTTGTATCTATTAATAGCCTGATTACTGTAAATTAGATCGTGGTTTATTAAAGTATAGTATTTAATTAATTTATTAATTTTGATATTTTTAGTAGACATAAATTTATGAAATCAATACTTTTATCATTTAGATTTATTATACAAATTATATTACTCAATTTATTTTTTACAAATGTAAATGCCTTTAATGTCAATAAACCCCATAAAGCTGAAAATTTATCTAATTATTTTTCAGGCATCGTGTCTCTTAATGAGAATAATTACATAAAATCATATAATTATTTAAAAAATCTCAAAGGGCTTGAAGATAAACATTATACTTATTCACAGCTTTATATTTTTACATTGATAAATAACAATAAAATTAATGAAGCTTTCAATTTTGTAAAAAAACTAGAAAAAAAAAATATCAATAGCTTCGAGGGAGATCTTATTAAACTTTCTTACCATTTAAAAAAAAATGAATTCGATTTAGCTGAAAAGTCCTTATTAAAAATGAAGCAAAATCAAACTGCATCTAAAACTGGATTAGAAACATTATTGATAAAATCAATTGATGATTGGCTAAAGATGAAAAAAATAAGTTTTGAACAAGCCGAAGTTATTTTTACTAATTCAAATAGTCAATTAAATAACTTAAACAAAATACAAAATGCATTTTTACATTGTTATTATAATAGTCAAAAAGCAGAAAAAATATTTCTTGATTTGGTCAATGATAAAAATGTCAATTTTTCAAGGTATTATTTTTTTTATATAAACTATCTTTATTCTCAAGATAAAAATAACAAAAGATATTTAAAGGAAATTGATAGAGCACTATCTAAGTATCCAAGAAACTTATTAATTCAACAAATTAAAAAAGATTTACAAAATGTTAGTGACACTAGCCATGTAAATCAGTTTAATTGTAATAAAATCACACACGTTATAGCAGAAATTTTTTATATAACTGCTAATGCACTTTCTTCACAATCTCTTTATGCAAATTCAAATTTTTATTTAAATTTAGCAAAATTTTTAAATGAAGATTTCAAATCTTATGAAATTCTTTCTGCTGAAAATTTTTATATGACTTCAAATTATAAACTATCAGTTAATTTATATAAAAAGATAAGCAATTATTCAAAAGTTTATAATTGGTATGCATCCAAACAAATATCATCAATACTACTAAAAGAAAAACGAGACAAAGAAGCAATAAATTTTTTAACTAAAAGTTTCGATCAATTGGAAAATCCAAATATTTACGAAATTTATGATTACGCAAATTTTCTAAAAAATAACGAAAAATTTAAAAAATCTATTAAATTTTACTCTGTTGTCCTTAATAGAATAGAAAAAAAACATGATTTATATCCTAAAGCGGCGGATGGCAGAGGCATAGCATATGAGAGAGTTGGAGAATGGGAAAAAGCTGAAAAAGATTTTTTAAATTCTTTAAAATCAAATCCAGATCAAGCATATGTTCTGAACTATTTGGCATATTCATGGTTGGAAAAGGGGATTAAAATAGAAGAGTCACTTAAAATGCTTGAGAAAGCAAATAATCTAAAAAAAAATGATGGTTATATAACTGACTCCTTGGGATGGGCTCTTTTTAAATTAAAATCTTACTCTAAATCAAAACAAATTTTACAAGAGGCTGTAAGATTAATGCCTTCGGATCCGATAATTAATGATCATTTTGGAGATGTGCTTTGGATGAATGGTTTTAAAATACAAGCTAGATATTATTGGAACTATGTTTTGACATTAGACAAAACTGAGGATGAACTTAAAAAGAAAATTAATGATAAATTAATATTTGGACTTGAAAACAAGATTTAAATTTTATGTTAATAAAATCATATGCAAAAATAAATTTAAGTCTTAGAGTTTTAAAAAAATTAAAAAGTGGCTTGCATGATATTGAAACTAATTTTTTTGTTATCAATTTATTTGACGAAATCAAATTAAAAAGAATTCATGGCATAAAAGATAAAATTAAATTTAAAGGCAAATTTCATAAATTTATTAATAAGAATAACAATTCAATAACAAATACTCTTATTACTTTAAGAAAAATGGGATTCTGTAAAGCTAGGTATGAGATAATAGTGGAAAAAAATATTCCTGTTTTCGCGGGCCTAGGAGGAGGTACAAGTAATGCTTTCTTTCTTGCCAAAAATCTATTTACAAAAAAAATGGATGAAAATCTAATACAAAAATTAGAGAATAAAATTGGATCTGATTTTAGAATTTTTTTATTTAAACAAGGATTTCTTAAAAATTTGAAAAGGACACAAAGATATAAAAGGAAATTTAAATTATACTTATTAATAATTTTTCCAAATATTCAGTGTTCAACTAAATTTATTTATTCAAAAATAAAAAAAATGAGTAAACCTAGAGGTGTCAACTATTCAAGTATTAGCAAGACTGCTGATTTAATAAAAGCATTAAAAAAAGATAAAAATGACTTACAAAAAATCGTTGAAAAAAAATACAGATCAATTGAAAAAATCATTTCTTTCCTTGATGATCAAAAAGATTGCTATTTTTCAAGAATGACAGGCTCTGGGTCTGCTTGTTTTGGACTTTTTAAAACTGAAAAAACAGCTAAAGTTACGCAAAAAAAAATTAAAAAGATGTTTCCAAATTACTGGACCGCGGTATCAAGAACTATTTAATTTTCAAAAACTATGATATATGAAACGAAGAATTGGGGCATAGCCAAGCGGTAAGGCAGCGGTTTTTGGTACCGCCATCCTAGGTTCGAATCCTAGTGCCCCAGCCAAATTA
>MDTD01135465.1_pt1 | contig 11940 bp, 11 predicted proteins | sample 811221 | NCBI WGS metagenome assembly MDTD01 (sample SAMN05326646, study PRJNA326480) | marine metagenome | isolation source: seawater | place: Pacific Ocean: South West | collected 2011 | reverse complement strand
TACCACCTAGAACAAAAAGAAGGTCGAAACCTTGCATTTCACTTCTAGCACCTTGATTGATATCTAATACTTCATAACGCTTATCCCTGTTTGGCTTAACAGTGTTGCGTCTGACATTGCCTTTGCGTGTTTTCATTTTTTGCCTTTCTTTTTATATAACCAATTTAATACTGTAATTTTTATATATCAAGTATTTAGAAAGAATTTGTCTATGAATATCATAAGCCCATTTTCACCTCCCGGAGGGAGTCCCCGCCCACGGGGGTCATCCTTGCACCTGTTTAATCAAAACAAGTGCTTGGAATTATTTATCGACAGATTGGTTTAATGCGTGTCTTTTAGGTTCGAAAGTCGGTATCCAGTACTCTTTCATATAGGTACCCCAGTCTTTTTCTCTCCATAGTTCGAACTTTAACTCCCAAGAACCATAATGCCCACTTTCATAAGCCCATTCAACAGCAGTTTGAAAAGTGTACTCAAAGTATGTTGCGTCTCCATCTTTGCAGATATTCCATTTCTTGTATATTTCATCAGCATCCACAACAAGCTCTTTGCCATCATTTTTCATCTTTGCACCATTAGAAAAATCAAAAACTAAATTTTCTTCAGTGTTCAATAAGAAACAATGCCCACCCCACCATTCAGAACCTTCAAAATGTTCTCTCATAGCGTGAACAAGTCTCCACTCATCACTGTTGTAAGTGTCTGGGTTTTTAATCATTTCATCAAAGTTTGCTTGGTAGCAATCGCCTTTATCCATTTGTATTTCTCCTTCGTTATATCTATATTATAGGATTGGTAAATTTCTTATGCAACACAAATCTAAAAAAATGGGATAAAAATTGTTTGGGGAATAGGAGGCAAAATTCGACCCACCCGGTTGCACCTCCCGGTGGTCTCACTTTGACTATGGTGTGCAAACTCCGACAAATTGTTGAGCGCAAATAGGAAAAGGGGTATGGAAAAGGGACGGCCAAGTGGGGGGACGAACCCCCCTCGCGTTGCCGGGCTACTTGGCTAGCCCCGAATCTTATTCAGTTTCGGACATCTCGTCGACGAGCTGTTCGAGTTTGGACGGCTTTAAGGCCAGTCTAAGCTCGTCAGCTTGTTGACGGGTCATCCATAGCTTGGCGTTACCAAGTTTAAAAGTAAACATGGTCTCGTTGCCTATGGACACAGCGCGCATGTTGTGGACACACGGCATGTCTTCGATTTCATCGACATTTAGTGTCAATGAAATGATACCCATTGAGTATCACCCCCTTTCGTATTTTTAGTTGGAAATCTTAATCGGTGAAGCTGGGGGCTGGATAATCAGCCCCCGACTTCTAAGGAGAAAAATCGAGAAATTTATTCTAGCCGAACGCTAGGTCGTCGCGCTTGGAACAATCTCGCAAGGCGAAGTGTAGAGATTCAGCATTACCGCTGAGTTCATCTAAGACTTGTCTTGCCTGTTCTATCCCCCTAGCATTCAAACCAGACTTAGCTCCGAGAAGATAGTATCGCTCTCTATCGTCCCTAGCGATAAAGTGATACCATCCACCCCCTAAGCTAATGATTGCTATTTGGATAACTTGACTACTTCTATCGTGTGGCACGATTTCAGTAGCGATTGCATATATTGAGTTCTTCAATGTATGTCCTTTCTGTATTTTTTCTTTTTGGATTGAGAATCAATCCGCATCTCTTATGAGACCTTGAAAAATTTAGGAATGTTTTTTGTTTTCTTGGGAGTATCTTCACAGCTCCTATGTACCTACCCAAGTGGTGGTATGTCTTGCACCCGATAGAGGCTCTGTGTCCAAGTCCCGAGAGACTTAAAAAACTAAATTGTCAAACAACCAATATAAATATATTAATAACTTGGCATAGTATTGCAAACTCAATATGAGAAACTAAAAATATCGATTTGACAAACTATAAAAAATCTGCTATGCAAAAAAAATCGGGATGAAAAAAAATTTGAAAAATGATTTGACAATTCGACCTGTCTGTAACACAGATGCTACTGCACCCTACGGGCAGGTCGCCCTTTGAATCCGTAAACGGAAGTGCGAACCTCGGACTAGATTGAGGGGCTTATGCTCAAAGCCCCCCAGTCTATTCGTACCACTAAGGAGATACAAAAAAGTATTTACTTAGTTTCTTTTTTACTATATCGGCTACCCAATAAGATAACCACCCTGCACAATAACAAGCTATTACTAGCATTAGATATTGAGTTGGATTAAGTGTTATAGTATCCATTTCTACCTTTCTATAAATAGCAGGTAGCCTTTAGCAACTGCATACTTTCGCCTTTTCCGAGCAGTATCGATTTAGGGCTTCATTTACAATCTTATTAGAACTACCATATTCTGTTAATCGAACTTAGGAAATATTCTAAATCAACGATTGAGTACTATGCTCCTCAGCATAGGGCAATGCGCCTTTTCTACTTCTTCATACTAAAGACTACCTGCTATTTACTGACACACTCCTTAGGGAGTTTCGTATTTTTGGTTACTTAGTTATTGTCTATATTTCTTAGACTTATTTTCTATAGCCTTTTCGAAATTACTTAATAATGCGCAACCTCCTAAGGCTTGATTAAATGAATGTGAAGAATTGAAGATAGTCTCAAATTCTTCTGCACTCATTAAATGTTCTCCATACTTAACCGGCTTTGTAGCTCGGTTGGGATTACCTAAAGCGTATTCCCTTCCGGTTACATCAACCATATGCGCGTAGCCTAAGCCCCTACCAGTAGCGACCCATTCTACACTTTGAATAAGTGTCCCCCTATCGTATCCGACAGCGAGACACATTGCATAGTCTAGTAATAATTCCATTTCGTTATCTCCTTAATGAAACTCCCTAAGCAGTGTGTCAAAATCTTGCTTGTTTTTTCCCCTAGCTTGCTCCCCTGCTAGCTTGTCTTCTCAGTTTCTATTCCCTGAAGACTTAAAGAATATAAAACTATTATATAAAAATTGCGATTAAAAATAAAGCATTATGTATTTTATTTGATTACCCATTTGACAATCCGAGGCCGGAACACTGGTTTATACCAGAACCCGGCTCGCGTTTGGATTCTGATTAAATTTAGGATTAAATCTCACAGGATGTAAATAAGGATTGTAAATATGACGCTAGGTAGCGGGAACTTAATCCCGCTTTCCTAGTTTAGCTTTGACTTAAAGCGTCTTCGCCTTTTAACTCCCACTCCTCGATTGTAAACATGCAGTTACAAGCTGGGAGAACTCCTTTTACAATTCCGTTCTCGTCTTTCTCGAATTGCTTAGTCGCACAGTAGATAAGGTGAGTTAAGCTTTTCTTTGTGTCCTCACTATATCCGAGTCTGTAACAAAGTCTAGCTATTCTCTTTCTAATCTTTATTACCTCTGCGGAAAGCTCAGCTGTTAAGTGCTTATACTCTGCTCTTTCTACATCGAGTCTTGACTCTGCGTGAAGCTCATCAATTGAGTTTCTGTAGATTTGCTTGTTTATGCCCTCGGCAACTGTGCTCTCTAGTTTCTTAATTAGTTTTGCTCTCATCTTTTTCTCCTTAGTCTTTAGCTCTTACCCTTTGTAAGAACTTATATAATAAGTATAAAAAAATTAGGAACTAAAACAATTTCATAATAGAACTAATTTGTAATCCGCTTGACACACTATCACCCTCCTGCTCTGTATAGCAGTAGGGTCGAGATTGGAAAAGCCTATTGGGGTAGGGGGTATGTGTAAATCACTAAGTGTAATACAAATATGATGCTTAGTTGTCCGCACAAATTTTTATGGAAATCGATGTCATCTCAGATATGCAGGTATAATTACAACATGGATATAGAGAATTTCAAACCGCAACTCCCCTCTGGGAATACCGAAATAGTAATGGAGGAGTCCGTCACTCCCCTACCAGCCTCTGGGGGACGACCTAGCAAACTAACCCCTAAAGTATTGGAGGATATAGTTAAATGGCTTAAATTGGGGTACTACCAAGAGGATGCAGCGGTTATGGCAGGAATTAGCAAAAGTACCTTCTATGGGTGGTTAAAGAAGGCCGAGGATGGTGATAGTAGGTTTTTAGAGTTTTCGGACGCAGTAAAAAAGGCGCGTGCCGAGTCTGAGGGCGCACATATCATGAATATCCGTAAGGCTGCCGATAATGGTGTATGGCAGGCCTCAGCGTGGTTCTTGGAGCGTTCCTATCCCGGCAAGTGGGGTAAGAAGAACCCTGACCTCATATCTGAGGATTCAGACGAACCTGTAGAGTTTGTTATCAAATACGCTGACGGTTAAGTTCCGCGCCAGATATTTTATGGAAATTTGCACCTTCTGATATAGGCACCTCAAAATACAGAAAATTTTCCGGGGTTATATATTTTATAGAACTTTTCCCCTATAGGTATATTGGGATACCCCCACCCCCATATCCCCAAAAAAAAAATTTTTTCGCCATGTTGCTATATAGGTACTATGTATAATGCTTTGACTTCCCCCGGGGGGTCTCCTATAGGCCAGTAAGGGATGTTATCTAATGCGAGGCTTTATTCCGGCGTTCACAATGTCCATAGTTTGTGAATTATTTTTCACAAGGTGATTAGATTGTGCAGAAAAAACAAAACACAAAAAAAGGTGCTACTATGAAAAACTCATATGATTAAAGATTTTATTATTTACGGCATGAGATTCAAAAAAAACAAAAACCAAATAATTAGAATTGAAAAATCTTTGGTTGTTGACACTTGGACTATTAAAGACGATAATAAAAATATGGAGAAAATTGTTTTAGAAAGAATGTTAGAAAATTATTTTTTATACAAAGACATTCTCAAAACTCTGTAATAAAAAACAAGATTAGTAAAAGGTAGGTTAATATGGATATGTCGGCTCCACTAACCGATATCCTCCCATCACCGGCTAACTCTTCGGGGTTAGCCATTTCTAAAGGAACTTCATGGCTGGATATATAGAGAGAAACAACAATGATGGTTGGGATGCCGAAAACGAGACTTGGCAAGAATACAAACAACGCAAATCTGCCAAGTCAGCCGGAATGGGAAAGAAAAAACTGGAGAGACAGAAAAGACCTAATCTATCTGGTTTGAGAGAAAAAGCTCTAAAGAGAGCAAAGTATCAATGTGAGTGGGCAAATTGTAATGATACTAAATGGTTAGAGCTAGCACATTTAGTTGGTATCGGTATGGGCGGTATGAATAACAAGATTGCCGATAACATAAACAATGTAATGATGTTATGTAAGTATCATCATGATATGTATGACGGCAGAGAAAAATTTAAGAAAAGGGAATATACTGCAATTCTAATAGATTATTTGCGGTTAAAATATAAATAATGATATTTGATGAATTGATAGACAAAAATCCCGAAGCTGTTATTTGGGATGGTTTTGATTCAGCTTACATAGGTTACACATACACAGGTAAAGATAAAGATTGTGTAGCTGTTTATGATTTCTATACAATGCTTGACTTAGTTATTGAGGGTATAGAGGATACTATGGAAAAAGATGAGTACGAGACTGAAGATGATATTTTTTCAGCAGCGTATATGCATTTAGATACAAATGTCATTGGCGGATACTTGGGAAAATATACTCCGGTGGTAATGTACAAAGATGCCTAATAATAAATATGTTCCAAAACTACCTCCATTACACACTGGTCAACTAGAGGTTGCAAAAGACCCAGCGCGTTGGAAAATTCTTTGCGCAGGTAGGCGATTCGGAAAAACAAGACTTGGTGTTCAAATGTGTATGGAAGTTGCCTTACGAGGTGGTAGGGCTTGGTGGGTAGCTCCTACATTTTCTATTGCAAGAGTTGGTTGGCGAGATATTGCTGCAAGTGCAAAATCATTTCCAAAAGAAATAGAACCAAAAGTATCTTTAGCTAATATGCAGATAGATTTAGCAAATGGAGGTTCCATAGCAGTTAGGTCTGCAGACAACCCACAAAGACTTCGTGGTGAGGGTTTGGACTTTCTTGTTATGGATGAGGCTGCTTTCGTAAAACCAGAGGTTTGGCAAGAAGTTTTAAGACCAACACTTACAGAAAGAAAAGGTTCTGCATTATTTATTTCAACTCCTATTGGTAGAGATAACTGGTTTTATGATTTATGGGAGACTGCAGAAGATGGTGATAACTGGGCTAGGTTCAGATTTGCTACAACTGATAATCCTGCTATTGACCCCGAAGAAGTTGAATCAGCAAGAACAGAGGTAGGTTCTATAGTATTTGCACAAGAGTATTTAGCAGAGTTTGTTGATGCTGGTCAAGGTATGCTTAAACCAGAATGGTTAAAATATTTTTCTATAATACCAGATAATAATGGCAGATTAAAATGCCATGTCGAAGGAACAGAATATTATTTAGATGCTTTAGATAAATACGGCATTGTTGACTTAGCTACAACAACAAATAAAGATTCTGATTATACAGTTATAACTTCTTTTGCAAGAACACCAGATAATAGACTTTTAATTATTGATATGGTTAGAAGTAAAATGGAAGGACCAGATATCATACCAGCTATAAAACGAGCAATTGAAAAAAATAAGCTACAATATGTAGGTATAGAACGCCAAGGTTTTCAAACTGCGATTATTCAGATGGCGCAACGGTCTGGTATTCGTGTTAAAAGCCTTAAGATTGACAAAGATAAAGTCACAAGAGCACTACCTCTTGCCGCAAGAATGGAGACGGGTGATGTGTTTTTACTTAGAGATACACATTGGCTACCCGAAGTGGAAAGAGAAATAATGACTTTTCCTGCAGGAGCTCATGATGACATTATCGATACATTATCTTATGGTGTTCAACTGCTACAAGAAAAAAGAAGCTGGAGCGCATATTAATGGCTGAAGATAAGTCAAGATTTAGTAAAGCATTAGATTGGTTAAATGCACCGACTGATGCAAGAGTTCGCAGAGAACAAAAAGGTTTATTAATAAATCAATCAGAATATTCATACTTAAATCAAGCAGTAATGGGTTACAACACTCAATCTGGTTATTTTGACCACAAGAAATTAGCAGAGTTAGGTGATGGTACAGGTAACTCTGCAGTTATAGCTTGTTTGAATGTTTTAGCAACAGCTTTTGCAGAACCATCATTACTAGTATCATCAAGAAATTCAGAAGGTGATTACGATAGAGATATGAATCATCCATTGGTTCAATTATTTAGAAGACCAAATCCATACATGACTCAACAACTTCTTGCTAATTATATTGTTACTTCTATAAATGCAAACGGTGATGCTTTTATTTTTAAAAATAGAAATGCAAGGGGCCAAGTTGTAGAACTTGTACCTCTGATGCCTCATCTTGTAGAAGCTAAGGGTAATGAAAGTGAGCTTATAACACATTACATGTATCAACCACAGGGTGGTACACAAGGTGAAAATTCTGTAAAGATAGAAAAAAAAGATGTTATACATTTACGCCAAGGTGTTGACCCAAACAACATGAGGCGAGGTCTTGCTCCACTTAGAGGCGTTCTAAGAGAAATAGCAGGAGATGAAGCGGCAGGACAATACACTGCAGCTTTGCTACATAACATGGCGATACCGGGTGTCATACTTTCACCGAGAGATGATGCAATGGGAGGCCCTACTAGAGAAGAAGCTGAAGCTATTGCAGAAATGTATAAGCAAAAGTTTGGTGGTAAAAACAGAGGTGCTCCTATGGTTTTATCCGGTGCTATGAATGTTGAAATAGTATCTTTTTCTCCAGACCAAATGAAGTTAGCTGAATTAAGAAGAATACCAGAAGAGAGAGTTGCAGCAGTACTCGGCGTTCCAGCTGTACTTGCAGGTCTTGGTGCTGGTCTTGACGCAGCAACATTCAATAATACAAAAGAACTAAGAGAGTTCTTTACCGAGTCAAAACTTGTTCCTATGTGGAACATGGTTGCGCAAGAAATGACTCATCAATTGTTACAACCGGAGTTTAATTCTAACGATAATCAATATTGTGAATTTGATGTTAGTAATGTTAGAGCTTTAGCTGATGACAAAGACAATCTCTATAAACGCATGAATACTGCAGTACAAGGGGGTTGGGTAACAATTGGCGAAGCTAGGAAAGTTGTAGGTCTTGAAGCAGATAACAGACATGATGTTTATCTAAGACCATTGAACATGATTCAAGTCACAGAAGATGGTAGCCCTCTTTTAAATGACCAACCTTCTGAAACTACTCCAAATAACAATGATGAGAAAAGTAAACTGTCAACAGTTGATTTACCGCCAGAGGTAGAGAGAACTGACAGAATTATTGGAACGCCTACTGGTGATGAAATGGAAGGAAAATATATTGCAGAAATGCCTAATGGTGCATATTGCGTTATAAGTCATGATGACGGAAAAATTATAAAATGTTTTGAGACCAGAAAAGAGGCTGAAGATTTTTTAAATAATAAGAAAGAACATAAAATTGAAGAAATCAAGGTATCTTTAGAAGAAGCAGAAGTAATGTACGAACGAGGTGATAACTTGCATAGTCCTGAAGAAAAACAAACAAATTTTCCAAGAAGTGGTGATGACCAAAAAATAAGTTTATCTAATTCACAACATCCACAGTTTCCTAGTTATGCCTATGTTAAAGATTTAAAAGAAAACTGGCCAGAGATTTGGAGAAGAGCTGGTACTGGTGGTAATCCTCCAACATCATTTACTGGTAATGATGCTTTTAATAAATGGACAGATTATAAAGGAGGAGATAGAAGCGAATCAACACTTAACTGGGTAAAGAGAAGAGAAAGATTTATGAATCGTCATAAAAAAAATAATAGGCTTAATGGTATTATTGCGGTTATGAAATGGGGTGGAGTAACTGCAGGTGGTGTATCACAAATGAAGTCAGTAGTAAATGACTATAAAAAAGTTGTAAGAGGTAGAAGAAAAAAATCAATAGACATGGCTGAAGATATTTTAATGAAGCAACTCTCTGCAAGAGTAAGAAAAGCTTTACAGAAAAAAGTAGAAGACCATAATAAAAAGAATCCAAAACACAGAGCTACATTAAGAATGTTATCAGCAGTATTTAGAAGAGGTGTTGGTGCTTACAGGACATCACCGGGTTCAGTAAGAGGTAATGTGACATCAGCCGACCAGTGGGCGATGGCCAGAGTTAACGGGTTTTTAAGAGCATTGAGAACAGGAAGATTTAGAAGAAAACCTTATGACCAAGACTTACTACCAAGTTCTCATCCATTATCTTCTAAGAGTTCTGGTAACAAAGCAGAATCTGTTAGAGTAGGTCAAGCAGTTTCTTGGTCAATAAATAAATATCCAGACCCACCTTCAGTAGTTCATGGTATTGTCACTTCTGTTAATAATACAGACAAAGAAGCAACAATGGTTGTGTGGGCTAGGTTAGAAAATGGTGACCATAAAAAAACTGATAGAAAAGTTACAATGCCAATCTCAAAACTAAGAATTATATCTGACTTCAGATAACAAAAACCTTAATTTCCAAAAGATATCATATAATAATAAAGACGCGCATCTCAAATAGAGTATTGTATAATATTGAGGAATTATGGATAACGAATCTAAAAATATAGATATAGAGTTTAAAGACGACTCTGGACAAGTTGAAGCGGTCTTTAGTATCTTCAACTCATTAGACAGCGATGGAGATGTAGTAATCCCCGGTGCTGTAAAATCAGGTTTTAAAAATAATCAAGTACCAATGGTTTGGTCTCACAAATGGGATATGCCAATTGGTAAAGGAACTATAAATCAAGATAATGACAAAGCAGTTTTCAAAGGTGAATTTTTTATGGATACTGAATCTGGAAAAGAGGCTTACAATCTTGTAAAAAATATGGGTGATATGCAACAATGGTCATTTGGTTATAAAGTAAACGATTCAGAATTTAATAAAGCAGAAACTGATGAAGGTGAAAGAGATGCTAGATATCTAAAAGACTTAACAGTATATGAAGTATCACCAGTATTAGTAGGAGCAAATCAAGATACATATACACTTGCTATAAAAAGTAATACAGAATTGTTAAAAGAAATAAGTCAAGAGTCTGAAGAAAAAGTTGCACCTGCAAAAGATGTGTTTGATAATCCGGGTGAAGCTATGGAGAGAAGCAAAGAATTATCCTGTGCAATAGGAGTACATACTCATAAGTTAGATGATGGTAAAACAGTTTTTATGCCTTGTAAGTCTCATGAAGAATATCATAAAGCTACTGGTAACGATAAACCTGCCGGCAGTATGGAGACAGATGGTTACGGAGATGATGAAGAGGAAGATGATAAAAAGGGTTATGGAGACGACCAAGAGGATATGAAATCATGCAAATACGATAAAGGAGGACCTTGTATGAAAGAACATTATGAAGATAATAAAAAATCTTCTGATGAAGATATAGAAGTTTCTGAGGACAAACCGTTCTCTGATGAAGTCAAAGATGTGCTTGCTGCATTGGATGACTTAGTATCTCGAGCCAAAGCAATAGCTATGTTAAGAGATAATGATGGAAGGAAATTAGGCGCAAAAGCCACTGAAGCACTTCGTGCAGTCGCAGACGACTTAAACGATGCTTGGACCGAGATTGATGAGTTCATCGGAAATGTCGGAACTGAGGGTGCTTTAGAGTTAGAAATAGAAGAAGAACTTGTGGAAGATGAACCATCTGAAGAAGTTGCTGAGGCTTCAACTGATACTATTGATGTTGAAACAGAAGCTGAGGTTGAGGTTGAAACTACAGTAGAGGAATCTACTGAAGAAGAACCAGAATCTGAAGATGCTGAAGAAGAAACTCCAGAAGATAACACTGATTCATCTGACGATGAGGAATTTGATGCCGAGTGGATAAGAGCTCAACAAATCATTGCTGAGTCTCTTGTTGAAGAAATAGAAGAAGTATAAGTTAAGTACATTGGAGTATAAGAATGAGTGAAGTAAAAGAACTCATGGACAAAATTGCTGCCAAAAGAACTGAGCTTAAAGAAGTATTCGAGTCTGCTGAAGACGGCAAGTACACCTCTGAACAAAAAGAGGAAATCAAAAAAAGAAATGATGAACTTGCTGAATTAGTAGAAGATGTTTCCATTGAGAAGAAAAAACTTCAAAATGAAAAAGCATTAGAAGAAGACTCAAAGCCAGTTTCTGAAATGCCTCAACCTGCAGAAGCAGTAGAAGCAAAATCAGTAGGTGAGCAATTTGTTCAGACCGATGCTTATAAAAATTATTTAAGCAGCGGTGTTAAAGGTGTTGACTCTCACATAGAGACAAAAACAACTTTAACAACTACAGGATATCCACCAGAGACCTTGCGTCAACCGGGTATCTTAGAAACTGCTCTCAGAGACCCAAATGCTGTCATCAATTTATTTGATGTAATCAACACAGACCAAAATGCTTTCTCTTACTTAGAAGAGACAACATTTACAAACAACGCAGCTGAAGCTGCCGAGGGTGCTGCTGTTGGTGAAGCAGCTTTGGCTTTCACCGAGAGAACAGAATCAATCCGTAAAATGGGTGTATTTATCCCAGTTACAGATGAACTATTAGCAGACGAAGCTGGTATTCAAGGTTACTTGAACAGCAGACTTCAAACAATGATTCGTTTAAGAATGGACAGTCAGCTCCTTGCAGGAGATGGAACTGCACCTAATATCGAAGGATTGTTAGATGCTGGTAAATCATCAGTTGGTTCATCCGACTTCAATAGTTACAATGGTAACTTAGGAAGAATTGGTAAAATTTATGATGCAATTACCGACATAAGAGTAAATGCATTTACAGAGCCAGATGCAATTATTATGCATCCTAGCGACTGGAATCAAATTGTAACATCAGTTAATGATGTCACAACATCAGGTTCATTGAACCCATTGTTTGTAGTTGCTGGCGGATTTGGTGCTGATGCAGCTCCAACAATCTGGGGACTAAGAGTTGTTCCTACCACAGCAATT
>MDTD01085643.1_pt1 | contig 11940 bp, 11 predicted proteins | sample 811221 | NCBI WGS metagenome assembly MDTD01 (sample SAMN05326646, study PRJNA326480) | marine metagenome | isolation source: seawater | place: Pacific Ocean: South West | collected 2011 | reverse complement strand
TGAGAAAAATTATAATCCTCCAAAAAAAAAGGAAGTTGAAAATAATTTAAAAGAACATAAAAAAATAAAAAAAACTGATAATACAAAAGAACCACTAATTCTGCTTGATGAAAAAAATGAAAATGAAACATCAACAATTAAAGATCCATTAGTATTATCAATTGAAAAAAATAAAAAAGAAGAGAAATCAAAATCTCAATTTTCACCAGCAGCAAGGAAACTTGCTGCAGAGTCGAAATTAAATCTAAATAAGATTAAAGGTACGGGTAAAAATGGTGTAATCTTGAAAGAGGATGTGATGAGTTTGATGGGTGTTAAACCTAGCCCTTCAGATAGAAGAGTAAATTACGGTCCAGAGGAAAGAATTAAAATGACAAGGTTGAGATTAACAATCGCAAAAAGATTGAAAGATGCCCAAGAGAATGCTGCAATGTTAACTACATTTAATGAAGTAGACATGCAAGAAGTGATAAAAATGAGAAATGACTATAAAGATGAATTTAAAAAGAAATATGGTGTTAAGTTGGGTTTTATGTCATTTTTTTCAAAGGCATGTATACTGGGATTAAAAAATTATCCTTCAATAAATGCTGAAATTCAAAATGACGAAATAGTATACAAAAATTATTATAATATCAGCATTGCTGTTGGAACTGAAAAAGGACTTGTGGTTCCTGTTTTAAAAAATACTGATGAAATGTCTTTCGCAGATATAGAGAAAAATATAGGGGATTTGAGTCAAAAAGCAAGAGATGGAAAAATTACGATCGAGGATTTACAAGGTGGAACTTTTACGATCACAAATGGAGGAATTTATGGATCAATGCTATCAACACCTATACTAAATCCCCCGCAATCTGCTGTGCTTGGGATGCATAATATTGTTGAGCGACCTATTATAAAAGATGGTGAAATTGTTATAAGACCAATTATGTATCTTGCTCTCTCTTATGATCATAGAATTATCGATGGCAAGGAAGCTGTGTCTTTTTTAAAAATAGTAAAAGATACTTTAGAAGAGCCAAAAAGACTTTTTTTAGATTTATAAAATGGAAAATAATTTTGATTTAATTGTTATAGGAGGTGGCCCAGGTGGCTATGTATGTGCCATTAGAGCGGCACAACTTGGCTTAAAGACAGCCTGTGTTGAGAGTAGAGGCACATTAGGTGGCACTTGTTTAAATATAGGCTGTATCCCGTCAAAAAGTTTACTTAATTTATCTGAAAATTATCAAAAAGCAGTTAAAGATTTTAACAAACAAGGCATTGAAGTTGACGGAGTAAAACTAAATATCGATAAAATGATGTCTAATAAGGAAAAGTCAGTTCAAGTTTTAACAAAAGGTGTAGAATTTTTATTCAAAAAAAATAAAGTTACTTATATTAAGGGAAAAGGGTCTTTGCTCTCAAAAAATGAGTTAGAAGTAAAAGATAACTCAGGAAAAAAAACTTTCAAAACAAAGAATATTGTAATTGCAACCGGATCACTCCACACTTCAATACCTAAGATAGATATTGATGAAAAAGATATAGTTTCTTCAACTGGAGCTTTGTCATTTAAAAAGGTTCCAGAGTCTATGTTGGTAATTGGAGGAGGATATATCGGCTTAGAAATGGGATCTGTTTGGAAAAGGTTAGGCACAAAAGTCCAAGTCGTAGAATTTCTTGATCATATTATTCCAGGGATGGATAGGGAGATTTCAAAAGAATTTCAAAAAATTCTTACAAAACAAGGAATAAATTTTAAACTTTCAACTAAAGTGAGTAGTGTGACAAAACTTCAAAATAGTCTAAAAGTTGAAATAATTGATAATAAAACACTAAAAAAAGATTTTATCGAGGTGGAAAAAGTTCTGGTAGCGGTTGGAAGAAAGCCGTTTATCGATGGTCTAAATCTTGAAACAGTCGGTATTAAGTTAGACAAATCCGGAAGAATAGGAACAAATGAGAAGCTTCAAACAAATATAAGTAATATATTTGCGATTGGAGATGTAATAAAAGGACCAATGTTGGCACACAAAGCCGAGGAAGAAGGCATAGCTGTTGCAGAAATATTAGCAGGGCAAGCTGGTCACGTTAATTACGATGTTATTCCTGGGGTAATATATACATCTCCAGAGGTTGCGATGGTTGGAAAAACAGAAGAGCAATTAAAAAATGAGAAAATTAAATATAAAGTTGGAAAATTTCCGTTTTTGGCTAACTCAAGGGCAAAGGTAAACAATGAAACTGAAGGTTTTGTAAAAATTTTAGCAGACTCGCAATCGGACAAAGTTCTAGGGGTTCACATCATCGGTCCACACTGCGGTGATATGATAGCAGAAATGGCTTTAGCTATGGAATTTGGGGCTAGTGCAGAGGATATAGCAAGAACTTGCCATGCACATCCTACACATACTGAAGCAATAAAAGAAGCGGCCTTAGCTGTTGATAAAAGACCAATTCATTTTTAAAAAATAAAATATTCAATAGAATCGATTTATGGAAATTCCTGTATTATTGCCAAAAATATTTAATTATCCGCTGACATACACAACAAAACTCAAGAAACTTAAAACAGGTGATTTAGTTAAAGTGCCCTTTGGAAATTCAGAGGAAATCGGTGTTGTTTGGGATAAAAAACAAACAATTACAAAAAAAATAAGGTTGAAAGAGATATTGTGTGATTTTCCTGAAATTCGATTAGAAATAAATTTGATAAAATTTATAAATTGGTTTTCAACTTATAATATTGCATCGAAAGGTTTAGTTCTTAAAATGTGCTTAGGAAAAAATTTTCAATCAATTAAAAAAAATAATTTATTTAATCAAAAAGTTTTTCAAAAGAATTCTTTTAAATTTAATAGTTCTCAAAAAAAAGTTTTGAGAAACTTATCTCTTTTTGATAAGAATTTTAGCGCTACAGTTCTTCAAGGTGTAACTGGATCTGGAAAAACACTTATATATTTTGAAAAAATAAAAGAAATTTTAAATAAAAAAAAACAAGTTCTAATTCTATTACCGGAAATCTTTCTTACAAATCAGTTTGAAAAAAGATTCCAGGATTTCTTTGGATTTGCACCAGCTATATGGCATTCAAGAGTAACTCCGAAAAATAGAAAAATTATCTGGCAAGGTGTTTTAAAAAAAGATATCCAAATTGTAATTGGTGCAAGATCTTCTCTCTTTTTGCCTTTTAAAGATTTAGGATTTATAGTTGTTGATGAAGAGCATGATCAATCTTATAAACAAGATGAGGGAATCATCTATAATGCAAGGGATATGGCAGTAGCGAGAGCCTCAATTGAAAGTATTCCAATTCTTTTAGTTAGCTCAATTCCATCTTTAGAAACATTTAAAAACATTAAAAACAAAAAGTATAATCATATTGTTTTAAAAAAAAGATTCAAAAATTTTCCTCTACCAAAAACAAAAATAATAAATATGGACATAAAAAAAAGTAAAAAAAATTTGATTAGTGATGAAGCTTTAAAAATTGTTAAAAACTATTTAAAAAATAAAAATCAAGTATTATTTTTTTTAAATAGAAGAGGATACTCTAATTTTTTAATTTGTAAGAATTGTGGGTTTAAGCATGTTTGTCCCAATTGTTCAATCTATTTAACTTATCATAATTTACAAAAGAAAGTAATTTGTCATTATTGTGGATATTCGAAAGATTTAAATAGAAAATGTTTTAAAGAAAAAAAATGTGATTTTTCAAAATATGGTATTGGGGTTGAAAAAGTGTTTGAGGAATTAAGAAATAAGTTCCCACAAAAAAAAATTGAAATATTTTCGAGCGATTATCTTTCAAACAAAAACTATTCTGCGAATCTAATTAAAGATATTGAAAATGATAAAGTAGATATTCTTGTGGGAACTCAAATGATTTCTAAGGGTTTCAATTTTCCAAAATTAAATTGTATTATCGTGGTAGATGCCGACTTTACAGGCTATAGTTATGATTTGAGAACTTCTGAAAAAAATATCCAGCTTTATAACCAGCTAAGTGGAAGGGCAGGTAGATTTTCATCAAATTCTATGATCGTTTATCAAACTTTAGCACCAGAACATAAAATCCTTGATGATATAATTAATAATAAAGTAGAAATCTTTTTAGAAAATGAACTGATGATAAGGAAACAAAATAATTTACCACCATTTAAAAAACTAATAGCTCTTATTATTACCTCCAAAAAAAAAGATATTTGTTTCAATGGCGCAATTGAAATAAAGAAAGAACTTTTTAAAAAAATAAAATCTCAGATATTAGGACCTGTCGAGGCACCAATATCTAGAATAAAAAAAAACTTTAGATCTAGATTGTTAATCAAAACTGAAAATAACCTTATTACACAAAAATTAATTTTAAATGCTCTCCAAAACCTTAAAATTTCAAGAAAAATTAAACTTAGAGTTGATGTCGACCCTATAAATTTTGCATAATGCTATCAAAAGCTCCTTGAAGGCTGATAGTCCATATGGTACGAAAATTGTATTATTTCTAAGATAATCTTAAGGTATTACATTGAGCACAAAAGACTTATTTTCAAATGAGGCCGCAGAAAGGTACTCTCGTGCGCTTTTGGAAATCGCAAAAGATAGTTCAAATATAGAAAAAATAGTTTCTGATACTAAAAATTTACTTAATTATTTCAATTCAGATAAAGAATTTCAAAATTTTATAACAAACCCCACAATTGAGCAGAAGACACAATTGTTTGCTTTCGAGGTATTAGCAAAAAAAATGGCTTTCCAATCAGAATTTAAGAATTTTTTATTTGTGCTTACTACTAATAGAAGAGTTTTTTACTTAAAAAGAATTCTTGAAAATTTTCTTTTTCTAAATTCTAAGAACAAGGGGGAGGTTAATGTACTATTAACATCATCTAAGGAACTCACTGATACCAATCTAGAAGAGATAAAAAATGAGTTGTCTAAAATTATTGGATCTCAAATAAAATTTAAATTTAGTGTGGATGAAAAATTAATAAGTGGAATAAAAATTCAAATAGGAAGTTTGATGATTGACTCATCATTAAAATCTAAATTAAAAAATTATGAACAAATGATGTTGGAAAAATAAAATGGAAATTAATCCCTCAGAAGTTACAAAGTTATTAAAAGACCAGATTAAAAATTTTGGTAAAAAAACAGAGGTTTCAGAAGTTGGAAAAGTTCTTTCTGTTGGAGACGGAATAGCAAGAGTATATGGATTGGACAATGTTCAGGCAGGAGAAATGGTTCAATTTAAAGATGGTTCAAAGGGAATGGCTCTTAACTTGGAGAGTGATAATGTAGGAGTTGTAATTTTTGGGGATGACAAAGAGATTAAAGAGGGCGATACTGTTAAAAGAACGAATTCAATTGTTGACGTCCCAGTTGGTAAATCACTTTTGGGAAGAGTAGTCGACGGTCTTGGAAATCCAATCGATGGAAAAGAAAATTTAGATTTGAAAATACAGAGAAAAAGAGTTGAAATAAAAGCTCCAGGTATAATTCCTAGAAAATCTGTAAATGAACCTATGCAAACAGGTTTAAAAGCAATTGATAGTTTGATACCGATCGGAAGAGGACAAAGAGAACTCATAATTGGTGACAGACAAACTGGTAAAACTGCCTTAGCTGTAGACACAATTATCAATCAAAAATCCATAAATGAGTCGGAAGATGAAAAAAAAAAATTATATTGCGTATATGTTGCAATCGGGCAAAAAAGGTCAACAGTGGCACAAATTGTTAAGACGCTCGAAGATGCTGGAGCAATGAAATATACTACAGTTGTTTCTGCGACTGCATCAGATTCAGCACCACTTCAATTCCTTGCACCTTACACAGGATGTACAATTGGTGAATATTTCCGAGATAATGGTATGCACGCTCTTATCATCTATGATGATTTATCCAAGCAAGCAGTAGCATACAGGCAGATGTCTTTGTTGTTAAGAAGACCACCAGGAAGAGAAGCATATCCTGGTGACGTTTTTTATCTTCACAGCAGACTATTGGAAAGGGCATCAAAATTAAATGATGATAATGGCGGTGGTTCGCTTACTGCACTCCCAATTATAGAAACTCAAGCTGGAGATGTTTCGGCTTACATACCAACAAACGTAATCTCAATAACTGATGGTCAGATTTTTCTTGAAACTGAACTATTTAATCAGGGAATTCGACCAGCTGTAAATGTGGGTTTATCTGTTTCTAGAGTTGGGTCTGCCGCTCAAACTAAAGCAATGAAAAAAGTAGCAGGATCTATTAAATTGGAACTCGCCCAATATCGAGAAATGGCTGCCTTTGCGCAATTTGGATCAGATCTTGATGCATCAACACAAAAACTATTAAATAGGGGTTCTAAGCTAACAGAACTACTAAAACAGGATCAATATTCGCCTTTAAAAGTTTCTGAACAAGTATTGTCAATTTTTGCAGGAGTAAGAGGACACCTAGACGATATAGAATTAAACAAAATAAAGGATTTTGAGATAAAATTATTAGAAAAAATAAAATCTGAGAAAATTGAAATTATTGAAAGAATTGAAAAAAGTGGAAAACTTGATGATGATTTAGAAAAAGAGATTTCTTCAATAATAAACGAGATAAAGAAAAAATAATTTATGCCAAGTTTAGATGATTTAAAAAAAAGAATAAAAAGTGTAAAATCTACTCAAAAAATAACCAAAGCTATGAAAATGGTTGCTGCAGCTAAACTCAAAAAAGCTCAAGAAAATGCTGAGCAAGGAAGACCTTATAGTTTAAGATTGGAAAAAATAATATCTAACTTAACTTCATCTCTAGCAGACAGAGATAATGCACCAAAGTTATTAGTCGGAAGTGGTTCTGATAAGGTAATACTATGTGTAGTTATGACTGCGGATAAAGGTCTATGTGGGAGTTTTAATTCAAGTATTTGTAAAAAAGCAAAAAATTTCTTTAAAAAAAAAACTAACGAAGGAAAACAAATTAAAATAATAACAGTTGGAAGTAAAGGATACGACCAGCTTAAAAGGGAGTATGGCGACAATATTATAGAAAAAATTAGTTTTAAAGAAAGAAAAAAAATTTCATTTAAAGAAGCAGATGAAATAAGTAAACTTATACTAGATTTATTTAAAGAGCACAAATTTGACAAATGTAATATTTTCTTTAATAATTTTAAAAATGTAATTACACAAATTCCTCAAAACCTACAAATTATTCCAGCAGATAATAAGAAAGAAAATATTGAAAGTACAAAAGATAATAATCCTTATGAATTCGAACCTGACCAAGAAGATATATTGGATGAACTGTTACCAAAAAATATTTCAACTCAGATCTATAGAGCTTTTTTAGAAAATGCAGCAAGTGAACAAGGATCTAGAATGACTGCCATGGACAACGCAACAAGAAATGCAGGAGACCTAGTTGACAAACTTACAATTAATTATAATAGAAGTAGGCAAGCTGCTATTACAAAAGAGCTTATAGAAATAATATCCGGAGCAGAAAGTTTATAATATGACTAGCAAAGAGGGAATAATAACACAATTAATTGGGGCAGTGGTAGATGTTAAATTTGAAGGAGAATTACCAGAGATTTACACAGCTTTAGAGGTGAATAATAGCGGCAATAAACTTATTCTTGAAGTGGCACAACATCTTGGAGAGAGTAGTGTTAGAACAATAGCAATGGATGCGACTGAGGGGTTAAAAAGAGGTGATAAAGTAATAAATACTGGGTCGCCAATAAGTGTGCCTGTGGGTCCAGAGACTTTGGGTAGAATAATAAATGTTATTGGCCAACCAATTGACGAAAAAGGTGAGGTTAAAACTAAGGAAAAATGGCCAATACACAGGTCAGCGCCTAAATTTACTGATCAATCTACAGAAACTGAAATACTAGTAACCGGAATTAAAGTAATAGACTTACTTGCACCTTACGCCAAAGGCGGAAAAATTGGATTATTTGGAGGAGCCGGCGTTGGAAAAACTGTAACAATTATGGAATTAATAAACAATATTGCAAAAGCTCACGGTGGTTTCTCAGTATTTGCCGGTGTAGGAGAGAGAACGAGAGAGGGAAATGATTTATATCACGAAATGATAGAGTCAGGGGTAATTAAAAATGATGGTAAGGGCTCAAAAGCTGCGTTGGTTTACGGTCAAATGAATGAGCCACCAGGTGCAAGGGCAAGAGTTGCATTGACAGGTTTAACAGTTGCAGAATATTTTAGAGACAAAGAAGGTCAAGATGTTCTTTTTTTTGTTGATAACATATTTAGATTCACACAAGCTGGCTCGGAAGTGTCAGCCCTTTTGGGTAGAATACCTTCTGCTGTAGGATATCAACCTACATTAGCAACAGATATGGGAAATTTACAAGAGAGAATTACTTCAACAGGAAAAGGTTCAATAACCTCAGTACAAGCTATATATGTTCCTGCAGATGATTTAACAGATCCTGCACCAGCAACTTCTTTTTCTCACTTGGACGCTACAACCGTTTTATCAAGACAGATCGCTGAATTAGGGATCTACCCAGCTGTTGATCCTCTGGACTCAACATCAAGAATTTTAGACCCTAGAATTGTTGGTGAGGAACATTATAGGGTAGCTAGAGAGGTTCAAAAAATCCTACAAGCTTATAAGTCCTTACAAGACATTATTGCAATTTTGGGAATGGATGAACTTTCAGAAGAGGATAAACTCACTGTTGCTCGAGCAAGAAAAATACAGAGATTTTTATCTCAACCTTTTTTTGTTGCAGAAGTTTTTACTGGATCACCAGGAAAACTAGTTGATCTCGAGTCGACAATAAAGGGATTTGATGCTATTTGTAAAGGAGACTATGACAGCTTACCCGAGGCAGCTTTTTATATGGTAGGCTCCATTGAAGAAGCAGTCGAAAAATCAGAACAGCTAAAAGGTGAGGGCAATTAGTGGACTTTAACTTAGATGTAATAAGCCCAGAAAAGGTTATAATTTCAAAACAAGTATCTGAAGTAACTATACCTGCTTACGAGGGAGATATGACTATCTTAGCAGAGCATATCAACTTGGTAACCTTCTTGAGGCCGGGAATTATGACAATAACTAGTAATTCTAATGAAAAAAAATATTTTATTGAAGAGGGAACTGTTGAATTTAATAGTAATAAACTTCTAATTTTGACCTCATCAATAATTGATATCGAAAAAATTGATAAATCAAAAATAAGTAAACAAATCAAAGACTTAGAAAATGAGGCTTTAAGTGAAAAGAATTCAGATAAACAAAATTTTCTCTATTCGCAAAAAATTATAACACTTAAAAATATCACTTAAAATAATTTTTGATCTCAATCGTAAGATTTTTATAAACCTCTTTTTTAAAATCGACTATAACATTTGGTAGATCTTCAATTTTAATCCATTTCCACTGGTTAAATTCAGGATTTCTTGTTTTTAAATTAATCTCTTTTTCATTACCTAAAAAACGGATTATAAACCATTTCTGCTTCTGTCCTCTAAATTTCCCTTTCCAAATTTTGCCTAGGAGATTAGAGGGAAGTTCATATTCAAACCATTTGTCTATCTCTTTTAATATTTTTATATTTTTAATACTTGTTTCTTCTTCTAATTCTCGTCTCATTGCTTGTTCTAAGTTTTCTCCATTATCCACACCACCTTGAGGCATTTGCCATTTATTAATAGGGTTATCTATTCTTTTGCCTACAAAAACGTTATTTTTTTCATTAAGTACCACTGCACCAACACCAAGTCTCATTGGTAATATTTTTTTTTCCATTTTAGGATTGAAAAAGTTTTATTGCGTAATTTAATTGATTATCTGTCTCAGTGTTTATAACAAAATTATTTTCTTGCTCTATGATTTGTATATCTGGCGATACTCCAATTTCAGAAATTGATTGACCTGAAGGTAAGTAATATTTGGACACAGTTAATCTGATACCTCCGCCATTCTTAAGAGGTATTATTGTTTGGACTGACCCCTTTCCGTATGAAGTTTCCCCTAAGATTATTGCTCTTTTGTGATCCTTCAATGCACCAGCTAAAATTTCAGAGGCTGAGGCAGAACCTGAATTTATAAGCACAATGATTGGCTTGCCCTTAATACCATCGCCTTGCCTTGCAAAAAATTTTCTTGTTTCAGAAACTCTCCTGCCTTTAGTAGAAACAATTTCTCCATCGTCAAGAAAAAAGTCGGTTATGCTTATTGCTTTATTTAGCAAACCACCTGGATTATTTCTTACATCTAATATATATCCAATCGGGTCATTTTCTTTTTCAAATTTTTTTATCTTTTTAAAAAATTGTTTATCACTATTTTCATTAAAAGATTTCAATTTTACATAACCGATATTTTTTTCTTTCCCCAAAAGTTTTGCTTCTACAGATTTTACCTCTATAATTTCTCTAGTGATATTGAAATCCAAAGATCTCTTTTGATTTTTTCTTCTAACAGTCAATTTAATACTACTACCAACTGGACCTCGCATTAATTTTACTGCTTCCATTAAAGTTTTACCTTGAACTTGTATATCATCTATTTTCACAATATAGTCTCCAGCCTTTATACCAGCTTTTGCAGCAGGAGTGTCGTCAATAGGAGCAATAACTTTTACCACACCGGCTTCCATGCCTATTTCAATTCCTAAACCACCAAATTCTCCTCGGGTATCTGTTTGCATATTTTCAAAAAGTTCTGGTGACATATATGCAGAGTAAGGATCCAAAGATTGTAAAACACCATTTATTGCTGAGTCCATTACATCTGCTTGGTCAATTTCGTCTACGTAATCATCTTTTATTTTTTCCAAAACTTCACCAAAAATATCAATTTTTTCGTATAGCTTTTCATTTGCAAAGCTAGATTTTAAAGTTAAAACAAAAAGAAATATAATTTGAAAAAATATCTTTTTCATATCATTGCCTTTTCTTTTGGAATTGGTTCTGACCACATTTTTTCTAAATCATAAAAGCTTCTTTTATCTGGATGAAATAAGTGAATTATAATGTTTATGGCGTCAACCAACTTCCAGTCTTCACTTTCTAATCCTTCCACTCTGCCACTTAAACCTTTAGACTTCAGTTCATCAATAATATTATCTGCAATTGATTGAAGATGACGAGATGAAGTTCCAGATGCTATAATAATGAAATCCGCAATAAATGACTTTTTTCTAATGTCTATTGATACAATATTTTTAGCTTTATTATTTTCTAAAGAGTTTTCGATAATTTTTTTAACTTTTAAAACATCCATTAATTTTTTTTTATAATATCTCTTATTTTACTTGAAGATATATCTATTTTTTGGTTTTTTATAAACAAAATATTTTTACTTTTTTTTCTAATTGTTGACATTATTTTTAAAGCTTTTTGATCAAAACCTCTCCTTGAAAACACAACTATTCTGGACAATTGAAGAATTTGATCCCAGCCATGCCATTTCTTGAAGTTAATTATATTGTCTGATCCAATAATTAAGTAAATATTGTTTGATTTTTCTCTTTTTATTAAAAATTTTAAAAGCTTTATAGTTTTGGAAGATCTTACTTTGTTGTCAAAATAAACAACATTAATTTTTTTAATATTTTTGACTAGATTTTTTGACAATTTTATTCTTTTTTTAAGAGAAAAGAATGGTTTTTTTTTAAGAGGATTTTTTTTTGTTACTAACCAATAGATTTTTTTCAAATTTAGTTTTTTAAGACTATAATTTGCAATTTTAAGATGACCAACGTGAGGTGGATCGAAACTTCCACCTAGTATACCTATGGGTTTATTATTAAATTTCACAATCAAAATTATTTTCTAATAATATTATTTCCAGAAACTATATATTTATATGATGTAAGTTGATCAATTCCAACTGGCCCTCTTGGAGGAAGTTTATTTGTTGAAATACCAACTTCACCACCAAATCCAAATTCTCCTCCATCTGCAAATTGTGTCGAGGTGTTATGCATTGCTA
>MDTD01025139.1_pt1 | contig 11941 bp, 8 predicted proteins | sample 811221 | NCBI WGS metagenome assembly MDTD01 (sample SAMN05326646, study PRJNA326480) | marine metagenome | isolation source: seawater | place: Pacific Ocean: South West | collected 2011 | reverse complement strand
TTTTTCTTTATTGATTTTACTAGCTGTAATTTGGGGTTCTTCTTTCTTTAATATTAAGATAGCAACATACTCTTATGATCCAATTACACTTGCTTTGGTGAGAGTAATTTTTGCAAGCATACCACTATTAATTCTTTGTAAAATAAAAGGGATTAAGATCGAAGCCTTTAGTAAAAATTGGAATTGGTATGCTTTGATTGGTCTGTGCAATATTGCAATACCTTTTGTTCTAATTGCTATTGGTACTGCCAAAATAAATAGTTATCTTGCTGCAATACTAATGAGCACAACACCTTTGAGCGGCTCAGTTCTTGCACATTTTTTCACTAAAGATGAAAAACTATCCTATTTTAAATCCTTAGGGGTTTTAATTGGTTTTAGCGGCATTGTATTTCTATTTTTTGATAAAGTAATTATAAATACTGAAAATTATATTTACGCTCTTATAACCATTTTAGGGTCTACATTTTATTGCATTGGAGGTTTATTAACTTTAAAATTAAAAAATAAAAAAAATGAAAATGTTACAACTTCTACAACTTTATGGTCTGTAATATTTCTTCTACCTCTTTCGTTAATTATTGAAACACCGTGGGAATCTTCACCAACTTTTACTTCAACTCTTTCGTTATTATATCTAGGTGTGATTGCAACAGGCTTAGCCTGGCTAATCAGATTTAGAATATTAACAGTAAATGGGTTAGTTTTTCAGACTCAGGTAGCATATTTAATACCTATTTTTGGAATTATTTTTGGTTATTTTCTAATGGATGAGATAATTACTTGGAGAGTGATAGCGTCATTAGTTGTAATACTTATTGGAATTTATATATTTAAAAAAAATAATAAAGGATAAAAAAGAAATGGGTACAGAGTCAATTGAAGCAAGTTTTTTGTCAATTTTTGCTTTAATAAGTTTTTTTAATTTTCTAATAATTAGTAAATACGCACATTATATTAATAATGGATGCTTACTAGATAAAGACTTTATTAAACCCCAAGCTTTCCATGAAATACCAGTCACAAGGAGCGGAGGTATAGCCGCGGTCATATCTTTAAGCATTTTTTTTGGTTTGTATTATTTGCTTTATAATAAGATTTTATACGATTACTTATTAATAAGTTACACAATGTTTGCAATTGGCCTCTTGGATGATCTTCGGATTAATCTGAAGCCATTAAAAAGATTAATGATGATGATTTTTTTTCTTTTCATTTTCATATATTTTTTACCAATAAAAATTTCTAATATAGATTTTCCACTCTTGATGCCAATTCTTAGCAATAAGGTTTTTTCTACAATATTTGTTCTTCTTTGCTTTTTATTTATTATTAATGGTGCAAATTTAATAGATGGCTTTAATGGTTTACTTGCAATTAATTTAATAATTATTAATGTAATTTTAGCTTATATCAATATTAATAGCATGAATAATGAATTTGCTTTTTTTATAATTGCACAAATTATAATTTTAATAATTTTTTTATTATTTAACTTCCCAAATTCCAAAATTTTTTTAGGAGATAGTGGCGCTTATCTCATGGGATCTTTAGTTAGTTTAAATACTATTATTACAAATAATTTAAACCCAAACATTTCATCATTTTTTTTCTGCACATTATTGTTTTACCTTTTCTTTGAGGTTTTTTTTTCATTTCTAAGAAAATTGTCTCAAAATAAATCTCCCATATATCCAGATGGAAATCATCTGCACATGCTTGTGTACTATAAACTCTCCTCTAATTTTGGAAAAATTAAAGCTAATTTTTTAAATTCCATATTTATAAATATTTTTTATTTATTACTTGTATTGCCAGGGTTGTATTTTCACGAAAATCCAATTTTGAGTAGGTTTTGGTTTTTTAGCTTATTACTAATTTATCTATTAATTTATTTAAGACTTTATCGTTTAACAAAAAATTAAATTGTTATATAAGCAACAGTTAGTAAAAAGGGCAAGTGGCGGAATTGGTATACGCGCTGGTCTTAGAAACCAGTGCCGCAAGGCTTAAGAGTTCGAGTCTCTTCTTGCCCACCAAAATTATGAAAATAGAAATACAATCACAAAAAGGATTAAGGACTGTATTATCAGTTGTAGTTGATAAAAAAACTATTCAGCTTAAACTTGAAGAGAGACTTTCTGAACTACAGAGGGAAGTAACTTTAAAAGGTTTTAGACCTGGCAAAGTTCCATCCTCACTAATCAAAAGTCAATTTGGAAAATCAATTTATGGTGAAGTTATTGATAAAGTTTTAAGAGAAACTTCTTCTAAGGCTATTCTAGAAAAAAAATTAAAAGTTGCAGGTCAACCAAAAATTGATTTAAAACAATTTGGAGAAGGAAAAGACCTAAATTATGAATTACAAATTGATTGCTTACCTAAAATTGAGTTAAAGCCTTTGGATAAATTTAAAGCAAATGATTATAAAATTAAAATTGAAAATAAAATCATCGATCAAAAAATTAAAGAGATAGCATCAAAAAATAAAGAGTTTCATGATAAGAAAGATAGTGAAAAATCAACAATCGGAGATCAAATAATGTTTGATTATTCCGCTACTGTTGATGGAAATAAATTTGACGGTAGTGAGGGTAAAGGGGTTCAAATTGAACTAGGAAAAGACTTATTTTTAAAAAATTTCGATAAGCAACTGATCGGAGTTAAAAAAGGGGATATAAAGATCGTAAATGCAGTTTTACCCGCCAATCATCCTAAGAAAGAGTTAGCAAACAAACCTACAAAATTTGAATGTAAAGTTTTAAAAATTCAAAAATCAATTGAAAGTAAAATTGATGATAATTTTGCAAAAAAAATGGGCGCTAAAGATTTGATGGATTTAAAAAAACTAATAAATAAACAAATTGCAAGTCAGTATTCACAAGCTTTGAATTCAATTACAAAAAAAGAAATTTTAGATCAATTAGAGAAAAGTCATAATTTAGATCTACCAAAAAATTTAATTGATCAAGAGTTAGATATGATGACAAAAAATTTAAAACCTGAGGAAAAAGAAAAACATAGAGTTAATAATGAAAAGCTTGCTAAATCTAGAATCAAACTTGGTTTACTATTAAATGAGTTTGGTGAGCAAAATAATTTAAAAATCTCAGACGATGAAGTACGTCAAGAAATTCAAAAACAAATAAAAGGGATGCCTGGACAAGAAAAAATGATATTTGAGTATTACCAAAAGAATCCAAGCGCAACCCAAAGTTTGAAAGGGTCTCTATATGAGGAAAAAATACTTGATTTGATAAAATCAAAAATCAAACTTAATACTAAAGAAATTGAAACAAATGAAGCAGAGAAAATAATATCAAGTTTCAATAAACCAAATATAGATGAAAAATTTGAAACAAAAACTAAACCCGCTACAAATAACAAGACTAAATCAAAAAAAATTAGTAAAAAGTAACCAATAGTTGTATAACACAGAAATGAGTCGTGAAATTGAAGAAAAAATGAATAGCCTCATACCAATGGTAGTCGAGCAGACCAGTAAAGGTGAGAGAGCATATGATATTTACTCGAGGCTACTTAAGGAGAGAATTGTATTCTTAGTGGGACCCGTTAATGATGCAGTTGCATCACTTGTTACCGCTCAATTGCTATTTCTTGAATCTGAAAATCCTAATAAAGAAATAAATTTTTATATAAATAGTCCTGGGGGACTTGTGACTGCAGGTTTGGGGATTTACGATACTATGCAATATATTAATTCTCCTGTCTCCACTTTATGTATCGGCCAAGCCTCGTCTATGGGTTCTTTTTTACTTGCTGCTGGAGAAAAAGGTAAAAGATATTCTTTACCTAATTCAAGAATAATGGTTCATCAACCTTCAGCTGGTTTTCAAGGTCAGGCTACTGATATACAAATTCATGCAAAAGAGATTATGTCTTTAAAAGAGAGATTAAATAAGATTTATTCAAAACATACAGGAAAGTCTGTTTCTGAAATATCAGAAGCTTTAGAAAGAGATAACTTTATGACAGCAGATGAAGCCAAAAAATTCGGTTTAATTGACTCTGTTGTGGAAAAAAGAAAGTAAAGCACAATATATAGGAATTACTACAACTTGAGCTTGATAAGCATATTTTAGAGAATTATATTAGTGTTATTGATTCGATATGGCTGAAAAAAATAATAAAAATATTTTGTATTGCTCTTTTTGCGGAAAGAGCCAACACGAGGTCAGAAAGTTAATAGCTGGGCCTACAGTATTTATCTGCGATGAGTGTGTTGAACTTTGTATGGATATTATAAAAGAAGAAAATAAAAGTTCACTCGTCAAACATCAAGATGGAGTTCCATCTCCAAAAGAAATATGCAGTGTTTTAGATGATTATGTTATAGGTCAGAAATTCGCAAAAGAAATATTATCCGTTGCAGTTCATAATCATTATAAAAGGCTAAACCACGAAACTAAAAACAACAAAGATATAGAATTATCCAAATCTAATATTTTATTAGTTGGACCTACAGGTTGTGGAAAAACATTATTAGCACAGACACTGGCAAGAATATTAGATGTTCCATTTACAATGGCAGACGCCACTACATTAACAGAGGCTGGCTATGTTGGTGAAGATGTTGAAAATATTATTCTTAAATTACTACAGGCTGCAGATTATAATGTAGAAAAAGCACAGAGAGGTATCGTCTATATTGATGAAGTTGATAAAATCAGCAGAAAATCTGAAAACCCATCAATTACAAGAGATGTTTCGGGAGAAGGGGTTCAACAAGCTTTGTTAAAAATTATGGAAGGTACAGTAGCTAGCGTTCCTCCTCAAGGAGGCAGAAAACATCCTCAACAAGAGTTTCTACAAGTCGATACTACAAATATTTTATTTATTTGTGGAGGCGCTTTTGCAGGTTTAGATAAATTAATTGATAGTAGAGGTAAAGGAAGCTCTATAGGTTTTGGAGCGAAGGTGAAAAGCTATAAAGAGCAACCGTTTACAGAAATAATGAAATTACTTGAGCCAGAGGATTTAATTAAATATGGTCTTATACCAGAATTTATCGGAAGAATGCCAATTATTGCTACATTAGATGATTTGGATGAAAAATCTTTGATTAGAATTTTAAAAGAGCCGAAAAATTCTTTAATTAAACAGTATCAAAGATTATTTGAGTTTGAAGATGTAGAATTAGATTTTAAAGACGAGGCGATTTTAGAAATTGCAAAAAAAGCTATTTCAAAAAAAACAGGTGCTCGAGGTTTAAGGTCTATTTTAGAGAATATATTATTAAAAACAATGTTTGAATTGCCTGACATGGAAAATGTTGTAAAAGTAACCGTTGATAGCTCTGCTGTGAAAGGCACAACAGAGCCCATTGTCACATATGGAAAAAAACAATCAACATCTGTAGCTTAAACTTAATTTGTATCTTGAAATTGACATATTAATTGTCATATTAATATAAATGAAAGTTTCTTACTCAAAACCGCTTTTACCATTAAGAGACATTGTGATATTTCCCTCTTTAGTGGTTCCGCTATTTGTTGGCAGAGATAAGTCAATCAAAGCTCTCCAAGAAGTGATGAAATCAGATAAATCGATAGTTTTAGTTACTCAAAAAAATTCTGAAATTGACGATCCTAAAGGAGGTGACTTATTTCAATACGGTTGTCTTAGCAAAGTTTTACAATTGTTAAAATTACCAGATGGGACTGTTAAAGTATTAGTTGAGGGTGAAAAAAGAGTAAAAATAATCAAACACTCCGAAAATACTAACAATTTTCTTACTTGTGAAGTCGAGTTGGTTGAAGATCATAATTCCTCAAAAGAATTGTATCAATATGCTTCCAGTCTTATAAAAAAATTTGAAAGACTACAAGTTTTGAATAAAAAAGATTTAAGTGAGGGACCAAGCGCTTTAAAAAATTTGAAAGATGTGTCACAAATTGTAAATAATATTTCATCGAATCTAAATATTCCAATTTTTGAAAAGCAGGAATTATTAGAAATCACAGATCTAAAAATAAAATTAGAAAAGATACATTCAATTATAGAAAAAGAGACAAGCGTAATATCTGTCGAAAAAAAAATTCGAGGGAGAGTTAAAAATCAAATGGAAAAGACTCAAAGAGAGTATTATTTAAATGAACAATTGAAAGCGATTCAAAAAGAACTAGGCGAAATCGATGAAGGAAAAGATGAATTAACCTCAATTTCAAAAGCAATAACTAATGCAAAGATGCCAAAGTTAGCTAAGGAAAAATGTCTTTCAGAGTTAAAAAAATTAAAGTCTATGAGCCCTATGTCTGCTGAAGCAACAGTGGTGAGAAATTATTTGGACTGGATGACAGAAATACCTTGGTCAAATAAATCTAAAATAAACACAGATCTAAACAACGCTCAAAAAATTCTTGACGAGGATCATTACGGATTAGAAAAAGTTAAAGAGAGAATTATTGAATTTTTAGCTGTGCAAAAGAGAATGCAAAAAATGAAAGGACCAATTTTATGTTTAGTTGGACCTCCTGGTGTAGGCAAAACTTCTCTTGGAAAATCAATAGCAAAAGCAACAAATAGAAAGTTTATCAGAATCTCTCTAGGGGGGATTAGAGATGAGGCCGAGATAAGAGGGCATAGACGTACTTATATTGGGTCTCTACCAGGAAAAATTATTCAGATGATGAAAAAAGCAGGTACAAAAAATCCTCTTTTTTTATTAGATGAGATTGACAAAGTTGGAAATGATTATAGGGGAGATCCTTCCTCTGCTCTTTTAGAAGCTTTGGATCCTGAACAGAATAAAGAATTTAACGATCATTATCTTGAAGTTGATTACGATTTGTCAGATGTAATGTTTGTAACAACTGCAAATACATTAAACATTTTGCCTCCACTGCTTGATAGAATGGAAGTTATTAGAATTTCTGGTTACACAGAGGATGAAAAAGTAAATATATCTCAAAAATATTTGATTCCAAATCAAAGTAAAAATAATGGGCTTAAGGAGGATGAGTGGAATATCCCTGAAGTTATTAATAGAAAAATTATTAGAAACTATACTAGAGAGTCGGGGGTCAGAAATCTTGAGAGAGAAATTTCTAAAGTTGCAAGAAAACTTGTAAAAAAAATAGATAATAAAGAAGAAGTTAATAATCCAATCAATGAGAAAGACTTAAAAGATTTATTAGGTGTTGAAAAATTTAATTATGGAGAAATAGAGGAAGAAAATAGGGTTGGTGTTGTTACCGGTCTAGCATGGACTGAGGTTGGAGGTGAAATTTTAAAAATTGAGTCTGCGGTGATGCCAGGTAAGGGAAAAATGCAAATTACTGGAAAGCTTGGTGATGTAATGCAAGAATCAGTAAGAGCAGCTAAATCTTATATAAGGTCAAAAAGCTTAGACTATGGAATTATACCTCCAATATTTGATAAAAAGGATTTTCATATTCACGTCCCTGAAGGAGCTACGCCTAAGGACGGTCCTTCTGCAGGAATAGGTATGGTAACATCAATTATTTCAGCAATTACTGAAATCCCGGTAAATAAAAATGTTGCAATGACAGGAGAAATAACTTTGAGAGGACTTGTTTTACCTATAGGAGGATTAAAAGAGAAGTTGTTAGCTGCTCATAGAGCTGGGATAAAAAAAGTATTGATACCAATTGAAAACAAGAAAGATTTAATAGAAGTTCCAAAAACTATATTAGAAAATATGGAAATAGTATGTGTAAAAAATGTTGATGAGGTTCTTAAAATTGCATTAACTAAACCTTTAAAAAGAGTTGAATGGGTAGAAGTAGATCAAATTTCTGATAAAAGAAAAAAAGAGGAATTAAGCACTCATTAATCTAGTCTAACCAATCTTTATATTTCTCAAAATTATTATTTATAAAATCTGGTAAAATCTTTTTATCGACTTTTTTTAAACTTTGATTACCCGTGTATTTTTCGTCTTCCTGTTTTGCATTATGATCGTATAGAATTTTTTTCTCTTCAACCATTTTTTCCATATCTTCGACTTTTAATCCGCTATATTCATATTCTAAATGATGCATAAAATTTGAGAGTTTATAATGTATATCAACTGGTTTTTTTATTGAAGTAAAATGCCAACCTCCGTTTTTAATTATATCAATATTCATATATTTTTTTTCTGATATTAAAGTGTCTAACCTCCAAAAAGGATAAGATTTTCCTTTAATATTTCTTAGCCATTGAAGACTTTTTAATTTTTTCTTTTTACAAGCACGAGTTCCCACCCATTTAAAATTAGGTTGCATTAAATTAAATTTATAATAAAAAACATTTTGCTCGAACAAAGTTATTTTATCTTTAAAATTAAAATTTTCTAAATTTGGTATTTCATCTAAATCACTTGAAAATATAAGATCATTGTCATGTGCGTGTTTAAGCCCTTTTATTTGCATATTTCTTTGGTTATTTTCTCTCTTAAGAGAATTATCTAAAATTTTTTTATTCTTAATTTCAACACTATCATCTTGATCAATTTCCTCTATCCCTTCAGGAGGATTATCAATTATTATATAATTGATTTTGTCTTTAAATTTTTGAAATTTTTTAATATCAAAATTTAAATCTTTTTTTCTTCCACTATGTAAATAAGTACTTTCTGTAATAATGAATTTTTTTACATGTTTATTCATTATATTTAGTCTAAGATCTAAAAGAAGATCTTCATCGAAATACATAAAACAGTCGTATATATCCATGTTAATTGAGTTATAATAAAATATAATATAAGTAAATATTAATAAATCTTATGAAAAAGAAAATAATTATAACTGGCGGTTTGGGATATATAGGAACCGAATTATGTAAAATTTATTCAGGGGTAAGCTGGCACCACAAAATTACTGTAATAGATAACAGATTCTTGTCAGACAGAGTAAATCAAATCAGGAACTGGAACATGAATTTCGTTCAAGGAGATATATTAGATAAAGAATTGATAGAAAAATACTTTCGAGATGCCGATGTAGTACATCACTTAGCAGGAATAACTCAAGTCCCAAGGACAAAAAGTGAGACCTCTAAATTACAAGATGAAAAAATCAAACAAGTGGGAGAGCAAGGTACACAAAATATTTTAGATGTTATTAAAGATGATTGCAAAATTATTTTTCCATCTACTCATGTAGTTTATGAGGGTATTGAAAAAGTAAAGGTTGATATTAAAGAGGAAGAGGTTACGAAACCAGTGTTATCATATTCATCATCCAAGGCTATTAATGAAAAACAATTAAAAGACTCTGGAAAAAATTACATAATTCTTAGACTTGGTTCCGTACACGGCTATTCGACAGACTCTATGAGGATCGATATAATGCCCAATTTGTTTTCTAAAATTTCTTCACAGAATGGCACTTTAAAATTATTTGCTGGAGGAAGACAAATTAAAAGCCTTGTACCATTGATTGATGTAGCTAGATGTTTTAAATTTATGGAAGAAAAAGATGAGATTAAATCAGAAATTTTTAATCTCACTAAAGATACTTTAACAGTTAAAGAAGTTGCCGAAATTTGCAAAAAACATAATCCACAAACAATACTTAGGGAAACTAATGACGAAATTCCTAATTTGGGATTTTCATTATCGAACGAGAAATTGTTAAATACAGGTTTTAAGTTTCTTTATAATTTAGATCAAAATATAAAAGAAATGATTAGTAAATGGTCCGCTCAAAACATAGTGAAAAACTTAGAGTATGTTAAAGATGGAGAAAACCTTTTTGTAGATAAAAGAGGGAAGATAAGTAATCATGAATTAACCGAGCCAATCAATTTGATTGGGCTAATAGACTCAAAGAGAGGAACTATAAGAGCTAATCACTATCATCCACAACAAGAACAGAAATGCTTATTTACAAAAGGTCAAATTATAGAAGTGTTTCAAGATATTGTTAATCCAGGCTCACCAAAGATAACACAGGTTGTAAACGAGGGGCAACTTTCAATAATTAAACCCAATGTGGCTCACACTATGGTATTCACTAAAGATACAACCTTTTTGAATCTTGTGAGAGGAGAGAGGGATCACGAAAAATATGGCGTTACCCATACGATTAGACACAATTTTGTAGATGAGAAGGAAAAAAACTTATTATTAAAATGTTACAAGTTTGACTGCAGATCTTGCGGAAATACAAACTTAAAGCGAGTTGTTTCATTAGGCTATCAACCTCTAGCAAATAATCTTCTTAAGAAACAAAAAGAAAAATGTGAACTTTATCCGTTAGAGGTAAATTATTGTGACAAATGTCATAATTGTCAACTATCTGTTTGTGTAGACCCAAAAAAAATGTTTATAAATTATTTGTATACATCTTCAACATCAAAGATATTTAGACAACATTTTGTAACAGCGGCAAAAAAATATATTAAAGATTTAAGATTAAAAAAAAATAATTCTTATATAATTGATATTGGAAGCAACGATGGGGTAGCACTAAAACCTTTTAAAGACTTAGGTTTTAAAAAAATTTTGGGGGTAGAGCCTGCAAAAAACTTAGCCAAAATCGCAAATAAAAATAAAATAAAAACATTCAATGGTTTTTTAGAAAAAAAAAATTTAAAGAAGATTAAAAAAAATGCAGATTTAATTTTAGCTTCAAACGTGTTTGCGCATTCAAATAACTTAAAAGAAATGGCTGAATGTATGTTAAGTTTGTTAAGGGACAAAGGAACTATAGTTATTGAAGTGCAATATTTAATGAATACTCTCAAAGATTTGACTTTTGATAATATTTATCACGAACATTATAATTATTGGTCCTTAACTTCTCTTGTCAACTTTTTTGATCAGTTTAATGCCAAGATAGTTAAATCTGAGAGAGTAGACACGCATGGAGGTTCAATAAGAATTTATATTAAAAAAGGTAAAAAGTCTAAAGTTGAAAAAAGTGTGGGTCAAATGCTTAAAGAGGAAGAAAAATTTGGTATTAAAAAATTTAAAACTTATTTGGATTTTGGTGACAAAGTTTATAAAATTAGAAATAATGTACGTCAAAATATAAAAAAATTAAAAGATAAAAACGAGCTAATTATAGGATATGGTGCGCCAGCGAAAGCGACTACAGCTTTAAACTTTTTTGGAATTTCTCGTGAAATAGATTATATTGTTGAGGATAACAAATTAAAACATAATAAATTTATTCCAGGTGTACGTATACCAATTAAAAACAAATTAACTATAAAAAACAAAAAAAACACTCTAATCGTATTGGCTTGGAATTTTTTTAAAGATATAAAAAAAAATAACTCAAATTTATCTAATAATATTATTAATGTAAAAGATTTGGAAATTAATAAGTAATTAAATTCTTCCAGATCTCAAAAACATTTCTCATACTTTCGAAAAAGTAATTTAAATAAAAGTTAGTCGCGGGGAAAATCGAAACTATGAAATTTTGTGAAAAATAAAGTATTCTTGATATTAGTATAACTAAGAAAATAAATAAAATTAATGAATTATAAAAACCAAAAGAAACTTTTTCACTTTTGTTGTTTTTACCTATTTTTTCAGGTTTAATTTCATTAATCTTAATTCCATGTTTTTTTGCTAAATATTCAGGAGAGTATAAGCTAATTTCTCTAGGTTTTTTTGGAGAACTCTTTTTAGATTTTTTTAATTTTTGTATTTTTTGTTTATTTGGCTGAGGTTTTGAGGCTATTTTTTGTGACCTGGAGACTGCCTGAATTTTTTTAGTGTCGCTAGAAGGAAATTGCTTCCATTTATTCCCACAGGAGCCACATTGAACCATTCTTCCAGATGGAGTTATTGCTCCGTCTGGAACAACAAACTTTTTACCGCATGCATTACATGTTAAAATCATACAAAATCAATAATACTGCTATTTATATAAATTACATAACAATTTAAATACTTTTTTACTTTATAAAGTTTTTATTGTATATCTCGATTTTATTTAATTTGGGCGGTTAGCTCAGTTGG